>Ga0180437_10003756_pt1 | contig 22280 bp, 14 predicted proteins | sample SS_ome_4_FD_132410 | JGI IMG/M metagenome (GOLD analysis project Ga0180437, IMG submission 132410) | Hypersaline lake sediment archaeal communities from the Salton Sea, California, USA - SS_3_D_1 metaG | ecosystem: Environmental > Aquatic > Non-marine Saline and Alkaline > Hypersaline >...
ACTTCAAAATATACAAGCCTGGTACCTACGAGATACTCATTGACTGCCGTGGAGTCGGGAACCGAAGCCGGGGCGTGGAAGGCCGGCTGCGTGTGAATGTTGCCGGGCAGTCTGTAGAAAATGGCTGGGACTTCCAGAAGCCTGGTGAAGCCCGTCTGGGAACGGTGCAAATAGACACCCCAGGATCACATACACTAACCCTTGAAGTTGCTTCTGATTTCAGAAATGCGCCCAGATATCGAAGCGTCACGCTGGTGCCCGTAACTCAGAACGAATGATCGGCAGGAATACTGGCATACGTGTTCTTGATCACCTGGCGATAACGATTGGACAAGTATGGACGTTCAAGGCAATGCAATGAAGAAAGGCAATCGCATATCTAGCTGGGGCCTGCTCCTGTCAACGGTGTTGATGTTGAGCGCGACGGCGTTTGTTTGTGCTCAGGAGGCGGAGCGGACTGCGCCGTCACCGCCGACTTCACCGCCAGTTAAGGTCTTCCAACTGGCTCCGGGTGATGTGACAGCGATGATCGCTTCAAGCGGGGAACTGTCGGGAAATGCGAAGCGTCATTTCAGGAGTGCCAACGTGGTGCATGGCTTTTCGTCGCCAAGGGATACGGTCACCTGGACGGTCATTGCTCCGGTGGAAGGTGATTACGTGGTCAGCGTGCTCTTCAGTAAGAGAGAGCAGGTGAATCTGGAAGTGAGTTCGGGGGGCTCTGTTCTGACTGCCCCGTCCCTGGTCCGGACCTGGGAGTATCGCCCCTTCTTCTGGCGTCAGGAACTGCCCGGCACATTGCGACTGAAGGCCGGTGAGAACCGGATCACCTTTCGCCTGCCCGATGCAGAACCTGCGACGACGTCGGAAGGAAATCGCGCCACGAGATCCCCGCGCTTCGGACAAGGGGTGACAGAGGAGTTTCATCTGTTCTCGATCGAATTGGGCACAGCCGCTGCTCGCAAGGCACAAGTGGAGCGGGCGCAGGCGATTCGGGGTGATACTTCGTGGATGATCGATGGAAAATACGGCATTTTTGTCCATTGGTCGGCATTGAGTCATGGCTTCACGGGCAACGAACCGAGGGCCAAGTGGTTTCAGAAATCGGTGGACATGTTCAATGTCAAGGTTTTCGCCGACGCCATCCAGCGCACCGGTGCGGCCTGGGTGACATTAACAGCGACGCACCAGGGATTCTATTGGCCTGGTCCCAACGCTGCCTTGGACAAGATTGCGGCGGGGCGCACCGCCCGGCGCGATCTGCTGGGCGAGATCATTGACGAGCTGGACCGGCGGGGCATTCGCACGCTCTTCTATCTGCATACCGGCTATAACGGCTATGACCCGCAGGTGTGGCGGGAAGCGGTGGGTGCCAACGATCCGAACACAAAGCGATTCAGCGACAATATCGAGGCGATCTTACGCGAGTGCAGTCTGCGCTACGGCGAGAAGCTCAAGGGCTTCGGCTATATGGACGGGGCTCTGGCATGGGACTATCCACTGAACCCCTCCTGGGAAGGCTGGGCACGCGCCATCAAGGCCGGCAATCCGAAGGCCGTGGTGGGGTTCAGTTCGAACCGAGGGCCGACCGTCAGCCCATTTAGCGAGTTAGCCGTGACCGACGGCGGCAGCGAGTTGCGACAGCCCGATCCGCAACTCATCGGCCCAGGGCGGCAGTTGGGTAACGTCACCACGGCATGGTGGTGCCTGATGGACCGCGGAGGTTGGCTTGCCAACCAGCCCATGAATGGCCGGATCAGCGGTGGCCCGGTCCATTCCACTGAGGAGTATGTAGACTTCTTCCAACGCATGGCGGCGACCAAGATCCCCGTGACCATCAATCTGATCATGACCGCCGACGTTACAGACGAACATCCCATTTTCAATCCCCAATGCATGGCCGTGCTGGAAGAAGTGCGTAAGGCCATTCGAGGAGGTCATCGATGAATCATCTGAGGATATGGATCGGAGTAAGCCTGTTGGCTTCAGTGGCTTCAGGCGAGGAGATTGAGCCAACCTGGGAGTCGTTGGCGGCACACTACCAGGTGCCCGATTGGTTTGTGGATGGCAAGATCGGAGTGTGGATGCATTGGGGCATCTCTTCTGCTGCCGATGAAAACCGTCCGAACGACGGGTCGTGGTATGGCCGCAACATGTATGGTGGAGGAAAGGCGGTCGCTAGGACCTTGTCCGCGTGGCATACCAAACGATATGGGCCTCCGTCGGAGTTTGGCTACGAGAAGATGATCCCACTGTTTAAGGGCGAGAAGTGGGATCCGGACGCTTTGGTTGCTTTCGTCAAAGACAACGGTGCCCGCTTCATCATGCCCGTGGCCTGTCATCATGACAACTTTGACATGTACGACTCCTTTCACCCGTGGAACTCCGTGAAGATGGGGCCCAAACGGGATACGCTTAGGGAATGGAAAGAGGCAGCCACGAAGCACGGACTCAAGTTCGGCGTTTCCACTCATCTCTACTGGTCGCCCGGTTGGTTCAGGCCGGCCCGCAAGCACCAGAAGCCGGGGACGTTGGAGTGGAAGCTCTTCAACATGGACTACGATCCCAGGGACTTCAGCACGCAAGACAGTTGGAATGAGCACTGGTACGCCCGTTGTTGGGAGATCATCGAGAAGTACGACCCCGATCTATTCAACCATGATTGCGGTACGTACCCCAAGATAGGAGGTGGCAAGGGGCTTGGCATCAAGCTCTTCACAAATTTCATCAACCGCGATCTGCAGGAAAACAACGGCAAGCAGACCGTGGTCTTCTCCACGAAAGACCCCAAGCTGGATCGATCCGCCTTCACCTACAACCTGGAACGAGGCGGCGCCGGGGAGATTAAACCCGAGCCTTGGATGTGGGCAACCGATCTATCGGGCGGCTGGTTCTATCGCGCAGCCGCAGTGAACAAGATGAGCATCCCCGTGATGGTGGCAAACGGCGTGGATGCGATCAGCAAGAACGGGGTCGTCATGCTGAACATCGCCTTGCGTGGCGACGGGACCATACCCGAGAAGCAGGCCGCCTATCTCACCGCGTTTGGCGATTTCCTGAAGACCAACGGCGATGGCATCTACGGCAGCCGCCCGTGGAAGACGTTTGGTGAAGGGCCACTGGTGGTTGAGGATGGTCGTCAGGGCGAGAACCACAGGGACTTCACCCAGGAAGATATCCGCTTCACCACGAAGGACGGCATGCTCTACGCATTTGTGCTGGCCCCGCCAACCGAGGACATTGTCATCAAAACGCTGGCGAGCGGCGGATTGCTCGACCGTGAGATTGTCGACGTCACGCTGATGGGTAGCGACGAGAAGATCAAGTGGACTCGCTCTGCGGATGCCTTGACGATCCAGTTGCCCGAGACCTTGCCGGGGGGAATCGTCAACGGTTTCCGCATCCATTCCAAGCACGAGTGAACGAGAGGTTGCCATGAAACAGAACGACTCGATGAAGATTACAGGGTCAGCCTTGTTGGTTTGGGTCGTGATGGCGCTGTTGGCAACAGCAGTGCGGTTCACGCGGAGCCAACGGTTAGTCGTGGTCGCTTGCCAACCGTCTCAATGAACAGGGAAACTCGCAATGACTACGGAACGGACTAAGCCCAGGCAGAGGACCGTCATCATGGCAGTGGCTATCTTGTCGCTCCTGGGATCGGTTTCCGGGGTTCAGGCGAAGGAGAGCCTACCCAATATTCTCTTTATCTTCGCCGATGATTGGGGATGGGGTGACTTGAGTTGTCACGGGCATCCGTATGTCAAAACCCCGAACATCGACCGCCTGGCTAAGGAGGGCACCGATTTCCATCGCTTCACCGTGGCCAATGGCGTTTGCTCACCCAGCCGTACGGCCGTCATGACGGGCCAATTCCCTGCTCGTTACAACATCAATGGTCACTTTGCTTGGGCCCACCAGAATGCCAGGCGCAATATGCCGGACTGGCTGGATCCCAAAGCGCCACTTCTGTCTCGCTTTCTGCAAGAGGCCGGATATGCCACTGGCCACTTCGGTAAGTGGCACCTCAGTAACAACATGATCCCCGATTCGCCGGTTCCGACGGCCTACGGTTATGATGCCTATGGCGCCTTTAACTGTGCCGGCGAGCAAATGCCGTTCTACGAAGATGCCGACTTGACCATGGAGTTCATCGAAAAGGCCAAGGTCGATGGCAAACCCTTCTTTGTCAACCTTTGGGTGCACGAGCCCCATACTCCGTTCCATACCGTACCCAAGTATCGTTGGCGTTTCCGTGACCTGGAGGAGACCGACAATATCTATGCCTCGGTTCTGTCTCATGCCGACGACCGCATTGGCAAAGTGCTCGATGCCTTGGATCGTTTGAAGTTGACGGACGACACCCTGGTGATCTTCAGCTCTGACAATGGCCCGGCAAGAGCCTCCGGTCCCACCGAACTGAAGCTCATGCACGATACCGCCACGGGTGCCGGCTATGGCAGTGCCGCGTCCAAGGGCATCACCGCGGGCCGCAAGGGCTACAAGGCTGCCCTCTTCGAAGGTGGCATTAACGTGCCCTTTATTGCCCGTTGGCCCGGCAAGATCCCCGCCGGTCAGGTCAACCGCGACGCGATCCTCACAGCGGTCGATTTGCTGCCGACCTTTTGTGAACTCGCGGGTGTCAAACTACCGCCCGAATACAAGCCTGATGGTATCAGCCAGGTTGCCACCCTGACGGGCAAGGGCTCGCCCAAACGTGAAAACCCCATTTTCTGGAAGATGAGCGGTTCTTGGCCGATTCGTGAAAGCAAACCCTACCATTGGGTCTCTTATGCCGTCGTGAACGAACCCTGGAAGCTGGTGGCCAATCACGATCTCAGCTACGTGGAACTCTACGACCTGGTGGCTGATCCGCTTGAGAAAGACAATCTCGCGGAAAGGTATCCCGAGACCGTGAAACAACTGACCCTGATGATCGCCGAGTGGCAGAAGACCTTGCCGAAGAAGCCCGGATCCCATCTCTTCTCGCATGAACGCGTCAAACGCACACGATAGGCAAAGGATGTCAAACGCATGAAACAGAGAGTGATTAGCAGCTTGTTGCAGGTATCTGTAATCCTAGGGTTGGTTTCCGTGGCGGGTGCTGAGATTGCCAAGCCAAAGATGTTTAACATCAAAACATACGGTGCCATTGGTGATGGTGTGACCCTGAACACGGAAGCGATTCAGAAGGCCATTGATGCTTGTCATGCTGCCGGTGGGGGCGTGGTTTGGGTGCCGGCCGGGGATTTTGTAATAGGTACAGTCCACTTGAAGAGTCATATTACGCTGTCACTTGATTATGGTGCGAGTTTGTTGGGCAGCCAGAACTGGGCGGACTATCCCACTGATAAACTGCGGCGGGCGCGTGAGGGTCAATCCGAATGCCTGCTCTACGCTGAGGACGCGACCAATATCCGGCTTGAGGGTCTTGGCGTCATTGACGGCAGGGGCACGCCAGAGGCCTTTCCCAAGCGCATGCCAGGTCAACGCGGAGACCGTCGCCCACGGCTGCTCCGCTTCGAGGGCTGCGAGAATCTGACCTTTTCCGGTCTGACCTACAAACGCCCGGCTTTCTGGGGACTGCACTTAGTCGACTGTAAGAACATTCATTTCACCGGGGTGACTGTTCGTTTTCTAAATAATGGCCAAAACAATGACGGACTCGATTTAGATGGCTGCGAAAATGCACTCATTGAGAACTGTGACATTCAATCAGGCGATGATGCGATCTGCCTGAAAAGCTCGCGGTACCCGTGCAGGGATATTGTGGTGCGTGGATGCAGGGTTTGCAGTCATACCGCTCCCCTCAAGTTTGGATCCTCGACGCATGGCGGCTTCATCAATGTCAGCCTCACCAACTGTTATTTCTACGACAGTCCCATGGGCGCCATGAAGCTTGCCCTGGTGGACGGCGGTCGCCTGGAAAATATCAGGATCTCCAGACTGGTGATGGAGAACGTTGGTTGTCCCATCTTCATTCGCCTGGGCAACCGTGGCAGCACCTTCGGCAAGGGCGGAAAAGCCCCGGTGGGCACATTGAAGAATGTCCGCATCAGCGACGTGGTTGCGAAGGTCACCCTGCAGGATCGTGACCAGTCGGGTGATTACTCGGAAAGGGAAAAGGCCAAAGCAGGTCCCATCATGATTTCCGGCATCCCCGGTCACTACGTCGAGGACATTGTGCTGGAGAACATCAAGATTTCCTTTCCTGGTTACGCCTCCGAAGAAGAGGCCAAACGTGTCGTACCGGAGGATGAAAAGCGCTATCCGGAGCAGTTCTTTTTCGGCGTATTGCCGGCCTGGGGTGCTTACGTTCGCCACGCCAAGAACGTTGAGTTCAGGAATGTGGAACTAAGCCTCCGTGGCGAAGACGCTCGTAAAAAGATCGTCTTGGACGATGTCGACGGTTTTGTGAATCACTAAGTACAAAGGTGTCAGAAGCGTGAAGAAGCTATGTTTAGCCTCCCTATTGATGGCCGTGGCCGGGTTGTCAACTCAAAGCCTTATGGCCGCTGAAACTTTCGCGCCTCTAAAGGAGGGCCAGGCGCCTCGGTCTGTGCAGGCCCTATGGGCCGATTACGATCCTCGGGCTGAGCCACTTGATGTTGAGATTCTCAAAGGGTGGCAAGAGGATGGCGTGGTCATGCAGGTCTTGCGCTATCGCGTGGGGATCTTCAAGGGGCAGAAGTCCATGATGGCCGCGGTCTACGGTTATCCGCAAGGGGAGAGCAATTTACCCGGTCTGGTTCAGGCCCATGGGGGCGGGCAGTACGCTGACTATCGTGCGGTTCTGACGAATGCCAAACGCGGCTATGCCACGATCTCGATTGCCTGGGCCGGACGGATTAACGCACCGGACTACAAGGTCGATCGCGATGGGGTTAAGCTCTTCACCGACCAGGCCACGGATGATCCCGACTATAAGTTGACCACCGACTGGGGTGCCTTGGACGGCTATCATGCACCGGCTCGTTATGGAGCCAGCTCCATGGACGTCAAGGCGGCCCGTTATACGCTGGACGATGTGGAGTCGCCTCGTAACTGCTGCTATTTTCTCTGGCCCTTGGCGGCACGACGTGCCCTGACCTTTTTGGAGCAGCAGCCGCAGGTCGATGGCGAGCGACTCGGGATCTATGGTCACTCTATGGGCGGTAAGATTACCACACTCACGGCCGGTAGTGACAAACGCGTCAAGGCCGCAGCGCCTTCTTGTGGTGGGATTAGCAATAGAACAGATAACGCACTCTACCAGAAGACCATTGCCGACGCCCGCTATCTGGATCAACTGTCCTGCCCGATCATCTTCCTGAGCCCGTCTAATGATTTTCACGGTCACTTGATCGATGTTCCCAAGGCGGTCGAACTGATCGAAACCGATCAGTGGCGGGTGGTGACATCTGCGCATGGCAGCCATCAGGACCTCGGTGAATTTGAAGTCGGTGGGCTGCTGTGGTTCGATCAGCACCTCAAGGGCAGTTTTGATTACCCCGCGACACCTGAGATCCAGCTGACACTCAAGACCTCAACCGGAACACCCTCGTTCACGGTGCGGCCGGATGCCTCTAAAACCATCGATACCGTGGATGTCTTCTACACCCAGGACGGCGAACCGCTTGAGCGAGAGCACCGGAAGAATCGATTCTGGCATTACGCCAAGCCCGTGTGCAACGGCGGTCAATGGGCGGCGGACCTGCCGCTGGCAACAACAGACAAGCCCCTGTGGGCATACGCCAATGTGCGCTATCGGCTGGAAGAACCGGTGAGTGGTGCGGGTTACTACTACCGTGTGTATACCACCGATGTCTTTAATGTCTCCACACCCGTGCAGGTCGCGAGTGCCGATGATCTGGTTGCCGCAAAAGTTAAGACGACCTTGGAGCCCTCCCTGATCATTGAAGATTTTCAAGGGGATTGGGAAAAGGAGTGGTTCGCCTATCGGCAGGACACCTGGGACAAGCAAGACAGCTGGGAGCGGATGACGCATAAGATCTACTGTGATCTCTGGAGAGCCCCTGAAGGGGCCAAGCTCGCCCTGGATGTTCGCACCCAGGCACCTCAGACCTTGGTTGTGGGGCTGGATTCGAGAAATGCCGAGGTGGAACTTGCCGGCGACGGACAGTGGCAGTCGATTGTTTTGTCGCCTGCCGATTTTGGCAAGGGCTCTGGAAGGGGCCGGGGCCAGGCCGAGTGGCGAAACGTCAAAACACTCAAGCTGGCTCCCAAAAGCAATGACGATCCGCGACCCGAATTCCGCAATCTTCGCTGGGACATCGAGGATACGCATGAGTCGGAAGAACGGAGAATCTTCAATATTAAGGACTATGGTGCAGTAGGCGATGGCATCGCCATGGATACCGAGGCCTTGCAGCGTGCCATTAATATCTGTCACCTCAGCGGCGGGGGGACTGTTTGGGTGCCTGCCGGTGACTTCCAGATCGGCACCATCGTACTAAAGAGCAATGTCACCCTCTCGCTCGATCATGGAGCCAGTCTGCTGGGCAGTGAGAGCATGGAGGACTATCCCACCGATGGCCTGGACCATCCTCGTGAAGGATGGCCGCATTGTCTGATCTATGCCAAGGACGCCGAAAATATCACGATCGAAGGGCTGGGGGTTATCGACGGCCGGGGAACGCGCGAGACCTTCCCGCCCTTCACCCGTTCCGATGGACGCCGAGGCATGCCGGCTCGACCGCGTTTGCTGCGTATGGACAACTGTAACAACCTGACTTTCTCCGGTGTGACCTACAAGCGTCCGGCCTTCTGGGGATTGCATCTGATTGACTGCAAGGACATTCATTTTGATACCGTCACCATACAGTTTCGCAATAACAATAACGGGAACGACGGGATCGACCTGGACGGCTGTGAGAATGTCCTGATTCAAAACTGCGATATTAATTCCGGCGATGACGCCGTCTGCCTCAAGAGTTCGCTCAATCCCTGCCGCAACATTGTGGTGCAAAACTCCCGGGTGTCCAGCCATACCGCAGCGCTCAAATTTGGATCGTCCTCCCATGGTGGCTTCATAGATGTCAAGGTGACCAACTGCTATTTCCATGATTGTCAGTTGGGGGCCATCAAGCTGCAACTGGTCGATGGCGGACGTCTGGAAAATGTCGAGATCTCACGAATCGTCATGGAGAACGTGGGGAATCCGGTCTTTATTCGCCTGGGTAACCGCGGCAGCACCTTCGGCAAGGGGGGCAAGGCTCCGGTAGGCACCGTTAAGAATATTCGCATCAGTGACTTGGTGGCGGAAGTAACCCTGGAGGATCCGAGCAAGGCGATTTCGGATCTCACCGTTCGGGAGAAGGGCATGTCCGGTCCCATTATGATTGCAGGCATCCCCGGCCACTTCGTGGAAGATGTTGTTCTGGAAAACGTCAAGATCTCCTATCCGGGTTACGGGTCCGAGGAAGAGGCAAAAAATGTTGTACCAGAGGATGAAGAACGTTATCCCGAGCAGTACTTCTTTGGCGTATTGCCGGCTTGGGGTGCGTACATCCGTCATGCTAGGAATATTGAGTTTAAGAATGTTGAACTGACGCTCCGCAGCGAAGACGCACGCCAGAAGATCGTGTTGGAGGATGTCGAAGGGTTTGTGGAAGACTAAGCGATGAGTAGAGGGTCAATCTCAAGCAGGGTAACTGACATGAAATCTGCATTTGTTATAGCACTGTCGTTATGCCTACCGGTTTGTAGTTTGGCGGCGGACACTTTCTCGACGGCATATTATGAAGCCGAAAACTTCACCAGCCAGACCGGCGGAAGTACGGCAAGCAGCGAGTACTTCCCTTACGTTGGAGAGGGTTACCTACAGATGGGCGGGCAAGGGGCTGCCGTCACCTGGAACAACATCACCGTACCGGAAGCGGGTAAGTACACCCTCATCCTAAAATACGCCAACAACACCGCTCACAATCTCCCGTGTAAGCTGAAGGTGAATGGCGTCCTCGTCAAGACGGTTCCCTTTGGCCCCTTCAAGAAGACCTGGGCGGTTCCTTGGCCCGCAGCGACTGAATACAACCCGGAGACCGTTGGCTGGGCCAAGTATTGGAATGCGCGCGTGATTGTCGACCTAAAGGCCGGGGCCAATACGCTGGAGCTGATCGCAACCTCGGCAGCAGGGGGGCCCCACATCGACAACATCGCTGTGAGCACCGCGGTTAGTGAACCGCCTGCTCCCGTCGTCGATGTTAGAGACTACGGTGCAGTCGGAGACGGCAAGACGGATAACACCGAAGCCATCGCAAAAGCCATTGCGGCCTGTCCTGCCGGCGGCTCGGTGGTATTCGATGCGGGCGTTTATATGACCGGGTCCATCCTCCTTAAATCAAATATGACCCTTTGGGTTTCTGAAGATGCTGTCATACGAGCCATTCAGGACAATGACAAGATCCGGAGCTATCGTGAAGCTGCCTTTGCCGGCTCATCCTTCGTAAAGAATTTCTTGTTCGGTAATCGGGTGGAAAACCTGACCATTACCGGCGGCGGGACCATCGATGGGAATTCCGTAAACGGGTATCTAATCAGTAACAAACCCCTTCGCCCGGTCTTATTGGGCTTGTTGCATGCAAAGAATGTGAAGGTGACCAACCTCGATTTGCTTTTCAGCCATTCCTGGCTGTTTATTCCACGGGAATCGGACCACGTCATCATCGATGGTATCAACCTTCACAACAGCCACAAGGATGGCATCGCTCCTTTGGATTGTCACAACATCACGATTACCAACAGCATTATCTCAGCAGGCGATGATGCACTGACTCCCAAGAGTTACAGTTCCAAGGGAATCGACAACCTGGTGGTCAAGAATCTGACGATCAACCACTGCAAGTGGAAAGGGATCAAATTCGGCTTCTCCAGCATCGGAGACTTCACCAACTGCCTGTTTGAAGACATTGCCATGGTTCATGTCCAGGCAGGAATCACGGTGTTATTGATTGATGGTGGCAATGCATCGAATCTGACCTTTGACCGTATCAACATGAACAATGTTCACACTCCCATAACACTGCTAAATGGTGGCGGATTACGCAGTAAGGCTCCGGGAATCACCACGATGAAAGACATCACCATTTCGAATCTCGAAGCTAGAAATGTCTATGACCCGATGGGCAGTTTTATCACCGGCACTAAGGTTGGCGACACCGTTCACAAAGCTGAGAACATCACCTTAAGCAATGTGAAGGTCAATTCCTTTAAGGGTGGGCTGACGGAAGTCCCTGGAACTCCCATCGAATACGACGGACGAAAAGCCGATGTGAGGGTGTTTGGAAACTTCCCCGCCTGGGGATACTACATTCGTCACGCCGACAACGTGGTCTTTGAAGATGTGACCCATAGCGTTTCTCCCGAGGATGCCCGGAAGGATATTGTGCTTGAGGATGTAACTGGATTTAGAGCCGTGGAATAGATGCATATGCTGCCGAAAGGACGTATGAAAGCGAGGCGAAGCCGACGACCGGTCTGGTACTCAACCTCCTTTGGATGGAGGGCGTGGAGTTTCTACCAGTACTCCCGCGTCGGCTGTGATGTTGAAGACTATCACCAAAGGATATGAAGCGATATGAAGACGGAAACTGGTAATCAAGTGCTGATAGCGATCCGGCTGATCGCACTCTGCTCGTTCCGCCCGGGATTTGCTGATGATCGCTCTGTCTTGCACTACGACCATCCGATAGCGGAGAATCTGAAGCGACTTGATCACTCCGTTCCCAGGTCGCAGGTCAATAATCGCTTCATGGCCGAGGCACTTCCCTTGGGGAACGGTCGCTTCGGTGCGATGTTCACGCCAAGCGCGATGGAGCGTTTCGTATCTACGACCAAGGAACACTCAGCGAAGTGATCTCGCTGAAGCAAGGGCAGTCGAAGGTCTGGCCAGGAACACATTAGGGAAACCGATGAACACCGTACCTAAGTTGAAGACGTTGATCATTTCGATCGTAATCGGACTGCCTGCCCTGTCCTTTTCAGCCAGTATTGAAGGCGAAAAGAACAACGATGGCAGCTTCAAGAAGTGGCACCGTATTGAGGTGGTCTTCGATGGGCCGCGTGTAGACGAATCCTCCGCCACTTTTCGGAACTTCCGATTGGATGTGACTTTCACTTCACCCAGCGGCAAGCAGTACAAGGTCCCCGGGTTCTTTGACGCCGATGGAGACCCTGCCAACACTTCCGCCACCAGCGGCAATAAGTGGAAGGCCCGTTTCGCAGGGGGGGAAGAGGGAACATGGAGGTATACAACCAGCTTCGTTACGGGAACCGACGTAGCAACGAACCTGACAGGAGGAACCGGAGGTACTGCTCCTGATGGTGAAACAGGGACGTTCACAATCGGGCCCCAGGACAAATCGGGAAAGGACTTCCGAGCCAAAGGCAAGCTGGAATACGTTGGTGAACACTACCTGCGTTTTGCAGATGGGGACTACTTCATCAAGCTGGGAGCCAACAGCCCTGAAGTGTTTTTGGAGTATGGTGAATTCGACGGAACCCCCGGGCATGCCAACGACCTGTACTCGCCCAATATCCGTGACTGGAAACCGGGAGATCCCACCTGGGGAGATGGAAAGGGCAAGGGAATAGTCGGACTGGTGAATTATCTTTCATCCTTAGGGGTGAATGTGCACTACTTCCTGTGCATGAATGCGTATGGGGATGGTGAAGAGGCCTGGCCCTGGACTGACGTCGATGCGATCGATGTCTATGACGTTTCCAAGCTGGCCCAATGGGAGGTGGTGTTTACGCATTTCGACAGAATGGGACTGATGGTCCATTTTCAGCTTTCGGAATCTGAAAACACCAACTACCTGGAGGATAGAGATGGCCGGGGGCCATTCTCCAACGCCCGCAAGATCCTCTACCGTGAACTGATTGCCCGGTTCGGCCATCACATGGCAATCACCTGGAATATTGGCGAGGAGAATCAGGCCAAAGGCAAAGGGTTCCAGGTGCCGAATTCCCATGCCCAGCGAAGAGAATTCGCAACCAGGATCAGATCGTTAGCTCCCTATCGAGATCACATTTCCGTTCACAACGGCCCTGCTGGAAAGTTCGCCGACATATTCCCCCAGCTTATCGGACATGAGGACCTCACCGGCCCAAGCCTGCAGACGTACTTAAGGAATCCCAAACTGCAGAGCAACCATGAAGAGGTTAAGGAGTGGTACGACAAGAGTGCAAACAGCGGGCACAAATGGGTTGTCTCTGTAGATGAGCCTTGGTGGGGAAAGAGACCGGCAGATCTGGTGACCAGGTTACGCAAAGAGGTGATCTGGGGCGCCATCCTGGCCGGAGGGCATATGGAGTTCTATACCGGGCGGGATGATGTGAAGCATATCGACTACAGGTCCTATGAAGATGTATGGAAGACAATGGGGCATGCAGCCACGTTCATGAATGAGAACTTGGCTCGCGAGATTGCTGACATGACACCCAATGACGATCTGGCTATCGGGGAGAACAACTGGGCGATGGCGGATGAAGGAAGGACCTACCTGCTCTATCTGAAGAACGGCGGCGAGGCCCGGGTGGACTTGTCAAAGGCGGGTGACGAACGATTCACCGTACAGTGGTTCAACCCGCGTACGGGCGGAGATTTGATCGATGGCACTCCTGGAACCGTCTCCGGGCGTAGGGCAAACGTATCTCTGGGGACTCCACCGAACACCCCCGATCAGGATTGGATCGTGCTGCTGAGCAGAGCAGTGCGGTGACGTCCATGGTCACGAATGGCAATGGAGACTGAAGGTGATGAAACGCGTCTTGTGTATTGGGCTGTGTCTAGCCGGAGCGGCCGCACCTGCGCATGCAGAAGCAGACAAACCGAACATTGTGGTTGTGGTCGCCGACGACATGGGCTGGGGAGACTCTGCCACCTACGGCCATAAGCTGATCCAGACGCCGAATATGGACAAGCTGGCGACGCAGGGAGTGAAGCTCACGCAGTGCTATTCCGCATGCGGCGTGTGTTCACCGTCTCGTTCGGCGATTCTGACGGGGCGCACACCCTACCGCAACGGTGTCTATCGCCATCTGTCGGGGATTGGGCCAGCGCATCTGCGGGCCAGCGAAATTACCTATCCCGAATTGTTGAAGGAGATCGGCTACGAAACCTGTCACGTTGGCAAGTGGCATCTGCTCTCCAAGCAGCAATTCAACGAGCCTGAGTATCCCCAACCGGGCGATCACGGTTACGACTACTGGATGGCAACTCACAATAACGCCAGCCCGAGCCACAAGAACCCAGACAACTTCGTCCGCAACGGCGAGCCCGTGGGGCCGACGGAGGGCTATTCCGCTCAGTTGGTGGCCGCGGAGGCCGTTCATTGGCTTAATGACCTTCGCGACCCGGAGAAGCCGTTTGCGCTGAGCGTCTGGTTTCATGAACCCCATTCACCGATCGCCACCGATTCGCGATTTCAGTCCCTCTACCAGGGACACGAAAACAGCAAGTACATGGGCAACATCACCCAACTCGACCATGCGCTGGGCATGGTGATGGACGCCTTGGATGAGCTCGGACTGAGCGAGAATACGTGGTTGTTCTTCACGTCCGACAATGGCCCTGTTCCAGCCTATGGTGGAACGAGCGGTGGATTGCGTGGAAACAAACGCTGCGAGTATGAGGGTGGCATTCGCGTGCCGGGCCTGGTGCGATGGCCGGGGCACATCAAGCCTGGCAGCACCAGCGACGTGCCTGTGGTCGGTACGGACGTGTTTGCGACGGTGCTCGACATCGTGGGGATTTCACTGCCTACGGATCGCACGATCGACGGTGCCAGCATGCTGTCGGCATTCGAGGGCAAGCCGGTCGAACGCAAGATTCCCCTCTTCTGGCGCACGCACGTTTCCCCGCCGGATCAGCGTGTCGCCATGCGTATTGGCGACTGGAAACTCGTCGGCGACGAGACGCTGACCAAGTTCCAACTCTACGAGGTTCAGAAGGACTGGAAAGAAGAAGACGATCTGGCCGCCAAGCTGCCGGAGAAGACGGAGGAGATGAAAGCCACGCTTCTGAAGCTCTGGGCAGACATCGAAGCCGAAGGTCCCGACGAGTGGTGGAAGAACGAACGCCAGAAACCGGCCAGAGGCGGAACGGTGAGTTACTAGCCTGGCTGATGAAGCCGAAATTGGGAGACGAGACCATGATGATCAAGAGAGCTGGAAGGCCACTCACGTTCCTCGCATCACTCGCGTTGATGGCTCCGTTGGCCCAGGGCCAATCGACGGACGATTCCCACATGGAGTGGTGGCGCGACGCCCGGTTCGGCATGTTCATCCACTGGGGGCTCTATTCGGTCCAGGGCGGCCAGTGGAAGGGCAAGGACTATGGCAAGGAACAGGGGGGAGCCAGTGCGGAATGGCTGATGAACAGTGCTCGGATTCCGAAAGAGGAATACCGCAGTACATTGGCGCCCAAATTCAATCCCACGAAATTCGATGCCGCCGAGTGGGTCTCGACTGCCAAGCAGGCGGGCATGAAATACATGGTCATCACCTCCAAGCACCATGATGGCTTCTGCCTTTTCGATACGGATGCGACCGACTACAACGTGATGGACGCCACTCCCTTTAAGCGCGACATCATCAAGGAACTGTCGGAGGAATGCGCCAAGCAAGGAATCAAGTTTGGTGTGTACTACTCCCAGTTCAAGGACTGGTATCACCGCTCCTGGGGCAGGGGCAATACCGGGACCCTGTCGACAGAGGCGTATCTCGACCTGGTCGAGAAGAACCTCGATGAACTGCTGTCGAACTATGGCGAGATGGCCGTTCTGTGGTTTGACACCGGCGGCAACGACTTGATCGAAGCCGACGCGCAGGGCGCACGGGTGCGCGAACTGCAACCGAAAGCCGTGATCTGCAGCCGCCTCTACAGCCGCAGGGTGCCGGCCGAGCAGCGCAAGTATGCCGACTTCGAATCGCTTCCCGACCGGATGCTTCCCAAGGAGCGAATGACGGGAGATTCCGAGACCTGCATGACCATGCGCCACAACTGGGGCTACGACCGCACCGACGATGCCTGAAAGAGTCCGAAGGACATTATCGAGTTCTTGGCGCTGTGCGGTGCACGGGGAGTGAATCTCCTGCTCAACGTCGGCCCGACGCCGGAGGGCACCTTGCTGCCTGAAGAGCTCGAACGTCTCAAAGAGGTCGGCCAATGGATGAAAGTCAACGGCGAGTCGATCTACGGAACCCAGCACTCTCCGGTTGATTTCGACTTCTGGTGGGGAGCGATGACCCAGAGAGACAAGACCCTCTACCTGCACGTTTTGGAGTGGAAGCCGGAAGGCATTGAGTTCAATGGCATCGTAGGCAAGCCGTCCAAGGCTTACTTCCTGGCAGACCCTGAACGCAAGGGTTTGCCGGTGACCTATGAAGCGAACGGTCACGTCACGAAGGTTGAAGTGCCTGCGAATGCGCCGGATTCAAGAAATACCGTGATTGCTGTGGAGTATGATGCACCCGTAGTCACCGATCCGGATGCGAAAGGTAAGTATCACTGGTATACCAATCGGAGGACGAGACACACCGATATTCGGCGAAGCGAGAGTGCGGGCAGACACGCATTACCCAACGCCGTTACAGAGAACTAGAAATGAAAACCTCATTGAGATCACTGTTGCTGACGCTTTGCTGCTTCGCAGCCGTGGCGGCACATGCCGCACCAGGACAGCCCAACATCGTCTTCATCTACGCCGATGACTGGGGCTGGGGGGACCTGTCCTGTCATGGCCATGCGTGGTTGAAGACGCCGAACATCGACCGTCTTGCCAGCGAGGGGACGGACTTTCAGCAGTTCAACGTGCTCAACCCCGTCTGTTCGCCGAGTCGCACGGCGGTGCTGACGGGCAAGTACCCGGCGCGTTTCTCCGTGCATCAGCACTTCGCCTCACCCACAGGGAACCGTAACCGGAACATGCCCGACTGGCTCGATCCGAAGCCGACCATGCTGCCGCGACTGCTGAGGCGCGCAGGCTATCGTACGGGGCATTTTGGCAAGTGGCATCTGACCAACGGGGGCGTTCAGGGAGCCCCGAAGCCCGAGGCGTATGGCTACGACACATTCGCTGTCTTCAACGGTGGTGCGGGATGGCCGAAGGCGGACTTGCACGCCACGGCGGCGAATACGGTGGCGTTCATCGAGGAGAACAAGGATCAGCCGCTGTTCGTCAATGTGTGGCTGCACGAAAGCCACACGCCACATGTCCCCACACCGGAATCCATGGAGAAGTGGAAGCATCTCGATGAGCAGAAGCAGGTATACTCCGCCGTCATCACCGATGGCGACAATGCGGTCGGCCTGATCCTCGACGCACTGGATAGGGAGGGTCTGGCGGACAACACCATCGTGATGTTCTCGAGCGACAACGGCCCGGAATGGACCCATGCCGATCAGCAGCACAAGAGAATGGGCGCAGGCTACGGGTCGTGGGCCAGCATCGGCCAGACCGGCGGACTGCGCGGCAAGAAACGCAGTCTGTATGAAGGCGGTGTGCGCGTGCCGTTCATCGTGCGTTGGCCGGGGCACACGCCCGCCGGAGTGACGGACACCACCACGGTCTTGACCGCCGTGGATCTGTTGCCGACGTTTTGTGCCGCCGCGGGGTTGAAACTGCCCGCCGATTATCAAGGCGACGGCGAGAATCTGCTCCCGGCCCTGCAAGGCAAAGCCATCACCCGCACGCGTCCGATTTTTTGGGAATGGCGCGGCCCCAAACCCGAGCCCGATTGGTGGCCGCAGTTTGCGGTGCGCGACGGCGATTGGAAGCTCCTGATGACCGAGGATGCGAAACGCGTCGAGTTGCACAACCTGAAGACCGATCGTGCGGAAAAGGCCGGCAAAGACCTATCGAAGGCGCATCCGGAAATCGTCGCCCGCCTAACGAAGATGACGCTCGACTGGAAGGCCACGCTGCCCACCGAAGTCGACCCCAACTGTGTCAGCCCGAAGCGAGGCGCGGACTAGATGTCCGGGGAGAAGGGGCAAGCCAGGAGTAATCCAGCAAGACCAACCACACTTCATGGAGACATGATATGAACGCTGCTTACTCGTTCAAGAACCACTCCCCTGTACTGTGCGCCATCCTCATGGTGCTGGTTGTGAGTTCATTTGCAGTCGCTGAAGACAATCCGGGGGCGCCGTCTGAAATCCAAGTCACTTTCAGATCGCCCCTGAGTGTCTGGCTGAAGATCAATGAAGTGTCCAAGACTCTGAGTGAAGCCAACATGCCTCTTGGAGGTGGATATGTCAAATGGATAGGCAATGCTTCGCTGAGATGGGAAGTGGAAGTTCCTGAAAAGGACGAATACGAAGTCTATCTCACAGCCAATGTACCTGAAGCAAGTGATGGAACACGGATCACTATAGAAGCGGCAGACAAGACCTCCGATTTCGCGGTATTCAAGACGTCGGGTCCATTCCCGGGTGGTGAGGACTTCAAGATCAAGGAAGCTCTGAATTTCGAAAGGAAGAAACTGTCAGGTTCAATTCCGTTGAAGGCCGGCAAGCAGATAATCACCGTCTCCACCTCAGGTGTCGACACAGAAGAGGTCCTATTCCATATCCGTGGGATTGAGCTGCTGCCTGTTTCAAAGAAGGAGATGATCGCAGCAGAAGAGGCTCGGGCAATAGCTTCCAGGGCCAGTTTCGACTGGATGGCAAAGACCGGGTACGGTGTGATGTTCCACTGGACTTCCGAAACTCCACAACGCGACGGTTCCCGAAAGTCATTCGAAGAGGCGGTTAATGACTTCGATGTGGAACAATTCGTCAACATGGTGGTAGAGACCGGAGCGGGTTATGTGATCTTTCCCATTGGCCATGCCCAATCGTATTGCCCAGCTCCAATCAGAAGTTGGGAGCGTATTCACCCGGGCCAGACTACCAAACGCGACCTGATTGAAGAACTGGCCAATGCGCTCAATGAAAGAGACATTCGGCTAATCTGCTATATCAATGGTCCGCTGGCATTCGAGTATCCCAAGAGAGTGGAGATAACACCGGAGATCGTGCAGAACTTCGTGGCCAACTTCAAGGCTGTTCTTCCGGAATTGGGCATGCGTTACAAGGACAAGATTGCGGGTTATTGGTTCGATACCATGATCCTCAAGATACCTTTCGAAGAGTTCTTCAATGCGGCAAAGGTTGGAAACAAAGATAGAGTCATCTGCCTCAACGCATTTGTATGGCAGGAGGCTTCGCCATGGCAGGATTATTGGGCCGGCGAGGTGCAGCATCCAATCGCTCCTCCGGTAAATGGATATATGAACGGCGGCATATCCCCCAACCTGCCCTATCATGTTCTGCTGACCATGGAGAAGTTCTCCTGGGGAGTAGGAAGAACAGGACAGATACGGGACCCGAAGTTCACTTCAGAAGAACTGAGTTCGTACATAAAGGCCTGTATGGACAATGGAGGAGCAGTCACGGTCAACATGGGGATATTTCAGGATGGAACCGTCGGCAAGAAAGCTCTGCAGGTCATGCGTGGAGTGAAAGAACGTATTCGGTAAGACTCTGTTTCCTGAGGCGGTTGGGGAAACGCGGTATCACAGAACCACGAAGAGGATCTCTGGAATGAAGAATCAAATACTGCTGGGGATCTGTACGTATCTGGCGACCGTTGGATTGGCTCAAGCTGCGGACAGCTCCGGCCGGAATAGTCATTTCTGGATCACTCTGCGGCCGCAGGCCGGAGCAGCATCCGGGAGCGACGCGGATCTGGTGCTGGCCAACGGATATCGTCGCGTGGATCTCGGTTCGTCTGGTCTCTCCTGTACGCGGGTGGAGCAGGGCTCGAAGCTGGTGTATCAGATTGCCTGGACCGGGAACAGTTTCTTGGGAGACGACGAGGCGGAAACGCTGCAGTTCGATGCGGTGGTCGATTTCGATGGGGCCGTCTATGCCATGGAAGACGTAACCGTGGGCGGCGCCAGTCTGTCAGCCAATGGACTGGTGTTGCAGGATCTGGATTCGCGTTTTGCCGCCAAGACCCTGCGTTTGAACTTCATCGTGAGAAACCCGGCCTTAACCGTCGAAGATCCGGACCATGCTTTTGCGGATCTGCCGGACGGGCATACTTACGGCCTCGCCCCTTATAGGCCAACGACGCAGGCGAAGCTGGAAAAGGCCTTCCCCAAGTTCTCCTGGGATCGCGTACCCAGGACAATGCTCATCCGTAAGCCGACTCCCTTTACGGCAGAACAGTACAAGAGAGTTGCCAATCGCTATGACGTCGTGGTGCTGGAAAAAGCCAATGGGGGGATGTCAGGCTATTGGGAAAAGGCGGCATCCCTGAAGAAGTACAACCCCGACATCAAAGCACTCTACTATTGGAACTCACGAATCTACTTCGGCCACAATGGGGTCGATGATTCGATTGAGGACAAGTGGGATGAGTACATTGACCCGCACTTCGTCATTCGAGGCAGGTTGCCTACCTTCCAACGGGAAAACCCCGAACTGGTCGACTGGTGGGCCGGCGTGTGTCACAAGATGATGGGGCTGGTCAAAGGCTATGCTGCGGACGGGGTCACACCGTTTCAGGATTTCGACAACTGGGAACACGGTTCCCCGATTGACGGCTACTTCATCGATAAGAAGGGCGTCCCGATCAGTATGCTGAAGCCCCTCTATGAGGGCTCTACAGACCATAAGTTCGGCATGAACAATAATGGCGATGTTCGCAACCGCATTCCTTACCTGGATGGAACCTACCGGGAAGGCTGGGCTGGGGGCCCGGTCGAAATCGCCAAGGCCATTGCGCTGGCTCAGGAAAGCGGACGAAACCAGAAGCTGACGATGCTGAGAAATCCCGTACACAATGCGACGGGCAAACGCAATGTGGAAGATCGGGTCGACGAGCAGTTGGCCATCTACTTGACCTACGCCGAGAAGTACGCCTATTTCTATTGGGCGCCCACCGTAGACGCCTCGGAACCTGATTGGAAGTGGATTACGGACTACGTCGATCAGTTCAACCGGCCGTTGGGCAAACCGCTGGGTGATGCCATCAAGGACGCCTGGAGCTATAGCCGCACCTTCGAACATTGCGACGTCTTCCTCGATCTGAAAACGGGCTCCGGACGCACACTAAGCAGGGTTCTGTGGAAGAATGACATCGGCAGTCCGGCTTTGGAAGGCAGTGGCTTCTCCAAAACAGACGACACCTATACGCTGCGAGGCAGTGGAGATATTTCCGGAACTTCGGATACGTTCTTCTATCTTTCCGACCTCCACTATGGCAACGGGCAGGTTGTCGCCCGGGTGGACTCCTTGGACAATACCCATGCCGGCGCCAGGGCGGGGGTCATGTTCCGCGAGCGAAACGAACCGGCGACACGGGAACTCGATTTCGCGGAGGACTACACGGCTGCTTACCGCAAAGGCACCGTGCTCTTGCCTACCGCCCGGACGGTTGCCGTGCTCCGGGATCCGACAGGACAAATGCAGATGGTCTATCGGACCGCGCCCCGTGGCGCCATGTTGAGTGCCGGTACCCTGAAGCCAGCCCATGGACCCTACACCAAGCTGGTGCGCAGCGCAGATGCCTTCACCGGTTACTGCTCCCCCGACGGGAAGACCTGGACGAGAATCGGGGAAGTTGCCATCTCGATGGACGAAAAGGTCGAGGTGGGAATGGCCGTGTGTTCCGGCGATCCTGCCACTCTGGCTAAGGCGACCTTCAGTGCGTTTTCTCGTGTCGAACCCACGCCTGCTGTCCGTTCGAAGAGACGGTGAGTGCAGCAAGGAACCTGAATATCGATGCCAACGGCACCAGTTGTCGAGTGTCCCCACTTCATGGAGAAACAGTATGAAACCGATTCAAACAGTCACCGTCATCGCCGCGTTGCTTGCATCACTGGGTGCGCTTCAGGCGGCTGAGTCACGCGCAGCGCATGCAAACCCGGAGCGGATGCCGGCTTTCTCCTGGGATACCATTCCCTTGTATGTGCATATCCGCAAGGATACCGCCTTCACCGATGCGGAGATCAAACACCTTGCCACCTTTCCGCTGATAACCTTTGAGAAGGCCACGGGACACACGGATTTTGGCACCGTTGATGCCGGAACGCTGAAGGCCGCCCGGGCCGTCAAAGCGGTCAATCCGGACACGAAGATACTGTATTACCGCAACGTGATCGTGCACTACGGTGGCTATGCCGCCAATACGTCGATTGAGAGCATTCCCGGGGCCTTCTTGGTCGGACCGGGTGGCAACGACAAGCTCATCCGCAATCGTCTCCAGGCCTACGATCTTTCCAACAAGGCGCTG
>Ga0180437_10003757_pt1 | contig 22279 bp, 22 predicted proteins | sample SS_ome_4_FD_132410 | JGI IMG/M metagenome (GOLD analysis project Ga0180437, IMG submission 132410) | Hypersaline lake sediment archaeal communities from the Salton Sea, California, USA - SS_3_D_1 metaG | ecosystem: Environmental > Aquatic > Non-marine Saline and Alkaline > Hypersaline >...
AATCAGTATGTTGATGTTGCATACCATTGTCGGTCTGTTGATGTTGCATACCATTATTGTGTTGATGATGTTGCATATCATTATCAGTCTGTTGATGTTGCATACCATTGTCGGTCTGTTGATGTTGCATACCATTGTCGGTCTGTTGATGTTGCATACCATTATTGTGTTGATGATGTTGCATACCATTGTCGGTCTGTTGATGTTGCATACCATTATTGTGTTGATGATGTTGCATATCATTATCAGTCTGTTGATGATGTTGCATACCATTATTGTGTTGATGATTTTGTATATCATTATCAGTCTGTTGATATTGCATGTCATTGTTTGTATGATGATATTGCATATCATTATCAGACTGTTGATGTTGAATATCATTGTTATGTTGATACTGTTGTACACTATTTGTACGAGGTTGTTCTCCGAGTGATCTGTCTAACTCTCCAATATCGCCTTTTTTACTTAATTCATTAATTCTATTTGCTAAACCTGTAGTGAAATTGCTTGTAGAATTACTCATTAATTATATATATATATAAAATATTTTAATCAAAAAATAAAATTAAATTTTCTATTTTCTTTTTCTTCAAAACTGTGAAATTCTTCATAATATTATAAATTAAACTCTTCTTTCCTCTCTCATACTTCTCTTTGGATACTATGTTGTACCCATAAACTTTCAAAAGTTGTCGAAGAATTGTTATACACTTCTTATCATCCAAATCTGGAAAATACTTTTTGTACTTACATGGTAAGTAGTATTTTTCAAAATTGTTCTTAAAATACGGTAATTTCATCTTCTCTAAAATATTTTTGTCAGCAATGCTCTGTCGATAGAATTGGTAATATTGATCAAAACCCTTGGGGATAAATAATTTTAGATAATTTTCAACAAATTCCCTTGATGGCATTTTACGAAATAATTGATTCTTCATAACTAATATATAAGCATATTTTATTTTTTATGAAAATTTTTTTACTAAAATATCGAAAAAATAAATTTTTTTATTTCCTAATTTCTTAATTGTCACAATACTTTTTAGATTTATACTTCTGACTTCCCAAATTTGCCAACAGATCAGCTTTCATATTTCCATACCAATCCTTATGTTTCCTTGAACTCTTATCTCTTGGTTCACTCTTATGTGCTTTCACTTTGTTGAGAAATATTCTGAAACATTTTTTGTGCTTCTCCATAAGCATATCCAAATGACAAAGAAGATCCAAATTCTCCGGTGTTTTACCATCCGATTTCTTCCATCCTCTTGCCTTCCAACCCTTAAACCATTTGGTCATAGTATCAATTACGTATTTACTGTCCGAATTTATTTGTAAAGTCTGATTTTTACACTTTTGATCATAACTGACCGAATATATCTCTATAGCTTTGATAATTGCATATATTTCCGCTCTATTGTTTGTTATTGGTTTGATATAAAAGGGTTCAGATAGATTCCTGTGATCATTATCTCCCCAAAAAACTCCAATACCACCAGCTGTATTACTCTTGTTTCTTGCCTGATTATTGTAACAACTTCCGTCTGTGTAAACTTCGGTAATCATGTTATTATACTCTATACAATGATCTTTTTACAAATAAAAAAAATCATTTTTTATATAATCTTATATTATAATATGAGTTGTGTATTCGAAAATCAATACACTGAACCAGACCATGAGTATGTGGTCATATCTTTCTCTATCTTCTATCAACGTAAATACATTACACATCAAAGAGATAGAGACAAAGATATATCGTATATCAGACAGGTTGGGTTTCTTGATTCATTAACAACAAATATAAGATTATTGGAATTGGGTTATCTACCAAATAATTGGATAATCAGAATTCATTACGATGATAGTCTATTCGATTTCAAATATAAGGGAAAATATGCATGGAAACTCTTTATTGAAACTTATAAGAACAATCCAAAGGTTCAATTTGTTAAGTTCAAGTGTCAAAAATTTATGAAAGATGGTACACATCGTAATCTATTCGGTACAATTGTAAGACTCTATCCTCTATTCACAAAGAATGATAAAATTAAGATGATTATTCTGTTCGATGCAGATAGTTTGATAAACAGATATTATTCAGGTCTTTTGGAAGATTTCGAGAAATCAGAAGATGATTTCTTCGGTATATCAAGTGAATTCAGTCCACAGGACAGAGCTGTGACTTTTCACAAAAAAAGAGAATTCTATTTCAGTATGGGTATGATAGCAAGTAAGGTCAAATTTGAACATAAATATTGGGATCTTCTACTCAATAATCTCATTGATTATAAGAATAAGGATTTCAACAATTTGGTATCACTCCTCGATGATATACACAGAGAGATCATATACAAGAATAGAAACAACAACAGTCTGAAAGATTTTCGTTATGGTATAGATGAAGTCATATTAAACTTCTATATAACAAAACTTCTTAAACAGAACAACTACAAAATCAAAGTTATCTACCACCGCACCAATATAGCACCTATTTATGGACTATTTGAAGCCTTTTTGAAATATTACCATAGAAATGCAAAAGATAAATCCGGTTTAGAATCATTTGTTAAAGATTGGACAAGAGTAATACCAGATTCTGGAAATATCAATGGAAACAGTTTTGACAAAAATTTGGATATTATAAGTGAACATTTGGGAAAGTTCAAGTATTCTGATCACACATACACAGATCTATTCAAATACTATATAGAACCTGTCAGAAAAGGATTCCCTAAATTGGACGGATTAGTATTTCCAATGAATGTAGTATCATATTTTAAAGAATACACTGAAAAAGATTTCAATTATCCAACACTTAATAACTTTTTACCTTACCAACCAATACCAAAATATCTTCTATGATTCATATTTTATCAAAGAAAAATAAAAAATTGATTCTTGTATACTTAAAACTAACTTCAGATATATTATTATCACAATAATGACTAAAAAAGTTAGTGTTACTGAAATTCTTAAAAAACTTGAAATAAAAAAGTTGAAACCAAAGCAGAAAGAGATTATAAATCTCTTTTTGAAGAAAGAGAAACGAGACACTCTAGGAATCCTACCAACGGGTTATGGTAAGAGTCTATGTTATATCGTTCCCCATCTTTTGAAAGGTAAGAATGTTATTGTTATCTCTCCCCTCATATCTTTAATGGAAGACCAAGCTGATAAACTTAAGAATAAACAGATAAACACGCTAGTTTTCAATAGTAATCATAAACCGTTCAAGAATGGAGAGGTCAAATACAAGGATCTCATGAGTGGTAAAACAAGCTATATTATGTACTTCTCGCCAGAATCCTTCTTGAGTTATGGATTCTATATCAAATCAATGATAGAGTCCAATGTTGTATCTATGATAGCAATTGATGAAGTTCACTGTGTTAGTATGTGGTCCACTTTTAGAAACGATTACAATAATTTGTACCAGATAAAGGATTGGATCAAGAAATACAAAAGAAACATCTATCTACTTGCATTAACAGCTACTGCAACTGAACAGATGTTGGATGAAATATCAGAAAAATTAAAGTTAGAAAACCCAGTCATTATTAAAGAATCATTATACAGAGAGAACCTTAAAATCAAGGTTTACGACAAAACAAAGATGATAGATGATGTGAACACAATTGCATCATTCATTAAAAAACTTGGTGAAGGATCAAAATGCATTGTGTATTGTAAAACGAGAAAGGACACAGAGTCTATTGCAACTAGATTAAAATCACATAAGATAAATTGTGAACACTATCACGCAGGATTGGATGATGAAGCCAGAATGAAAGTACAAGTTGATTATAGGAACAATAAGTTGAAAGTAATTTCGGCAACTATTGCTTGGGGAATGGGTATTGATGATAGGAATATTCACTTGATTGTTCATTATGGTATATCGAAGAATATCGAGTCTTATTACCAAGAGATTGGTAGAGGTGGTCGAGACGGTAGTCCAGTGGATTGTTATGTGTTCTGGTCAAAGAGGGATTTCTCAACAAATCGATACTTCATTAAACAAGAGGATTACGGTGGAGATGAAGCAAAGAGGAAGATGGATTACAATAAGCTCAACGAGCTGGAAGGGTTTATTAAGACTGGGGAATGTCGTATGAAGTATATATGTAAGTACTTTGGTGATGAAATTGAGAAATGTGGTAAGTGTGATAATTGTCAGATGAAGAGTGTTGCGAATTTGGAAAAACTGATGAATATGAACAAGAACTCAATCATATGTAGGTTCGTAGTCATCGATACACTGAGACATATATCATCAGGTTTGGGAATGTCCTCTTTGTCGATGTTGTTAAAGGGAAGTAAAAGTAAGAAGTTGACACCTTATATGAAATCACTAGAGACATTTGGTGTATTTTCTGGGTTTGGTGTGGATAGTATCAAGAAGAAGATCAAGAATATTGAGAAGTGTGGATATATTAGTGAACATGACACTCGAAGTGGTTGGGGAACATATTATAAGGTGAATAGAGATGGTAATGATTGGTATGACATGAACAATGTGGATATCAGGAAATCGATAGAGATTATAAAGAGGTTCATTAAGAGGATTAGGAAGAGAGAGCCGAAGAATACGGAGGGTATAAAGAGTGTGGCGACGATTAAGGCTGATTTGATTGAGTGGCGGATGAAGAAGGTGAAAGAGACGAATTTGCCGGCATATTGTATATTGAATAATAAAGTTATTGATAGTATTGCTAGTAGACAACCGTCATGTGAAGAGGAGTTGTTGGAGGTGAAGGGAATTGGTAAGAAATTAATGGAGAAGTATGGGAGTGAGATTTTGGCGATAATTTCGAAATAATTAAATTTACATATTTGCAAATATTTGCAAAAAAAGCTTGTTGTGCATTTTAAGACTACCCAATAACGTAGACGATATGGAAAAAGACGTTGACTAAAATCTAATATCGTTAATTTTTTTCTCGCGAAAATTGGTCATTTTTGTTGATTTTTGATTTTTAATACCATAACGTTATAGAACTACATAACGTTATGGAAAAACATATGTACGTCACATTTTTGTCTCAAAAATCGCGTTTTGAAATACAATAACGTTGCATTTTTTTCGAGGGGTGGCCGGAGGTCAAAAAGTTCACACCGGTACTAAACACAATAACGTTAAATGATTACATAGCGTTGTGGAAATGTTTTGACGTCGAAATTAACGTTCATAGATTGAGATTGACGTCTTTTACGATTCAATTTGGTCAAAAAACCTAATAACGTCTAATCGACATCTTTTTGCATAACGTTGAGTACTTCAAAAACAGTAAATTTTGAAAAGCTGTACGAACAGGGGGACGTTGTCAAAACGTCGTTAACGTTAATTATATTTTGATTTAGTAACGTTGAAAAAAATATGAGATGCTCTACGTTCGGTATGTTTTAGACAATTTTTCGGCATTTTTGACTCAATAACGTTGGCTGTGTAAAACAAGGGCAACGTTATATATGTTTTGGACAGCTATATTTTTGAGAAAATACAATAACGTCAAATAAACTGAATAAGGTCAACGTTATTGGGCTTTTTGACAGCGATTTTGAGAGAAAATTCAATGACGTTAAATAAACAGTATAAGGTCAACGTTATTAGACATTTAGACAGTGAAAATGTACACAAAATACAATAACGTTGAAAAATGCAGTCGGACTAAAAATTGGTGAAAAGTCGCGAAAAACTTCTGACAGAAAAAACGCCTAATTTTTTTCACTTTGGTAAAATTGAAAATAAATATATTTTTTCATGATGTCTTAAAAGGTCTGACTAACCCAAAAATCGCTAAAATGATTCCCTTTAATCATAAAATTTTTTGCACGGTTTGGTACTATTTTTTTTATGTAAGGGTCAAAAAAAAAATTTTTTTTTTTTCATATTTTAAAACTTTTTGGAATTTTTTTTTTTTAAAACACACACACCCCTCTGAAAAAGGGCAAAAAAAATGGCTTTAAGAGCATTCTCTTGGTCATTTTTTTACAAGAATATTTTAAAACTTGATAATTATAATCAATAATTAGAGATAAATAATCACACAAAATTTCATTTTGGTCCATAAGAAAAAGTCTAAAAGCCCAATTTTGAATATATATGTGTTAAACTACAACTATTCAAGATAATATATGTGTTTGTGTATATTATTTTAATGGTAAAAAATGACCTTGAGACATTTTCTTAAAGACTAATTTTTAAACATTACTTTATATTTATAGACTATTATTGATTAAAATATATAGTAAATGTTAATTTTTGTTGGTAAAAAGCTATACAAGAAAAAAATCAGGCAATTCCCACTTTTTGAGGATATTTTTGGTTTATTTTTTTTAGAGCGTATATTGATATATGAATCGTATAATTTATAAATTTTATTGGTCGATAATTGATCTTAACAAAAAAAAGTTATAAAAAACCGTTCAAAATGCTTAAAAAAATCTTACACATCATATAAAAATGTATATGTGTCATAGATGCGGATATGAAGCAAAAACACCATACAAAGTCAAAAGACATTTAGAAAAAGTGAAGATTTGTACACCATTTTTGAGAAATATTAGTAGAGAAGAGGCAAAAGAAATCATCATGAACAGTGTTAAAAGGAAAAGAGGACCAAATAATAAATCGAAAAGTAAAAATTTATCAACCAAAAAGAGTGAAATTGTAAAGTTTAAAAAAGCATTGAAGAAATTAGAAGAAGATAATAAATGTCTAAATAATCACATAAACAGTTTGAAAGAGATGAACAGTAAATTATGTAATAATGTATCAACATTGATTGATAAAGTTGGAACAAATAATATTACAAATAACAATACTATCAATACTATAAATACAATTAATAATGCTACTATTAACATTGTTATTAACAATTATGGTAATGAGGACAAGAGCTATATAACTAAACAGTTTGTTGAAATGTTGCTTAAACAACCTGTTAATAACACAGTTTTAAAAATGTTGAAACACATACATTTTAATCCTGATCATCCAGAGAATATGAATGTTAGAATAACAGATGTTAGTAGACCTTATGCAAGGGTATACAATGATAAAAAATGGATGATTCTTAGTAGAAAAGATGTAATAGAGGATATGGTGAAAAGAAGTAAAGATATTATAGATGAAAAATCTGATAATAATGAAGTCAATAAAAAATTTACTCAACAATATGAGAAGAATATGAGAAATTTACATACAAATGCGGATCTGTTAGTTATCAACGAAAGTGAAAAATTATCTAAATAATTTAAAAATAAATGTATATTTTTTATTAAATGAAATTTATTTATCCACGATGTGTTTATGGAACATATAAATTTAATTATATGATAAAGCATCTTAAAAAGAAGAAAGTTTGTCCAGCAACTGTATTGAGTACTCCAAGAAATGAAATAATAGATAGTTTACTTGAAGATCGTGAAAAAGTATGTAAAAAAAATTTAACATTGAGGGAATTAATAGAATATCAAAATGCTGAATTCTTGACTTTGATCACTAAAAATAAAGATATTAATGAAATAAATTGTATAAATAAGGAATGTGAAAAGAGAATTCAAAAATATGAAGAAATAGAAAAGAACAATAAGATACTACAAGAATATATTGATATTCTTAATAAAAATAATAAAGAATTACAAGAATTAGTTGATAGCATGGATAAAAAAACATCAATTATCAAATTAGAAAAAGATATTGAACAGTTAAAAGAAGATTATAATGAATCAAAAAAAAAATATGATCAATTGAAAGAAACATATGAACTATCGAGGAAATATTCCGAACAATTAGAATTGAGAATTGATTATCTAGAGAAAGAACATAATAAATTATAATTTTTTTTATTTACGATATCAAGTGCATAAAAATACTAAACAGATTTTTATGTGCCTCGTAATTATAGATGAGTCGATAAAACGTTTCTTCATTGAGTGGTACACACTTTTCTTCAATATACTTTGAAATTTCTTCAAAAGTAGTTCCCATTCTTTCGTGAAATTTATTGAAGAAACTCAAGAACAACTGTTTCCGATTTATCTTTATGTATCTCATGTCAAAAGCATGTGCAAAAGTTTCGGGAGAAACATCATACAACATATCAAACGCTTTGTCTTCTCCAATTCTCTCAGAGTACAATCCACAAACCAAATTCAACATTTGAATATCGGTTGTTCCACCACATGTTAGTTGACTGTAAGTCATCTTCCTCAAAAATTTAACATAATCCAACATCTTTCCAGACGTGAGCTCCACATTACAATTATTGCAAAGATACCACTTCTGTATTAACCAATTTAGGTCTCTGTACAATACTGATTTTTTCTGGTATCAACAGTTGATCACTATCTTTATCGTAAACCTCTTTGAACAAAGGTGTTTTTTGCAAGTAGCTAGGTATTTCGTTTTTTTATATGTTTTCAAAACATTCATGTTATGGTCGTATGAGCGATTGTTACCTATTTATTATTTGACAATTTTTCTTCTCAAAACAAAGTTGCAGTTGCCAATTTTTATCTATAATAGTTTATATGAATAATTACTTTCCACTATTAATTATTATACTTGTTGTTGTACTTTTGGCAATAGGTGCATATTTTCTTTATGAGTATGTCGAATATAGTGTCGACCAAGCATACAGAGAACTTCCAACAAAAGTCCGCGTGGGATCTGGTAAGAATATGAAGAACTGTCCAAAGGGTTGCACAAGGGGAACGTGTAAGTACAATCCAAAGTGTAGGAATCATTTAGGAGCAGATCCGGAATGTTGTGCTTTCGATTTCCAATGCCAATACTGTAGAGACAAGACTGGTGAGTACTATTTGAAACCGTGGGAGAATCCGTGGATTGACAGTGAGTACAACAATCCCGACGCTCCCACAGATGAACTGAATCAGGTGATCCAAGAACAGAACGATTACATCAAACAACTCAATAAACAAATCAGACATAAAAACGATATGATAAGTAGGAGAGAACCGCCAATGAGTTTGAAGTGAAACTTCAAGACACCTTTCTTTGTAGGTGAGCTTTTGCGATTTAGTTTATAAATTATCATATTTTTGTGTTATTCAATAGACAAAATCATGAATCTGTTCTCTCAATTAAGTATTTCTCACCAAATCTTCCTTATATAACGGTTGACGTGTAAGTGGATGAGTTTCATGTTCTTCCATAGTTGTATTAAACAATGGAAGAAACAATAAATAAAAAAAAATCAATTTCTAGAAAGGGAGATTGCATTGCTTCTGGCAACAGCTTCGCTGCCCTTTAGAACCATACGCAACCTACAACTTGTTACAATGAAAATATCTCTCTCATAACTCTAAACTAATCTAAAACAGTAAATGTTGGATTATCCTCGGTTTCCGGATGTTTTCTCAATGTTACCCATATTTTTTTACCATTATTCAATACATTTAATTGCTCATTCGTTAATTCTACATAGTGAATGACACCATTTGCATCCTTAAAAGACGCAATTTTGGTGTGAATGTTCATACGGAGAGGATAACGTAATGAATCAACATCTCTAACGCTACCATAACCAATTTCAATTCCCATAGGAACATTGTAACTACTTTGACCACTTCCCATTTGATTATAAATGGATATTATATTTATCTTTTAAACCATAAAAATTACATATATATCATATCTAATTTTTAGTATAAAAATACCCCGAGCAGGACTTGAACCTGCGATCTTCTGCGTGTTAAGCAGACGTCATAACCATCTAGACCATCGGAGCAAAGGGAGATTGCATTGCCTCTGGCAACAGCTTCGCTGCCCTTTTGAAACCCCACGCGTTAACTAATATATGCGAAAAAAATGTAATAAAATATGTATCCCGAGCAGGACTCGAACCTGCGATCTTCTGCGTGTAAAGCAGACGTCATAACCAACTAGACCATCGAGACGGGGAGATTGCATCTCCCCGTAAACCACTACGCGTTAACTGGGTTTACAGGGTTAACAATAAAAAATGTTCTCTTACCGGGAATTGAACCCGGGTCTACGGTGTGAAAGACCGTTATCCTAACCACTGGACCATAAGAGATTTTATAAATATGGGAGCTAATTTTTTGGGGGATTCTCCTATCGGGAATTGAACCCGAGCCTGCCGTGTGAGAGACGGCTATCCTAACCACTGGACCATAGGAGACATGGAGATCGCATCTCCCCGTAAACCCCTACGCGTTTACGAGAAAATACAAATTTTGTGCCGCGAGTGTGATTCGAACACACGACCCACAGTTCTTCAGGCTGTTGCTCTACCAGGCTGAGCTATCACGGCTTCCCACAACCCTTATTATAATTATCTCTTTAAGTATTTTTAAAGGATTTTTTTGATAAAACATGTGAAACCTTTTCCTAACATCACATTAATAATAATTCTGTCACAAGTTTTGGTAATTATACCAATACGTTGATCTTTTAAACCAATAAATGGTGTATTAAGATCAAATAGTATATAATTATCAATTCTGTCATGATCGCTATTTTTTTTAAACAGAATTTTGCCACTAAAAATACTATTAAGACAACTACCGTTACTTGATTCATTGCTTATTTGAAAACAATGTTCATTATAGCATTGGAATATAGTCAAAATTTTTTCTGGACCATAAAATACACCATCCAAGTTGTCTAGTATAATTTCATAAAGCTTTAGTTTTTCTTGCAATTCATTATGCTTACTATTTTTTTCTAGTAATTTACAAAAAAAATTAACAAATTCATCGTATGATGTTGTTGTATCTTTCTCTTGATAACTATAGTACACTCCCATTAGTTTATCAAGTGCATCTGCTTTTTCTTTGAATTCATCAGATTCATCTGCTTTTTCTTTGACTTCACGAAGTACTTTATATAAATCATCTATGTGAATTTTTTCACCTTTATTTTTCTTATTAATAACAAGTTCTATGCTCATTATTTATACAATAATATAAACTTATTGTGTTACAAAAAAAAAAATCATTTTTTTGCAAAAGTAAAAAAATCAACAAACGTAACAAATCTTCTTACATATTATTAAGTCCAAAAAATAGCCTTATCCCATATTGTAGGTCGTATAGAGGGTTTACATGAAGATGCATTTCCCCCAACGTAGCAAGTTGTAGGTCGCGTAGGGTTCAAAAGGGAGAGGCACTCTCCCTTTGTAGAAATTGATTTTTAAAATGCCTTAAGTAGTAAATCCATTATAATATCATGAATAGAGACACTATTTTCAAGAAATACGATACTGGTGGAAAGGAGATATTCAAGAACCTAACTTTTATGCAAGATGAATTCCCCGATCAGAAACCAGAGAACGATGAAGGTAATACTGAGTACAAGTGGAAGCTTGTATTCGAAGATGATAAGGAGAGAAGTACCAAACTTAGAAAGCTATCTTCTCAGATGATTTTTCGTCTCTATGAAGGTAACGGTAAGGCACTTTATCTGCTTGGAATAACCGATGATGGTGATGCACTTGGAATGAATGTTCAAGATCTGTATTTGACACTAGTTATGATTGATGAGGCTGCAACGAGAATAGATTGTGAGATTAAGAATGTGCGAATATATCGCAAAGAACGTTACTACATTGTAACGATCAGACTTTACAAAAAGGAGTGTGAGTTCACTATTTAGTAAGTAAGAGCAAAAAAATCCTTTAGATTTTATTATAATATAAAATATATTCTATATTATATTATTAAGTATGAGCAATAAGTTCTGCAATAAACATCACTTATTCTTCAAAACAAATTACGACTTAATGTGTGATCCATCTGTAGAAATGAAGTTCTACAGAACACTCTACTCAATTGGTGAGAAACAGTTCGCACTTATTGACAAAGTCCTCTTAGAACAGATAACCAAAAACTGGGATAGCATTAAAGATTATCTCTCTCTTGTACACAAAATTGCCAAAACTATCAATGCAACTGGTAATATCAAGGGATTCCAAATAGAGGATGTTATAAAAGATTTCAACATGATTTATAAAAAGATAAGAGGTCCAAAAACATTCCTCAAATACATGAAGGCTTTCGTTTATCGCAACAACATTTACGGAGAGATGAAGGAACTGCTATTGATTCTCTCTAACAAAGAGAGTTGTGAGATACTTTTGAATAAAAATCTTGGCAGAGAGAGATGTTCAAAGAGGTTCATTGAGAAGATTGTAAAATTGGCAAATGGTAATTTCAACATAATTGTTCGCCTTCTATTCCCCAAAGTTGTCACTCTCAAAAACACGCTGGGAAAACCAGAATATGAATCCATATATAGAATGTTCAGATGTTTACAACTTATAGAAAAACACGGATTAGACCCACTCAAAACCCTCGGTGTAAAAGTGAAATTACCAAAAGTTGATCTCAAAAAAGTATTGAATGAACTTGAACTCAACTATATTATAGAATCTAGAAACGATTTTGATGACAAACCTGTGGAGATAAACAGTGTGAGTGAGTATATCTTGCTCATGAAACAGAGAGGTCACAACTTGTGGTACACTATCAACTTTATATGGGATAACCTTTATGGTACGGAATGTAAATTGCCATGTGTTAGTCAACATTCTACTGTTTTAGGAATCAACAATATAGAGTTACAGAAAACAAATTACAATATTGCGTTAAAATTGTTCATTCTGTGCAGAGAGGGATATATATCAAGTATCAATATTTTCCAAGATTTTAATTAGTGAGTATCCACACACACTTCATAACAAAATTTTTTTAGATATTGGGTACATTTTTTTGGAGTTAGTCCCTCTTTTTAAAAGGGGTTTTTTTCTCACCAATATATAGTGCATGGAGGATTACTACAAGAAGGGAGTTTATCCTGCAACATATAAAATACTCGTGTTAGGCGATGTACATGGTGACAAGTACGCAACAGTAAACTCATTGAAAAAGGGAGGTGTAATAGATAACAATTTAAATTGGAAAGCTGGAAAAGCACATGTTGTTCAAATGGGTGATATTCTTGACAGAGGCGGGAGGTTCAAAAATATGGCATATGATGAAGATTCAGAGTTCGATATAATCAATCTCTTCCTAAAATTAATGACCCAGGCTTATAAGGCAGGTGGCGGTTTCCATTGCATATTGGGAAATCATGAACTTATGAACATCATGGGCAACTTCTCTTTCACTTCGCGGAAAGGTATAACTCATTTTAAGAAGAGAGCTTTAGGCAGAAGAGTGTTCTTCTATCCAGGAAGTAAGATGTGTCGAATCTTTGCAAAATATTGGAATCCAATTATAAAAATTGGTAAGTACATATTTTGTCATGGTGGGTTGTCATACAATATATCTGCCAAATACTCAATACCGAATATAAACAAACTTATGAGGGGTTTTCTCATGGGAAACAAAAAATTGCTGAGGAACAAAGTTTTTGATCAACTGTTTCTTGATAGTAACTCACTATTATGGAATCGAAAATTCTCAAATGGGGACTTCTGTATAAAACGTGCTCATGAAATCCTTAGAAAGAAAAAGTGTTCATATATGGTTGTCGGACACACACCACAGAGAGATGGAATAAATCTTAAAAAGGGTGTCGTTTGGTGCGTGGATACTGGTATGTCGACTGCGTTCGGAAATAGATTGAATGACAGTAAATTACAGATGCTTCAGATAATTAATAATGGAAAGAAAGTGAAGATAATAAAATAAGTAACTATAGCTTAAAAAATAAATGAATATTTTCATATCATCAAAATGCAAAATTATAAAGACAATCGTACAAAACTTGATAATTTTGAGATAGGCATTGGGTTAGAATCTTATTACTATACAACAGAAGTGATCATATATGGTTACAAAGATAACCCAGATATAGATGGGTTTCTAGATCGAGAATATGTAAAAAAGATGTATGACACTATTCGTGTATTCAAGTCTGGTTATGGAGATTATGTATATGGTATTGCTTTGAAATTAGATGAAACAACGGGAAGTCTGAGTTCTCCAACAGAAAAACAGTTAGATGAATTGGCTAAATTTAAACTTCAATTTACAGAGTATAAAGGATTGACCAATATTGTGTATAAATATTATCTGGGTACTTATTGTAAATTTTGGGATGATGGTGGAGATATCGATTATCACGGAACTTATACATTAGAAGAATCTGAATAACGCGAAAATCTTATAAGAAAAAGATCTCTTCATGTTCTATATGAAGATATCAGTTAAAAAGATAATAGTAATGAGTATTGTAATTATTAGTTTGATAATGGTCGGTACATATTTTTATCAGAGACACAAAAGAGCAAGATCAGTATTTGAGAGTGAGAGTAAAGTTCAAATTTCCTCTTTCGATCAGTTCAGTAGTTCAACAAAAGAGTATTATCAGAAGGGTGTTTATCCGGGAGAGGGAAGAGTTATTGCCATTGGTGATCTTCATGGAGATCTTGGTGCAACAATAGGTATTTTAAAGCGTTGTAAATTGATTGATGACAATTTGGATTGGATTGGTGGAAGAACACATCTTGTTCAGATGGGAGACATCTTGGATAGAAAAATAAGAGCTTATGATACAAAAGAGGATGAGGACAGTGAATATGACATTCTCAACTTAATATTGAAACTCATGGAGCAATCTAGACAGAGTGGAGGAGGTGTTCACTGTATCTTAGGAAATCATGAACTTATGAATATTATGGGTAATTTTAGCTACGTCTCTCCAGAGAGTATGAAACACTTTAAGGATGGTCCAGTTGGAAGAAGACAGTTCTTCAAACCTGGTGGCAAGATGTGTCAATTGTTCGCGAATTATTGGAATCCAGTTATTATCATTGGTAAGTATCTCTTCTGTCATGGTGGTATGTCAAAGGATATCGCAAAAAGATATCGAGTGAGTAGAATTAATGGTATGATGAGAAGGTATCTGAGAGGAGATGTTACATTGGAGAACAATGCGGAGTTCAATCAACTGTTTTTGGATACAAATGGAATACCATGGAATAGACAGTTCACGAGTAGTCATTTCAATCCATCTGATTTGAAAGAAGTATTGGACAACAAAGACTGTTCATATATGGTTGTTGGACACACTCCTCAAATGTATGAGGGAATCAATATTAAAAAGGGGATGATATGGTGTGTTGACACGGGAATGTCCAAAGCTTTTGGTGCAGATAATCATTTGAGATTGCAAGCATTGGAAATTATTGGTAATGGTGAAACAGTAAATATCATAAAGTAATAATCTTTGTCATAGTATAGAATGAACGCCGTTAATTTAAAAGCAACCGGAATGGCTCGTGCATTCACATCCTATGTACCTATAACAAGTATTGTTTATGGACTTCTGTTCAGAAAGAACATAGGAGTTTATTTTGGATTGTACGCACTTGTTATGGACTTATTGAACCACTTTATTAAGAAGGTCTTCAAAACAGCTTATGGTGGAAGATCATCTGTGCCAATCTTAGGACTTGGTGGAAGACCGAATGGTGCGAAGTTTTGTGGATCATTTGTTAATATCAACAAATTAGGAAATGGTGGAAAACCATCGACTTTTGGTATGCCATCAGGTCATGCCCAAATGGCTGTTATAACTGCAGTTTTCTGGTCAATGTTCCTCCATGAAAAGTATGGATGGGATTTGTACAATATTTTTGCAATAAGTCTCTTATGTGCAGTTGCTTTGGGAGTTATGTACAGCAGATGTAAATTCAAGTGCCACACTGTTCAGCAAGTGATTGTTGGAGGATTGTTCGGAATCTTCTTCGGATTTATTGGATACAAGCTCTATCGAATGTATTTCTAGTAAAAAGTTTCAATATATCTGACAATATCATTACATAACACTTTATGTAAATGAAATCTCATTTTAATTTTTTTCTTAAGATAATTCAGTGAAGGTTCATGTATAATTTTTAGACAAGTATTCAATTCTTCATTCAAACATATTTTAGATTTTCCAACTAATATTTCGTAAACTTTTATAAATCTTTAATCCATTTCAATTTTTTCGATGATTTGAGTAACAAATTTATATTTTCTGTTGTTAATTTTATGTGATAACAACTTTACATAATCTACATTGGTGAATTTTAACACAGTGTCTGCCCGAATGTAATCATAATTTGATTCATGAATTTTTACATTTTTATCAATGTAAAATTTTAAATCTCCTACAAACCATTTGTATGTTTTTATGTAATGATTGAATAAATTCTCAATTTCAATATCTGAAAAATATTTGCCTTTTCTCTCAATTTTTTCCAGATAGTACGGATTTGAAATCACATCGTAGTTCTCATCACAAAAGTACATATCTGAAATCTCAAGATTGTCACATTCAATACATTTATCAAATAAAACATAATATTTATCTTTCATTGTAATCCAAAAAATCTCATTACAAAAATCTTCAAAACTATCAATATTCTTAGCAAAATATTTCAACATTGTATTACTCCAATAATAACACCAATAAACATCATTTTTCAACATTTTTTTCAAATTATCTTTCAATTCATCTTGAGAGACAATTTTACCATCAACAATATATTCATCTATACATTTACACAATAAACAATGTTCACATGGGTCTTTATAAAATAATAAACTCATCAATCCACCACTCATACATACCATAGTTAATAAAATGAACTATTTTTAAATTAGTATATACTACTAGTAAAAAGTTTGAATATATCTAACAACATCATTACACAACACTTTTTGTAAATGGAATCTCATTTTCAGTTTTTTCTTAAAATAATCGAGTAAAGCTTCACGTGTAAATTTTAAACAATTCGCAAAATCTTTATCTATGTTGAAATATTTTTCGTCAAAGTCAGGTAAAATACTTTTTTTTATCACTGTTTTTAGTTCAATTTCTAGATAAAAAACAAATTCCTTTGGAATTATATAATAATATTCATCATCTAAATTTAATAGATAATGTTTAGTCATTAAAGGATCATTCACATATTCTATTAAAATATTTCTATTCCTTTCATGCTTTTCAATTACTTTTTTATTCATTTCAAGTAATATTTCATAAAAATTTATAAATTTACTGTCCATTTCAATTTTTTTCATTATTTGAATAACAAACTTATATTTCTTTTTCTTAATTTTATGTGACAAAAATTTCACATAATCTATATTGATAAATCCAAAATCTATAAGTTTCAATATTTTGTCAGCTTTAATTTCATCATAATTCGATTTGTAAATTTTTACATTTTTGTTTATATAATATTTAATACTTTCATCAAACTCTTCAGATTTTTTAATATAGTTATTGAATAGACTTTCAATTTCAATATCAGAAAAATATTTACCTTTCTTCTCAAATTTTTCTATATAGTAAGGATTCGAAACAACATTCGAATTCTGATACCAAAAATACCTATTCGAAAGTTTTAAATTATAGCATTCAATACATTTATCAAACAAGTCATACAATTTATGTTCCATTACATCCCATAAAATATCATTACAACAATCTTCAAAACTATCAATATTATCAATAAAATATTTTAACATTGTATCTTTCCAATATTCACAACCGTGATCCGCCAATATTATTTTCAAATTATATTTCAATTCATCTTGAGAAACAATTTTACCATTATCAATATATTCACTTTTACATCTACATAACAAACAGTTTCCACATGACATATTGAATTATACCAGCTGATTTTTTTTTAAACCAATCCCGCGTAAATTTAGTTGGTAATACTTTTTACCAAAAAGTATATGTGCGATTCTTCTGAGAATTTAGTTGATGCCAGTAACAATTCCGGATTGGTCAAGAAGATATGGCAAACATGGATAATCAACAAGATTCCACCAAAAGCTATAAAACCTTACTTGAGCTGGAACTGTAATAAAGGTTGGAAGAGAGAGTTGAAATCCGACGCGGATATACACGCATATGTAAAAGAGCATTTCCCTTCATTGTATCCAACATATATGAGTCTACCTTTCGGTGTTATGCGTGCAGACATTTGGAGATACTGTGTAACATATATGGAAGGTGGTTTATATACAGATTTAGATACAACATGTCTGAAACTTGTAGATAAATGGATACCGAAAAATGCCAAGTTTGTTGTTTCAGGTGAAGCTGGTACTCAATTGTTGTGCCAATGGACTTTCTACGCAGCCCCGAAATCTTATATAATGAAGAGAATAATAGAGATTATGCAACATCGTTTGAGAAAGAAGTTGAATATCTTTAATCACATGGTTCATTTCTATACCGGACCTACAGTTTTTACGCTCGGTATAGTAACAGCTATAAAAGAATTGTTGATAATGAACGGTCACAAAAGACTCGCGAAAATGGTAACATCAAGTGTTTTACGAAAAGTGTGCTTATTAAGCCCAAAGCATCCACTCAGAATGTTCTTGGTTAAGAACGGAATCTACATTCTGAGAAGTGGGGTATTCGAAGATCTATATGTCAAACATCATTATGGTGGTGACAGATGGACAGGAGGTGGCTATGTCCCATGGAAAGTAGTAAAAAACAGAGCCATCGGTCAATCAAGATAAAGGGTCAGCAAGGATCTCCCTCAGTTGGTGAAACCAACTAGGGACGAGATGCAATCTCACGAAGCGACTCTATAGCGTAGGGTTCAAAAGGGAGATGCAATCTCACGAAACGACTCTATAGCGTAGGGTTCAAAAGGGATATGCAATCTCCCTTTGTAGGGTTCAAAAGGGATATGCAATCTCCCTTTAAGATGAAAGCATAATCAAACGCACTCTCCCTCAAACTCTTATATCTATCTGAACTTGCAAAATGTCCCTCTGCCATTTCAGTCTTAATCAAAAACTGCTCTGCCTTATCTGGGAAACAATGTCTCATCTTAGCAATAAACTTATGTGGCTCCCAGTACTGCACTCTACAATCGTGTAATCCACATGTTAACAAGATCCTTGGCACTGATACTTTATTGGTGGCGATTCTGTCAATATTGTAATAAGGACAATACTGCTTCATATAATCGAAGTCTTCCTTGTTGTTCGGATTCCCCCACTCAACCCACTCTCCAGTTGTCAAAGGAATTGTAGGATCACTCATAGTGTTCAGAACATCAACAAATGGTACATTTGAAACAATATTTGTGAATAACTCTGGTTTCATGACCATTGAACCACCTGCCATTAAACCTCCTGCAGATCTGCCATGTAGAGTAATCTCATATCCTTTGGATTTCAAATGCTCTGCACAACTCACAACATCCTTAAAAGTATTCATCTTGTTCCTCATCTTTCCATCCAGATACCATCCATATCCCTTCATAGATGATCCTCTCACATGTGGACAAGCCAACAAGAGTCCTCTATCCAAAAGGCACACATAGGAATTCTTGAAGTATGGATCGTAATTAACAGAGTACGCTCCATATGCAAACATGAAACATCTCTTCTCAACTTTGTCATCTCTCCAGATTAAAGTCATCGGAATGTCAACTCCATCATGACTTTTCACCTGGATCACTTTAGAACTGTACAATTTACTGTCATAATTCGGAATCTTCTGCTCTTTCAAAACAGTCAATGCCATTGTTCCATCTCCCACATCAACACTCATGACTTTCTCTGGTTCAGTCCATGTTTCATAACAGAAAATAAGAGATTCTGCATAATAGAATGCATTGTAAGAAATAGTAATACTGTGCGAAGTTGTAGGAAACTCAACCTTCTTCAAACTGTGAATATCTTTCTGCCACCTGTAGATATACAGATTCTGTACACCATTTTCCATAGCCAAGATGGCAATGAAGTCATAGAACATGTGAAACTCCGTTGTATACCTATTTTCATCATACTGAAACAACTGAAACTCCTCTCCCTTAACAATATATCTCATTGGAGTGTAAAACTCTCCGGTATCCTTATCCTTACTGTAATATAACAGTTTAAAATTAGTTGCTCCTCCACTATTTGTTAACTCCATGAATCCCAACTCATGATTATGATTCAAAGTGTATTTAACACCTTCAACCCTCCTTCTGAACATCTCCAGTTTAGACCATGTATCTTTGAGATCCATAAACCAAACCTCCGTTGTATCCGAACTATAACTCGTAACAAACAGATATCCTGACAACGATTTACTCAAAGACACATCAAACAATGGATCATCGTCATTATAAATCATCCTAGTCTCATTTCTCAATAAATTGTAAACATACGCTTTGTCAATTCGGTTGTTAACCTCATCGTGTCCAGTATAATAAACATCCAAAGGTCTCGCACTACTACCCCACTCAAAATCTCCAAACATAACATCTTTAATTCTATTGGTCAAAACAAAGTAATCCGTCCACGGTTTGTAACCAATTTCACCAACAACTGTTTTTCTAAATAGATCTACGAAGATTATATCGTACTTCTCATCGCCGGATGTATCGACTGTGAAAGCCATAATATTTCCATTACTGTTGACAGAAACTTTATCAATAACACATGTTTCCAACATATTCTCATGTGCATATCTGTTAACATCCAGAATAATCTCTTCTTCCTCTTCTTCATCAACATTGCATTTTAATCTACAATAGATCTTGTAACTCTTTCCTTCCTCTTGTCTCCAATAGTATTTGTAACCATCGGGTTTCATGAACTGGAAACTTGTGTTATTCTCTTTTACACGACTCTTCATCTCATTGAAGAGTTCAGTCTGAAGATCTTTTGTGTCCTTCATAACACTTTCAGCATACTTATTTTCCGCTTCCAAATGATTCAGAACATCTCGATTCTTTCGCTTGTCATCTCTCATCCAGTAATAGTAATCTGGAACTGTCCAAACTCCATCTGTTGCTGTTTCGCCTCTATTTTGTCCTTCAACAGCATTCTTTCCAAATGGAACTTCCAATTTAATTCTCTTTGCAACTGGTAACATAATAATACTTAAACAATAGTTGGCTTTTTAAGCTATTATAATACATTAACTAGAACAGTTTTTTACAGAGGTTGATAATAGAGGTACAAAACAGGAACGGGATTTGTGGTTAGCACTAAAACAATTGTTTCAGGTACATCAAAAAAATAGATGAAGAAACGGGCGAAGAGTATGAAACTTTTGATATTGATGGTACATTTTTTTCATCAATGAAGATTGAATCTGAACATGAAGAGTTGAAAGAGTTCGAATATTTTAGATCTCATTTATTATTCGAATATATTGGATCTAACCTAAAATATGCACATGATAGTGTTAAAGATGTATTAGAAGGCATGAATCCACAACCTTATGGAGATATGGAGTTTAGAGTTTACAGATTTGATAAATTGAATGGAGATAAATTCGGCTTAATTGTGCGATATTTTCTACTTTGTGGCAACACATTCACATGTAATAGTGACAAAAATATATATGATGCTTATCAAGATGTTGTAAACAAGTTTGCGGACAAATCACAAGATCTGTTAACATGTTTTATGAGTAATTGGAACAATCTATTAAAGTATAATAGATTCTTACTTGGTAATAAGAAAAACAAATGGGAGGAGTTTACTGATATTGTTCTTCTTGAAGATGACGGTAATACGTATAATGTTTTGTTTGAGAACTCAGATTATTTGTATTTTTTTGAATGTATCTCTTCCTAGAGTTTTATATTATTATTTTTTTTCGACTTATTATTATTATTATTTATTTTTAATTTTTCTGGACATTCAAATACTAGACAATTTTTTAAGTTATTATTATATGAAATATTTGAGTATTTGTATCCATTAAGTAATTCTTTATTTCTCTCAACTGGAACTTGATTCAAAAAATCTTTATTATTTTGGTTATTATTTTGGTTATTATTTTGGTTATTTTTTTGGTTATTTTTTTTGTTATTTTTTTTGTTATTTTTAAAATCAAAACATTTGGATAAAATTATATTGATACCGCTTATATCAGTTCTTCTTTTTTCATTTGTATTTTCAGATTTTCCTATTGGAAATTTAATTTGTCCGAATTTACCATCACCAGGAACTTTTGTTTCCAATTTATATCCACCATAATCAAAATTACTATAATCAAAATCGAAGAATATCAAATATGGATAAATATATTTATCGCTATTGCCTTTTTTTTGTAACTCAAATTTAAATACCTTATTATTCCAGATATAAACTGCATATTGTTTGTCAGTCTCAATCATATTAAACAAAACATTATGGTCTCTTCCCTTTAAAATATCACCATGTACAAATTTGAACAATTGATAACTTACAAATAAACACCATTTGCATTGGAATATGATATGTTCTTGATTCAATTTTAGTATGC
>Ga0180437_10003758_pt1 | contig 22268 bp, 17 predicted proteins | sample SS_ome_4_FD_132410 | JGI IMG/M metagenome (GOLD analysis project Ga0180437, IMG submission 132410) | Hypersaline lake sediment archaeal communities from the Salton Sea, California, USA - SS_3_D_1 metaG | ecosystem: Environmental > Aquatic > Non-marine Saline and Alkaline > Hypersaline >...
ACACAACGCTGCCGCTGTCCCTGCCGCTTGGCCCTGTCCCATGCAGCTCACCGTGTTGCGCGTCGACATGTGTGCCCGTCGGTCTGAAGTGATCATCATCCCGGCGGCCAGAAGATTCTCGATGCCTGATACCCGCAAGGCTCGGTAGGGAATACCGTAAGTCCCGCCGTTCTTGACTTGCAGACGCGGCGCCATGTCGTGAAACCCGTACACCATAACCTCGTCCTCGAAATGGCGTCCTTCGATTACGTCCTCGTGCGTAACATCGTAGTCGCAGGCAATCAGCCTGCCGCGCCGGATGCAGAGCGACGGGCTCGTCCGGGTGATGAAAGCCCCTTCGCAGCCCGGCACATGCTTCCGAAACAGCTCAACAGCCTTCACCTGCCGCTGGCGCAGCTCCAATTCCGCCTTCGCCGCCTCGTCTCGGTCTGTCGGGCTCTTGGGCATCTGGAAATTCAGCTTGATGAACATGAAATAGTCGTCGTGAACGGTCGTCGTAACTGTTGCCATGCCGATTTCCTGCGCTTCTTCCGCGAACCCTCGCGGGAGCTTCGCCCTCTGTCCGCTCAGCCGCACGATCTGCCCGTCGCGTCCGCTGCGTCGTCCTTCGCAGTAGTCATTCACGGCGTCGTGCGACTCCAGAAACTCGTAATACTTCTCCACGTTCACTCCGGCGACGCCGATGCTGTTCGCCACCGGATAGTCGTTAGGTTCGGTGAATTCAGCGCCCGCACGGGCGCAAAGATCGCCGTACCCCGTGCAATCGATGAAACACTTGGCACGAATCATCTCTCGCCCGGACCGGCTCTCAGCGATTGCTCCGACAATCCGGTCCCCTTCCCGAACCGCACCAACCAGGAGCGTGTTCACACAGACGCTGACTTCCGACTCGACCAGCATCTCGAAGGTCGCCACCTTATACAGTTCCGTGTCAATTGCCGTACAGACCGAATCGTAGTCATAGTTCCGCGTCATTTCGGCATGCCCCGTTGTCCCGCCGATTTCCGTCAGACGATCAATAATCTCCTGCGGAATGCCCCGCACCACGTGTCGTTTGTCGACACCTGGGAAGCCCTTCCACACATTGTAGAAGCTGTGAAGGGCGGTGCCGCCTTCCACCACCGTGCCGCCCGGGTACCCCTTTGCCTCGATCAACACCGTCCTTGCCCCTTGGCGCGCAGCGGCCAGAGCAGCGACCACGCCGGCAGTCCCACCTCCTGCAACAACTACCTCGAATTCCCGTACGGGCAATCTCCTAACTGGTTCGTCATAGTAGTCCATCGTTTTCGCTCCGGTTTCTAGCATCGGCTGCGAAACTGGGCAATGCAGGGCGTGGCGTTCGGAAAGCTCCGTGCGCCTTGTCCTGCCTGGCGGGATTCTCGGGACGAGCGGCCCGGTTAGCCGCCCAGATGCTCCCTGAGGAACGCCAGCACTTTCGGGCGGATGTCCCCTTCCCACGGCAGGGCTCCGTGGCCGCCTCCTTCGATGCCGATAACTTCGGCGAACACCCCGGCCTTTCTTAGCTTCTCGGCCATCATCACCGATTGGCCGAAAGGAACCAGCGGATCCTCCGTGCCGTGCACGAACAGGAAAGGAGGAACGTCGGGCGCTACGTACGCTATGGGAGAGGCCTGCCTGTATGCCTCAGGGCATTCATCCGGACCCCCTCCGAACGAGTCGTGGAGGATCGCGGGGAGCTCCTCGTGTGTGTGCTTGGCGACTTCGCGCATGTCCATCGGCGCGAAGTACGAAACGACAGCTTGGACGCTCGTAGAGATGCTGTAGGGCGCATCGGGCCCTTCCAACCCATCATTCTCGTTCGTGACGCCGGCGAGGGCTGCAAGATGCCCGCCTGCTGAGAAGCCCATGATGCCGAGGCGATCCGGATCAATGTTGAAGCGGCTGGCGTGGTCGCGAATCCAGCGGATGGCGGCCTTGGCGTCGTGGATCTGCGCCGGGAACTTGTCGTCAGGCGCGAGTCTGTAGCTCGCCGTGAAACACCCAAAGCCCTGGCTCGCATAGAAGATACACCGATCGGTAACGGCACTCCGGTCGCCCGCACGGTAACCGCCGCCGTGGTAGAGCAGCAACGTCGGAAACGGACCATCGCCTTGAGGAATGTGCGCGTCCAGGCGCAGCTCCTTGCCATCGACTTCCCTGTAAAGAATGGCCAGTTCGGTAGAAATCTTTGGATAGAACAACTCACACTTCCTTTCCAAGCAAGGACTCACAGAGGACGCAAATCGTCGAAGGCCATGTTACCCTACCGCCACGAACCGGTCAATTCCCCGCGACTGCTCGGGTCGCGCCAAGGATTTGAGGGAACTCACATGGACAGGGGGCGTCGGGTGTGATTGGGTCGAGGCGTCCCTCCGACGTATCCTCGTCGCTTCACTTGAAGTTGCCGGGGCTGGCCAGGATAATGCGCGGGAGAAGTTGCCGGCAAGCGGAGGTGTTCTATGATGAGAGTTGACGGCCATTTGCAGGCGATTGTGGACAGCATGGACTTGGAAGAGAAGGTCGGACAGCTGTTGATGATTCGCCCGGTCGAGGAACAGGTGCGCCGCTTGCATCCTGGCTCGGTGATTGTGAAGGACGAAGATGTGGGCGACAACATCGAGAGCGCTCGCCGGCTGGTGGCTGACTTGCAGCGAGTGAATGCCGAGACGTCTTCCACCCCACTCTGGATTCATGGCTTCATCTACCGACGTCCCTGGGCTGGTCCACGCGATGGCGAAATCGCGGAACGATATTCAGTCACGGAGGCGGAAGACCTCTGTTTCCAACTGGGGAGAACATGGCGAGAGGCGGGGCTCCACAACTATCCGTCGCCAACGGTCAACGTTCCGACATTCGAGACTTGTATCATGCATCGGTGGGCGATCTCGGACGATCCGGAGGTAACCGTCGACTACACGCGGGCAATCACACGGGGACTGATCCGCGCTCGGTGCGGAACAATGGCCCAGCATTTCCCCGCCCATGGCGCTACCCCGGTTGACAGCCATCAAGATGTGCCCGTTATTGATCTTGATTTTGATGCGCTCATGCGTGTCCACATTCCGCCCTACGTCGCCAGTTTCGAGCAAGGCTGCACGACCATTTGCACGGCACATCTCAAGTGTCCGGCGCTTGACCCGGACGAAAACAACATTGCCACTACCAGCCGAGCAATCCTCACCGATTTCTTGCGAGGCCGTCTTGGCTTTCGGGGCCTGATAATCTCTGACGGAATCCGGATGGCAGGATTCACGCGGCAAGGGGACCAGGGGGCGACGAGCGTCCGGGCGGTCGTGGCTGGCTGCGATTGCATCTGTATACCAGACACCGACGATCTGGCGGAGCATGTCTTCCAAGCGCTTCTCGAAGCGTCGCTGGAGGGCCGGTTGCCCCTGGAGCGGCTTCAGGAAGCAGCCCTCCAGAATTTGGCGTTCAAGGATTGGCTAGGCATACTCTGAATTGGTACGTGGGATGAGAACAAGGCGTGCCGGGACCTCTTGAGCAGGAGAGACGAGGCATGTTCAAACCGGGCCAGACATGGCTAGACATCGACGGAAACCCAATCCAAGCCCACGGCGGCGGCGTGAATTTCTTCAACGGTCGTTACTACTGGTACGGTGAGAACAAGACCGGCTGCAGCTCAAAGCAGCCGGACGGCAAGCCCTGGCACGCAGGGGTCAACTGCTATTCCTCCGCTGATCTGTACAAGTGGACCTTTGAGGGAACGGTCCTGCCGCCCGTACAAGACGATCCCGACCACGATCTCTATCCCCTCAAGATCATGGATCGCCCTCATGTTCTCCACAACGACAGGGCCGGGAAATACGTAATGTGGATGAAGTTGGTAGACGCCGGTTGGCGGGATCAACATGTCGGGATCGCGCTAGCCGATTCTCCGACGGGCCCGTTCGAATTGCTCAAGTCCCTGCACCCGAACGGCATGTCCGCCGGGGATGCCAATCTGTTCAAAGAGCCGTCGGACGGCAAGGGGTACTACGTCTTCGACCGTCCTCACACTGAGATCGTTGTGGCCGACCTGACTGCCGACTGCCTCGACACGACGGGGATGTATAGCTGTCATTTCCCGCTGCCTGGTCCGCCGTCGGCACGGGAGGCCCCGTCTTTCTTCAAATGGAAGCACAAGTACTACATGATCACATCGGGGACAACCTGGTACCATCCGAATGAAGCTCAGTGGGCCAGTGCGGATCTCATCCACGGCCCGTGGACTGTCCACGGCAATCCGTGTATCGGTACGCGCAGCGCGACGACGTTCGACGCCCAATTCACTGCCGTATTCGAACTCGCTGACCGCCCCGGATGCTTCATCGGAATGGCCGACCGCTGGAATGTGGACGACATCGAGGCCTCAACCTACGTCTGGCTTCCTATACGGATCGAGGCCGCGTCCCTTGTCATCGAGTGGCTCGACGAATGGGATCTAGCGTGGTTTGACAGTGCTTAACAGCGCCAAACGGACGCACTTCCGGTCGCTATTCTGGGCGTTGACTGTGCAGAGACTTCACCTCTGCGTCGGAAAGCGCCCTCCCGTACATGCGCACTTCGTCCATGGCGCCTGAGAAGTAGTCCACCCCCCCGAAACCAATATAGAGGGGTTCATTGGTCGTGAGATCGTAGCACTCGGATTTGAACGAGCCCGAAGATGATGCCAATTCGCCGTCCACATACAGCTTCAGCTTCCCGTCATCCCTCGTCGCCACGATATGCTTCCAGCCCGGCCGCAGGTCCTTGTCGTAGGATATCGCCTGCCCCGCCATCGTCGAGTAGACGCGTCCTGCCTCGTAGTGGGGATCCTTTTCCGCGTACCCTTTGCATCTGCTCGTCGCAGCGTACAACCTTCCGCCGAACACGGCCATCGACGGCACGCGCGCCCACGAATCCGATACGTACGGACTCCAGTCGGGATTCGACACCAGCCGCCGCACCAGCGTCCATCTCATCCCCTCTTCGTAACGATACACTTCCCCCTTGGGAATCACTCCCGCATAGAGCTTACCGTTGTATACCGTCAGGTCGTTGACCTCGTTAATCGGCCCACCTTCCTTCTCTCCGGGCGCTAGCCCCAGCACGCCGCAATTCGTCCACTGCGCCCCACCCTCGTACCGGGCAACGTAGCCCTGTGCCCATGTGCCTGCGTACAGCCTCCCCTTATGCACCTGGAAGCAGTGCATCTGAGTATTCCCTAGGGGAGTTCCGCAGTACGTCCACTCCGTTCCTCCCTCGTAGCGATACACCTGTCCGCCCTGTGTTCCTCCGTAGAGATGGCCGTTGTGGACCACCAGCGCAAAGACGTGGTACGTGTTTCCAAGGCGCCCACAGTCCTCCCATTCCGTACCTCCGGCGTAGCGATGGACCTTACCCGCCTCCGGTAGAGCCCTCATCGCGTCCGTCCCGCAGTACAAGTCGCCTTTGTAAGATGCAAGCGACAGTATCCGGTAGTTTGTCCCCGGTTGCCCACAGTCCACCCACTCCTCTCTCCCAGCGTACCGGTACACGCGGACGAAGTCCCGTTTGTCCGGCTTCACATCTGTCCAGTCGTACGTTCCCGTCCCGCAGTAGAGGTCTCCCTTGTGCACGATCATCGAATAGACGGACGGAGTGCGTAGGCTGTCTCCGACGTGACCGCAGTCAGTCCACTCGGTCCCGCCGGCATACCGGAACACGTGGCACGCGTCCTGCGGGTCGCCGAGTGCGTCGGCGATGCCTGCGTAAAGGTCTCCATCGAACACCGTGAGAGGGGTCACGTAGGTGTTGGTCGGCCATGGCCTTCCGCAGTCCTCCCACGGCGCGTCCATCGCGTTGTCAATTCCGAAATGTACGTTCTTCTGGTCTGTAAATGAGTTGTACCCGCCCGAGCTGCCCTTTATGCACAGATTGAATCCTCTGCGGGCCGATTCGTCATACTTGCTCGCTATGTCACCGACGACGTCGGTCAAATCCTCTTCCAGACGCACCCACGCAGCCACGCTGAAATCGCATGTTGTCAAGCTCAGCGATTCGTTGCTTCGGACCTCGATGCAAGCGTCTGTCCCGTTGAAGACTGCCGCAGTACCAGGGGTGCCGGTGCGCCCAGCGGCGCTGAAGTCCACCCCGTGGCTGCGCCCGTGGTTCTCGTTGCCTGAGTAATCCTTGCAGTCACCGTCGAATTTCCAGTAGCCGATGAGTCCTGAATCAATGGACACAGTCTCCGCCTCCTCGCTCTTGGCTTCCTCGCGGCCCTGTTGTCCGAGAACGCCCGCTCGCTGCAAATCCTCGCGACTGGGCCGCCGGCCGTCCTGCCCGCTGGCGTTCAGCAAGAGCACACCGCATACGGCAGCAAAGCAAATCATTCTCCAGAGCCTGTTCACCTGTTGTCTCCTAACCTCGAAATCACTCCTTGGCCATCCGCAGCACTTGCTCTGCCTTGGACCACGCGAGCTCTGGATCCTCAGCCGTCTCCGTTGTTCCTATCTGTGCCTTCCACGCCCATACGTACAGAGCGTCGGGACGCTCATTGACCAACACCTTGCCCTGTTCCACAATCCGCTCCTCATTGCCCTTCTTCGCCGCGAAGCCCTGCAGCCACTCGTGGTGTATCTTCCCGGCCTTCTTGCACACAGAATCTAGCTCCTTCAACATGGGGACCATCGTGTCCGTGATGTCCCAGTCTCTGTTGACCAGGTATATGTCCGTACCCAGGTTATCCAGACTCTCAATCTCGACGGCCGCCGTCCACATCGCCCTGTCGCGCGGCATGACGCAGCACATCGTCTCAACTTTCGGGTGGTTCGCCTTGCAGTGATCCAGTATTTCTCTGATGTACTCGATCACGCAACGCCGGCGGAACTCGGCCGCCACACTCTCGTCCGCGGCTGCAAGGTCCCCATCATACCATTCCTCGAACTTCGCCCGGCACGACGCGCAATAGCAGTCAGTAAGAGTCGTGGGCTCGTCTACGAAGTACCCCTCGAAACCGGCCTCCGCGATTCTGTCGATCATTTCCTTGATTCGACCTACGCACGCAGGATTCACGTAGCATCCTAGTGGCCTGTGCGACCCGTCGGCGGCGACCTGGAAACCTTCGGGGTGCTCGAGCAGAAACTGGCTCGACCGGCCCCCGCCGAAAAGGTTCAATGCGCCCCAGAATATGGCAATCGGCCGGATGCCCAGGTCCTTGGCTATCTTCGGCGTGAATTCGAGCTTCCCTCTGAAGTATACGAAGTCGTTCTCCTGTGCAGAGACCAGCACATCGTCCAACTGGAGCCGCTTCATTTCCTCCAAATCGGCCTTGAGATGCTGGGGATTATGATGCCCCATGTATGAGACCCCGGTTCGCACGTCTCCTACCTCCTTCCAGAAATCAGGTTGTTTATTTGCGGCGTTTCCTTGACATTTCTCTAGTCGATTTCACCTTGATGCGCGCCGCGCCTTTTGTCCCGTGCGTTCCAAGGCGCTTTGCATTCGACAGCTCCCGCTTCGCCTGGGCTATCGCCTTCTTATACTGTGGCAGCCATTGCGCTTGCGCCACGAGCATCTCGTCCGTCATCTGCCATATCTCCGGCGTGTTACAGACTGCCCCCGCTAACGGGTCCATCATCATCGCCTGCTTCAGCAAGAGCGCATCACCTTTCACGGCGGCCTCGACTGCCATCCGCTGCACGGAAATGCTCGCATTGCATATTGCGGCACAGATGTGAGGCAGGGCCCCAACTCGCGGAACGTTAATCCCGTTGCCGTCAACGTACCCCGGGACCTCGACGATCGCGTCGTCGGGCAAGTTGGAAATGCAGCCGTTGTTCACCACATTGAAGTGACCGCGATACACCCGTCCGGTCTCCAGACCCTCAATGATGTAGCTCCCATGTTCGTTAGACCGATGCTCCGGCGCGAACGGCTTCACCTCCTCCTTCAGCATCCGCGGGACGTCGTGCTCGAACCAGTTCCGACTCTCCTTACACGCGCGCAGATATCCTCCCGTCTCGCCGTTAATCCACGAGTCCAGGGAAATCCAGTCCTTGATCTCCTGTGGTCGCTTCCGATACCACGCCACGTACTCCGAGAAGTGCCCGTTGCTCTCGGTAGCGTAATATCCTGTGCGGCGAAGAATATCGATCCGCACCTTCTCCGTCTTGCTGTAGACGGGATGCTTCTCGAACGCTTCCAGGAGCTTGTGGCGCATGTCCTTGCCCTTGTGCCGCACCTGAATGTACCACGTCTGATGGTTGATGCCCGCGCATATGATGTCCACTTCCTCGACCGGCAACCGCAGAACTTCGGCAATCTGCCTGTGCCCGTGTTGCACCCCGTGGCACAAGCCGATCGTTCTGACCCCGCCGTAGTGGTTCCCCGCCCACGTCAGCATCGCGTTAGGGTTACCGTAGTTCATGAACAGAACGTCCGGCTTCGAGACCTCGCGCATGTCCTTGCAGAAATCGAGTATGCACGGGATGCCCCGCTGGCCATACATGATGCCCCCAGCGCACAGAGTGTCGCCCACACACTGGTCGATGCCATACTTGAGCGGGATGTCGATATCTAGCTGGAACGCCTCGAGCCCGCCGACGCGCGCCAGGTTCATCACGTAATCCGCGCCTTCGAGCGCCTTGCGACGCTCCATTGTCGCGCTCACCTTCGCCTTGACCTTGTTCTCACGAATGTCGCGCCGCACCAGCAGGGCGATCATGTCCAGATTGCGCTTGTTGATGTCGGTCAGGCTGAAGGCGGTGTTTCGTAGCTCCGGCACCGTCAGTATGTCGCGTACCAGCTTTCGCGTGAACCCGATGCTGCCGGCGCCGATTATGGCGACCTTGATCATTTCATCTCTCCCTTTCTTGCAGTCCGGCTGCTTGGCGATTCCGTTGCTAAGTTGATGTCACGCTGCCGGAGTTTACGAGCATAGCCCATCTTGCCATCGCCTGCAATCAGCAGTTGCCGGGAGCAGCCATAACTTGTCGAGCTTGCCGATCGCCATGAAATCTGTCGTCGCTTTGGCCTGGATCCGTATATTCGGCGGCCGCTACGCGTGCGCTGCTTCTCCGCGAGGAGCAGAGAAAAAGGTGCCCGAGCTTCCAGCACTGGCATGGCGCACAGCCCTGGAATAGGGTATGCTACGGGCAGCGCGAGCCGGTCTCGTGGGGGGGACCGCGGAACGTGCAGCATGGAGCCAGCCCAGCGCCGTAATCCACGGCCATGAGATAACCTCTCCGGAGGCGAAGAATGGGTAGAATAGCTATAGGGACCAGGGCTCTGTCAGCGATGCTCATCGTTGTCATTGCAGGCGGCTTCTTCGGTTCTTCAGTGTTGGGTCTCGACGCATCCGCCTCTGCGGGCGGTGGCGAAGCCCCCAAGGCTGCTCTCCCGACCGCGGGCAATGACCCCATCGGCCACTTCGACGTGCTGAGTGCGGGTGTCGCACATGGCTGGGCGTATGACGCTGACGAGCCGGGCACGGCGTTGCAGGTGGATTTCTACGCCGACGGTCCAGCAGGGGAAGGCCTCTACTTGGACAGCGCGATCGCTGACCAGCCGCGCCCGGATCTTGTCGGCACCCCGTACGAAGACCACGCTTTCGTTCATCCGTTGCCCGCATCAATCATTGATGGTCAATCGCACGCCATCTATGCTCACGCCAGGAATGTGGGGGCTGGCGAGGACGCAATGCTGTACAACTCGCCGAAGCTGCTGGTGGGGGATAACGTGGAAGTATGCATGTGCAAAGGCAACCCGTGGGTTCTAGGTACCTCGCTCGAGTGGGAGTTCGTCAAGCACAACGTAAGCGTAATCAAGCTCTATATCGATCAGGTCAAGTCTGCGTCCATAGTGAACCTTCGCAACCTCGTAAACGTCTGCAAGGCGAACAACATTGGGATAGCCATAGAACTTGGGGGGCTTGTGGACTGGCGCGCGGACGATGTGGACGAAGTGACGGGAGAATCCCTGACGGCTGAGCGGTCATTCGCGGACGAGTATGCGAAGATCAAACGGCTCACCGATCCGGTTTCCCAAGGAGGAGCTGGGGGTGCGATAACGTATTTCGACGTGGACGGCCCCATGCGTAGATCGCTTTATCCCTCTAACCAGCAGCAGCCCTACCACACGTTGGACTCGGCCACGGACGAGCTGGCGGAAGTGCTCCAACTGTGGCGCCAGCAATACCCCGACATCAAGTTCATGCTGCTGACCAACTTCCCATGTTGGGGCTGGAAGGGCGAGCCCGCCTACTTCAACTACGGTTTCACTACCGGCCCGCTCGGCTACGGGGACTACTTCGATGCGCTCACGATGGCGCTTCAGAAGACCAGCGCGGCGGGCGTGACGTTCACGGGCGTCACGGTGGACAATCCTTACGACTACGCCATCGGCGAGGCGTCCTCGAATCAGTACTCCCTCATTCAGAATATTGACTTCCTCGACAGGCTGCGTGACCTGGAGAACTACGTGGAGGGCGAGGGACTTGACTTCAACATGATATACAACAGCTCGCGCGCCGGTAATCAGTCCGCCGGCTCGAACCAGCTCTACCACGATGAGACGCTTACGTTCATTGACGCCCATATCGCCTACGGCGCGACACCCCTTCGGTACATGATTCAGTCCTGGTACTACTATCCCACTCAGTGGGTGCCGGAGACGTCCGGGTACACCATGACGCAATTGGTGGCTGACGTGATCACGGGGCTTCGTGAACAGGTCTACATACCTCCTGACTTCCGGGTGATGGGCGACGAGGGAATCGCCGTGGCCGCGGTCTATGCGTCGGGGGACTTGTGGGTGGCGGGGTCGATAACGGAGAGCACGACGCCGGTGCCGACGGCCGCGAGCGAGTTCATCATAAAGAACCTTGACGGAGACCCGGTAGCAGTCATCGACGCACATGGGAACCTTGTCCTTGCGGGAACGCTCTATCCGAATCAGGGCACGCTGAGCCCACCTGCGGGTTCCTTCCTCATTAAGAACGACGCCGGCGAGGTGCAGGCCTACGTAGATCCCGATGGGAACGTGTATTTGATGGGGACGGCGTCCAGCGACGAGTAAGCGCGGCTCGGCACGCCCGGCCCTGTCGCTCAGATTCCGTTTCGGCCGGCAATCCCCCCTATCCGCCCTTCCCACGAAGGCACAAACTGGCTACAGTGTTTCAGATCGGTTGCCTGTTCCCGGAGAATCCCGCTTGAGCGAAATGACCACGCGCGAAAGATTCCAGGCCGTAATGAATTTCCAGCCGTTCGACAGGCTCCCCATCGTCGAATGGGCGGGTTGGTGGAATCAGACCGTTGACCGGTGGTGGAAGGAGGGTCTCCCCGTGGAACTCACCGATCGGTACGACATCTGTCGCCACTTCGGCCTGGACCTGTATCTGCAGCATTGGTTCCATGCGTGCGGGCCCGAGTGTCCGCGGCCCACGCACCACGGTAGCGGCATCATCTGCTCCGCCAAGGACTACGAAAGCATTCGCGCCCACCTGTATCCCCAGCCTTTGCCCGACGCCGAAAAGACCTGGGTAATGTGGGCGGACTGGTCGGAGGAGCAGAAACGCGGCGACGCCGTGCTCTGGTTCACGGTCGAAGGGTTTTTCTGGTTCCCCCGCGTCCTCCTCGGGATCGAGCGACACCTCTACGCGTTCTACGACCAGGCCGAACTCATGCATCGCATCAACTCCGACCTCGCCGAATGGCACATCAAGGTGATTGAGCAGCTTGTGCGCGTCTGCAAGCCCGATTTCATGACCTTCGCGGAAGACATGAGCTACAACCACGGCCCCATGCTCTCAAGAGATCTCTTCGACGAGTTCATGGCCCCGTACTACCGCAGAGTCGTGCCGATCCTGCTCGACAACGGCATCATTCCCATTGTCGACAGCGACGGCGACATCACCGTCCCCGCGGCCTGGTTCGAAGATGTCGGCGTTCAGGGAATGCTTCCACTCGAGCGTCAGGCGGGCGTCAATGTCGCAGAGCTCCGGAAGCTCCACCCCAGGATGCGTTTCATCGGCTGCTTCGACAAGATGACCATGAACAAGGGTGAGGCTGCAATGCGCCGCGAGTTCGAGCGGCTCCTTCCCGCCGCGGCCGCGGGCGGCCTCATCATCAGTTGCGACCACCAGACCCCGCCCGGCGTCTCCTACCAAGACTATCTCCTCTACCTGCGCCTCTTCCGCGAATATGCCGACCTCGCCGGAGAACTCTCAACAAAACCCGTTGCATAACTGGCCTGATAGTCCTTGGCGATGTTTGAGAGGCATTGGCTCTCCCGTCCGCCTTTACAGACAACACCTTACCTGCTAGATTCTTGCCTAGCGGACTGCTACGAGATTCCGTTGCCTTGGGGCGAAAGCAGGTGCAAAAATGGCTCTCGTGATCGTTCTCGTCGTGATTGGTGTTGCTCTAGCGAGCGCTCTGCTTCTTTGGCTTGTCGGGGAGCGCTGGCGGTTTGTGCGACCGTCGACCTGGAGGATGGTCCGGCAGGGCGGGCTCCGCCGATTGTTCAATCTGATGACCCTCCACCAGTACGTCTACGGCCGCTGGACAAGGCAGTATCTCAAGTTTCTGGGCAGGTTGGTTCCGTTCGTGCCAGAGCGCGCCAAAAAGGGGGTGGCTGATCGCTACCACGGCAAAGTTCTCACTCCGGAGCACGCCGCCGCGATCATCACCCTCGACAAAGATATTCCCTTGACCGATCTCGAGCAAATCGTCCCCTACGCCGTGGCCCGTGACATGGTGCTTAGCGGCCCTCCTGACATTGCCGCTTACGAGTGCGCGTGTCGCGGCATCAGCCCGAATCCATGCACCCCCACGCAGGTGTGCATGGTTATTGGGCAGCCCTTCGTCGACTTCATCGTCGATCATCACCCGAAGGGAGCGCGGCGACTCACTCAGGCCGAAGCGCTCGAGCTCCTCGATGCCGAGCACAAACGCGGCCACGTCCATTCTGCTTGGTTCAAAGACGCCATGATGGGGCGCTTCTACGCCATATGCAACTGCTGCAAGTGCTGCTGCGGCGGGATTCATGCCATGGTCACAGCCGGCATTCCTATGGTCACCTCCTCTGGCTACGTCGCCCAGTTCGACAAGGACCTCTGCACCGCTTGTCTCGCCTGTGTGGAGGCCTGTCCCTTCAAAGCTTTATCCACGGACGATGACTGCGTCGAGATGAACTGGGACAAGTGCATGGGCTGCGGAGTGTGCACTGCCGTATGCCCGAGCGGCGCTGCGTCTCTCACTCGCGACGAGAGAAAAGGAATCCCCCTTGACGTTCGTCTTCTTACCGCGTAGCGCCCTCCCCACCTTTGATATTTGCCACTCTCACGTTGCTTGGAATTGCCGTCATGTGCAGAAGTAGTGACTCGAGGGGCGAGCAGTGCAAGGCGCCGGAGACGCTTGTGTTCGGGCTGCCTGAGCCAATCCTGGAGGCCATCGCTGGGGAGCCCATTGCCTCATTCCGCGTGACCGTTGACCATCAGGTGCGGGGATTCCAGGGGTATAACGCGGACAAGCTCATACCGACTTTCGCCTACGAGACCAAGTCAGGCCGCAGGTGCGTGACCGCGCTTATGGTCAAATGGCTCAAAGACCCCGCGAACCGAGAGCCACTTCACTATTTCTGGTTGGCGAAGCATCGAGCGCCCATCCCACGCGTATACGGAACGTTGACCGAACCCGACGGGAGGGTCATGCTCTTCCTCGAGTACCTTGAACCCATCGGCGGCGTTGGGGATTACGAGCGCTTCCTGAAGGATCCGGGCAACTTGCGAGAGTTCTTGGGGCTGATCGCCCGCTTCAATGCAATCCGCCCGTCTCCGGAGTACGCATCAAAGCTGCCCAGAATGGACGTCAAGAGAAGACTCCGGTCCTCGAAAGAAGCCCTAACCCGGATCTGGGAGCTTGCTCGCGCAGGGACGCTAGCCGACGAACTGCTGGAGTTCTGCTCGGGTTCCGCGAACCTGCTGCCCAGACTTCTGCGGCTTGCGGCTAGGTTGAATAGACCCATATCGAAAATGCCGCTCGGGCTGATCCACAGTGATCTCTATCCCGACAATACAGCTTGGCGGCGTGCAACCGGAGAGCTGGTCGCCATCGATATCGAGCATGTATGCCTTGGGCCTGCCTTCTATGACGCCGCTCTCTATCTCGGCACACCTGAGGATATAGAGCCGCTTTGCCTCCCTCGCCTAGAACTGTGCGATGTGTACCTGGAACAATACCTACGGTCTGGAGGGCGGCGGGCAACCGCAGACGAGGTGCTGGGGCAAACCCGTATCCTGTGGGCGGCTCGCACGCTTGGCATGTTGAGATGGAAGCTTGGACGTGCACTTGACGGAATGGTGGATTTCACGGCGGACCGCGAACAAGGCCGTAGGCACTTCAGAAATGAGTTGCTTGTAGACTTGATGGGGCTTGCCAATGAGGCGTGACTCCAGCAATACTGGAGGGTTCTTGTGCCGTCGGCGGATACGTCAGTGGAGTCTTCGGGAGGCAAGTGGTATATTGTGAAAGGATGATCTGAACAGTGAATAACGTTACCAGACGCCACTTTCTGAAAACACTCGGAGCAACAACAGCTTCATTCGCAATGACATCTTGCCACCTCGGGAGGACCGCCATTCCACATCAGAACCAACGGCCAAACATCGTCGTCATACTCTCGGATGACCACGGCATCGAGGACTCCGGCTGCTACGGAAACGCCGTCGTCCAAACTCCAAACATCGATCGACTTGCCACCGAGGGCTTGAGATTCACCAGGGCCTTCACCGCCACCGCCATGTGTGCCCCCAGTCGATCCATGTTCTACACGGGGCTTTTCCCTCATCGGAACGGCGCCCATCCGAACCACAGTTCCATTCGGCCCGGCGTGAAGACGCTTCCTCAGTACATGGGGGAATTGGGATACAAGACGGCTCTCGCCGGCAAGACCCACATAAACCCCAGAGCATCGTTCCCGTTTGAATACATCAAGTTGGATGAGGTCGACGACTACGTCTCTCGGGTTCGAAGCGAGCCCTTCTGCCTCGTGATTGCCACGCACGATCCCCACGGGCCCTACAAGAGGGCCAAGCCGGGTGAGGGGTACGACCCGGCGAAGGTGAAACTTCCCCCCTACCTCGTTGACACACCCGAAACCCGCAAGGTGATGGCCGACTACTACAATTCGGTAGCGGCTCTGGATGAACAAGTGGGCGAGCACCTGGCCGTCATAGATAAGTACGGGTTGAGGGAAAACACGCTTTTCATCTACACAAGCGACCACGGCACCGGGTTTCCCTTCGCCAAGTGGACGGTCTACGATGCCGGCCTGAACGTTCCATTCATAGTGCGCTGGCCGGGCCACACAAAGGCGGGGTCTGCGACCGACGCCATGATCAGCTTCGTGGACGCGTTGCCTACCTTCATCGAGGCGGCGGCTGGAGCGCCTCCCGAAGACTTGGACGGCAGAAGCTTCCTCGCGGTCCTTGACGGACATCAGCGCGATCACAGGGAGTGCATCTTCGGGACCCATACGACGAAGGGAATCATCTCCGGCTCGGAATATCCTTGCCGCGCCATACGTACAAAGACCCACAAGTATATTCGCAACCTCAATCCCGATGGGACCTTCACCAACGTAGTGACGCACGGCCACGACAACGACGAGGCCAACGCGGCCAGATACTGGAAGTCATGGGTGAGGCTTGGGGACAGCGACACTTTCGCTGCCGAACGCGTGAAGATGTACCAGCAGCGACCGGCCCAGGAGCTTTACGACCTTCGCACTGACCCGTACGAGCTCAGCAACCTCGCTGGGGATCCCGCACACGAGGAACTCATCAAGGACTTGTCTGCCCGTTTGAAGGAATGGATGACGCAGCAGGGCGATCCCGAGTTGCCGAAGATGGACTAGGCGCTCCCCAGGCTGTCCTCGGCCAGCATTGTCTTCACGAGCGGACCAAGGGCCACGCTTGCCCCAAGTGAGCGAAGCGGCTAGAATTGCGGGTCCTTTCCGGGGGTTTCGGCGCGGAACTCCTTCGCTAGAAGTTGGTTGTCCGAATGGCGTTCATCAGTATAGACAAATGCCGCCGCAGGCTTGGCAAAGGCGGGTCGGGTGACGGTTCGTTCACCACTTTCCTGCTCGAACAACTTGAGATCGAGCGAGGCGAGGCAATTGCCCTGACCGGCCCGAGTGGCTACGGCAAGACGACTCTGCTCAATCTGATAGCTGGCCTCCTGAAGCCCGACTCCGGCGAAATCGAGGTGGCCGGAATCCGCGTGGACAAGCTCTCCGCCGGGGACGCAGACCGGTTTCGCCGAGACAACCTCGGCTTCGTATACCAGACGTTCAACCTTCTGGCCCCGTTTTCCGCGTTGCAGAACGTGCTTATCGGAATGCGATTCGGGAGAACGGTTCCACTGCACCACAGGCGCCGCCGCGCGATGGAACTCATGGAACGTGTTAGGCTGTCCCATCGCCTGTCGCACTGCCCCGACGAACTTTCGGTCGGTGAGCAGCAGCGCGTTGCGATTGCCCGCGCTATGGGCAACACCCCCAAGATACTCCTCGCCGACGAGCCGACCGCGAATCTGGACCCCGCCGCCTCCCGGTCGGTGACCGAATTGCTCCTCTCTCTGTGGCGCGAAACTTCCTGCACACTCTTGGTGGTCACCCACGACCCGGCCATCGCGTCATTCCTCCCGCGTTCCTTCGACTGCTCAAATCTTCTGAGGGAAGAATGAACCTCTTTCACATAGCCTGGAACTACCTGTGGCGTCGGCGACTCACCACATCGCTTACCGTGTTCTCCGTCGCCATGGGCGTGGCTCTCATTTCCACCGTTATGACGTTGCGAAGAGAAGCGCACCGCACCTTTATAGAACAGAGCCAGTCCTACGATGTGGTCGTGGGTGCCAAGGGGAGCCCGCTTCAACTTACCCTGAGCACGCTCTATTACCTGGACGTGCCCACCGGGAATATCCTCTACTCGGACTACGAGAAAGTCCGGGCGAACCCGCACGTTGCCAGCGCCTACCCGCTCGGCCTCGGCGACAACTACCGGGGATTCCGAATTGTCGGCACGTCTCCCGAGTTCTTCCAACAGGGACGTTCGAGAAAGCAGTCGCCGGCAAGCGCGCCCATGTTTCGGCTCGCCGCAGGACGGCTCTTCGAACAAGACATGGAAGTCGTCGTAGGCAGCTTCGTTGCCCGGACCGTGGGGATTGACCTTGGCGACGAGATAATCGCATCGCATGGTGTCGTCGCATCTCACAAGGAGGCCAGGCACGAGGCCACCCCATACACGGTGGTCGGCATACTTGAACCCACACACACGGCGAACGACCGTGCCCTGTTCGCGTCTCTCAGTTCGGTATGGAAGATTCACGGTCACGACGAGCACCCGCACGGGGCACTGGAGGTCACGGCAGTTCTCGTGAGGCTGAAGTCGGCGGCGCGGCGATTCTCCTTCGTGGAATCCGTGAATACTGAATACAACGCCATGGCCGCGATCCCTGCGATGCAGATCTCGAAGTTTGCTGCAAGGGTGCTGATGCCGTCTCAGGAGATTCTCCTGGCTATCGCCTATCTGGTCGTTCTGGTAGCTGCCATTTCGATCCTCGTTAGCCTCTATCTTGCGACTTCCCAACGAAAACGGGACTTGGCGATAATGAGAGGGCTAGGTGCGTCGGCATCAGAGGTGTTCAGGATGGTCCTTACGGAATCTCTCACCGTCTCACTCCTCGGCGTCCTCGCTGGTCTTGTTCTGGGGCACGGAGCTTCTGCTGTCCTGGGGCATGTTCTATACCTGAGCACCGGGATTGTGGCGAATCCCCTCAGCTTCTCAGCATCGGAGATACTTGCGTGCAGCGTGGTCTTCGCAGTTGGACTTGCCGCCGGACTCCTCCCAGCCTGGGAGGCGTACACTGTGGAGGTCGCTGCGGGGCTATCGGAGCGGTGAAAGACCGGCATCGGCTGGCCTCAGGCTCGTCCCAGTTTGTGATTCACATCGGGGCTAGGCATCGTGAAACGCGGTCTCATCTTGATTGCTGTCGCAGTTGCAGCGGCCGGGGGGCTGCTGGTCTACCGGCTCGCAGCCCCAGGGGCGAATGAAGGGGCTTCGTATGAGCAGGCGGCGACGCTTGCTCCGTCTCCCACAGCGTTGCCTGACATCACACCGAGCCTCTCGCCGCATGTGCGTGAACCGGCGTCGCCCGCCCCACCCGAAAGCGCGGCCGTTTCCTGGGAAGTCATTCAGGAAAGCACCGGCGATTACGGCCAGGATCGCTTTTTCCCGGAGTCGCTCGAAGCTTTCGACGGGAAGACAGTTTCGCTTGTGGGATTCGTGGTTCCTCTTGAAGACTATTCAAATGCCGTTTCTTTCATGCTACTTCCCTACCCAACCTGCTGCTACTACTGCGCTGCGCCTGCGCCTAATGAGGTCCTGTATGTTGAACTCACCGAGGCGACCAACGTTAATTTCGATGGAATGGAGCCTATGGAGGCTAGGGGCGTTCTTGCCCTGTGGAGTGAGCCCGAAGAGGAGTTCCTGTTCGGCATTCTTGACGCCACGCTTCGTGCCGCGGAGGAATAGCCTCTTTCCTCCTACGTCCCCCGACGCAAGGATACCCTCAGTCCAGAGCCCGCTAGCGCCGCGAGAGCCAATCTGCTAATCTACCGGCTGGTAAGCCAACTTGGTAAAGGAAACCGTTGAAGGAGACAATGCCCATGAAGTTCGCCTGCATGATGCACAATTTCAAGTCTATGCCCTTGGAGGAAGTGTGTGGCACCATCGCTGAACTCGGATATGATACGGTGGAGGCCTGCGCGCTCAAGTACAGTTACCCTCACGTGAACCTGGACGCCGCACCCGGGCCCCAGATGCAGGTCATTGAGAAAGCTGGTTTGGATTGCCCCGCCCTCAGTGTGCACTGCGAGATGATCACCGATCCCGAAGCTGCCGCATATCTGAAAAAAGCCGCTCGCTGGGCCGCGGACGCGGGAGTGTCAACGATAATCAGCGGCGAGGGTTGGAAGTCCGACTCCATGTCCACAAAGGAGGCCTTCGAGTGCGCAAAGGCCGCCATCCTGGAAGTGGTAGACGAGTGCGCCAAGCTGCGGGTTCATTTCGCAATGGAGCCTCACGGCACATTCAGCATGACGCCGGACGGCCTGAAGCGACTCATGTCTCTCAGTCCATCCTCCTATTACTTCATCAACTACGATGTCGGCAATCTCAGCGGCGGCTGCAATATGACAAATGCCGAGTTGTTGCCTCAATTCATAGCCCGCGTCGGATGGGTCCACATAAAGGACTACGTCGGGCGGCTCGATGGAAAGTCCAAGGTCAAGGTCGATATTGGGGCAGGCGACGTGGACATCGAGGAAAGCGTATCCATACTGAAGCGCTCCGGCTACGGCGGGGTGCTGTCCGTCGAAATACTTGGGCACGATGACCCCGTCGGCAGCTCGCGCCGGGCCTTGGACTATCTCAAGGGACTGGTGTAGCCGTGGTGAAGATTGCGCTCGTCGGATGTGGCAGCTTCGCACAGAAGCAGCACCTGCGTCAGTACAGTGCGCTTGAGGATCGAGTCGAACTCGTCGCTTTTGTAGACCCGGACTCGGAGCGAGCTTCCGAGTTCAGAAAGCGCGTCGGCACCGGGGAAGTCTGTCGGGACATCAGTGAGCTGCCGGGGCCGGACGGGCTTGACTATGTGGATGTCTGTGTGCCGCACCGCTTCCACCTTCCCATAGGTCTCTCCCTGCTGAAGGCCGGCCACAATGTGCTGCTCGAGAAGCCGATGGCTCTCAGCACTGACGAGTGCGACCAACTGATTGGCGCGGCGGATCATAACCATGTGCGCCTGGGCGTGGGCATGCACACGCGTTTCAACTCGTCTTGGGTAGCCGTGCGGGAGTTCGTTCGGTCGGGTAAATCCGGCGTTCCGCTCTTCGCGTCGGCCGCGTTCAATAGCAGCTTGGCCTCCTTCCACAAAGGCGGCGGTGCTGCAACTCCGTGGCGCGGCTCTGCCGAAGGCGGAGGAGGAGCGCTCGTCGATCTCGGAATATACGCGGCGGACTTTTTTGCCTGGACCTTCGGAGACCCGCTTCGCGTCCAGGCAATGCGCTTGGCCAAGAGCCCTTCCGACCCCGCTGGAGGCCAACGGGGGTCGGAAATGACAGGTTTCATCACCGCTGAGCTGAAAGGCGGCGTTGTCGTCTCTATCCAGGCAACCTGGGATTACCCCGAGGCGAAGCTTCCGCCTGCGCTCGACGACAAGGGCTTCTCTTGCAGGATTGTTTGTGAGCGCGGAGTTCTCCTGGTGGCTGACCACACCCAGGGCGGCCGACCTGCCTTCTACTCGACAGAGAGCGACGAGCCAATCCCGCTGGAGATGCCCGACGTCGAGCCAGAGCTATCGCAGGTAGTCTCCTCAGCGGAGAAGCGCGACGAATTCCCCGTCTCCGGGCGTGAAGGCCGACGCTCGGTCGCCTTCATCGAAGCCGCATTGGACTCAATCGCCAGCGGCCGTGCAGTGACTCCGCGCTGACGCGTTCCCTCATTTTGCGTGCTCAGGCTGGCCGGTCAGAAGTCGACCTGGAACCGTGCCCCCACACCGTCTACATCTCCGTCATAACTTCCGCCGTTACCGTCTTCGACGCCAGCGTGGACATAGTTGAACATGAATCGCATATTCGGATTGAGGTACCAGTTCAGCCCTAGAGTGATGTCGTTGAGCGTTCCTCCGTCGACGCCTCCGTCCTTAAGATCGACCCATCCATAGCGTGCGGCGACCTGCCATGCGCCGATCCCGCCGCCGCGACGGTAGTTGTTATGCGGCGAGGTCCTTCCGAATGAGCCTTTCTTGGTGTCCAGATTCCTGTGCTCTCCGGTGAGGAAGTAGCTCGCTTGGGCGTACGCCCCGCCGAATGACACACTCCCTGCGTCCTCGCGATCTACTTGGGTGTGTATGTACTCGCTCTGAAATGCCAGAGGGCCCAGCACCAGGGCTGCCTCAAGTCCAAGCCGGTAGTCCGATTCGGAGGGGATGTAGTCGGTATTTACCACGTACTCGCCCATGTGCAGCGATGGCCGCTGGCGGAACCTGACCGTGTCATCTTCGTGGTCCCTGTACGTACACGCGAATCCCAAGTGAGCCGCCTTCTCGCCCTCGTCCTCGTACCACGGCGACCAGGTCACGCGCCCGGTGAAGGCATAGCCCGTGCTTCCCGAAGCCGTGTTATCGTCTTCCAGCGGACGAAAGACGCCCGCGGCCCAGGTCGCCCTTTCATCCACGGCAGTGCCGTACACCATCACGCCCCCGCTCCTGCTCGGTGAAAATGTGTTGGCGGGCAGCGCTTGTTCCATGAACGTCTCGTAGTTGCTGCTGATGACCTCATCCAGTGAGAAAGGCTCCTGGAACTGGCCGATTCGCAAGTTGCCGAAAGGCAGCAGATCACTTAGTCCCAGGTACGCATCCTTAAGACGCGAGCCTCCCTCCCCCTTGGTGAGGTCAATCTGAAGCTTGTATTCGGTGTTGTCGTATATGGTGCCGCTGCTGTAGATCTACAGCCTCCGGAACTCCAACCCGTCTTCGAACGTGGGCAGGTCGTCATCCTCGTTGAAAAAGCAGTTCCAGTCGAACATGACGCGGCCGCCGAACTTCAGCTTGAAACTCTTGTCCTGGCTGTCGAGCCTCAGCCCGTCCTTCCAGTACACACTGAAGGTAGAGGAGCTTGCCGACATCTCCTCCACCTTCGATTCAACTGCTGCCACTCGTTCTTCGAGCGTCTCCGCTCGCAGTGGTGACACGGCAACAGCCAGTGCTCCCGCCAACATCATAACGCTTATCTTCCACGCCACTGACGGGTCCTCCTAATAGAGAAGGCCCTCTCAGTCTTCCCTCTTGAGTCGTGCTGACGCTAGCCACTAGGTCCGCACAAGGCCAGCCGGCCTGTATGCGGCCCACGACGATGATACAGCCTTCTGCTTGGGGATCGTGCCGGCTCCGGATTATGCCCGATAGCCAGGCGCTCCCACTCGGTAACCCTTCCTGCCCCCCGTATACGCGGTCCGTAGCTCAACGCTCAAACGCCGGACTGAGCCTCTTACAAAAGGGTCAACGAGCCGATCTCTCGTCCGGACCATTGGTGCGTGAGTAGTGCTCGTACGCCTTGGAAAACTTCTCTTTCCATCCGGGCTTGTTGAAAAGCACCGACTCGGCTAGCTGCTTCATTCTCCGATAGTGCGACTCGATCGCATGGACATATCGCTTGATCCTTCCCAGTCCTGTTCCCGCTTCCTCCAT
>Ga0180437_10003759_pt1 | contig 22263 bp, 22 predicted proteins | sample SS_ome_4_FD_132410 | JGI IMG/M metagenome (GOLD analysis project Ga0180437, IMG submission 132410) | Hypersaline lake sediment archaeal communities from the Salton Sea, California, USA - SS_3_D_1 metaG | ecosystem: Environmental > Aquatic > Non-marine Saline and Alkaline > Hypersaline >...
AGCAATATCAACTTTAGGAGTGGGGAGGACAAAATGGAATCGAGAACTCGAAATGTGTGGATCATCGTGGTCCTGATCCTGGTCGGGCTGTGCTGCTGCGCGCTGGCAATTGCCGGAGCAGCGGTGGGCGGGTTCGGCATCTGGTCGTCTGACTATAGCTGGGGTGGGAGCACCAGCTTTGAACGGGAGCGTCTCGAGCAAAGTTTCGACGTCGGCGACGCACCCGGCCTAGAGATCGACAACTTTGCCGGAAGCGTGACCGTCCGCGCTGGCGAGGGTGACACGATCCAGGTGGTCGCCACCAAGAGAGCCACGCGTAAGAGCGACCTGGACCGGATACAGGTCGAGATGTCTGAACGGGACGGCGGGTTGGTGATCAAAACCCAAAAGTCCTCCGGCTTGAACAGAGCCTGGGTCGAGTTGGAGATCACCACGCCGACCCGCACCCGTCTAGAGCTACACTCCGGCTCGGGTAGCGTGGACGTGCGCGGCCTCCGCGGCGACGCAAAGGTGGTCAGCGGGTCGGGCAGCCTGACGATTGCCGACATGACCGGCGACGTGGACGTCCACAGCGGGTCGGGCAGCCTGGCGATCGCCAACGTAACCGGCCGGATCGAAGCCGATAGTGGCTCAGGCAGTATGACGATCGTCAACGTAACGGGCGAGATCGGCGCCCACTGTGGCTCGGGCGGCATTGATGTTCGCCAAGCCGCCGGTCCCGCGCGCCTGGGCACCGCCTCTGGCAGCATCGACTACCAGGGGACACCCCAGGGCGACTGCCGCTACGAGACGACAAGCGGCAGCGTCAGGCTTGTTCTGCCTGCCGACCTGAACATGGAGGTCGATCTGAGCACAGGCTCGGGTTCTGTCAACGTCGATTATGCCGTCGACGGGCGCGTCACCAGGCGGGCGGTCAAGGGCACCATCGGCGTCGGCGACGAGGGCAAGATCTATGCCCACACGGGGTCGGGTAACATCGACGTGATCCACCGGTAAAGCCGGAGGCTAGCCGTATTGGGCCTTTGACCCGCCCCGACCGAATAAAACGGCGAGCCATTACGTTAAAGGGTTAGAAAGGACGGACGGCGCAGTGAAAGACTCGGCAGCGCCATTAGTAGCAACCGAACGCGATCTGATCGCCCTGGCCCAACAAGGGGACAGAGCTTCCTTTAGCGAACTGGTTCGCCGTCACCGGGAGGGAGTCGTCAACGTGGTGTATCGAATGTGTGGGGACGCGAGTCTGGCAGAGGATGCGGCCCAAGAGGCGTTCATCCGAGCCTGGCAGCATCTGCCCACTTACCGGCCTCGCTCACCTTTTCGCAACTGGGTGTATCGCATCGCCACGAACGGCGCACTGGACGCGCTACGCCGCGAGAAGAAGACGGTAGACATAGATACGCTTCCCCTGGTTCATCCCGGTGCAGGCCCGGAGGCAGCGGCGGAAGGAAACGAGCGGGCCGAGCGAGTACGGCGGGCGGTGCTGGCACTGCCGCCAGCCAGCCGTGTGGTGCTGGTGTTGCGCGAGTATGAAGGGCTGTCCTACCGGGAGATCGCCGACTCGCTGGAGATCCCCGTGGGCACGGTGATGTCTCGGCTGAACTATGCGCGTACCCGGCTGCGCGAGGCGCTGGCTCCGTATGTGGAGGGGCAATGACCGAACACGTGACAGCCTGGCTAGAAGCATACCACGACGGCGAGCTGCAGGGGCGCCGATCTCGCCAGGTAGAAGCCCACCTGGCAGACTGCGCGGCGTGCCGCGCAGAACTGGAAAAGCTGCGGGTTCTGGCGGCACTGCTGCAGGAACCTCCCCCGGCAGGCGGCCTCACGCCGCCCGAGCGCTTTGTGGCCCAGGTGGGGCTGCGACTGCCTCGCCGGCCAGACCGGCCAGCTTGGCAGAGAGCGCTGAAGGTGGGCTGGCAACTGACGCCGCTGGGCCTCCTCGGCGCATGGGCCTTCGCCCAGTCGGCGTTCGCCGCCGCCGGGGTGTTGCTGGCTGCGCTGCAACTGGGACTGGGGGGAGACCTGGCGGCGGGTTTGCTGCCCGCTTCGCAGAGCGGATCCCTCCTGGGCGAGCTCTCCGGCCTGTCCAGCGCCGGTCTGAACGACCTCGGCTCGATGGCGCTGCGCACCTTGGGCCACGGAGGCCCATTGGGTTGGGGCGTGACGTTGAGCCTGGCAATCCCGGCAGTCATCGGTCTGCTGTACTGGAGTTGGCTGGCCACCTGGTGGGTTCGCCAGCGCCGTCGTCCTAAAGTCAACTAACCTTAGTTAAGAGATGGGTCACAAGGAGTACACGAATCATGGATCACGTAAAAGTTTTGAAGCGAGCCTGGCATATCCTGTGGAATTACCGGGCATTGTGGATCTTTGGCATCATCCTGGCGCTAACCACCACGTCCTGGGCGGCGGAAAGGCTCTACGAATACGACGGTGACCGGGATGGTAGGAGGGTCGTCCTGGAACTACCCCAGGACATGCAAAAGGAGCTAGATGAGCTCAACGAACTGCTCAACGAGGGGATACCGTCGGGCGTCAAAAGTACGATCATCGCCGTCGGTATCGGGCTGGCGTGCGGTATCTTGTTTCTATATCTCGTGACCAAGATCGCACGCTACGTGAGCGAGGCGGCACTGATACGGATGGTGGACGACAGCGAAGAGACCGGCGAACAGCACAGCGTACGGCAGGGACTCCGCATGGGGTGGTCGCGCATCGCGTGGCGGCTGTTCCTGATCGATCTACTGATCAACATACCGGTGGCGGTGGCTTTCGTGCTGCTTTTCCTGGTGGCGCTTGCTCCGCTGCTCCTCTGGGCGACGAAAAGCACGCCTGCCGGGGCCATCGGCACGGTTGCTGCCATCGGCCTTTTCTTCCTGAGCATCTTCCTGGTCATCATCGTCAGCGCGGTACTGTCGCTGCTGAAGCGCTTTTTCCGGCGAGCATGCGCGATGGACGAATTGGGAGTGATTGAATCGATTCGCCAGGGTTACGCCGTCGTGAGGCAGAATCTGAAGGACGTGGGCCTCATGTGGCTGATCATGGTTGGCGTGAGCCTCGGCTATCAAATCTTGATCATCCCTGTCGTGCTCTTGCTGGTTGGCATCGGTGCCGTGCTGGGAGGCGTGCCAGCGCTGATGGTCGGCGGGTTAACCACATCGCTCCTGGGCGGGGCGACGTCGGTGCTACTAGCTCTCGCGGTGGGCATCCCCATCTTTCTCCTGGTGCTGGTCGCGCCGCTGGCATTCCTGGGCGGGCTGCGGGAGGTGTTCCAGTCAAGTTCGTGGACGCTGACCTACCGGGAACTGCGCGCCCTTGAGGATTTGGACTTGGTGTTGGACGCACCGGACCCGGCGTAGTATCGCTCGTAGGACAAGGACGGCCCCTACCCTGGGGGCCGTCTTGCCAATCCCTTGATCGCCGAGGTCATGGTCACCCGCCGCGGAGCGACACCGTGGTTCGGGCAGTCAGACCTACCGGTCTTTCCCCGCGAAAAGGCACCATGCTGAGTTGGGCGGCCAAACTGGAATCGGGGGTGAAACGATGAACAAGAAACTGTTGCTTGGCGTCCTGGTGAGCTTTCTCCTGGCCGTAACAGCGTGCACCGGGCTGCAGCCCCGGCATGGCAGTGGGTGGATCGCCATGACGCCCTTTACGAGCGACGAATATGGCATTCGCGGCGTCGTGCCGCCGGGAGACTGGATCGAGCAAGGTGCCCTCGTTCAACAGTCCTTTCCGGGGACCATGGACGAACTGGTCCCTGTGCTGTTAGCTCAAACGAGTCTGGACAAAGTCCCGGAGCCTGCTGGCAGCTACAGAGGGGCTGCCCTCACCTGGAGTCTGTATGCGTTTGAAACCCAGGTCACAGAGGTGGGTCCCGAGACTGTCAGGGTAGACCTGGCGCTGGCTGAAGGCGGTTCGGCATCTTACCTCGTGGCGATGGTCACGCTGCCGGACGCCTATGAGGAAAACGAGTCACTGGTCAAGACGGTCTTTTTGCACGCTGTGTACGCCTTGGCTCCGCTCGAGTAGCCCGTGCAAGCTGACGGGCGAGAGGGAACAACATCGCCCGCCGTCGCAAGAACGAGGAGTACAAGACCATGTCCGAAAAAGACGAGACCCAACCTCGAAAGGAAATGACTCAAAAGGCAGCACGCCTTCTCCCGCTCGACGCGCTGCGCGGCCTGATCATCGTCTTCATGGCCCTTGATCATGCTAACCTCTTCATTGCCCAGAAACACTCTCCCGGCGAGTATTGGGGGGGAGGATTCCCGGTCTACTATGACACACTCGCTTTCCTTACCCGCTTTGTGACTCACCTTTGCGCACCGGGTTTTTTCTTCTTGATGGGTGCCGGTATGATGTTGTTTGCCACATCCCGTCAGAAGCGCGGCTGGGGCAAGTGGGCCATCATCCGGCACTTTTTTATCCGGGGCGGGCTGCTGATCGTTTTGCAGTTGCTGGTGGTCAACCGCGCCTGGGAATTGTCTCCGAGTGGCTGGGGTGTAAGGACCTATGCCGGCGTGTTATTTGCTCTCGGCGGAACAATGATCCTGGGTAGTCTGCTGCTATGGCTCAAGCCCAAGGTTCTGCTCGGATTGACCATCCTGCTGGTTGTAGGGACCGAACTGCTGGTTCCCGATCCAGGCCTGTGGGGTCCGGGGACGAACCCGCTCGACCTGCTGTTGATGGTACCCGGTGGGATAGGGTCCGGAGAGAACCTCGTCCTTTGGTCGAACTACCCTATCCTGCCCTGGCTAGAGCTGGTCACTTTCGGCCTGGTCTTTGGCTATTGGCTGGTCGACAACCCGCGGAAAGCGTTCGAGCGGTCGCTCAAGCTGGGAGGAGCATTCCTCCTTGGCTTTCTCATCATCCGTTACCTGGACGGCTTTGGCAACATCCGCCCACGAATGGGCAACAGTTGGATGGATTTCCTCAACCCGGTCAAATACCCGCCCAGCATCACCTTCACCCTGCTGACGATGGGGTTAAACCTGATCGTCATGGCGGCGTTCGCGCAATCAAGTGAGAAGGTGCAAAAGTTCCTCCGGCCGCTGGCCGTGTTCGGACAGACACCGCTGTTTTTTTACATTCTCCACGTCTTCTTGTACGCCGGGCTTGCCTGGTGGATGACTCCCAACGGTACGAGCACGCCGGCAATGTATCCCTATTGGATATTGGGCTTGCTGATCCTATTCCCGTTGTGCCGGTGGTACAGCCTTTTCAAGCACCGCCAGCTCGCCAATTCGATCCTGCGATTTCTGTAAAACAAGAGGATGGAGCAGACCGCACTGACGGCGTACTATGCCAAAACAGCCTACTACAAGGCTCATATCCTAGCCGACAGGCTCGACCGGCCAAGGAGTGCGGAGATTCACGGACACTATCCCATTTTCCATAACTGTGGTATAATGGGCACAGGCAGGGCCCGGAAAGCCGAGGTCCGAAATGAAGAGGCGCGAGACGCGCATCGTCGTATGCGACAAGTGTGGCATCCGCACGCGCCACGAATGGCAACAGTGGGAACGATCACCGCTTCTGCTGCGGCTCACCGGCCACGTCCAGTTGGTAGAGGGGTGGGTCTGCACCAAGTGCGGTCGTCAGAACCGCGCCCGGCAGGTCGGTGTTGTACAAGCGTCCGTCCGTTCGTGAGGCAAAACTGCTGATGTCTAAATCAAAGACTCCCTGGGGCGCAACCAGGGAGTTTTGCTGTTGGCCTGCTTTTCCACCTGAACCACGTTTGTTCTAATCTGGCGCCTGAATCACGACCAAGGCCGTCTGGCCTGCCTCCACCGTCACGTCCCTCACGTAGAGCCGCCCGTTCACCCGTGTTTTGATCACATATTCGCCCGGCGGGACGTCGCCCAGGGAGAAGTTCTCGCCCCACTCAGGATCGGGTGCGATGCCCGCCTCGACATAGTAAGTGCGTGTCTCTCGCCAACGCTCGTCGGGCGTCTCGGCGCGGTGGAAGGTCACCAGGGTTTGCGGGACGAGGTCCCCCTGTGGATCGCTCAGCCGGCCGGCGATGGTGCCGAATTCGGGGAAAGGCGCGATCCAGAGTTCCGGGTTCCGGGTGTGGGCGTAGGTCGGCCCGCCGACGCGCACCTCAAAGTGCAGGTGAGGCCCCAGCGCGATGCCGGTCGCCCCCACCTTGCCCAGCACATCGCCGGTCGCCACACGTTGCCCTGCTGCGGCCAGCACCTCTGAAAGGTGACCGTAGAGCACGTAGAGCGGTTCTCCCTCGTACGGCCGATCCAACTCGACCATCACCACGTTGCCGTAAAAGTCTGTCCACGGACCCACGGCGGTCGTGCCATCGTCCCCCGCCACGACGACGACGCCCGACGCGACGGCGACCACTGTCGTCCCTGTGGGATTGATGATATCCACGGCGTGGTGTACGAGATACTCCTCCTCACCGCCGCGCGTGCCATAGGGATAGTAATGGGCGATCTGGTTGCTGCCGTCGGGGCCGATGGGCCGCCCCAGCCAATAGTGATCCTCCGGTGGAAGGGGGGTAGGAGTGGCAGTGGGCGTGGGACTGGAGGTCGGCGTGGACGTAACCGTGGGCGTGGGGCTGTGGGTTAGTGTGGCAGTATGCGTCGGCGTGGGCGTGACCGTGGGCGTGTGCGTGGATGTGGGACTGGGCGTATGGGTGGGTGTCATGGTAGGCGTTGCGGTAGAGGTGGGCGTGGCAGTGTGCGTGGGCGTAAACGTCGCCGTCCCCAGCACCGGCGCATCGGACAGCGTGCCCCAGCCGGCCGAGAGCAGACCAATGACCACCGCCAGGCCAAGTGCACCCGCGAATAGCCTGGAGTCTGGGAGCCAGTTGGGGATCTTGTTCTCGTCGGCGGTCACCAGGCGTTATCCCTCTGTGAGATGGCTTTCCAACACCTGAGCTGAGGAAAAGCCATCCAGTTGCAGGTAATAGAGTGCCGCGTCCAGCAGAGCCGGTTGTGGGACCAGGCCGATGATCTCGCTGCTGGCAACACCAACGCCATAGTGGGCCGCCTCGCAGCGGATCATTTCCATCGCCCGGTGAACAGGTGTCCGCTGGTAGTCGGTAAGATTCATGGAAACCTGTGCCCGGCCATCTACGGACAGGCCCAATGCTTTGACGTAACGCAGCCCACCAGAAGAACCCCGCACCGCGCGGGCGATCTTTTTGGCCACCGAAACGTCATCGGTGGTGAGGTAGACATTGAAAGCGATCAATGCTGGCCGCGCGCCGATGATCGTGGCCCCGGCCTTGCCCAGTCGCCTGGGCCCAAAATCCGGTTCGCGAGCGGGGTTGAACTCGATCTCTTGTTTCAGGCCCTCGTATTCACCGCGCCGCACATCCGCCAGGTTGCGGCGATCCGGGCTGGTGGCAGCGACCTCGTACAGATAGACCGGAATGTCCAGTTCGGAACCGACGCGCGCGCCCAGTCGCGCGGCGATGGCCACGCAATCGTCCATGGTCACACCCTGGATCGGCACAAACGGCACCACGTCCGCTGCGCCAACGCGAGGATGCTGTCCCTGGTGAGTGTCCATGTCTATCAACTCGGCGGCTTTGGCAATGCCCTGGAAAGCAGCCTCTTCGATCGCCTCTGGCCGGCCGACAAAGGTGACGACGGTACGGTTGTGGTCGGCATCAGGATTGATGTCCAGCACCTTTGCCCCGGTCACCGCGCCGATGGCGGCGACGATGGCGTCTATCACCTTTTGCCGCCGGCCCTCACTGAAATTGGGCACACACTCAACGATTTGGTGCATCATCGCGCATGTCTCTCCTTTCCTCCCCGTCGCTGCACACAGCGATTCCCCCTCGCCCGAGCAGCGCTGCCGTCACACTGCTGGCCGGTCTCAACCGGCCGGAAAAGGTCTCACCGCAGACTTGTCTCGCATCACAGGCTGCGCTGGGAGACCCGTACGGCCTGATGAAGGCCAAAGGTCACACCCCATTCTATCATCACCCTGCCTACCTGTCAAAGTCTCGCTTCTCCCCTGCTAATTGAACCTGTCCATGGTACCGTACTATCCAGGGCAACAACGCCACAGTGGGCTGCGGTGAATGGATTCCATGGCTCACAGGGCGAATACGTAGAACAGCCCCGGCAGGCAGAAAAGCCGCCGGGGCTGTTTCGCGTCTCATGTGTTGCTACAGCCGCTCCTCTGCCGCCACGGGCAGTGCCACCAGTCCACTGATAATCTTGGGATAAAAGTCAGTGGACTTTTGGGGCATCTTTTCGCCAGCGCTGGTGCAGGCCTGCACCTGCCCCATCCGCGTCGGATTCATGACCAGCAGAAATTCCGCTTCCCCCTGATCCACGGCATCGTATCCCATATGCGCATCGCGCAGATAGCTGATACCCTCCTGGCGCTCCACAGCCGCCTGGTCAATGTCCAGCACTCTCTCGATGAACAGCTCGTGCAGCACAGAGACATCAAGCAGTCGCCAATTGGGGTCGCGCTCTGGCAAAAGTTGTTCAAGCGCCGCCGGGTCTCGCAGTGCGAGCACTGTGCAAGCCCCGTCGTACAGGCCGAAGCGTGGGTGAGAGAGATCGGCCTGGGACAGCGCCGCCTCGAGCGCGGTCCGGTCGTCCACTGGCATGACTTCGAAGTAGTCCTTGGCTCGCTCTAGCACCTTCGCCCGGCCCATCCGCCCATAAGAATGGATCAGCCGGTGAGTCGGAAGGATGACGAGCCCGGGATCGTCCATGCTCACCAGCGTCACCATGCGGTAGTTGAAGCCAGCTTCAGGCGGGGCATCAGGGTATTTCGCCCGCATCTCATCCCGATAGTTGAGGGCCGTCTCGTAGCGGTGGTGTCCATCAGCGATGATCAGGTTCCGCTTGGGAGTCATCTCCTCCACCACTGCCGCGACCACCTGCGGATCGGTCACCACCCAGAACTGCTGCAGCACATCGTGCTCGAACATCTCGCGCAGCTTGAAACCCTGTTGTTCCTTCGACGGGCTCAGGGCAAGCGCCTCGATGGCCGCTCCAAGAAATTCGTTGATCCTGTTGCCGGGATAGAGCATAAAGATGTGGCCAAAGTTGACCTCCGTGGTTCGCAACAGGTTAAGCCGGTCTACTTTGGGACCAGAGTGAGTTTGCTCGTGGGGCAGGACGATCCCCTCGTCGAACCGGGTCAGTTTCAGCGCAGTCATCAGCCCTCGGCGGGTCCTCGTGCTGCCGTCAGGAAGGGTGAAGGTCTGGTGGAGGACGTAGAGAGCGGGAACATTCTCCCGCATCAGAATGCCCTCCCGCAGCCAGGATTGATAGGTATCTCGCGCGCGAGTATAGACGTTGCTCTGCGCATCATCCCCGGCTTTTTCCTTCCCCTTGATGACGCGCACGATGCTGTAGGGGCTCAGGTCATAGTATTTGTCCTGCAGCCCATGCCGCACCCGGTCGTAGGGCTGGCTGATGACGGCCGAGAGATCGGGAACCTTGGCTGGGTTATAGCGCACGCCTCGGAAAGGTCGGATGACAGCCATTCTTGCCTCCTCGTCAGTTGTTATGATCGCTGAGCGACCTCGATGGCGATCTGCGCTACCTCCCCCCCCACCCGTGCCGTGGCCTCTGCCGTTCCAGCGCCGATGTGGGGGGAACCGATCACCTGCGGCAGGCCCATCAGTCGCTGGCCCCGTTCCTCCTTTTCATCCTCAAAGACGTCCAACGCAGCCCCAGCCACCTTGCCAGCTACGATGGCGTCGTGCAGTGCTGCTTCGTCCAGCGTGCCACCACGGCCGCAGTTGACAATATAGACCCCATCCTTCATCTTGGCAAAAGCCTGTTCGCCAACGATATAGTGGGTATCAGACGTGTGGGGGAGGTGGAGGGAGACAAAGTCAGAACGGGCAAAGAGTACGTCGAGCGAGACCTGCGTGGCACCGGGCACCTCGGTGGGGGTACGGCGGTAAAAGAGCACCTCCATCCCCAGCGCGGCCGCCTTTTGCGCCACCAGACTGCCGATGCGGCCACAGCCGACCAGTCCCAACGTCTTGCCCGCCAACTCTGTACCTTTGCTCAGTGCCTTCTTCTCCCACTTGCCAGCTTTCATCGAAGCAGCGGCCTGGGGAACCTGGCGCACCATGCCCAGAAGATAGGCCATGGTCAATTCCGCTACCGAATTGGACGAGGCAGCCGGGGTGTTGCGTACCTCGATACCCTTCGATTGGGCATAGTCCACGTCAATGTTATCCAGCCCCACGCCACCGCGGATGATCAGTTTCAGGTTGGCAGCCTTGTCAATCAGGGGGGCACGAACGTTGGTGCGGCTACGGACGACCATGGCGTCATAGTCAGCGATGGCTGTCTCCAGATCCTCCGGTGTGATAGCATCCCGCACGTCCACCTCGATCCCGGCCTCGCGCATGGCCTCAATGGCTTGAGGTGCGGTCGGGTCACAAACTAGTAGTTTCATCGTTTCCTCCTTCGCCTTACGTCCGACGTCCTGATCCGACGCCGGACTTGTTATAGACCCAGGATGTCATCAATCTGCGCCGTGAGCCACTTCAAGTCATCGAGCGTCAAGTCGCCCATGTGCGCGATGCGAAAGCACTTTCCCTTGAGGTCACCGTAACCGTCGGAAATCATCGCACCCCGTTCGCCCAACTCATCGTTCAGACTGGCGACGCTGATGCCCCGCGTGTTCTCGACGTTGGTGACCGTGGGCGAGAGGTATCGCTCGTCAGAGTAAAGGGCAAAGTTGCGGCGGGCCCAATCCTGGACGTAGAAGGCCATCTCCTTGTGCCGCTGCCAACGGTTGTCCAGCCCTTCAGCCAAGACGTCGTCCATCTGCTTATTGAGGGCCTGAATCAGGCTGATGGCGGGGGTCGCTGGCGTCTGGTGTTTCTCGTACCGCTTGTCCATTTCAGCGTAGAGAAAGTAGTAGCCAGGGTTGGTCACCTGCTTGGCCCGCTCTCGCGCCCGGTCGCTCACCGCACAGATCGTCAGTCCTGGCGGGAGAGCAAAGCACTTTTGCACGCCGGCCAGGCAGACGTCCAGCCCCCAGGCATCACACTCGATCTTGGCACCCGCCATGGCACTGACGGCGTCGACCAGGATCAGCACATCGGGGTACTTTTCGTGCACCAGGGCGGCGATCTCTTTGACGGGGTTCATCAGGCCGGTAGAAGTCTCGTTCATCACAACGGTGATGGCGTCATAGTCACCCTTGGCGAGCGCCTCGTCCACCAATTCGGGCGTGATCGCCTGGCCCATCGGCACCTCCACCTTGTCGCAAGGGATGCCGTTGGCAGCGGTGATCTGATGCCAACGTTTGGAGAAGGCGCCACAAGCGGTGTTGAGCACCCGCTTGGTGGAGGCCTGGCGCACCGAGCCTTCCATCACGCCGGTCGAAGAGCAGGCGTAGAGGTAAACCCGCTGCTGAGTGTAGAGGAGTTGTTGGAGCTTTGGGGTCACGTCTGCCTGAAGATCGGCATACTCTTTCGACCGATGGCCGAGCATCGGCGCAGCCTGAGCCTGGAGGACCTCATCCCGCACGTGGGTAGGCCCTGGAATAAAGAGTTTCTTGTACATTGTAAACCTCCGTTAGACTTACCTAATTGGGTGAGTTGATCCGGCGATCTCCTGCAGCAGCAAGTGGTCTCCTCAGACCAGCGCTAGCAGGACGACACAACCCACCGGGGTCAAGATGTACCGAAAAAACAAAGACGCACAAACATGGTTGACTGTGCGTCCTCTGTCTACCAACCTGAGAGATTCCTCCCGATCAGCTATCGGACCTTGCCCCTTCGGTGCCCTAAGGACTTTCCAGAGGTGCCGGAATACAGGGTCCTATGACCTGAGAGTTTCACCGACACGACCAGCCCCCCGTGCCGGCTTGCCCCTTCGGTGCCCGCCCTCAAGCGGTCTCTCCCCTGCATCCCATGGCAGAATGGTGTGAATTGCTTCTATTCTACACTACACTAGAGCAAAAGTCAATATCTTGTTCCACGTTGGCTACGATTCATTTTCCCAACCAGGAGAACAGGTGCGCAAGGGAACGCAACTTTGACCCGACAGCTCACATCGCCCTAGTACGCTCTTATCAGCCAGAAAGGCAGCCCCCTCACAAGCAAAGCTGTGAGGGGGCACGTTGTCTTCCAGGAGTCTTGTTTCAGATGGACACCGAAGCAGGGGTGCGCTCTACAGAGAGGGCGCTTGCCGGGTCGCACTCAAGCTGACGAGGTACGGTTTTGCAGGCTATCGCCAGATCGTCAAGACAAGTCACCAGGGCGGGGCTCTCGAGATGGTCGGCTACCTTTTTGGCTGTCGACAGATGTTTCAGCGCTCGTCTGATCACCCTGTTGGGGAGAGCGTCGGTCTTGAGAAAATCCACCAGGTTAAGCCGGCCCAGGGCCGCCATTTCTCGCACATTCAGCGCCAGGGCAATTTCCGTGAGAAAGTAGGTCGCCCGCCGAGCTCGCAAGTCTCCTTGCCAGTTGACGATGTCATCCATCAACTGAATGGCAATGTGAAGATGATCCAGGACGCCACCGAGGGGCATGAGTACATGTCGTTTCCCAGCCAGCAAGGCAACCGCCGCGCAGCCAGTTTTCAACAAGGCGCGACCACCCGCCAGACGCAAGATGTCCTCCTGACTATACCGCCTTACCGAACCCCACTGTCGTTGCCGCTCCCATACAACCGCCTCGGACCACTCCAGATGATAGCCTTCCAGCAGTGTCCAAAAGTCAGAATCAGGGAGGAAAAGTTGCTGATACTGGCGCAACGCACGCGTATACAACAGGGGTCCGAGGGGGAGCAAATCACCGCCACAGCTGGAACGATCTTCCATCGCTTCTCTCTGGATGTGGACCTGCAGCGCTGTCAATGCATTGGCCACAGCGACGGCCTGGCTGTGGATCGGTGGAACGTGCCAGGCATCGCCCAGTCCCAGGGGCAATACCCAGTCGGCGCTTTGCCAGCGACCCGTACAACTGTGGATCAGTCTGTTTCCGGCACGCCGCAAGAGAGGAGGAAAAGTAGCCATCTGATGCGTGCAGATTTCTTGCAGGTGCAACAACGCGGCAGCGTGTTCGGTCACCAGACCAGAGTGCGCCAAGGCGTTGTCCATGTCAATTGTGGAGCGTCGGTTCATGATCTGTTGGCCCCCCCCAACCACCTCACGGATCGGCTGCGTCCATTATACAGCATTTTCAGCTCACACAGGGTAAATTTTGCATAAAGTTTGCGTAAATGCTGTGCGCCCCAGAAAAAGCAGCGAGCCACTTCATCAACAATGAAATTGTTGCTTTGAGGGCGAAAAACCGAACAGGATGAACATGATCCGCCGTGATCTTGCCTCGGTTCTTTCAGTCCTGTCAGAAAACAGTCTAGTTTCAGCTTGTCCGGATTAGAGGGTCACTACGAAACAAAAAAGCAGGGCCCAAGGCCCTGCTTACAATCATCCGACTCTCGATTACCAGGATGGCATCACGGGTGTGAGGCGATAAGTGATGCCGAGAGAAGCCACCAGGTCACCGTCATCGGTGCGACGGCGTCCCAAACGGACGCGCACGGGCTCTTTTTGTCCATCGCGCAAGAGAGTCAATCGCACGCGATCGCCGGGCTCGTAGCCCTGGATGATGTCTTTCAGGTCGCGGGTCGCCAAGATCTCCTGGTCATCCACTGCCAGGATCAGATCGCCGAGCCTTATGTCAGCTTCATCGGCGGGGCTATCAGGCACAACTTCTATCACCAGGGCAGCCAGACGCATCTCACGGTCTGGCGGCGTGGGGCGCAGTGGTTCTGGTCGAGGAGGTTCCCTCGTCGGCACTGGTGGGATCACTGTCGGCGGGACATGGACGACAGATGCTTCTCTCTGGGCTATCGAGTGGCCTATTCTGCCACCCACCAGTCCGCCAACCACAGACCCAGCAAGGAAGGCGCACAGCGAGGAACCCACCAGCAATGCGGCGACCAACAGGCCGATCAGCCATCTTTTCTGCGTTTGCATTCTGACATCTCCTTTCCGTCTCAAGCACGCTGGCCCATTTGTGCCAGGAGTTTTCGTGGCTGTCGCCGGAACTCTGCCCAGCGGGTTTCGCCGGACACAATGGCCTTCAGCGTGCGGTGGAGCGCCTGGTTCACAGGCACCTGCAGGCCGATACGACGTGCGTACTTGACGACTGCACCGTTCAAGAACTCTACCTCTGATTCGGGTTTGCCCTTGAGCAGATCCAGGTGGAGCGAGGGCATTTTGCCTCCTCGCCCGCCGACGATGAGGCGGCGAAACGAGGGCTGCAGAACCACACTTGGCAGCCACCTCATGCCCCAGGCAAACAGGGGCACTGGATACCCCGGCAAAGCGACCGGCTTCAGTCCCAGACCTCGCATAACAGCCAACGCTTCCCGGAAAGCGGCCCGTTCAAGGTCGAACAACCGGCGCTGGGCATAGAGCTCGCCCGGCGACATGTCCAGAACGGTCGGCAATGCGTTGCTCATGATATTGAGCAACAGCTTGGACCACTTGATCGCGCGATAGTCGGCGTACGCCGTCACCCGATCAATGCCTGCCTGGCGCAAGGTGAACGCAAATTCATCAGGCGGCGCGCCAGGCGAGACCGCCGCCAAGCCAATGCCGCCTTTTGTTGTGGTCAGGCGAACCAGTCCCGGTGAGAGGACCTCCACCGCCAGCGTGATGACGGCCGACAGGCATTGCACTTGAGGCAGGGCTCTTGCCACCAACTCCTCGCCACCGACGCCGTTCTGCACGAGGAGCAAGGGGGCACCCTCGGCCACTACCGGCGCGGCCTGCCGGAGGGCCTCCGCCGTGTCGTAGACCTTGGTTGTACAAACCACCAGGTCGAAAGCGTCACTGATCACGGCGCGAACGTCGGTCACACTGGCGAGGTTAGATTCAAAACGAACCTGCCCCTTTTCTTCCAGGCCCAGGCCCTGGGATCGAACGGCCGCCACCCAGGGCGGGCGAGCCACGAGTGTCACCGAATGGCCCGCCGTGGCCAGCCGGTGACCAAGGAACGATCCAATGGCACCTGCACCCATGATGAGAAAGCGCACTCAGAGCGTCTCCAGATAGCGCTTCAATTCCCAGTCGGTCACCTGGATGCGAAATTGATCCCACTCGGCACGCTTGGCTCGCGTAAAAGCTTCGTAAGCGTGATCACCCAGTGCGGCCTTGATCACCTCGTCGTCTTCGAGTTCGTCCAATGCCTCCTCCAGCGTGCCAGGCAGCGAGGCGATGCCCAACTCGGCCAGCCGCCGGCCGTCAAGGAGGTAAACGTCCTCTTCGACGGGATTCGGTGGCTCCAGGCCGCGCTCGATGCCGTCGAGACCGGCGGTCAGTATAATAGCGAAGGCCAGGTAAGGGTTGGCGCTGGGATCAGGGCAGCGCAGCTCGGCGCGGGTAGCTTGCTCCCGACCAGGCGAGTAGCTGGGCACCCGGATCAATGCCGAGCGATTGACCCGCGCCCAGCAGACGTAAACTGGCGCTTCGTAGCCAGGCGTGAGTCGCTTGTACGAGTTGACCGTCGGGGCGACAACGGCCGCCAGGGCGCGGGCGTGAGTCAATTGACCGGCTATGAACTGGTAAGCCATCGGCGACAGATGGTAGCGATCTGTGGCGTCAAAGAAGACGTTTCGGCCCTGCGCGTCAAAGAGGCTCTGATGGGTGTGCATTCCAGAGCCAGGTATGCCAAAGATCGGCTTGGGCATAAAGGTCGCGTACAGGTCGCGACCTGCTGCCGTGGCCTTGATGGTGTAGCGGAGGGTCATCACGTTGTCGGCGGCGGTGAGGGCATCGGCAAAGCGAATGTCAATCTCGTGCTGGGCAATGGCGCCCTCGTGATGTGCCATCTCGGCCTGCATCCCCAGACCGGCCAAGGCGCGCATAATGTCAGCCCGCACCTCCGATGCCAGGTCCAGTGGCGAAAAGTCAAAGTAACTGCCCACGTCGTGGGGCACCGGCCGGAGTGCAGCACCGCTGTTCTGATCGGCATGGTTCTTCTTGAATAGAAAGAACTCTAACTCTGGGCCCACGTTGTAGGTATAACCCATCGCTTCTGCCCGTGCCAGTGCCCGCCGCAAGACGTAGCGGGGATCGCCGGGAAAAGGATCGCCGTTGGGCTGATACACGTCGCAGATGAGGCGCGCCTGCCGACGATCAGGCGTGCCCCACGGCAGCACGCTGTACGTATTGGTGTCTGGGCGTAGCACCATGTCCGATTCGTAGATGCGGGCAAAGCCTTCAATAGACGAGCCATCGAACCAGACGCCCCGTTCCAATGCCTCATTCAAACCAGCCACCGGGATGGTGACACTCTTGATGGTGCCCAAGATGTCGGTGAACTGGAGGCTGATGAACTCAACGCCATCCGTCTCGACACGCTCGAGCAGTGTTTTTTGCTCCACAGGCTGACTCCTGAGAAAAAATGATGTGTAGAATGGGCCGCCAAATCAGAGAGAGCGACTACTCGCCTCTGTAAGAAGCCCGTCGCTCTCTAAAAAGCCAGGAATAATGCGCTTGAAGCCTACCCTTTTCCCGCCTCGTGGGCCAGGATGATCGCCTCAGCGACCTCCTTCATCGGCTTGCGCGTGTTCATGCTCATCTTTTGGATCTTGCGGAAGGCCTCAGCCTCGGTAAGACCTTGCGTGTCCATGAGGATACCTTTGGCACGGTCTACGAACTTGCGCGTCTCCAACGCCTGTTGCAGATCGCCGACTTCTTTTTCCAAGGCCTCGAACTCGACAAAACGAGCCAGCGCCACCTCAATGGCCGGTGCGAGATCCGATTCACGGAACGGCTTCACCACATAACCAGCAACACCAGCCTCTTTGGCTCGACTCACCAATTCACGCTGGCTGTAAGCGGTCAACAACAGCACTGGTGCGATCTTTTCCTCTGTCAGAATCTGGGCTGCATCAATGCCGTCCATATCTGGCATTTTGATGTCCATAATGACCAGGTCAGGCCGCAACTCGCGGGCCAGGTTGACAGCGCTGCGCCCATCTCCCACTTCACCGATGACCAGGTAGCCCAGATTGGACAGCATCTCCCTCAGATCCATGCGGATGATCGATTCATCGTCTGCAATAATTACTCTTGTTCGCTCCAACTCGTCTCACCTCCTAGTGTTTGTCTGGGGAAACGGAGGATAGCCTGGGTACCCTCCTCTCTTTGCAACTGAAACTCACCTTTGAGATCATCTTGCACCAGCGTGCGCACGATCTGCAATCCCAGGCTCTCTACTCCGTCAACAGTGAAGCCGTCGGGCAATCCCTGTCCATCGTCCATGATAGAAATCTGCACGATATCGTCTTCCTCGCTCAACCGAACGGTGATTGTTCCGCGATCGGCCTCTCCAAAGGCATGCTCCACAGCATTCTGAATCAACTCATTGACAATGATCGCGCTGGTTGTGGCCTGCTGCGCAGGTAGATACAGGCTTGGCCCCTGTAATTGCAGCCGGATGTGTTGATCGGGGCTCAGCATTCCCTGCTGCGTGTGGGTAATGATGCGCTGCGCCAACTCCCGAACGTTGATGATCTGGCCATCCGTCTCTGACAAGAACTCGTGCACCACCGCAACGCTGAGGATGCGTTGCACCGCCTCTTTCAAGGCCAAGCTCGTCTCTTGGTGAACGCACCGTCGGGATTGGATGCGTAGCAAAGCTGCGATGACCTGCAGATTATTCTTCACCCGATGGTGGATCTCTTGGATCATGGCCGACTTGACCTTGAGTTCCCGCTCTTTGCGACGGGCCTCGGTCGCGTCGTGAACCATGAGGAGTACACTCAACAGGCGTGGCTCCCGGTCCACCACACCCAGCATCCGGCGGATAGAAAAAATAGGAAGGGAATGGGTTTCGGGCGACACAAGCACGAGAGTCTTTCTTACCCAGACCCGCCCTCGATCCTCTCGCTCCTCCTCGGCACAGCAGCCATCCTCGATGGCCCGCCCCACCAGTTCGCTGTCGGCCGGACTGATCCTCTGCAATCGGCGGCCCACCAAATTTTCCAGTCGTCCCAGGCGACGGTAGAGGGCGGTGGCGATGCCGCTGGCATAGGCCACACGCTGCTGTGCATCTACAACCAAGATACCATCGTGCTCACCAAAATGGCTTAAAGTGGCAGCCCCGTAGAGCTCTCCGCGCCGTGCCATGTCACGCAGTTGCCGTACGGCGACTTGGAAGGCTCTGCTCCGCCGCCGGTGACGTTCATGCTCCAAAAGATGGGTCTCAAAACTCAAGGCGCCAATGACATTGCCTTGCTCATTGTGTACCGGCAACACTTCCTGGACGATGGGCGCTCCGTTCGCAATGAGGCCCAAATCACCGCGAGCCCGGCGTCCCTTCAGCAAGCTGTGAAAGACATGCGGTTCCTCCGCCGGCGTGACTTGACGCCCAACCACCCGGTGCAAGTAGATGGGATGAATGGAATGGGGAGCCGCCTGGGCCACGGCGACCGCGTGCCTGGGCGTCAGCAGGCAGTAGAGCAACAGATCGGAACGACTGGTGTCAGCCACAATGGCCAGTCCCCGCTCTACGCGGCGCAAGAATCGGATGTCATCTGTTGTAAGGCCCTCACACTGGTAGACAACGTCGTCCATGACCAGTTCACCGTCGAGACTGCCTGGAAGCAGTTTCACACCAGCCTCGTTGATCGGGGTGGATGTACAAATAATGGCCGAGCTACTAAAGAGCCTCGACCATCTGCTACGAGTCGGGGCGCGCGGATTTGAACCGCGGACCACTTGAACCCCATTCAAGTGCGCTCCCTGGCTGCGCTACGCCCCGAAAATTGAATGAAAAGCGTGATTATTGTATCAAAAGCGTCCTATTTTGTCAAATCGTCTCACATCGCCTCTTGCACCATTGCCTGCGCCGCTTCCCGAATGGCCGCAAGTTTGTACGCTCTATTCCAGCGATTGACGGAGACGAGATCGAATGCGCGCGCCCGAAGGTGCTGGATCCAGCGTTCCATGCTTAACAGACACGTGATCGTCCCTCTGCCGCTGTCACCCGCCGCTGCCACAGCAATCATTGGCTTGCTGAACAAGCTGCTCTCGTCGCCGCGCGTCGCCTCACAGCGGCGCAAGCGATCGGTGAACGCCTTGGCCGATTCGCTCATCTCGCCCCAGTATACCGGCGTCACAATAACGTACGCGTCGGCCCGGCGCACGCGCGCGTGCAAGGCCTGAAAGTCATCTTTCACCTGGCACTCGTGCTCCGACCGACAAGTTCCATACCCGGTGTCGCACGCGTGGCACAACCCAATCTGTAGATCGTTGAGCCGAAAGTCTTTGGCCTGCCCGCCAGCAGTACGCACACCTTCGGCCGCCGCAGATGCGCAGGCCGCGGTCAGACCATCTTTGTTTGGACTTGAACTGAGCACGATGACGTCCATGGCATCTCACTCCTTAATCCGTTTCTCGATATTGTAGGATTCTCTCAGGACACAGCTTCACTCTCTCCGATCGGCTGACCCTGCAAACCAAGGGATAGAGCGCTTCGATGTTTATCAAGGCACGGCCACCCAACAGTTGCCCCTGACGACCTGCTGTCCAAGGCAGGGCTAACCGGTCAGGCCAAGATTGGCTACCGTGGGTCCGTTTAGCAACGCCTGTCACTTGAATCGGAGTGCCCTACTATTTCCCCGGATGGCGCTTACTCCTCCAGGCTAAATCCGATCTTTATCGTGACCTGCCACTGCTTGACCTGATCGCCTTCGACACTCCCTCGCGTCTCAATGACCTGGAACCACCGCATGTGGCGGACGGTCTTGGATGCCCTCGCAATTGCGTTCTGAATGGCGCCTTCCAGGCTCGTGGCAGATGTCCCTGTCACTTCTATCAGCTTGTATACGTTGTCGCTCATAGCAATCCCTCCTCATCAGAAATATTGAAATGAAATGCTGAAAACAGCATCGCTCACTCTATCCTCTGTTTCCCGTAAACGCGGTGCCAATCGCTGAAATGACGAACCATCAACGCCAGGCAACCGGTCACCCCCAGGGCCACCACAGGACCCGATTCGCCAAGCAACCAAAGCGTTGGTCCGGCGATAATCATCGCCATCAGCATGGCCCTGGCAGAGTGGCGTGTGACACGATACAAGACGAGCCACAGGATGGTCACCGCCAGAATCACCACTGGCTGGACAAAGAGGAGAATCGCACCCAGAGTCGAGAGCCCCATGCCACCCTGAAAACAGGTGTACAGTGGCCAGCAGTGGCCCACGGCAGCCATCACGCCGGCCACCGGTAGCGCCCAGGGCGTGGGAGCCAGCCAGCTACCTACCCCCACAGCAATGATTCCCTTTGCACCATCTACCAGTACGGTCAATACTGCCAGCCAGGGCCGGCCTGTGATCCGCAGCACATTCAGACCGCCGGTGTGAGCGCTGCCTATCAAGCGAGGGTCCACTCCGGCCCAGGTGCGACTCAACAACACGCCAGTGGGAAGCGAGCCAATAAGATAAGCAACCACCCCGGCCAGAAACAGATGAGGCAAGAGGGCAAAGGGCCCCAGCAAAGGCTTCCTCCCCCTATCGCACAGCCGCAGCGATGGCAGCCAGGTGCGCCGGTGTGCTGCCGCAACAGCCCCCCACAATCTTGACGCCCATGTCGACAAAACGCCGGGCAAAGTCAGCCATCTCCCCCGGTGAGGTGTCGTAGACAGCCTGATCGTTCACCATGCGCGGCAGGCCGGCGTTGGGCTTGGCCACCAGCACTGCCTCAGGCACTGCTTCGCGCATCTGCTGGACGACGACCTGCATGTCGTCCAGTGTCTTACCACAGTTGCCACCGATCGCTGACACGCCCATGTCCCAGAAGGTCTTGGCAGCGTCAGATGGTTTGTTGCCCATCTGTGTGTGCCGGTGGTGCTCGAAGCTCATGGTAACAACCAGCGGCAGATCCGTTGTCTGCATGGCCCCTTCGATGGCAGCCTTGGCCTCGTTGATGTCGCTCATTGTCTCGATCCAGATGACGTCGGCACCCCCTTCAGTCAGAGCAGCAGCCTGGCGAGCAAAGGCATCTACAGCAGCCTCATAAGTCAGCGGCCCAAAGGGTTGCATGAGCTGTCCTGTGGGGCCAATGTCCCCGGCCACATAGCGATCCTCGCCCGCTGCCTGGCGGGCCAGTTCCCCCGCTGCCCGGTTGATCTCATGGGTGCGGGCATCGAGGCTCGCCAAGGACAGCTTGATAGGGCTGCCGCCAAAGGTATTGGTCAGCACCAACTCAGAGCCAACGTCCAGGTAGGCGTGGTGCAGAGCGATGATCCTCTCCGGCTCTTCAATGTTCCACTGCTCCGGCAGCACGCCGGTTGGCAGACCAGCAGCCATCAACATGGTGCCGGTCGCTCCGTCGGCCACAACGGCCCCAGGGGCAGTCAGACGTTCTTGAAACGATAGTCGCATGATCCCTCCTCACAAATGGCAGTCTTTACACGGGCACACTGATGTACGTCTCACCGTGTCGTGTTTCGGCGTTCACGTTCAGGCCCGATTTTTGAATGATGTGCAGCATGTGCAAGTTCTCTGCCATGACCCAGGCCGTCAGGCACTCGATATCCATGGAGCGGGCGACCTCAACCAGCAGTTTGAGCATGTGGGTGCCCAGCCCCTGATTCTGAAAATCGTCACGGACGACAACGGCCGATTCTGCCTCGACAGGGTTCTCCGAGCGAGCAAGGCGTGCCACAGCCACGATTCGCTCCTCACCCTCCTCCAGTACCGTGGCAGCTAACGCGGCCTGATGCGCCGGATCGAGGTCGCTCAGCCGTTTTGCCTCACGCTCAATCTCTTCCAGCGGTACATTCTGCCGCATGGAGTGGAAACGCAGCCTTCGCGTCGTGTCTGACATACGGTAGAAAAGATCCACCAGCTGCCGGGCATCGTCGTGAGTGATGCGACGAATGGTCACCTGACGGCCGTCTCGGATCACGAATGAGGTTCGCTCATCCACACCAGTCCTCAGTCCTTTCCAATTCTCTCATCTCTATTCACTCATGGACATGTCGATGGACGCTAAGGGCAGGCTATCCTGGCCGTCGGTCAGGTGGGACCGCTCAAGAGACGGCCAGTCATAGAGGCCCACCACCAATTGATAACGACCAGGCACGATGTCAGCCGGCACGGCGATGTCGAACCAGGTTTCAAAAAACTCGCCCGGTTGCCAATAGCGACTGAACACCCCCGGCCCATCTGCTTGAGCGACCAACGCACCGTTTTCGTCCAACAGGTGATGAAAGAAGTGATACCGTTGTTTCGGCGGCGTGTCGTATACCTCCCACACGAGAGCCAGCCCCAGC
>Ga0180437_10003760_pt1 | contig 22259 bp, 20 predicted proteins | sample SS_ome_4_FD_132410 | JGI IMG/M metagenome (GOLD analysis project Ga0180437, IMG submission 132410) | Hypersaline lake sediment archaeal communities from the Salton Sea, California, USA - SS_3_D_1 metaG | ecosystem: Environmental > Aquatic > Non-marine Saline and Alkaline > Hypersaline >...
CGATATTTTCCTTTTAGCTTTGCCATAGGGGCCTCAACAGGCCCAAGAACCTCTACAGGGCTTTTTCTTTTTAACTGCTTTTTTATGGTGTTGCGGATCTTCATTCCAATATGGGCCGCTATTTTTTCTGTTTTTGTTTTACTGTTTCCAAGAAAGCGCACATTGGCTATTAAGGAAAATGGCGGATAGTTAACCTGCCGCCTGAGGGCTATTTCCTGGGAAAAAAACCTCTTATAGTTGTGATCCTTTGTAGCAGTTATTGCATAGTGTGATGGGTTGAATGTCTGGATGATAACCTCTCCTGGCGCATTGCCTCTACCAGTTCTTCCTGCCACCTGGGAAAGTAATTGAAAGGTAACCTCCCCAGCACGAAAATCCGGGTAATTGAGTGACAGATCAGCAGAGATTACCCCAACAAGAGTCACATTGGGAAAATCGTGGCCCTTGGTAACCATCTGTGTCCCAACGAGAATATCCGTTTCGTGCTGCGTAAACCGCTTCAAAACATGTTGTACCTCCCCCTTACGTTTCATCGTATCTCTGTCCATTCTCTCTACCCGTGCCTTCGGAAATAGATCCTCTAATACCTCCACTACCCTTTGTGTACCAAACCCATATGGCTTTAAGTCTTCACGATTACAGGCCGGGCACCTGTTCGGTGGTCTTATGGAAAAGCCACAGTAATGACAGAGCAGATTGTTTCCGTATTTATGATAGGTCAAACTTACCTCACAGTTCGGGCACCTGATAGTCTCTCCGCAAAATCTGCAAAGATAAAGAGAGCTGAATCCCCTTCTGTTTAAAAACAGAATAGTTTGTTTTTTCTGCCTCAGATTTTCCTCGATAGCCTCCTTTAAGGGCGGGCTCATAATACTCTCGTCCTGTGCAGCGGAACTCTTTTCAAATTGTGCCATATCTATGACTTTTATATCTGGTAGTTCTCTTTTGAGAATTCTTTTCGGCATGGTGAGAAAGCCATATTTTCCTATTGCAGCATTCTGGTAAGACTGGACGGATGGGGTTCCGGAACCAAGTATAACAACAGCATCTGAGAGTTTTGCCCTTACAATGGCAGCATCCCTTGCCTGGTAGCGGAATTTCTCTTCCTGCTTATAGGAGAGATCATGTTCCTCATCAACAATAATACAACCGAGCCTGGAAAGAGGGGCAAAAAGAGCTGATCTGGCTCCTATAACAACATCGGCATCTCCCTTTGCTATCCTGATCCATTGATCATATCGTTCCCCTTTTGAAAGAGCGCTGTGAAGTATGGCAACCCTATCTTTAAAGCGGGCCTTGAAAAGAGACGCCAATGAAACAGTCAGGGCGATCTCTGGCACCATTATTATGGATTGCTTCCCTAATTCTTTGGCAGTCCTAGCAGCATGATAATAGACCTCTGTTTTACCGCTGTCAGTTATGCCATGCAGGAGATAGGTAAAAAAGGCATCGCGCTTAAGTTTTTCGGATATCCTTTCTGCCACCTCCTTTTGTTTTGAATTGAGAGAAGGTGGATCAAGTGAAAAATAAAAAGTTTCATCTCCTATATCCCTCACAACCGGTCTGCGGGTTTTCTTCAAAAATCCACGCATCATCCATTTATCCACGAGATAGGCCCCATTGCTAAAGGTATTTTTTATCTCACGCAAGGGAACCTCTTTCTTTTTGATCATCATCTCTAAAAATTCATCTTCATTTCTGGGAAGCCTTTTCCGATCAAAAAGTGATCTGTCAATAGTTGCTCCTTTCTTTACTGTAATGAACACCACTTTTAAAAGGCCAACCCTGTCCAGCCATCCTTTGGAGGGCATCCTTGTGCCATCAGGAGTTTGCACATTTAACCCTGTTGGGAGGGCACCTTTTATTACCAGGCCAATTGGGTATAGATAATAGTGCGACAACCATTCAAAGAATTCAACCATCTGTGGAGGGAAAAGTGGATACGCGTCAATGACAGTGATTATGTCTTTTACACCCCTTCTTTTTTCGGGCGGGATGATCCTAAGAATATACGCGGTTATCTGTCGTCCTGAGAAAGAAACAAGAACCCTTTTGCCCACGGCTACCTTCTCTATGAGCTCTTCGGTTACTGTATAGGTAAATGTTCCACTGACTGGCAGGGCAACGGCGACCTGAACATATATCTTTTGGAAAGTTTCGGGCATAGGCGATCAATTTTCTGCCTTATGTTTGTTTTGAATATGTATAATAATATTTTAGGTAATGTTCTAAACTGCAATCGCACATAAATCTGTATAGAAAAATGGTTCAGGTGAGACTTTGGTTTTTGATTGTTAATTACTCCTCTTGCTGCTTAAGGTCACTCTGAATGAAATTGTCCCTGATAAGGGGTATATCAAAAAGAGATACATCAATAGGTAAGTTTGCTTTAATGTCCATTACAGAATATTCTTCTATTATTTCTCCTTTATATGAATAGACAATCTGGAACGGATACCAGATATGCTCCATGAACTCAATATAGTTGGAAAAACGAAATCGGTAATCACCATATCTGAGAATGAGGGGTAAAAATAGTTCCTTATCAACAAGAAGCCTGGCACTCCCCTCATTTTTCTCCCCAATCAGGTATGCTATAGTGCCTTCAAACCTCGTGAGGGATACTTTATCGGTGTTTATGCCCACCTCATTAAGCATTGCGAATAATCGCTCTGGATCGTGTGATAGAAGAAAAAAACGATAAATGAAATCATAACCTTCCTCATCATAGGTAATCCTCTCGTTAACAATTCTCAAGGTTTTTGAATTGTTATGGATTATGAGGCGCTTACCAGGTTGACCTGGAATCTCCGATCTATAGAGATACGGGGAACATAAAGAGACGATCTCGCCAAAATCCGTTTCCTTGTCCTGATGTAAGTCCCTAATTTTTGTATGTTGGGTTATTGTTAATGTCTTGATAGGGGCAAATTTATGGGTCATAATCCCTATAATCTGAGATGAAGGTAGTATATAAGGCAATACAATTGTTGGTAAAATAAGCATAATGAGTAAAGATAGTAAAATCAGGAAGTTTGATCTCTTTGCCATACCTCATCCATCTGAAAAATCAATCCAATGGTAAAAAAGAGGAAAAATCCTCTCCCGTCCCGGCCTATGTGCGGATTTATTACTTGTACGGTCCGATCTTCTTTATCTTAGGGTTATCTTGAAAAATAAAATAGCTCTTTTTTAATTATTCTAAATATTTTGTTAAAAATAGTTGACATATTAATTTCTTTATATTATTAAATATAAAAATTATAATATAACTATATTTAATTGTAAACAACTTGGGAAAGGAAACCTGGTGGCAGATTATATATTTTGCATGCGGAAAAAGAATAATCCCCGAATGGATGTTCGAATATGTCAGAAAAAGTGTCCTTTTAAAGACGAATGTCCAGATTTTCTGAGCTACCAAAGGAGTTCAGCTGATCAATCCTCAATCTTAAATTCAAGGTTGATCATATCACCTCTTTTGAATCCTATGGCATCAAAAAATTGAAGAAGGCCCCATTCCCGCCCGTTTACAAATGTGTATACCGTGTCGATACCTACCTTCTTCATATAATTGAGCATTTCTTCCATTCACATCCTTGCCACACCCCTTTTCCGATACGACGGGTCAACTCAAATCGTGTCTATCCAGCCAATATTCTGTGGTATACCATATTCCCATCCACGTGCGTGCCCTAAAATAAAACCTACAACCTTGCCCTCCATTTCTGCTACAAGAGATGGGAGAGGAGATTTCTTTTCCGTCAGCTCAACCTTTTTCTCCAATAATCTAGTCTCTTTTCTCCAAGAACCTGGCTGTCTATCTCGATGATCCTGTCAAGATCATCATCCCTTATTGCTCTAATAATTGGCTCTTTCCCTGATATATTTGATATGCTCTCCTCCTTTCCTATAATGAAGTTAAAGTTAGTGCTCATACCTTAGTGCGACAGCAGATAATCTTTTTTCTTATTATGGTATATATAAACGTTGTTAATGTCAAAAAAAGCTTCCTCCTGTACTAATAGCTGCTTTAAAAAGATTTACTATTGACAAAAAGATGTAACTTTGTTTAATTCAATCGTAATCCTACATGACTTAGATAAAAATAGCTAAGGAGAAAATCGATTAACATGAAAAAATTATTTATTATTTTATTAGGATTATTCATGTTGTTAATTACCTTTTTTCAGGTACCTATTTGGGCAGAAGAACCTAAAGATATCTTATCCATTGAGGCCTATGATATGCTCAATACTGTTCCTAATACATATCTGATTGATGTCAGGACGAGAGCGGAATATCAATTGATAGGACACCCCCCAATGGCGTATCTATTCCCCTGCTTTTTCCTCACTAATAAACTGGCAAAAAAGGGGGAGAACTGGACGTATCAATTCAGCAATAATAATAAAGCCTTTGTAGAAGAAATTAGTAAAAAGTTTCAAAAAACTAACAACCTTCTAATAATATGTAGAGATGGTGCCAGGAGTATCTTGGCAGCCAAAAAGCTTATAAAAAATGACTTTAAAAATGTTTTTAACGTAAAGGATGGATTTGAGGGTCCACTGTTTCCATCTTTTGAAGATCAAAATAGGCATAAATTTTATAGACAACTTGCCCATAGAAACAAGATCCCTGGTTACAATCATCGCCGTTTTTATGGATGGCAATGGTGGGGCCTGCCTTGGACCTATGATATAGATCCTAAATATATCTACCCTCCTGACAAAATCCCAAAAGAAAAAAAGAAATAGTTCTGCGTAGGATTTCCTTTAAATTAGAGACCTGATAAAAGACAGTGCTATTATAGTCTTGCTATCAATTATCTTATGGTTCCTGATCATCCCTATCACCTCATCAAGGGTCATGATCTCAAGAGATGATATCTCATCTTCATCAATTTTTGTCTCTACCTTCTTGAGATCCCTGCCTGAATAAAGGTGAATAAGCTCATTAGAGTATCCAATAGCAGGGGCATAGGTATAAAGCCATTGGATACATTTCGTCTCAAAGCCTGTCTCTTCTATCAGTTCTCTTTTGATACATTCCTCAGGGCTCTCACCTTTATCGATCTTACCTGCAGGAATCTCAAGTGTCTCTCTTTGTAAAGCGTACCTGTACTGCTTTACCATTATAATTTCTTCATCTGAAACAAAGGGGACAATTGCTGCAGCCTGCGGATGATCAATTCGAATACGCTTGCTTATTCTTCCATTTCTTAGGCTCACCTCATCCAGATATGCAGTAAAACTCTTTGTTCCTAAACTTGCCAGACTTTGTATCTTTTGTTCCATAGAAAAATTCCCTTTTTCGTTTTATGTTGTGGCTTTCGTTTGCTGGACTAGTTTACACTTCACATATCACTTTCGCTCCCACAAGAGACTCAATCTCTTTAATCAGATTATCTTCAGGCATAATGCTATACCGATTATGCGTGGCGACAGTTGCCTTGTTGTTATCATCAAGGTTGACCCTAAACTTAAGCTGGCATTCTCCTGGATATCTAAAGATGAGGTCTTTTAACTTCATGAGGCTGGAGCGATTAAGTCCTTCCTGTGACACTGGTATTACGATTGAATTAATGGTTCTTTGCTTTACTGTTTCCAGGGCCACTATATCTTGGGCTCTAATCTTTGCCGTGTTATCGCTTACTTCGGCGTCCCCTGTTATTAAAAGAGGCCTGTCATCATTGAGTAAGGTAGCACATCGAGCGAACACATCTGGAAACACTACAACCTCAGTAAAGCCTTTTTTGTCTTCCACATGAATGATTGCCATCTTTTCCCCTTTTCTTGTCCTCTTTATCCGCATGGTATTGATGAGACCGGCTAACTTAACAATAGATTTGTCTTTAACTTGAACGAGATCCTGTGTCGTTATGGTTGTAAACTGGTTTATCACATCTGCAAATCTATCTAAGGGATGACCAGTAATATAAAACCCGAGAGATTCCTTTTCTTTCCGCAACTTTTCATCATCCGCCCATTCGTCAACATCTATGTGTTCAAATGAACTATCTTCTTCCTTGGATAAAAAAAGGTCAAACATATTCAGCTGATTCGGGTCTTCACTAATCCCACCAAAAGCAATAGCATCATTAAGGGATGCAAAAAGTCTTGATCGAAACACATGTGTAAAGTCAAAGGCACCACACTGGATCAAACCTTCTAATACCCTCTTATTTACCTTTGATTTATCTACTCTCTTGCAAAAATCTCTCAACGACACGAAAGGTCCTTCTCTTTCTCTCTCATGAACAATTGCTTCTACGGCCTTAAATCCAACATTTTTTACTGCAGCCAGACCAAACCGAATACTGTCCCCAACAACAGAAAAATCTACTTGACTCTCGTTTATATCAGGAGGAAGTATTGGTATATCCATTTCCTTGCACTCAGCGATATTTTTAATAGTTTTATCCTGGCTTCCCATATCCTCAGTAAGCAGAGCAGCCATGAACTGCACTGGATAATGGGCTTTTAGATAGGCCGTAAAATACGCTATCATTGCATAGGCTACTGAATGGGATTTATTAAAACCATAACCTCCAAATTTTTCTATCAAATCAAACACATGCCCTGCCTTATTACTATTTAATCCGTTCTGGCCTGTCCCTGTTAAAAAACGTTCCTTTTGCTGGGCCATTTCATCAGCCTTCTTTTTGCTTATAGCCTTGCGCAATAAGTCTGCCTCTGCAAGGCTATAGTTGGCGAGTACCTGGGCAATTCGCATAACCTGCTCCTGATATACAATAACCCCGTATGTCTCATTCAGAATCTCTTCCAATTGAGGCAAAAGATACGTCTTTTTAATTTCTCCATGTTTCCTTTTAATAAAATCATCCACCATATTGCTGCCCAGAGGACCCGGACGATAAAGGGCAACTGATGCAACTATGTCTTCAAAAACGCCAGGTTTGAGATTCCTTAGGAGTTCTTTCATGCCTGTGCTTTCCAGTTGAAATACACCGGTAGTTTTCCCCCCACTGATTAATTGAAAGGTTCCATTATCCCCCATTTTTATTTCATCTAAGGTAACAGCTTGGTCTGTTGTCTTTTCTATGAGGTTTAATGTATCCTGAATAACGGTCAATGTCTTAAGCCCCAAAAAATCAAATTTGATGAGCCCAAGCTGTGCTACCTGATCCATGGTGTATTGGGTCATAATCTCCCCATTTGGCCCTTTAAACAGGGGCAGGTATTCAACTAAAGGTCTATCAGATATCACTATACCAGAGGCATGGGTGGAGGCATGTCTGGTTAAACCTTCTAAAGATCTACTAATCCTTAAGAGCCTTCTTTCATCATCGGTTCCCTCTTCCATGGCCTTAAGCTGTGGCTCAGCATCCACTGCCTCATCTAATGTAATATTAATTCCTTCTGGAATAAGTTTGGCAATTCTATCAGCCTCTGCATACGACATATTAAGAGATCGGCCAACATCTCTTATCACAGCCCGGGCCTTCATTTTTCCAAAGGTTATTATCTGAGAGACATTTTCTCTTCCATATTTGTTACTGACATAATCAATCACTCTATCCCTGTTCTTAATGCAAAAATCGATATCAATATCAGGCATACTTATTCGACCGGGGTTTAGAAAACGCTCAAACAGGAGACCATATTTGATTGGATCAATATCTGTTATTTTTAGTGCATACGCTGTAAGGGAACCGGCAGCAGATCCCCTTCCCGGACCAACAGGAATGCCTGATTTTCTTGCATAGTCTATAAAATCTGCCACTATCAGAAAATAACCTGCGAAACCCATTTCATTAATGGTTTTTAGCTCATAGGCCAATCTCTTCTCATATTCATTTTTTAATTCAGCAGATATCGGTCCCTCAAGGGCCTCTTTTCGAACCAATCTCTTCTCCAAACCCTCCTGTGCCTCTATGGCGAATTTTTCTTCCAGGCTAAGATTACCTGACACCTGAAAAACAGGGTATTTATAGTGGCCAAATTCCATCTCATAGTTGCACCTTTTCGCCACGTTGAGGGTGTTGCTTAGTGCTTCGGAAAATTCATTTAAATCAAGAGTCATTTCTGCTTGCGATTTGAAATAAAACTCACTATTGGAAAATTTTAGCCTGTTTGGATCATCAACACTCTTGCCTGTCTGGATGCATAAAAGGATATCATGTGCCTCAGCATCTTCCTTATTGAGATAATGGCAATCATTGGTGGCAAGCAGAGGAAGAGACAGGTCTTGTGCTAATTCTTTTAAAGCTTTATTAACAGCAACCTGCTCAGGCATTTTATTTGCCATTATCTCTAAATAGAATCGGTCATGGTCAAATATCGATGCCAGCTCGAGTGCATACTTTTTGGCATCTTCCACTCTTCCGTTCCTTAGAGAATAGGGAACATGTCCCTTGAGACATGCCGAAAGGGCAATCAATCCTGCATTATATCTCTTTAACAGCTCCATATCGATCCTGGGATGATAATAAAAACCCTCTAGATTGCCCAAGGTGACAAGCCTGCTCAGATTCCTATAACCAGTCTCATCCATGGCAAGAAGAACCAAGTGATATGCATTTGGCTGTCCGTCCGTCGACGGTGCTTTATTCTTCCTGCTCCCAGGTGCTATATATGCCTCACAGCCTATAATTGGCTTGATGCCGGCCTCAGTGGCCTGTGAATAAAGCTCCACCGCCCCAAACATATTCCCATGATCAGTAATTGCTACCGAATCCATGCCAAGACTGGTGGCCTTTTTTAACATTTCATTTATTCGTATTGCCCCATCGAGCAAACTGAATTCAGTGTGAACGTGCAGGTGAACAAAAGGGGTATGATCTTTTGGTATGGATTTATTTTTTTCTTTTGTTGCCATATATGTTTGACGGATTTTATTAAATTAGATACATTTTAACGAAGCCCAACGTTATCATATGGTAAAGAAAAAATAGCTTCAAGTTTTTTTCAATAAAAAATAGTCTGATTTTTTTAAAGTGGAGCATCGTGAGAACTTATTCATGAAAGAGTCAGCAAAAAGAAAAGCAAAAGAGACCACCATCCTTGTTATCGTCTATGAGTATGTCATCAGGGATATATTGGCCAGGATACTGAGGGCTCAAGGACATACTGTAGTTACCTCTTCAATCGGTTTTGATGGGATAAGAAAATTTGAAAAGGGCAAGGGGAAATTTGACCTAGTTATAATTGATATTCCCCTGCCTGGGAAAGGCAGTTTGAGTGTAGCAAAAAGAATCAAGAAAATCAGTCAAAGAACACCTATTATGCTTATTAAGGGATGGGATCGGGAACTGGATAGTAAGAAGATCGAAGACGCCGGTTTCGATCTCGTTTTGAGCACACCCCTTTACATAGATAACACAGTAAATCTTGTGAACGATCTTGTTCAATTATAATTCCAGCAGGACAAAATAATGGATCTCAAAACCATACCTCTCGCAACCCGGATGCGACCGGAAAAAATTGAAGAGGTCTTAGGGCAAGATCACATTCTCGGTCCGTCAAGGGCATTAAGAAGGTCACTCGAGACAGGTAATCTTTATTCAATAATATTCTGGGGACCACCAGGTTCAGGCAAAACAACCATTGCAAGGTTATTAGCACAATACAGTAAATGCCCTTTTCAATCATTTTCAGCAGTCCTCTCTGGGGTGAAGGAGTTACGGGAAGTAATTGACTCAGCAAAAAAGACATTGAGGTATGAGCTAAAACCGACTATTCTCTTTGTCGATGAGATTCATCGCTTTAATAAGGCACAACAGGATGCCTTTTTGCCCCATGTAGAAAATGGCCTGATCATCCTCATTGGAGCTACCACCCAAAACCCCTCATTTGAAATTATACCACCACTGCTTTCAAGAACCAGGGTTATGACCTTGAAACCTTTAGGGTTTAAGGATATGGCCATCATTTTGAACAGGGCCCTTAATGATAAAAAGAGGGGTCTCGGGGATCTAAATATTACAATTGAAGAAAATGCCTTAAAATATATTATACATATCTCACATGGAGATGTGAGATGTGCGCTTAATAACTTGGAGTCTGCCAGCTATTTTCTTAAACCAGATACACATAACAAGAGAGTATTAAGCACGGCTACTGTTGCACGTGCCTTGAATAAAAAACCCCTAATGTATGATAAAAACGGCGAGGAACATTACAATCTTATATCAGCACTTCACAAGAGCATGAGGGGTAGTGATCCTCAGGCCTCTATCTACTGGCTCTATAGAATGCTGGAAGCAGGTGAAGATCCACTTTTTATAGGCAGAAGGTTGATTCGATTTGCATCTGAAGATGTTGGCCTTGCTGATCCCAATGCCCTTACAATAGCACTCACTGCCTATCAGGCCTGGGAAAGGACAGGCCCACCAGAAGCAAAACTCTCTCTTGCCCAGGCAGTCGTTTATTTAGCTACAGCCCCAAAGAGCAACACACTTTATTCAGCAGAGAAATCCGTAATAAAGGAGATCGAAGAATCAGGTCCTCAGTCAGTACCTATGCACTTGAGGAATGCTCCAACAAAGCTGATGAAAGAGATAGGGTACTCTCAAGGTTATATTTATCCTCATGATTACCCGGAAAATCAGGTAAAACAGGAGTACCTACCTGAAAAAATCAAAAAAAAGATATTTTATCATCCTGGTGATAGGGGATTCGAAAAAGAGATAAAAAAGAGGATGATAGAGCGAAAAAATATGAGGTTTCCAAAGCAATAGAATTTGATCTGTTTAATTAGTTTTATTGGTGTAGTTGACTTTATTGGTCAACTAATTCAACTAATTACACCAATTAAACTGTTTCGAACAATTTAGGTATTTTAAGTACTTATTTATTATGTATGTGCCCTCTTATCTTCAATTATACAACAAAGGTCAACTTCTAAGAAAGGTGAAAGAAACTACTGATTTGTTAAAGGAATGCAGCCTTTGCCCCAGACAGTGTGCAGTTGACCGTTTACATAATGAAAAAGGGTTCTGCCAAACTGGTAGAAAAGCAAAGGTTGCGAGCTATAATGCCCATTTTGGAGAAGAAGCACCTTTAGTTGGCAGATTTGGCTCGGGAACCATCTTTTTTTCCTTTTGCAATCTTGGCTGCTCATTTTGTCAGAACTACGAAATAAGCCATCTCGGTGAGGGGATAGAGATGGAAGCAAAGGATTTAGCAGCAATAATGATAGCGTTGCAAAACAAGGGTTGCCATAACATAAATCTGGTTACACCTACCCATGTTGTTCCTCAGATACTGGAAGCTCTTTTACTGGCTATAGAGCATGATCTACATATTCCGATAGTCTATAATAGCGGTGGTTATGAGAGGGCGGAAACCCTTAAGCTCCTGGAAGGCATTATTGATATCTATATGCCTGATTTTAAATTCTGGGATAAAAAATGGGCAGATAGATATTGCAGTGCATCGGATTACAGAGAAATGGCTGTTAATGCATTTAAAGAAATGTATGCACAGGTGGGTGATTTAAAAATAGACAAGAACGGTATTGCTGAAAGAGGATTGCTGGTGCGGCACCTTGTGATGCCTCGTGGGATTGCCGGAACCAAGGATATTATGGAATTTCTCTCTAAAGAGATATCAGATAATACATATGTAAATGTTATGGATCAATACAGGCCGTGTGGTACCGCATACCAGGATGAATATCTTAATAACAGGATCTCAGGAGAGGAATATTCAATGGCCCTGAAATGGACTCACGATGCAGGCCTGAAACGATTGGATCAAAGACCAGGGCATAGATTCTTATTTCGTATTTAATAAAAACGTACGGTAAAGCTAATTGTCTTTGTGTGAGATATTTTATATTAAAATTTTATCTAATGTGATAAATCTTTTCTACACACTTTCTATAAGGGGGAGGTAGTTATGGCGAGTTTAAATAAGGTAATGTTAATTGGTAACCTTGGTGCCGATCCTGAATTACGATACACACCAAGTGGAGCGGCTGTTGCTAACTTTAGAATAGCCACAAAGGATCAATGGACAAATAAAGAAGGTGAAAAGCAAGAGAGGACTGAATGGCATAGAATCGTAGCCTGGAGAAGACTGGGGGAGATCTGTGGTGAATACTTGCATAAAGGCAGCCTCGTTTATATAGAAGGGAGCTTGCAAACGAGAGATTGGGAGGATCGGGATGGAAATAAAAGGTGGACCACAGAAATTATTGCCTGGAGAATGCAGATGCTGGATAGGGCAGGCAAAACAGCAGAGGCTGAATATCCTGAAGAACGTTTTCCAACTGAAGAGCCAGTAGAAGCAGAAGTACCCGAAGACGATATACCATTTTAAGGATCTTTCTGGGGAGGACTTATGATCTAATCTTTAGGTTTCCTTCTTATTATTATCAGTATCCTCAGGTATTTCTTCGGGGCTTTCCTTGGTAGATTTAGTTGAGTCTCTAAAATTCTTTATCCCCTGCCCGAGACCTTTGCCAATTTGAGGAAGTTTTCCTGCGCCAAAAATTATCAGGATAATAACAAGAATTATAAGCAATTCTGGCATGCCAAGACCAAACATCTATGCACCTCTTTAATAAATAGCTTGTTTATCTTCTTTATAATAATGTTATTTACACAAGTCAATCAATCTTTGATTGTGATCCATAAACGCACGGTCCACAACGGGCCACTGACATTACGTAAAGACCTGTAAGGCCGTCTTTCCCAATTGCCCAAGATTGAGAACCACAGTTATTCCATGAGATTGAAGGGCATGTATCTTGTCCTCTGCCTTTCCCTTGCCTCCAGAAATTATAGCTCCAGCATGACCCATCCGTCTTCCAGGAGGCGCTGTTTGTCCGGCAATAAATGCAGCTACAGGCTTATCAAATTCCTCTTCTATGTACTCTGCAGCCTCTTCCTCAGCCGTGCCACCTATCTCCCCGATAAGGACAACTCCCTTTGTTTCTCTATCCTCTTTAAATCGTTGTAAATGATCTACAAAGGAAGCCCCGACAATTGGATCTCCGCCTAAACCAATACAGGTAGATTGCCCCAACCCAACTCGTGTCAATTGGTCCACAACCTCATACGTAAGGGTTCCACTCCTGGAGAGCACACCAATACCCCCCTGTTTGTGTACGTGACCTGGCATTATCCCTACCTTTGTCTTCCCTGGTGAGATAATTCCCGGAGTGTTTGGGCCGATTAGAACGGCGCCACACTTTCTAATAAAGGTAACTACCTTAATCATATCAAGCGTGGGAATCCCTTCAGTAATACACACAATGACATCTATTCCTGCATCAGCGGCTTCGATCATGGCATCAGCGGCAAATGGCGGTGGTACAAAGATGCAGGAGGTATTGGCACTGTAAATACCCACCGCATCCTTTACCCTATTTAAAACCGGTATCCCCTCAACCTCTTCTCCGCCTTTACCAGGTGTCACCCCTGCCACAATATTGGTGCCATAAGCCAGCATTTGTTTTGCATGGAATGTCCCTTCATTGCCTGTAATACCTTGGACAACAACCTTTGTATTCTCATCAACTAAGATACCCATATGACTACCCCATTTCTGTTTTCCAATACTTTGTCAGTTTACTTGTTTGGCTACCATTCTGGCGGCCTCTTCTATATCTTGAGCCACTGAAAAATCAAGATCCGAATGTTTTAAAATCTCTCTTCCTTCCTCGACATTTGTCCCTTCTAACCTCACTATAAGGGGAACATTTATTTCTACCTCTTCAGCAGCCTTTACCACACCTCGCGCCAAAACATCACATCTCATTATGCCGCCAAATATATTGATCAAGACTGCCTTGACCCTTTCGTCACTCAGTATAATTTTTAACCCGTTTGTAACCATCTCCTCGCTTGCACCGCCACCAACATCCAAAAAATTAGCTGGTTCAGCACCTGCCAGCTTAATAACATCCATAGTAGCCATTGCCAGTCCTGCTCCATTTACCATGGCACCAATATTCCCATCCAGCCTAATGTAGTTCAGATTAGACTCGGCAGCCTTTACCTCCAGCTCATCCATTTCATAGGGATCATGGAGTTGCGCAATTTCCTTTTGTCTAAATAGGGCATTGTCATCAACGTTGATTTTTGCATCCAGAGCAACAACATTGCCTGATTTTGTAAGGACTAAGGGGTTGATCTCAACTAATGAACAATCTTTGGATAGAAATAATTTATACAACCTGATCATTGTTGCAGAAAAGTCTTTCAGAATACTTTTATCTGGCATTGGGTCAAGGGCATAGAAAAAATTTCTTGCCTGATAGGGCATAAACCCCTGAATGCTATCTATGGCTTCAATTAAAACTAATTCCGGATGCTGAGCAGAGACCTCTTCAATCTCCATTCCACCTGCCTGGCTGAATATCATCACAGGAGATTCCAGTTTTCGATCAATAACCATACCTAGATAGAACTCCCTCTCGATTTCCAACCCTTCCTCTATTAATACCTGTCGAACCTTCTGTCCTGTAGGACCGGTCTGTGGTGTGATCAGAGGGTTAGAGAGAATATCATCAACTGCTTTGCTCATTTCCTCAAGACTCCTCACCAATCTTACTCCACCTCCTTTTCCCCGCCCGCCAGCATGGATTTGTGCCTTCACTACCCATGGAGGACCGGGAATGCTCCTTGCATTTTCTACTGCCTGGCTTGGTGTTGTAGCTAATGTGCCGGATGGAACCGGTATCCCAAATTTACGAAAGAGATCCTTTGCCTGAAATTCGTGAATTTTCATAATCACCTACCTCATTTTCTATGATTTACTGTATATCAGCTTTTCCTTCTCCCGGCTTATAATTGTCGATGCTCCGTAATAAAAAATTAATTTATTTATCTTTTCACAATACAATGCAAGACAAAGAATACCATTTTTTGCAAACTGAAACTTACTTTTTATCTTTCGGTATCTTTTGTGAATTATCTCTCTTATTAAAGATTTCTTCCAGACCAGAGGCACTTCTGATATGGATATCCTGCTGAGGAAATGCGATCTCTATGCCATTTTTCTTAAATTCCTCATCAATTTTAAACCTGAGCTCTGTTGGTGCAGTTAACCAAAACTCCGGCGAAGTTATCCAGAACCTAATCCTGAAGATAAGCGCACTATTACCAAAATCCATAAAATCTACTCGTGGTGCTGGATCATCCATTATCTCAGGCATATCACTCACAATCTGTAACAGAATTTTACGCACCTTCTGAACATCAGAGCCATACGCCACGCCAACATCCACCTGGCGCCTGACTTTTGGATCCTTAAAAGACCAGTTCGTAACCTTGTTTGAAAGCATCTGAGAGTTGGGGATAATCAGGGATGCATTATCAAAGGTCTGAACGATGGTAGTCCGAATATTAATCCTATTTATTGTTCCCCAATCCTCCCCGATCTGGACCATATCACCTACCTGAATAGAGGGATCAAAGAGAAGAATGATTCCGCTTATAAAATTATTGACAATATTCTGCAGACCAAAGCCAATTCCAATTCCAAGGGCACCTGCCATAAATGCAAGGGACGAAAGATTAATTCCTAAAATATTTATCCCTGTATAGATAGTCAAAATCCAAAAGGTGTAAATAACAACATTTACAAATGATGCCCGTGCCCCAATATCCAGCCTGGTTCGAGGAAGAACCCTGTTTTGCAGTGCCTTCCTGATGATCCTGGAGAGAAAAGTGAAAAAAATGAGAAAAATAATGAGGTAGACTACATTTATTATAGTGATTTTTGTCCCGCCGATACTGATACCGCTTTCAAGCCAGGAAAAATACTTGCCTAATCGGGTCCCCAGTAAAAAATCAAGGGATAAGGGGATGGCAATAAAAAAAATAAGAACTACAAATAATACGACCTTGGATGGTCTAAATTTTTCTTTCATGCTTATTCCTTTCCATCCCCTTTAAAAAAACAATGGTCGCGCCCCAACCTGAAGGGCCTCTATCTTGTTTGAATGATAAAACCAGGGGATGTCTCTTTAAGGAAGACTCCACCGTACGACGTAATACGCCCTTGCCTTTACCATGAATTATCTTAACTTCCAATATACCTTTTTGAGAACATACATTGAGATATTCATCCACGACTTGACTAGCCTCGTTTGGTGCAAAGGTATGGAGATCTATCACCCCATTAATAGGAATATGAACAGGTGAGTTGGTCATCTTAAGTCAAATTACCACTATAGAGGTGTTGGCTTGCTTATTGTGTCCTAATAGATAACCTAGTTTAATCAAGAAAAGCGCCTAAAGTGAACTAAAATTAAGAATTTTTATTATTGTAACTTTAGGCATTTTAGGCAATTTAGCTCACTTTAAGTATTTTCAAAGAAGTTTACTCTACCTTTACCCGATTGGCCTTTTTACCTGCCTTTTGTGGATGCCTTTTCTCTAAATCATCAATCCTTTTATCAATCAAAACCCTGATTCCTTTTAAAAACTCTATCCCCGATTTAGTCATATGTTCACGAAACTCAGCACTGGGACTGATCCTTTCATCCAGCCACGAAAAAAATGTGCCCAATGATCGAAAGGCCTCCTCTATGCCTATCTCCTCTTTATCTTTGGGGCTTTTCTTTTCCATCCCTGTTCCCTCCAAAAATGATATTTAAACAGGTACCATCTATTTTTGCCGTAACATCCTTATGCATCGAAACATATCGTGGCAAAAGGATATATCTTTTCAATCCTCCTACCCTAATCACCATCTCCTCGGGAAGCCTATGTAATTCTACCTCTTCTTTCGTGATAAAGGGAAGTTTGATCTTTATAAAAAATTTACCGTCTTTCTGGCTAAACTCATAGGGCCGTTCTGTATAAAAATGCTCTGTTGGGTCACGCTCACCATATATATCTTCCCCAAATTGTTTCAGTCTCTCCAGGCCCAGAGGCTCATTTTGAAAAAGGACTACGGGAAATATGGGGACAGGACTAAAATATTCCTCTGCCAACTCTAAATATCTTCTCTGAGATTCCTTCCAGTCACGAAAGTATGTTTCTTCAATGGTACCCGGTAAAATCCTGTTCATCACTATTGCATCAATGCACATCTTGTAGAGAGAAAAATATAAAAAGCTCCTCTGTGTTTCTTTCAACACTATCTTCTCCGGATTGGTCACCAGCCGTACAGTAGTTATGGCGGGATCAGTGAGAATATTATCTACACCCTCAAGCCGAACAAAAAGATTCTCAAGTGTCTTAAAATAATCGTCCTCTGGAAGAGGCACATCGTAAAAACGTTTTGCTACAGGTCTGATGTAGCTCACTATCCTGCGCTCTATCTTGAATATCTTGCTGATATACCATTCAAGTGTTGCGGGAATACTGATAAATCTTAAAGATTCACCCGTTGGTGCACAGTCGAGAATAATTACATCAAAATCATCTTCTTGCACGTATCGGTTTATATACAGGAGGGAACTGACCTCCTCCATACCCGGTAAAATAGCCAGCTCTTCTGCCAGTATTTCATCGAGGCCTGCTGTATGAAATAAGCTGGCTATATATTTATGTACATCTCCCCAGTTTCTTTGTATTTCTTCCTGAATATCCAGCTCCTGAATCCACAACCTATCTTCTATCTTAACTGGTATCCCTTTATTCTTATCCATCAATCCCTTATCCAAGGAAAAGATGTCACTGAGACTATGAGCAACATCCAAGGACATTATCAACGTCTTGTAGCCCGCGCCAGCCGCTTTGAGGCCCGTTGCACTCGCAATGCTTGTCTTACCCACACCGCCCTTACCTGCAAACATTATAATGCGCATATTTTTCTTCAATACTAAAATTTTTATAAAATGATTTTAACCATATAATTCAAAGGTTGAAAGTATGAAATTTGAAGCCCTGGCCCAGACCTGGTTTGCATGTTTTACCGCAACAGTTTTCCCTTATAAATATTATTTCACCATCAGCATAATACAGGTAAGTCGCACCAGGGCAGGCTTGAAATTGGAGGGGAAAAATATCTATCAATGAGCATAAATATCAAGGTTCAAGATGCTTACTCTATTACACCTTTTTCACTATTATATCTCATAGAAAAAATTGAGGCTGGCCCGGAAAAAACATTACAATGTGATAACACATAATCTGCAACCTCAAGTCTTTTCTCACGACTCATGCTATTAAATTTCACTAATAGTACCTCGGGGTCCTTGATTATAGATAAAAGATTCCATATCTCTTCTGCGCTCATATCCTCATCCACATCTGGACCTTCTTCTCCAATCTCTGTCTCAAATAGCTGCTTTGATTTATATAATAAGGCATCGAGTTCTTCTTTAATTCGTGAAACCTCTTTTTGTAAAATTTCATAGGAGCTACATTTTTCTATAAGTAACACTGATCCACTCAAAGTTGATCCTTCACCGTCAGTTACCTCAACATTCAAGGATACGCCAACCTTGGAGTTCTTTTCATCCACTGTCTTTTCCATTTCCAAGGTAAGTTTTTTATCCTTCATATCACTATTCTCAGGTAATAAACATGCTCCTCATTAAGTAATTTGTAAGTAATTTAAGGAGATTTCGTCAAGCAGAATAATTACTGAAACGTTAAACCTTTTTCGATCTCACCAGAAAACGAGCCATCCTGTCTAACTTGAAAATCGTATTAAACTCCATATTTTTACTGATCCAAATCTTTTTATTGATTACTGAGTCAGTAATCGCACCCCTATACGCCAGTCCGTCAAGAAGGGTATGTATATTATCGCAGACCATGATAAAATCAGGAGATGATACTACTGACTCCGTAAGCGTTATATCTCCGTCATCAATCATGATTGCAAATTGTCCACCTCTTGTTTTAACCTGAATATCCCGCTTCCAGCCAGCGATGGCCTTCCGTGCAGACTCATTTCTGTTCATATCCTCAATAAGGTCTTTCATCTCATCCAAAACCTTTCTGTATTGATTACTCTCTTCCTCAGAGGCAGGAGGCAACAATGGCTCTTGGGGTGTTTCCCAATCAATCTCTGATTCCTGCAGGCCATTTTTGGTTATCTTCTCTTGAGTCAGCTCTGCTGTGGGGACACAGAAAACATCGGTCATCTCACCGATTCGTTTATCCCTGAAGATAAGCTTTACCTCAGTTCCTTTTGTTATTATCCCAGGTACAAGGATACCGGTTGTAGTATAGAGATTTATACTCATGGCTGTGTCAGCCCCTTTGAATATAACCCTTCCTCTCCCATAGGGTGCCATATGCTGAAAAAGGGATGTGGCAAAGTAGGTAATGGGAGGAGTGCTGTTCATAATCCCCACCTGTTCAACCTCTATCATTTCTGTAGGTGCAAAGTTACAATCAGGGCAATGCGTTAAAAATGGTGGTACCCTGACTATCCCGCATTGTGTGCATCTACATCCTAAGAGTCTTTTCTCATTTTTAAGTGCAAGGAAAAACGCTGAAAATTCCCCCTTTGTCCTCCTGAAAAAGGTATACATCGCATCGTTTGTGATCAGATATTCTTTGCCATCGATTGTCTCTACCTGGGATCCCACATCTGGTATATATATCTCATCAATAACTTTTTTCTTTTTCATGATCTTTTTCTCTCCTCTTTATATCCTTTATTGCTAATATATGTACGTCATCATTCACATTTTATAGGTATTACCTTGAGGAAATTGCATTATGCCCCTTAATTTCACTGCTAAACGATTACCCTTATTCATATTCAAAGATCATACATGCCGTGTACTGGGCAACGGTGCTGCCAGTTCCATGAACCAGGGCTGTTTTCAGGTTTCTCCTTATCAGCTCATTTCTGGCTGACCAGGCAGACATGATATTGCTCGCACCAACAGGATGACCACAATAGATCAAACCACCGCAGGGATTGACGATATATTTTCCCCCTGGTGTCATAAGCCCGTCTTCTATTAATGAGTCGGCGCTGCCCAATGGAACAAGCCCAAACTCAGCCATGCTAATCTCCAATTGATGCACAAAGGCATCATGGAGCTCAACGATATGTATTGCTTTCGTAGGATCTTTAATACCCGCCATCTCATAGGCCCTGTGGGATGCATAATAATCAGACATGATCCGAGACATATCCTTTTGGTTTTTACCGGCAAATGAATGTTCATTCGCCTCTCCTACACCGGTTATCCAGACAACAGGGTTACCACTATTTCTGGAGATCGCCTTTGCCGTCTCTTCCTCAGCCATAATAAGGGTTGCTGCCCCTTCACTATACACGCAGATCTCAAGCTCCTTGAATGGATACACTACGAGGCGTGAGTTCATAACCTCCTCAGGTGTTACCTGGTCAAACTGTCTCTGGGCATAGTTATTCTCCCTCACCTGCTGGCTTAACTGGGCCGAGATCTGGGCTGTTATTTCCGCTTTCAGGTCCCCAGGATGCTCATCCAAATAAGCCAGAACAACCTCGGCATAACTATCAGAGGCAGTCCAGCCAATGCCTTGCTCAAAAAAACTATCCCCAGACCAGCCTATTGTCTTGATCACCTCCGGTGTGGCAGACATAGATGAAAAATCAAAGCAATCCGTTGCCTTTTCTACTCCCACTACCAGAGCGGTCTTAAACCTTCCAGCTGCAAGGTATGCATGGGCCGCTGACATAGTATAGGCACCCGTTGCCCCTCCATTGGTAATGCGTATACCAAACTTGTTTTGCATGCCCAAAAGGCCGTGGATGGCATGCTCAGGAATAGCCGTTCGCTCAAAGATATCATTATAGATCCCGTAGAATGCTGCATCCATATCACTAATGTCTATCTGGGCATCCTTTACCGCCTCCCTTGTTGCCATCTGTGCTAACTCATAATAGGTCTTTTCTCTCCATGTACCCTTGAAAGGGGTAACACCCGCACCGACAATGCCTACTTTTTTTGACATGATTTATTCCTCCTTGTTCATAAAATCTCTATCTCTTTTTTCTTTAGAAAAAACGTCAGGAGTTTCCCTCATACAAAATGCCTTGTATCTATAGAGAGATGACAGGGCTTTTATTGCCCTTTCTGCGGATGGAAATACTGGAAGGTAATTGGACTCAAGTCTTTTAACAAATTCATCTTCATTTCTATCCATCGAGGTACGCCACATAGCAAATGGCTTTCCAACCCTTTTCATATTTAAGAAAGCCTGGGCGCATTGTTCTTTTAAAGAATCAGATACCTTCCCGGAAAAACCGTCATTTGATGCCACATTAAAGAAATCCGGTGGCATCTGCATTACGATACAATCCACATTCTCATCCTCCGGTATGGCAATCAGTGTATTAAAAAATTTCAATATATCAGAGAGTGTGAACTCCAGGCAGACACCGCCATCGAATGGATTTAGAGGGATTTCCCAGGGGGGAAATATACTTTTCAGCCTTCGGTAGGTGTGATCTCCCAGCTGAGCCATGACAAGGCCATTCATGTTGCAGGTATCAGTAGCCATAACTCCTTCTCCACCTGACAGCACAATGATGGATAGCCTATTTCCTTTCGGTAACATAAGACATTCAAATGCCTTTGTCAGGTCAAAAAACTCATCCATGGTTCTGGCCCTCATAGCAGCCGTTTGCCGTATCATGCTGTCAAAAATCACATCATTTTCTCGTGCAATTGTGCCTGTATGAGATGCTGCTGCCAGAGATCCGGCAGGGGTTCTTCCGGATTTCAGGATTATGGTCGGCTTTGTTACCGAACCCTTTTTAAGCAGATTAAAAAAATCTCTTCCATTTCCGTGCAGGCTTTCTATGTGCATGGCTATGACCTTTGTGCCAGGATCCTGAAAAAAATACTCCAGGGCATCCACCTCGTTCACATCCATCTTGTTTCCCAGATCAATTATCTTGTGTATGCCCAGATTGGAAAATAACCAGTTTATTTTAGGCTCATAAAAACCTGACTGAAATGCAAAAGAGATACCCCCCTGCCTCATTTCTTTTATATGGTTAAAGCTAATCGCCAGATTATTGGATGTATTGATGGGACTTAAAGCATTCGGTCCAATAATCCTCATATCCTTTTCTTTAATAAATCTGACAATTTCCTGATGAAGCTTCTGCCCCTGCTCTCCTCCCTCTGAAAATCCGCCTGCTACTATGGCAACCTGTTTTACTCCTTTGTTATCGCAGTCCTTTACAATATCAAGGGCCGTTGGTGCTGGAACAGCAATAACAACGAGGTCTATGCCCCCCGGTATATCCTGTAATGTTGTATATGCCTTTATCCCTGATATCTTTTTCTCACGAGGATTAACTGGATAAATGTTACCCTGGAAATTAAGATTTACCAGATTCTGAGTCAGGTGAAAATTCATCTTAAAAGGA
>Ga0180437_10003761_pt1 | contig 22258 bp, 39 predicted proteins | sample SS_ome_4_FD_132410 | JGI IMG/M metagenome (GOLD analysis project Ga0180437, IMG submission 132410) | Hypersaline lake sediment archaeal communities from the Salton Sea, California, USA - SS_3_D_1 metaG | ecosystem: Environmental > Aquatic > Non-marine Saline and Alkaline > Hypersaline >...
GACAAGTATAAAAAAGAGCATATGGGTAAACATTTAGATATGTTGGCTAATCATTGGTTGGATGCTCCTGAAGTGGAAGCTTGTTTTGAAAAATAAATCCGGATGGTACTGAGGAGTGACATAAAAACGGGTTGTTATACCGCGAGGATTGTCCTGCGGTAGTTTTCCTAGATGGCGGTAGGTATTATTATTTAAATGGCGATTTAGTATCTGAGGAAGAAGCAATAAGATCTTAATAGCCTTAAGAAAGTATGAACCTACTACGTATTGCTGCACGTATTGCTGATTATTCTTTAGAGAAGAATCTCGAAACGTTAGGTATTAAACTTGATGCTAGTTTAACACCGGATCAGCAGGAGGAATTGGAAGTGTGGCTGGACGCTTATCGTAGTGAGGATCCTAATCGTCCTCCAGCTAGAAATTCCGTTAATGGCGGTAGAGTACCTCTACCGGATGGGATTATTTTATATAAAGATAATAATGGCGGATTGGTGCTAACTGATGCTTTTGCTAGTCCTGGCTCTGATCGTTGCAAGAAGATTATTAAAGACTTGTTAGGCGATCCAACCCGGCCTGAACGAACAAGCCCTCCTTACAACTGGGCTGAGTTGTGGAACGAACATGGAGCATTACCGGTTCCGTCTATACTCTTATGGGATGCAGTGTATGATCTATATTCAAATAAATTTATCCCGTTTGTGGATATCAATGCCGTCGAGAAAAGAATTCGTGAGATTACTGCAGATCAAATGAGAGATTTCGACGATATGATGCTCGATAACATGCTTCCCTACGAGAGACGTAACCTAGAAGATGTGGTTGATAGAGCGATATATGTCTTGCATCGTCGTTGGGACAAGTATAAAAAAGAGCATATGGATAAACATTTAGATATGTTGGCTGATCACTGGTTGGATGCTCCTGAAGTGGAAGCTTGCTTTGAAAAATAAATCTAAAATCGGTCTGTGGCGGAAGCATTACGAAAAGATACAAGCTTTTCGTAAAATCAAAACCGGATCTCGTTTATATGAGTATTTAGTGGACGCTGGTGTAAACGAACGTCAGCTCAACGCCTTCATTTCCGATGGTCTTAGAAAGACTGGTAACCTAGCCAATTCGAGCGAGCATAAACGTCAGGTCGATTATTTATTGGATCAAGGTGGGATTATTGCCGGTGGAGCAGCGTTAAAGTCGTATCTAGATATGGACAACCATAACGATGTTGACATGTTTTTTGATAGTTTTTCTTCGTATGTAAAAGCATTGTTATATACACGTGATAACCCAGGCATCGATACTTGTTTATACGAGACTGATCCGTGTGAACTATTCGATCTTGATGTTAGTAAGATTGCTTTTTCCAAGAATGGATATTGCGTTTCTGATGAGTGCAATGATGCTTTGGATACCGGTATATCTGGTATCGATATGTGGTCGATAATTCATCCTATCGGCACTTTGCAAAGAGTCATAAAGTATAGTAAACGGTATGCTGTAAGATTTAAAGCCGAGCATGTATTGTTCCTCGCAGCGGCTTATAACGTTACTGATCGTAAACTTGTACGGCAGGCGTTTCTTTGTTCGGTCTAGCGATGGATACGGTCATTGATCCATGATAGTTTTGACCGAGAAATAATTGTAAGTCTCGTCTATCGTTTTGAAAGAAACGCCCTCGTTAATGCACCTGGCTAGTGCTTTTTTAAGGTCATCAAGCGGGCTAGTGAGTTTACGCGGTCTCATTGGAGATGCACTACTGTATATATTAGCGAAGTTCATCGCCTTAGCGGTGGTTCTTAATAGTGGCGTAGGCGATTGTGGTGTAAACCATTGACTAGGATTTGACATATGTACGTCTGACATAGAATGCCAACCTACTGTGCGTAGACGTGGTACTTCGCGGACGTCATACTCCACACCCTGAAGGTTAAACTTAAACGGTGGTGTCGACGGACCTGGAATAAAAATATCTATTCTTGAGGCCAAGAATACATTCGACGGTGCTGTGATACTCATATGATACGATACACCGTGTCTGGTTCGATCTTCGTATCGGAATGCTATTCTTCTTCTAATTCTCGCTTCTTAACGTACCGAACAACGTCTATAGTTATGAATACCGGGGAAAACAACCAACAAAATACCGAAACGATAATGTTATGTTGCATGAGGAGGAAGCCTCCTATCATTAGCATGGTAAACCAGCCAATGGAGAAGGCTATTGATAACACCGTTGTTAGTTTCACTTTTCCAGACATTTCGGCTCGAGTTCGTCACAACTCTTGATTGTCATGACACAACTCGGATTCAAAGCATGGCCGGATTCTTGAGTTTTGGTGCAGAATTCGACGCAGCTTGTCCCATCTTCTAAGGGCTCACCCTCTTCACAACCAAGTGACTTCAACTTAGTGCAAGCATCATCACAGTTGTGTGTATCGGTAGGCAGCTTTGGATCCGGTTTAGGTGGACCGCAAGTGCTAAGTGCGATAAGTGTAAATAGCGTGATTATTGACTCTTTGACCATGGTTCCCATCCTCCAGCCATAACAATAAAGTCTGAAGCTTGATCAGATGCAACTACATCCGGTTTCATTTCGTAATACCCACCTTCGGTCGTTTCAAGAGGCGCCTGATCCCAATCGCCATATTCATAATCTGGTTTAATACCCCACCCTTCGCCCCAGGAGTTTTCCCCGTAAAAGACTTCTCTTTTCGGGTTCCATCCGACGATAACGGTACAATGGCCGCCCAGCAGCGTACCCTTGGCGACGTCCAAGGGTTTGGACGACCTATGATAGTATTTCCAGCTGTTGTCAATTTTAGTACCATAGACGACGGGGTTGCCGGATTGGAGAGTTAGGATAACGTCATCTACTCTATCCGAACCGGTAGATTTGATTTTCCAAAATTCTTGTATTTTGCCGAGATATGCTTTTCGCATAGCTTTCCAAGACGGCGGTACGAAAAGTTTGTTAAGATCAAATGGCCAGTAGTTTTCAGGGCAAGCGCCAAATCGTCTCAATACATCAGCGCAAAAACTGATATATGATCCCTCATCGACGTTAGTCATCGGTGGGTTCTCGAGTTCTCTGGCTAGAAAGTATACGGCTAGTCTGGATAAATCAACATGAGCATTTCTGCCATGCTTTTGTATTCTCTTGATCTCTGCACCTTTCACGATGCCTTGAGCTGCGCATGATCCGGAATGGCTTTGGTTATGCCTTTTTGAAGTGAAAGGTCTAAGGTCTACGCCGCCATTATACGAAATTGACGCTGCAACCTTTTTCCTTACGGCAGTGAAGTTCCATGTACGATCGATCGCTTTTGGTTCAGGCTTAAACCCGTAGTATTCCATTTTTCCACCTTTACGAATACCATACCGTTGTTACTATGTACGTTTAATCATGAAGATCTATGAGGCGAGACTTCCGTATCATATTGTAAGTTTGACAAGTTGGACTTGTGCCACTTTATACGTATACGTGCATGAATCGGAACTCGACGGTTTCATTAATTTACGCACTATTAGCACTTTAAGCCATGCCACTTTTAATATTGGGCGCATAACAGATCGTGATGGCGTTTTTGAGTATTACGGCCATGACTGTGACGAGGTTGGCGATGCAACTTGTTTATGCGGGAACGTGATGACAGAGTTATTGAATTTATTTACATGGACTGGTTCTATGGCAGAAATAGCGAAGGAAGCTTTCTGGGATGATTTTTTAAACGATGCTATTGCAGCGGTTAGCGTATATTCAGTTGTGATTTCGTAAGCTTTAATAAAAACTGTACGTCATGAATTACTACCCCATTATTCTTGGGGCGTTATACCTCGCTCCAGGTCCACAAAAACTGGATCTTCGTTGTTTTAGCCATGCATTGGCCAAGCTAACACACGACGGCATGGTTAAACCTACCGGTGATTTATACGAAATTACCGATGTTGGTGTCACACGTTGTGAGAATGATAGAGATTTCAGCCGATTTTTTGACGTCTGTTAGACTATTATCAGGTGTAAGCTCGAGTCATGAATCCGTGCGGCTCGAGTTCTCCGAATAATATTAATGAAAATCACAGCGATTTTTTGAACGATATGAGTATTTCATCTAATGGTCGCAACGGTTGTTGTTCTATCCGTGGGCTTAAAGACGCACAACAACTGTTAAAGGCAAACGGATTCGTTTTAATGTCTTACGGGTTACAAAAAGTAAGTTTTTTCAGAGCCGATGCTGACAGAGATAAAGATGGTCTTTTAAAGGATAAGGATGTTTTTGAAATGTCCATGGGAAAATTCAAACTTTTTGCTCGTGATTTAGATAAACGATGACCAGTGCTGAATATGATTTATATACTATAACTAAAAATGGTCTTTGGGTTATTCCTAGGATCGGAATGTTCGTTGAAAAGAATGGACGGTATTATGAAATAACAGCAATAGATAGACTGCTGGATAGACATACTGGCCGGTTTCAAGTGCGTCTATCGTTATGTAATAAGAACGAATCAATAAAAGCACACCCTACCGAAATCAGTATTGTGCCTGAAGCGGAGTACGTAGTAAACTTTGTTATGGAGTCATAGCAAAGAAAACAGTTGAGACAACATCATGAGAAAAAAGAGCGGTGAGGTTAATATTGAAACATCTGATTGGTTATCGAATTTATTTTATAGATTGTTAGAGAGCGGACTCCCGGCTGGGGATCTTGAATCCATTGTTAAGCAAGTGGAAGAAGATAGGTCTAATGGATTCATTAAGACTATATGCTGTGATAACGGATGGATAGCAAATTATGCTAAGCATTTGGCGGATCGGCTAGATAAAAAGAGCTAGATCCGTATATTTTCTGTATTCGATTCCCTTCTTCCATTGCTTCAAAAATTTCTCGTCTAGATAATCTTTTCCGACGAGTCTTTTTAGGTTGAAGCTCTTCCGTAACGATCATAAGTTGGTCTAACGGGACGTGTATGGCTAAAATTTCGTTATCTCTATCTAGACGGATAGAGATGTCGGCTTTATCCTTCCATACTTTCACTACTTTAAAACGTTGCATCGGTACGAACAGCAGACGACCATCATCTGGCAACTTTATACTATGGGCGTCGAACTCTACCCTTAGTTTGTTATGAACGGTAGCTTGAATCGGTTGTTTAAACGAAACTATGCTTCCAGGTCGGATTTTACCACTCATCTTTTTCTTGTTTTGCCTGTTCGATACACTTTTTACATATTAAACTGTTCTTTTCACCCCACTCCCATCCATCTGGGAGTTCCATATCGAAAAGATTGATGTTAGATCGGTCATCTTTTCCATATATGGGTCTAATGAGTTCAAGCTCAAGCTTGAATTGACCCTCGGAAACATTTTCACAAGAGTCACATTCAAGCTGGGCAAGCAGGATTATCATTTTGACAGTCCCGGCATTCCCGGCATTCCCGGCATTCCTGGTCGAGCGAGGCTAATCCCTGCTCGTGCTGCTGAGGCGGCTATGGACTTTTCAACAGCGTCTTTAATCAAACTTTCGTGACGTTTACGATTGTCGTCATTCATGTCATCGAAAAAATGGATGCCTATGACTTTAGCGTTAACCGTGGCTGGCCCTAAACTATGATCTACAGGTGCACAATTAACCATACGCTGCATACCGATACCCTGCGGGCCTTGTACCGGGATAGTGGTAACTATCATCTCAAATGCTTGAGTGATTCGTATTGACTCTCCTGTTGTAATGGCACCGATAGCGCTTGGCTTTCTGATATCGGTTTTCCCTATAATGTTTTTATTGTTAAGGTAGAAAATGCCCCACGTTCCTTCATTGAAATCCATTGGATCCTCCAGTTACAAACCGTACCAACAAAATGTAATTTTACACATGAGGGATATAATCAGACGTTATTTCAAAAATTTGAAGGAAGCTTTAGAGGTTAAAGAGTACGACGTGGATGACTCTCTTTTAGTGGATGTCTACGTGTACGCCCATTACGACGGCTGGCATTGTGAAGAAGCTCTAGATAGTATTATGGCACCAGCGTTGGTTATTGATGTTAATAGTGATCATCGGTCAGTCATCGTTCCTACTTTCGCTTTTGAAAAGGGCATGATTATGGCTAGCATAAGTTACTCTGGTTATATTCGTAACAAAGAAGAAACGGCGGTGGAGCGTATTTTACTGCGAGATGGTCAGTTTTTGGCCGTAGGTAAAAAACCACCTGGATCCAAAAAATTTCCGACATTTGATTTACTATCGGAGTGGTAGACGTATGTGCGAAAAATGCAAGAAAGACACGTTAGTGATGGGACCTAGCATTGGTGAACGTGGTCGCGTTTACCTTAGGAAGGATCTTAGCGGCAACCTTTCTGGGGGTGTCATCAAACCTGCTGCTAACGGCGAACCTATTAACGGAGACGCCATGATTTTAAAACACGAGACAGGTGACACCTACGAAGTGGTGGAGGTCATTGAGCCAAAAATAGCATCGAAATATAAACCGGGCCCGTCCATGGCTAATAACGCTAGTTTTCGTACTGGATGGGACAGAATATTTGGTAATACGGTTATCGGAGAAGCGTAAAGTATAAGAAAGTAACCTGTCTTTACTTATGCTTCGTATTCTTCTTCAATCTGTTCCGGGACCATATCTTTGATGACCTTCGAAAGCCCACGAAGCTCCCTCTGGATTCTTTCAAGGGCTTTGAGCTTTGTTCGCAGCTCATAGTTTTCTTTATATAACTCTGTCCCGTTGAAAGATATGTGCGTCAATGTAACGATGTCGTCCCTCCCGATCATGTCCTTTAAAAGTGCCCTAGTTGTATAATGCATATGTGGTATTATTAACGTCATTTTGACGACGCCTTCTTTACTATCCAGATTCACTTTATCCACTGTGCATTTTCCGCCTAACGCTAGCGAAACTTCGTTTTTAGCTTTTTCTTCGCGTTCATTATCACTCATGCTTATTCCTTTCCCCATTTTTAACGAGCATACGAAACAGCCTTAATGACACACCTTTTGAATATTTTCATAAAAGATAAAAAGTGGTCAGAGCGGTGCACCAATACCCCCATTGATATTAGTCTTGCTCGCCCATCACTCTGACCGTTTATACTTTACAACTGAGAGCAGTGTGCAATTTATGAAGTATGGTGTTAAGTGTAGATTGTTGATGTGAAACAAAATAAAAGTGGTATTATATAAAATGTCACAGTATAATAAAAACGGGTTGTTGGTTGTTACTGATCGTTTTAATGAATCTGTGATGGTTAAGTGCGGTTCCCGCACTGTTGCACATTTTTATCGTTATGGAGCTTGGGTCGTTCAACGTTCTAATATGTCAAGTTTAGTTTTTATGGCTGAGACATCGGGATATGACGTATGGCGAGCGTGGGTTGAGATTGTACTTAGAGAACACGGCATTTCAGTTAACGGCATTCCAAGACCAGAGCGAAGAGAGATTGAAAAAAGGTTAGAGAAACGAAAAACGTTAATACGACAAGCCAGCTGGATGATTTCTGGATCATTGTCGTGGTGGGCTTTCGAATATTTTTTAGACGAAAAATATCTAGTAAGTTCAGTTTTTTCTATATTAATGATCTTTTGGGGTTTATGGGCGTGGTGGTTAAGTGATACTGTTTTTGGGCGTGTTAGCGCTAGTAAAAGTCATAGTCATAGTAATCGTGACGCGGAGCCCTTTAAGCGCGCATACGCTCCGAGAGAAAGGAAAATGTGATGACTAAGGACGCAATAGCTAATATGAATGAATCTATGTTTAAACATGTACTGAGTAGCGTTGCGGGTAGAAGGAGTTTAGCACAGTGTATGGTTGCCCCGTTAAGAACTGGGCTGGATTATTCGTCTATTGCACGCAAAGTTTTGACTATGACTACAGTATGTGATGAATGTGGCGTGGAGTATGATACGTTGGAAGAACACCCTGATAACGGATGCGGTTACGGTATGGTATCTAATATCATAGACGCCTAGTTTAACGCGGATCCGTTAACGAAGGCCGACACCTCTTCAAATTCAAAATATGTATCTTCCAGCCATTGGTCTTGATCAATCCGATATAGATCCCAGGCGTCGTTCCAGCACGAGTAACAGTAGATGTAATGCATACCGTTCACGGTATGGCGTCTAACAACACTGTGATCGCCGCACTCTGTGCATTTGTTGTCCTCTGGGCTCCATAAAATATCCATACTTTAACACCTAAATAGAACGTCACGGGTCTTTCTAATGGGCTCTTTGTGAGTATTGCGGCGCTTCACGGGTGTATTATACAAGTGACGTACAACTTTCGGAGAAGCGATGAAACATGTAATGGTGTGCATATCCGGGTTTTCTGGGACTGGTAAAGATGAAATCGCTAAGAGACTCTGGTCGAAGCATAACGCAACGCAAGCTAACTTAGTGGATCCAGCTAAGCGTCACGTTATGGATCTATATGGATTCACAGAGGATCAAGTGTTTGGTCCCAGCGAGAGTCGAAACTCGGGTGACGATAGATATGTTAGGAGTGACGGCACACTTCTAACGCCGCGAGAAGCATTGCAAAAATATTGTGCGTTAATGCAGGATATGTATGAGTGTACGTGGGTGTCTAAAGCAGTTTATGTCCATCACAAAATCGCATCTGGTGAGTACACATACTCCCGTGTAACGGGGCTGATCAAACTAAGCGGTTACCAACTGCCGTCCAAGGATGTTGTTATAACATGTGCATCAGACTTTCGTCATAAACACGAAATGAATTACGTTCGTGGTATAGATTTCTTGACACCTGTGATTCTGAGGGTAAAAAGACCCGAAATAGAAGAACCTCCGTATGACCACCGTTCAGAAACGGAGCAAGCCACTATTCCCGATTCTGCATTTGATGCTGTCATAAATAACGACAGTACGATAAACGATCTCGGTTTTGCCGTCGATGAAATAATATCGGCAGTGTTAAGTGGTGTTATCGTACCATCTAGGGAGAGAGTATGATTCCAATTAAAAAGCTGGAAACAATAAAAACTGTATATAGCCATGCAGCTTGTCCTGATGGCACGGTGGCAGCGCTCATTTGTTCTGAAACTTTGAATCGATTAGGTATAGAACACGAAGTTAGAACAATACAGTATCAGTCTAAAGAACACCGGGAATTAGTTCCGAAACCTGGGCAGCTATTTGCAGATATAACGCCGCCAATTGAACGTCACAAAGAATGGGCTGAGCATTCCCCGATAATACTGGATCATCATGGTACTGCAAAGCATGTAGTTGAGGCTTTAGGCGGAATTTATGGCGAAGACGAAAAAGTATGTGGATCTCTTTTGTGCTATACGTACATTTACGAACCGCACGTTGGCTCTAACGATGAATGGGAGTATTATGCACATCTCAGTATGGTTAGAGATACTTGGAAGACTAAACATGACGACTGGGAGAAAGCATGTGCTTTCGCTAGAGGTCTAGCGTGGTACGGAACACGCGATTTATTAGACCTCATGAATAATGGTAAGTTGGATCTCAGCGCTGTACTCGCTTTTGGAGTTAAGGAGAATAAACGAGTTCTTCGTAGAACTGAGCTATTGGCCAAAAACGGGTATATTTTGGAATTTTCGTTGAAGAATAAGAAATATAGAGTGCTGTTTGTTAACGCTACTGAGAAAATAGCGTCAGAAATTGGGGAATACGCTCGTGGTGAAATGGATGTAGACTTGGCAGTAACATGGTTTACAACGTGTCAAGACGGCAGTCCTTACACTATATGCTCGTTAAGATCAAATGAAAGAGTTAGCGCTGTAAAGATAGCTGAGTTGAACAATGGGGGTGGCCACGAAAGAGCGGCCGGATTTAGAATAAATGGCGGTTTCAACTTATCGTTATGTGATCTCGTGCATCACGTTCGGTATTCCCTACAACGAACTCACTAATCATAAACGAGTTCGGTAAGGACCGTAAGGATAACTTGGCACGTATTGTGTTGTATGTCAAAGCCAAGTATACTGACAGTATCCTGCCAAAAATGTCGCATAGCTAATGTGTGTCCACACAAAGGTTCGAGCCCTCTCATAACAGACGCTGGTAAACGAATACACTGCAACATCGTTGGCGGATATGGGAGAACGCCGATTCCTCGTGACATACTTTCTGAGGAAAGTATGAAACTGGCTGAGAAATACGGACCGTGCATGACTATAGTGGAGCTACCAAAACTTGACATTGCTACCGGATTTATCTACCGAGTAACAGCTAAGGTTTTTTCTCAGCCAGTTTTGCATGAACGAGAACAGTTAACCTTGAAACAGAAGCAGACTCTACACTTAATTAACCAACGAGGGCAATTCCCTATGAAGAGTTAACTGTGTTCTCCTATTGCTGTCGGGGGGTGAACTCTACACCACTGCATTAGTTCTGGCCATCTAGATACGGCCAATTTATGCATTTCATAAACTATTTTTCTATACGAAATGTGACCTTGAGGTTTGCTTCTGAGTTCTATGACATAATATAATTCTTTAAGGTCCATTTTGAATCTTGACCTATGTAAATACCCGAGTGGGGTAGCATACTGGAGAGTATCTACGTCGCATGGCTCAAGTTCAGGAGCTGAGTCTATCAGTTCCATTGTTCGTCGATATTCAGGTTCCAAGTCAGTCCCTTCGATATCAGCTGGTACTACGTACCCAAAACTAGTAGAGAGCGGTTCTATAAATTGTTCGCATCGCCTGTGTCTTTGTAGATCTCTGAACGCTCCGTAATCCATCATAATATCAAATGTTATGTTTATGGTTTTAAATATGTCTGGGACTTCTTCGTGTTCTGGACGTGTATTCATGAAATTGCAGAATTCAGTCCAACTTTTACCATACATGTCAGCGACATCAGCTTCGAACGACTTTTGTTCCAACTTAGGGTCTGACATCAAATACGGTTTATGAATTTTAACGTACCAAGACCCAGAACGGCTTTGACTATACGCGAAATCTCCTAGCGATTGGATTGGAGACACAAATTCAGTCGGGTCTGCATGACGCATTAAAGTCGGTGTAATGGGACGCATTGCTTCGTATACTAAATCGCCATAACCTCGCAATTCGTCGTTGTGGTGACTTCTTAACGCCTTAATGACGTCACGTATGTCACGTGCATTACCAACCATTGCTAGATTTGTCCCAGTTCCCGCTGGTAGCAAGTATCTTACGTTGTCAAAAGCTCTTCCCTTTACTTCTTTTTTCTTTGGGCTTTTGCCCATTTCTTTGGCGCATCTTTCCAAGACCTTAGGGTATAAAGTTTGATACGCGTCATATAACTGATCAGAAAAGGTCTTTAGCCCCAACGGTGCGTTAGGCGGCATAACGAAAGATTCTCTTGAGAATTCTTGATACCTAGTACTTTTTTCTGCGTATCCTGGTCTCTGCCAACTTTCTATAAATTTTGACGCTATAATTGATACGCCTTCGAAGCATACCGGAATAACGGCTAACTCTGCTACGGATTTATGACCGAATTCAATAGTCCATTTATCATGGAACGTATCAGCTTTCTCTTCGGTTACCTTTTTTAAGATCTCTCGCGCTGATAACGGCGATCTTGAGTATTTAGCTAACACGGCGGCTTGTACAGCTGGTGGTAATAGATTACCATGATCATCGGTCAAACAGAAAATTTTGGTATTGTTCATTGAGGACGCCTATGTGTGATGACTACCTAGAAAAAGTACAACGGCAAGTATCTCAGCTTAAACCAATGTGGTTTGAGTCACTTCACAGGTCGCCTGACGTTCCTAAAATTTTTCGTCCGTGGACTAGCAATTTATCACCGTCAGCCTTGTATAACTGTTCATTACCATGTCGAAAAGCGATGGGCATTCCAACGCCAGAAGTAAAGTGGATGAGTATTAAGAGGTGGGTGACTACGACTCCAGCTGGAGTTATACTACCACCTGGCGTACATTTTTCTATTAAAAGAAAAGAAGAATTTCGCCCGGACCCCGCGCCACACTTTCAAAAAATAGAATACGGGATATTTATGTTCCCATATGGGAACGTGTGGAGTCAGGTATCTCCCGGTATTCCGATTACTGAAAGTTGGGTTTGGTCTTACCTTGATGGCGTTCTTATCTTCGAAAGATTAATGCGAAAGGATGCTGCGTTTCCGATAAAAGGGTTTTTTGAAGCTTCGTATAACTACATGAGTAAAAATCCCGATCAGATCGGGATACACTTGAAGCGGCAGAAAAAAACGGCGTAGCCAATATAGTTATGCCTAATCATGATGATAGATGGTCTCGGAATTTAGAAAGAACGAAGGCGAAGGCTCTTTTAAAAGAGAAGGCCGTGGCTTCTTGTGGCGGAAAATGCCAAATATGCGGATATGATCAGTGTTTTTCAGCGTTGGATTTCCATCATACAGACCCGGAAGAACGAGATTTTATAATAAGTTCTCGTATGAATTGGGCCGCGATAGAGATCGAGCTTAAGAAGTGTGTTTTGTTATGTTCTAACTGTCATCGGGAAGTACACGCCGGATATCACCCAACTTTTTTAGTGTTAGAGGACGAAGATAGAGGAGAAGATCCGTACTTAGATAATGATGATGTCTAATGGTATGGATCTCAATAAACGAACGCTTTCTTCGATTTCGATACTCGATGCTTGATATGAGTTGAAAGAGATTTTAATTACCGGTTTATCGTTACGGTCAAGTTCCATCTCTATATTTCTAACATGTTTAACTATAACTGTGCCGGCGTATAAGACGAATCCGCCTTCTTCTACTGCTATAGTTATGCCATTACCGAAAACTTTCATCTGCTATTTTCTTTTCTTATCTCTAAGGTGCCGAATGTGGCCGCTGTCACCCACAACATGTAGTCTACTACACCAAGTGGCATACCGTCTGGCTGCATGCTTTTACACATTTCGGTGGGATCGAAAAATTCCCAGTGGTCCGCCATTCTAACTAAATGGAGATCGGGTTTCATGAAGTCCAATAACCCGATGTTTCTGGCTAAATGAAAGCACGTAACTTTCCCGATATATGGGAAGTCTTGCAATCTTTCTGGAGTCGATAAATACTTATTTTTAAACTGTTCCCATCCGAACAACTCTATACCATACAGTACGATATCAGCTGTGTCATAGACAGCTTTGGCTTTGGCTTTATTTTTACAAATGGGTTTTACTCGTTCATAAACGTCGTCAAACGACTCATGATGAATGTTACCCCAATCTTGAAACGCGTCGAATAGTTTATTTATGAACTTACTTACAGCTTGAGCAGAGAAACCCGTGGCGTAAACTACCCAGATATATTCCATGAAAAAGAGACGAGGTTTTACGCGTTCGAAACGAACGGATCTAATACGATTTATATCGTCAGAGTAAAAAGTTTCAGCGAAAGTTCTAGCAGCTTCAAAATATTTATTAGGATCGGTAAACTCAGGTTTATAAGCATCAATGTTTTTAATATTTTTGCGCAGTTCCATTACTGCTCCATTATGTTTATGATAATATGTTCTCGGCAAGACATGCCAACTTTGGAATTAAACCTATACTTGTTATGAGACTTTATGGATCTCCTAGTGGGCTTTCCCGGAGCAACAATGATTGCTCTACAATAATAACACACCCATACCTGTACACTATGCACAGTTACTCTCGAAAGAGAGTGCTTGTGGCGAAGCTCAACCCATCTATGACGGTTGCGATTCGATAACGAACTTGCGTCCATAACGAATACTACACTTGATTGTTACACATCGCAACGAAGATCTGGTGATATGTAACGTATGAAGAGATAGACTTGTCAGGTTTTAACATTCATGGGCGTATCAATCGTAGCGCATTTTGTGTAAAGTGTACGAATTATACACTCTCATCGTGAGGAAACATGCAGAAGAATAAGTTCAACGTTATTTTGGATCAAGCTTGGGGATCTAGCGGGAAGGGTAAGATGTCCGCGTTCTTAGCGGACTCTTATAGATGCGCTAATGTGTCTTCGTCGAATTACCCGAATGCTGGCCATAGTGTGGTTTTTTGCGATGGATCCAAGTTTGTAGCTAAAGCCATCCCTACAGCGGCAGCTTTGAAGCGTGCTGATATTACTAATCCGGTATGCTGGATTAGTCCCGGTAGTGGGTTTAAACCCGAGAGATTGGTGCAAGAATGGCATGAAAGTGGTAAACCGAGGATATTTATTCATGGGAGAGCTAGTGTGGTCACAACTGATCATGCTAGGAGAGAAAGGGAAGGTAAAGACTCAACCAAGCATATAGCTTCTACCATGCAGGGTTCCGGAGCAGCTATCGCGGACAAGGTTTTGCGAAAAGCTGATTGCATTCTAGCCAGAGATATCGACTGGGTAGAATACGGGGTACCTAAAGAGTTTCTAAACTCGGTCATGGTTCTCTCAGCAAAGGAGTTCAGAGATAGAACGTATGACGCTATGGCCAAAAACGATTTTTGGCTTCATGAGGGATCTCAAGGATTTGCGTTGTCTATTGATCACGGATCGCACTATCCGACATGCACGAGTAGGAATTGTTCGGTTCAAGCTGCCATGGATCATATGGCGATTCCGCCACAGATGGTTGGCGATGTTTATTTGAACGTCAGATCTTATCCGATTCGTGTCGGAAATGTTATCGAGAACGGAGTTGAGAAGGGTTACTCCGGCGACTGGTACCCAGATCACAAAGAAGTTTCTTGGGACGATGTAGCCCGTGCCGCTGGCATGCCTCCTGATGAGGTAGAAAACCTTAAAGCTAGAGAGTATACAACGGTAACTGGGCGTCTTCGCAGGTGTGCGACGTTTTCTCATGCTGGTCTTAAAGATGCGGTAAAGGTGAACGGAGCTACGAAATTGATGCTGAACTTCGTTCAGTATATCAACTGGAACGACCGTGGCCTTAAAGGTGGGAAAGAAGCGTTCCATAAATTGTCATCGGAGACAAGAAGCTTCATCACTAATATTGAAGAATCTACAAATGTGCCAGTCGTACTTATCGGGACCGGTGCCGGCCATGACGAGATCATCAATCTGCTCGAGTAGCTAACGGCGTCAGTGCTTCCTTATATTCTTGTACAGTTTCATATGAGTAAGAATCCGTACGAACCAGAGTTTACTGGTCGTAAGAGGATTGTCGTTGTATGGGTTAAACGAGTTTCAATAGGATCTTCTGACTGGGATCCTATTGCTTGTAAAACCTCTAAAGATGCCGCCAACGAACTGCGCCGTGCCCGAAAGTCGGGTTATATGGCTTTTGTAGCCACTTATAAGAAAGTGAAAGCGGGCAAAAGTGTTGCCTCTGCTGAGAGGGAAGCAGAGTTCCACGGCGATGAATAACGGCGATCTATATTTTGTTGGGTTAGTGTACATATTTTGTTTTTTGTTCGGGTATGCTCTTTTGTTAAAGAAACAAAGCAAACTTCTGGAGCAAGAAAATAAACTCTTTGAAGAGCAAAAACGGCTGCTAGGTGAAGAGCGTACGCTGTTGGAGAGACAAAGCGACATTACGGAGAAGGAGAAAAAATTCTAAGACCGATGGTGCTGGGCGCCATTTTTTCTATTTCTTTTATGCTTTCTCTTATCTTTGTTTATTTGACTCATATAACCTAATATAGATACTGCCAAGGGTTCCCCAAAGTCAATGTTGGTAAAACAACGTGGGCACAAGGTTATGAAAACTACGCGTTGGTGAAAACGTTGAGCAGACTTTTTACCCATTGATATGCCGATTTCGATCTCTAGCGTATGATTCTTACAAAGATCCTTCTTACACAACCCACAGAAGGATGTTAACTTTTCAGTCATTTCTTCTTTACATCCATATACGTCGCAGCGTAGTACCGATTTACGTACTTTGCTCATGTGACTCTCCGTGTTGTTACTCCTCGTTATTTATGGTTCTCATATTTGTTCATGGAGTTGAAAGAAAAGCAATTAGTTCAACTTAACTTCGACTCCGGTCAATTGTCCCTTTTGTTTTTCTTTAGAAACTTTTCTCGTTCTTTATCCTCTGCTTCTTTCTGAATTTTTTCATAATCTAGTGGTTTACGAATCGATTCATTTTCTACAGATGAGGTAGTCGTAACATCCTGGAATCTTAGAGTATCTAAATCGCGCATATCGATATATCTAATGAGCGACGTATTGACATTCCCTAAACCGAATATTCTAACACCGGTTCTTTTATCTTTGAGAGCGTCGCCCTCATGGGACCACGCGTCGTGTTTAAAGACGCGTCTTTTAGATTTTCTAGCCCATTCTCTCTGCTTAATAGTTTTGAGCATAGTATCATTGCTCACTCTTGACACTCTGATCGTCAAGTCTTTGGGGATTTTATGATTCACTCTCAAGTTGGCTCTGCAGGCGTAATCGCACCCTAAGGCGAATGCCTCTTGGAAAGATCTTGCTCGAATCATGACGTGATTAATTTTATACTCTGCCGGGAGTATCACTTTCCAAACTTTAATATCAGGATCTTGCTCGTATGTTAACTCTTCTACAACTTTAGGAGAATAACCGGGAAAAGCGGCAAGCATCGCTATTTCATAAATTTGATCAAATCTAGTTCTTCCGACTTCAGCGGCTCTAGTTGGTATTAGCTTTAACAATTCAAGAGGAATAGTGTCATTAAGTATAAGGTTGGTTAAAAATTCGCGCACCCACTCCTGTTCTTTGCTAGAAGCCATCTTTTCAACGCAAGCATTGACAGCATCTGATATGACTTTAAGATTTTTAGGATCTTTCTTTTTCCTTTGAGCGATTCCATGTAACTTTGCAACCGCCTTTTTAAGCACTTTTCCCCACACTGCCTCCCGGTCTTTGAGGGCCTTCGTTCTTTTCATGATAACGTTGAATTGCTTTGAAATGTATAGTATATACGCAGGAAGAGGACCATGAGATTATCTCAGCAGGGTGCATATTCGTTTAGGTCAAACATTACGTTTAACAATACGCACCCTGGCCGTCCTGGTGGAGGCGTTGTCCTAAAGATTGAAGAAAAAACGTGGGACTTTTTCACCCGTTCAACCTACAACGGGATTAGTCCTGTTAAGAGTAGCCGAGTCTTGCGCTCGTCGCCCCTCTTTTCAAAAAAAGATCCTTTTTTTGATCTTTTTTTCCTTGTTTTTTCTCCTTCGATCCTCTCTTCTGTTCATGAAATAAACAGAACACAACATAGTACACATCTAAACGTAAGAAACGCAAAGAAGGAAGAAACAGGAAGAAGAGACGCAAGCACAGCAAACGCAGGTAACGCAGGTAGCGCAAGCAGCATGAGCAACGCAAACTAGCGAAAGTTTAACGCCAATATGGTAAGAACGTTTATAATATTTGATGATGAATTGATGCATTGTGAACATTCTATAGGAATGGCACCTATACTACCAGTAGGTGGTGTTATGCGAGTTAGAACGATTTTATTTTCTGAACCTACGAAACTAGATCCTCGGCGTACTGAGAAGAAGAAAATTGATGCCGATTTTAGAATAGGATCGGCAAAGTTGATTTATTCTACTTTAGATCCCAGTAGGATGGGGTTAAGCCAGTATTTGGAGCTATCTAGAGTAGATCAGGACTGATTGTGGGAGTGGATGATGGCAACGAAAGATATGATCAACTGGGGACGGTATAGAGGGTGGAATGGGCCTTTTTACAGGGGAAAGCACAAATATGTGATCCCTGGTAACCCAACCGAAGATCATCGTATCGTTGCTGTAACGACGGCAACGGAAGGTGGGCGCTACGATGCTATAAATATGTATGACGGCCAGATAATATCTTCTGGCTTAATACAAGTTGTTGAACGTGCCCAGTACTCTGTAAGTCGTATGCTTTCTAAAACTTTGCCATACGCCTTAAAGGAATTGACTCCTGCCATGGAGTTAACTAACTCCATTTTCAAAGCCAATAACCGAAAACGATGGCGATTCTTCTTTAAAGACGCTCGAGGTGAAGTAGACCGGGAAAGCGAACAAAGGCAACTTATGCACGGCCGCTCCACAGGAGCCATAGGGACCTGGGATGAAGAATCTACTGACATAGGTAAGACGTGGGCAGCCGCAGTCGCTTCTGTATGGGAACATGAAGAAGCACAAATGGCACAGGTTGAGTTTTCTACACGGATCATAAGGCAGTATGCTTTTTGGGCTTCCAAGAAAGCTATAGAAGAAGCACCCAGTACGGACGTCGGAAGGGCATTCGTAGCCGCTTACCTGTCCTTTGCGGTCAATAACCCGACGAGAGCTAATAAGCACCTCGGAATAGCCAAGAAAAGCTACAACGGGCCTATGTGGACGCAGGGTTGGCTCATTCATGTTCTTAAAGAGTTGACTTTCGGGCCTAGGGTTGCCATCTATCCTCACCGTTATAACGCTATTCGCCCAGTACTTGAGCAATTATATAATATTAATTTGCCGGATTTAGCCGATGAACTTAAAGTCTGGAAAGAGTCCAATGATTACGATCATTTGTTGTCCACGGAGGAATTACAAAAAGCGCTCATAGCTCTTGGGTATGATCTTGGCCCGTGGGGGGCGGATGGTAAGTATGGTCCTAAAACGCGAGAGGCTATGTTGCTTTTCGAGCAGCGCGCGGGTGTCTTACCTGAATATCAAGACGGGATGTTAGATCACCATTCCTATCACGCGCTCGTAGATTGCCTTAGTGCAGAAGGCATAACCTTGTGATTCTGGCATACGCGATCGATCGCGAAGATCGACGATGCTGTTGTGTAGCGATCAGTGCCTGGTTTCTCTAACGAGAGAAGGGGGGTAGCTAGTGTACAGAGAGAGTGAACTTGAACAATTAAGAAAGCGTATCGAACAGCTAGAGCGCAAGAACGAGGCTTTGCAACGCATGGTACAGGATGTGAAGAAAAGTTATCCTGGTAGCAATCGTCCTTGTAATCATCCGGATTGTAACTGCCATATTGATGGCTATTATCCCTTGTGTCAAGCTGGCGGGGCAATTTGTTACTAGGGCCTCTGTTAAATGTAGAGGAGTAAAGTGAAGAAGAAAAAGAGGAAAAGGCAGGCAAAGTGGTTAAACCAGCGTCTTAAGGAACTTAATGCGTGTAAGTGTGGTAGGAGACCAGTCGTACGTGCTACGCGTAAACACGGTCTGAAGCGTATGTGGAGGGAGTGTGTGAGTCGTGATGATATAAAGTGGTTGGCTTGCCAAATACCTTTCGATAAAGTGCGTCGGTGCGCGTATCATTATACGGCCGTTAAATGGAAACGGATTGCGCATCTTCCATGGAGAGATATTCGTAAGGCTATCGAACGAGAGGTATCATTATAACAGCTATGAATAAGGTTAACGATTGCGAGTTGATCTAGTCGGTTTATATTAGTTTGCATTTTATCCTTGACTTTTTTGGATTTTTATGGTATGGTTAATTTAAGGGTTTTTGTCTATTGAAATAACGATCTCCTACTCAAAAAACCGAGCTTTGTCTCATTTTGAGTAGTCTCCGCTAAGTCGGCATAGCGATTGCCGCATGGAGGGAAGATGAAGTACGAGCGAGTGGCTATTCCGAGCAACTGTCTCTTTTTGGAACAGTGGCACAAATGGATACACGGCAAAGTGGCTTGCCACTTTAAACGTGATCGTCATAGGATACCCGATACGGTTCAATCGGTCAGGTTAAGGTTGTTGTCGAAGGACTTTATTGGTAGGTGGTTTTTTAAGCACCTGACTAATGAGCTTGTAGATAAGACGCAGGCGGAGCTGATGCTTGGGGGAGTGAAGATTACGTTTATAGGGACTTTGAACCCGGTAGACGGTAAAAGGTCTAGTCCTGATTCGGTTTGGCGTGTATCGGATTTGCTGGAGTTTGCCAAGTTTGATTATGATAGGTACTATTATTCGATCCAGGGGCATACAATTGCTTCTGATAAGGTGCTAAATTTATTGGGGTATCCGGAGGGCTCTTATGGGGCGCTTGAATCTTTATATAGGCAAGGTAGGCTAAAGCCTTCGGAGTTAACTAGTCATCAGTGTACGGGGGAGAAGTCTTGTATTGGTTGTATTAAGGGGAAGGCTTCTTTGAAAGAGAAGAAGTTATCGTTAGCTCACCGTTGGGATGACCCGGAGGTGAGAGGTCGAGTTAAAAAGTTGAGGTGGTGTGACTCTCAGCTAAAGGGGTTTTTGCGTGACTGGCGCAAACAAAACAGAATAAAATGTGTGCCTGATTATGTTATGAGGGTGCCTCCCCATCGAGGTATCGACGCGGGACTTCTCGGGTACGCTGAGATGGTGATATCGAATGCTACGGTTAATAGCTTTAAGCGTCTTACGAGGAATGACGATATGGCGCGTATGGTATTTAACGATGGTATATCACCGGAGAGTTCAGACGTGGAAGTTTCTGCTTGGGAGTCGGATGGCGATGACCTCAAGAGGAGAGTTATAATTGACGTTGGGGCTACGGGCGATTTTGATGATTTTGAAAATAGAGAAGATGTCCGTTCTGTAATTGACGGTGCTAATCTCACTCCTGAGGAGAAAGATGCTATCACGGCTGTAGACTTAATGAGCATGACGGTCAAGCAGTATGCTATAAAGTCTGGCAAAGCTTCTCCAAGGGTACATAAAGTTAGAGCCAGTGCTCTTAAAAAATTGAGAGCTTCGACCGATATGGACACCGATGCGGATTTAGTTGTTCGTAGCGTTTGTCAGAGTCATAGTCTCACTCGCGATGAGCTGTTTAGTTTATCACTTTTTGGGGCTTCAGTGATAGCTAGAACTGAGTTGTTTACGAAGTTGTATCGATCTGGGATGTCTGTTGAAGATATGAAGAGCAAGTTTATGTATCCGGAGAGCAGGATTTTGGCAGCGTTAAATAGAGGCGGTGTCCTGAGTTAGTTTAAACTTTTAGTGTTATTGGTAGATAGTAACATGTCTACCAATAGTAATATTCGTATCGCCAAGTCAATCAGGCTCATCCTGGCTGTATTTCATCTCATTGCTCAAATAGAGCATCAGTTTGGGAGAGCTATACTGGATATTTTGAAGCGGCAGTATCCGGATGCTGACATTGATGCTGACCCTAAACAGGTTGGTATGAAAGCGATGAATGTCGCCTTGAAGCAGGTCCAACGTGATCGTGATCTTGCGATGGACGTGTTGCAAGAGTTTCTGACATATATTGCTGTTGGCGGTGTATATGAGCAGAATGAGGGTGGCGAATACGCGAGAGACAAAGAGGGGAATCTTATTCCTCGCAAGACTCCTAAGCCTTTCGATTTCACCAAGGGTTCACCGACGTGGAAGGATGCCCTGGGTAATATATATAGCAACATTAGACGCCGTGCCATAGGCAGGTCTAAGAAGAAGTTTGATGTTCTTCAGAAGGGTCAGGAGCGCTCTGTTGAAGAGGCGTTTGGTAAAAGACCCGAGGGTGGGGGAGCGCCTGAAGGCGGGGAAGGTGCTATTCCTGCTGATATTGGCGATATGGGCGGCGGTAGCAGTCCAGTGAAATATTGGTCCTCTCAAGAGGAGAAGCTGGCATATAAGCAGTTATTGGAGACTCTTGATCTTATCGCGGATGATCTTAGGGATTCTCTTCCATTTGACCAGCGTGTGTTGTTTGACTTGATTTATGAAGATGGCGCTGGCACTTTTAGATCGGATGCTGAATCTATAAAGTTGAATATGGGTCAAGGGACTATTTTTAAGGAGAAGCTGGAAGGTATAGCCAGCGGTGATGGTCCTGATGCTGATAAAGCAGCGGCCATCTTGAAAGAGAAGGCCAAGAGATGGTCTGGGTACGTTGGTACGTTAAGGAATGCTCTTTTGAAGAGCATGGATAACTTCTTCAAAAACGAGCTCACAGACTATGAGTACGATGCTCTGAGTAGTATATTTTTTGATGAACCTGGCACGAAGCAAAACGTTGAAGAGACCACAGAGAAGTTAGAATTTGCTGGGGTTGAAAAGCAACGTGAGCTGGATGAAAGGAAGTACGGCAGGTACTTGTATAAACTGAGAGAGAATCCATCGTCTATCCCTGCTAAAGAGAAGAAGCAGATGGATAAGCTTAAGGATAAACTTGATCAACAATATAAAGAACTTGTCCCTGGTATGGATGAAGAGCTTGAAGGGTGGAATAACCTTCAGGAGAACCTTAAGAATGACGCCATCGAGGACCTTAAAGAGCAGATGGAGGAAGAAAGGCTTAAGGCTGAGGAGGTTGGTAGGTCGTTTGATGAGGCCAAATGGCTTAGTGATATTGAAAAGGCTGAGTCCGAGGATTACATGAGTC
>Ga0180437_10003762_pt1 | contig 22257 bp, 11 predicted proteins | sample SS_ome_4_FD_132410 | JGI IMG/M metagenome (GOLD analysis project Ga0180437, IMG submission 132410) | Hypersaline lake sediment archaeal communities from the Salton Sea, California, USA - SS_3_D_1 metaG | ecosystem: Environmental > Aquatic > Non-marine Saline and Alkaline > Hypersaline >...
CGGGGCATCGGAGCACGAACAAGCCCCGGGAGCAAACCATGGACCGAAGCCAACTCCGCACGCGGCTGCGCACGGTAGGACGGCGTGTCGTGCTCTACGGCGCGGCGACCGGCCTGGTCTGGGGCGTGACGCTCGCGACCGCAGTGCTGCTCTGCGGCGCGTGGCTCGACCTGCTCTGGGAGCTTTCACCCCATGGCCGCGTGGCCGCACTGGCCGTGGCGGGCGCGGCGGGCCTGGCGCTGGCGGGGGCCCTGGCGGCTGTAGCCTCGCGGGCCTGCCTGCCGGTCCCCGTGGCCCGGCGCCTCGACGTCACCGGAGCCACCGGAGGGGTGATCCTCACCGGGCTGGAACTGGACGCGCCGGCGGACTCGCCAACGCACGACCCCCGTTTGACGTCGGGCCTGGCCCGGCTCGCCGTGGGCGACGCGGCCCGCGCGGCCGCGGCCGTGGCCGTGCGCCGGGCCGTGCCGGCACGGCCGCTGGGGCGTTCGCTCAGGGTGCTGGGCTGCGTGGCGCTGGCCGTGGCCCTGTTGGCGGTCCTCATGCCCGGGCTGGCGCGGACCGAGTGGAACCGCTTCTTCAGCCCGTTCGGCGACGAGCCGCCCTTCTCGCAGCTTGAGTTCGTGGTCAGTCCCGGCGACAAAGAGGTGGTCTACGGCCAGCCGCTGGAGATCGACGTGACCGTCAGCGGCGGCGAGGTCGACCAGATCGAGCTGATCCTGGAAGGCGCGGGCGGCCCGGAGCCGCCGCTGCCCATGTTCCCCGAGCCGGGTGGAAAGTGGCGCGCGGTGCTGGCCAAGGTGACCGAGCCGGCCGACTACTACGTGCGCGCGTTCCGCGCCCGCAGCCGCAAGTACCGGATCGGCGTGATCACCGTGCCCCGGCTGGGGGAGGTGCGATTCCGCGTCGTGCCGCCGGAGTACACCGGGCTGGGGCCGGACGAGGGGCCGTTGCCCAAGGGGGGAATCGCCGGGCTGCCGGGCACGAAGGTCCGCGTGTGGGCCGCGAGCAACCGGCCGCTCTCGGGTGGTACGATCACCCTCATTCCTGCCGACGAGGGCACCGAGCCCCGGGAGCTGGCCATGCGCCCGGCGGCCGAGGATGCCCAGCAGGCCGTGGGCGATTTCGAGGTAACCGGCGACGCACGGTTCGAGATCCGCGTGGTGGACGTGGCCGGGCAGCCGTCGCAGGAATCGTTCGCCGGGACGATCACGCTCTTGGCCGATCAGCGCCCGTTCATCCGGCTTTTGAAGCCGCGGCGCCAATCGCTGGCCACGCCGCACGTGGCCCTGCCGGTGACCATCTCGGCCGAGGACGACTACGGCATCTCGCGTGTGCAGCTCTTCCGGAGCCTCAACGACTCGCGCCCGCTGCCGATGGACGTGCGGTTCGAGGCCAGGCCGCGCCGGCCGGTCTACGAGCAGCTTTACTTGCCGCTTTCCGAGTACGGGCTGGAGCCGGGCGACGTGATCAAGCTCTTCGGGCGCGTCGAGGACAACGACCCGGCCGGGGCCAAAGGAGCGGAGAGCGCCGTGGTCACCGTGCGGATCATCTCCCAGGAGGAGTTCGAGCGGATGCTGCGGATCCGCCAGGGGCTCGAGGTGATGCTCTCGAAGTACGCCGAGGCCCGGCGACGCCTCGAAGGGCTTTCCAAAGAGCTCGAGGGGCTGCGCAAGAAGCTCGATGGGCAGGCGCCCGACGCTCCCCTGGACGAAGCCACGCGCGAGCAGGCCGGGCGCACACTGAAGCGCCTGTTGCGCGAGTCCGAAGCTTTGAAGAAGCTGGCCAAGCTCTCGTTGCCCTACGATCTCGACAAGAACCTCGGCCCGCAGTTGGAGACGCTCGGCGGGATGACCGACGAGATGGCCGAGGCACTGGCCAAGCTGCTCGAGGAGTCGGACCTGGACAACGAGGCCTTAAAGAAGCAGCTCGACAAGCTGCTCGAGCGACTGGGCGCCAATCGGAAGGCGTTTCAGCAACGGGTCAGCGTGCCGATGGAGCTTTTGGCGGTGATCTTCCCGCTGGTGGCCGACCAGTCGCGGTTCGTGCAGCTCGTGCTCCATCAGATGGACCTGGCCGAGCGGCTCGCCGCGCTCAAGGGGCGCGACGGCGAGGACAATCCGGCGCTCAAGACCCGGATGCGCGAGCTGGAGGAGGAGCAGCGCTCGATCCGGCAGCAGCTCGGTGAGCTGTTGGACGACATCGAGGACCACGTCGAGCGCCTGCCCGACGAGCCGCGGTTCGACGGGCTCCGCGAGACGGCCGCGAAGTTCGTGCGCGACGTGCGCGCCAGCGGGGCGAGCGAGGCCATGGCCGCGGCCGAGGCGGGGCTGGCCGAGTTCTCCGGCACGACCGGCTATGAGAAGGCCCGGGAGGCGGCCGAGATCCTCCAGCGGTTCCTCAAGCGGTGCGAGGGCGAGGGGTGCATGGGGGCAATGGCCTGCCAGTCGCTCATCTTCCAGCCGGGGCTGGGCGACTGCCTGGGCAACACCATCGCCCAGCTCCTGGCCGAGATGGGGCTTTCGCCCGGGGCGGGCATGGGCACGGGCGTGGGCACGGGGGCCGGGAGCGGCTTCAGTGCCCGGCGGAGCGGCATGAGCAACTTCGGACTGTACGGCGGGCTGCCCGGCATGGCCGGCGCCGGCGAAGGCGACTTCGGCGAAGGCGCCGGCACGGGCGACGATCCGGGCCGGGGCGATGGCGGCCCGGGCGGGCGAAACCCGGACCAAGATACCCTGGCCGACACCCCTGCGGCCGACAACGCGGGCGGGGCGGGCCAGGTCGTCGTGCCGCTACAGTACCGGCGGCGCGTGGGCGAGTATTTTCAGCGGGTGGCCGAGGAGGTAGGGGAGCGGTGAGGGGAGGATGAATGCTCAATGATAAATGCTGAATGATGATTGATGAATGATGAACGCTGAGCGCAACCGAATACGATGCGTTTAGCCGCCGCGCCCACGCGGCGCATCCTCGGAAAGAGGGATTTAGCCATGCGAGCTGCTATTGCCAACGCGAGATGGAAGCGGTCGGCTGCCGCTGCGGTCGCGATCGGATTGGCCACTGCCGGGCTCGCACAGACCACTTCGGACACCACAACGGCGGATCGAACGCCCTCGGTCGTCCCCGACGCCAAGCAATCGGGCGGGGAGCCGGACGGGATCGTGCAGGTGGCGAACCTGGTCTACGCGGGCACGAAGAGCAGCCGCTGCTTCGCCGACCATTTCCTGGTGAAGGCCGCCAAGGAGACAGAAATCTCGACCAGCCGCCGGTTCCACGCCGTGAAGCTGGCCGGCGAGCAGATCTACGAGTTCCCGCTTCTGATCATGACCGGCGAGGGGGACTTCCGCCTTTCGGACGGGGAGCGGGAAAGCCTGCGGCGCTACGTCGAACGGGGCGGCTTCCTGCTGGCCTCGGCCGGGTGCTCGTCGACCGAGTGGGACCGGGCCTTTCGGCGCGAGATGGCCGTGGTGTTTCCAGACCATCCCCTGTCGCCGATCGAGATGGACCACCCGATCTTCCACACCGTGTACGACATCGGCGAGCTCGGCTCGAAGCACAGCACGGCCCAGCCGCTGGTGGGCGTGAGCCTCGCCGGGCGCCTGGGCGTGGTCTATTCGCCCGACGGGCTGAACGACACGGGCCACACTGAGGGCTGCTGCTGTTGCGGCGGCAACGAGTTGCGCAACGCGATCGAGATTAACGTGAATATCCTGGCGTACGCATTGACTTATTAGGGGGGAGTCGTGGAATGGTGGAGTGTCGGAGTAATGGAGTGTTGTGTTGATCGGCCGGTCTTCGAGAGGCTCTGGTGTTTTGGAAAACCGTGCTCTTGCCGTTGAGCTGCTGTCTGCTGGTCGCCGGCTGCCGGAGCGAGCCGGAGCGGCGGACGCTGCCTTTGGCCGTGGTCGTCAGCGGCGACACGGCCGGGTCGATCGTGCCTTGCGGCTGCGCGTCGGACCAGTGGGGCGGGCTGCCACGGCGGGCAACCTACGTGAACCGTTTGAGGAAGGAGCAGGGCATCGCCACGCTGGTGGTCAGCGCGGGCGGCGCCCCGGGCGGAACGTCCGCCTACGACCGGCTGAAGTTCCAGGCCATCCTGCGGGGTGAACAGGCCATGGGAATCGAGGCGCACAACATCGGCGCGGCGGAGGCTGCCCTGGGCCCGGCGGAACTCCGGCGCTTGGCGCGCGACACCGGCGTGGTCTTCACCTCGGCCAACGTCCGCGACCGCAGCGGGGCCCTGGTCGGTCCTCGCCTGGTGGTTAACACCGTGTCCGGACGAAACGTCGGCGTGCTCGGCGTGCTCGACGAGCAGTTCGCTACCGACGAACTCCGGCTCGCGCCGCCGCGCCAAGCGATCCTCGACACGCTCGAAACCGCCGGGCACGATCTCGACGCCGTGATCGTGTTGGCCTACCTGCCCGAGCAGACGCTCCGCCGGCTGGCCGAGGCGCTGCCGGAGGTCGACGTGATCGTGGGCGGGCCCACCGGCCAGCGGATCTTGCCGGAGCGCGTCGGCCGGGTGCTGCTCACGTCAGCCACGAACCGGGGAAGAGTCCTGGCCCGGCTCGACGCGCCCCTCAGCAACCCGCAAGGGAGATGGTCCGCCCGCATCGTGAAACTCGATGACAGCTATGCCGACAACCCCGCGCAGATTGAAAACGTGAGGCGATTCTACGCCGAGCTGGCCGAGCGGGATTTCGCGCCCGGGGAGACCTCGTTCGTCGAATCCATGGACGATCAAGCGGGCGCTGGCGTGGCGGGCACCCGGAGCTGCCGCGAGTGCCACGAGGACGACTGCCGGTTGTGGGACGAGTCGCGTCATGCCCGGGCCTTCGAGTCCCTCCGGGCGAAGGGGGCCCACGTCGACCCGGATTGCCAGCGGTGCCACACCGACGGTTACGGGCGGCCCGGCGGGTTCGTTTCCGTGCGGCGAAGTCCCGAGCGGCGGCACGTGGGTTGCGAGAGCTGCCACGGCCCGTCGCAGGCCCACGTGGATAAGCCCGAGGTAAGAACGCCCCATTACACCCGGGCCAAGGACCATTGCACCGCCTGCCACGACCGGGAGAACAGCCCGGAGTTCGAGCTGGAAGGCTACTGGGCGAAGATCCGTCATGGAGAGGAGTCGCCATGAGGTGCAACACGAAGAAATCGGCGACAGGCGAGCCGCCTGTCGCTACGGTTTTGATGGCCACGCTTGTCGCGGCTTGTTGTTTCGCCAGGCCGGGCGGTCTCGTGGCCCAGGAGGTCAAGGATCCCTCGATCGAGGAGCTGATCGAGCTGGTCGAGCCGGGCACGGGGAAGCCTGACGCGACGCCCGAGAACGCCGAGCCCGCCGCGCAGCCGCTCTCCGACGAAACCACCACCCCGGGCGACGAAACCGCGGCGGGCACAGAGCCCGAGCAGCGCGACCTGCTGCCGTGGCTTTCCGATTTGGCCGAGGTGGATCGCCGCGCCCTGGCCGAAGGCAAGCCGGTGCTGGTCCGGGCCGGGGCGGTCTGGTGTCCGAACTGCCGCAAGCTGGAAAAGGAGATCGCCAAACCCGAGGTCCAGCGGGCCCTGTTTGCCTGGACCCGGGTCTACGTCGACGTGGACCAGGCCGCGGACGAGGCCGCGCAGCTCGGCGTGACCGCGGTCCCCGCGCTCTTCATCCGCACGGCGGCCGGCGAGCTGGTTGCTTCGCACGAGGGGTTCCTGAGCGGCGAGGACCTCACGGCCTGGCTGGAAAAGCACCATGGGGCGGCCCTGGCCGTGCCCGACCAGGTCCTCCTGGCGACCGGCGAGCCGAGCGCCCTGGCCGTGGTCCAGCTCACGCGCCAGTTCGACAATCGCAGCGCGGCGGTGCGCGAGGCGGCCATCCGGCGTCTGTTGCCCTATCCGAACGCTTCGGGCCGTGCGGTGCTGCGGTCGCTTCGCGAGGGCCGGCTCTCGGAGCAGCTCGCGTCGACCGAGCTGTTGCGCGAGTGGGAGGCCCCGGTGGAAGCGATCGACCCCTGGCGCCCGGAGACGCTCACGCCCGAGCGCCTCGCCGCGATCGAGACATGGCTCGAGAAGCTCGACGAAGCCGCTGAGGCCCCCGCGCAGCCCCCCGGCGACGAGCCCGAGGAGCTAGAGGCGGAAGACCTGTCCGCGGCCCGGGCCGAGATGGCGAGGATGCTCGAGGGAACGGACCGCGAGGCGGCCGCCTCGCGCGAGCGTTTGGCACGTTTCGGCCAAGCCCTGCTGCCGGAGGTCTACCGGCACCTGGCCGAGGCCACGGCCGACCAAGACCGCGAGCGGCTCCTGGCCCTGCGCTACGCCCTGGCGGGCGGGCACGCGCTGTCGCTACGATGGCCGGGCGGGGTCGAGCGCCTGGCGGCCACCGATTCCCGCGTGCGCCAACAGGCCGCCGAGGAGCTGGTCAAGCGAGCCACGGTCGAGGACCTCGATCTGCTCTTGGAGCTGTTCAGCGACCCCGATCCGCTCGTGCGCGAGATCAGCCTGCGAGGGCTGCAGCGGACCGGGGGCAAACGGGCCACCGCCGAGCTGGTCAAGCTGCTGTCCGACCCCGAGCCGAACGTCCGCGCGGCGGTGCTCAACGAGCTGGCCGAGTCGGGGTCGCCGCGCATGGTCGATAAGGTGGCCGAATACGTCAAGACCGAGACCGACGCCGATCTGCTGGTCCACGCAATCCGGTACTTGCGGACCGCCATGCGGGCTGCAAAAGGCGAAGAGGCGGCCCGGGCCTTGATCGGGCTTTTGAAGCACGAGAGCTGGCAGGTCCGCGCCGAAGCGGCCGCCGGACTGGCCGGCATCGGCAGCGCCATGCCCAGCCACTTCTCCTCGTTCGTGCCTTCCGGCGCGGCCGAGAACGAGCAGACGAAGCTCGCCGTCGACGTCTGCGTGGCCGTGATCGAGCTGTTGGACGACGACGACGCCTTCGTGGTCAGCCGGGCGGTGCAGGTGCTCCAGCACGCCGACATGGTCGTGGCCGTCGATCCGCTGATCGCGGCGGCCAAGAAGCACCCGAGCCTGGCCAAACAGATCATCCTGATTCTGGCCGGAGGCGAGCGGATGCGGGCCAAGTCCCTGCCGCAGCTCCGGGAGTTCACCGAGCACGACGACCCGATGATCCGGGCGGCCGCGATCGTCGGCCTGGTCGACGCCGCGGCGGAAGGCATGGACGAGGAGTTGATGGCCGGGCTGGGCGATCCGGAAAGCGAGGTCCGCGTCGCGTCGGCAGAGGCCCTTTTTCAGTTCTTCGAGGAGCAGCGTGAGGCAAAGGCCCAATCGCTACGTCAGCGTGGCCGGATCACGCCGAGCCCGTTCATTGTCCCCGGCGACACCGTTGTCCCCGCGATCGAACAGCCCAGCCTGCTCCGGCGGGCCGTGAAGCTGCTGGGCGAGGCAATGCGCCAGGCCAAGGACGACGGACCGACCGAGGACGCGGAAGAGACCGAAGAGACGCCCGAGCCCGAGCCGGCCAACGCCCCGGGGTTCGGAACCGAGGTGCCGGAGATTGAGCCGCCCGCGCTTGAGCCGCCGGCGATCGAGGTGCCGAAGGAGGGCGCGCCCCGGTTCGAGCCGGCGGAGCCCGCGGACGGGCCGGCGCTGCGTCCCGTGCCCGTCGAGCCGTTGCTGCCCGCGGACGGGCCGGTCGTGCTTCCTCCGGCCGTCGCGCCGGGGCCGGTGTTTGACGGCCCGGCCGCTCCGGCCATATCCGCCGAGCCTGCCGAACAGGGCGAGAAGGAGGACTTCGGCTCGGCCTGGGACGAGTGGCTTGCGGGGTTCTACGCCGGCGACGGCCGCCCCGAGTGGACGGAGCAGACGGTCGAGCCGCTTCTGGCGATGCTCAAGGCCGAGGACCCCGAGGAGCAGGCGGTCGCGGCCCGGGCACTGCTCCCGCTGGGGCGGATCGACGAGGCGATACCCGTGCTCTTGCGCCTTGCCGAGGCCAGGCCGGAGCTGATCGAGCATGCCTCGACGGTGTTGCCCTGGCTTAGATGGGAGAAACGCCTGGAGGTGTTCAACCGGGTCCGGGCGATGAGCGACAAGCCGGAGCACCTTGCCCGGCTGATCTACGCGATGGTCGAGGTCCGCGACCGCCGGGCGGCCGACGTGTTCTGGGGATTGCTGGCCGAGGGTAAGACGGCCCTGGAGACGGCCGGCGCGGTCAAGAACGGCTTGCAGCGGGCCTACCTGGGCGACCGCCACTATTCCTCGTCGGACCGCGTGCAGCCCGAGAAGTTGGAGCTGGCGCGCGATGCCCGGCCCCGCGCGCTGGCGGGTTCTGAAGTCCAGCGCCTGGTGGCCCTGTCCCTGCTGGGCGACACGGTCCCGGCCCAGGCCGCCGAGGTCGCCCGCAAGCTGGTCGACGACGAGAGTCAGCCGGAGGCGTTCCGGCGCGACGCCTTTCAAGTGCTGCTCAGATCGCTGGAGAAGCGCGAGGGGATCGATCGGGCCATCGCCGAGCTTCAAGGGGACCGTCCGGAGTGGCGCAAGCTCGCGCTGGCCTACCTGGTCGAAGGCCCGGCCGGCGTGCGGCCCCTTCGCGGGCCGATTTACATGAACTACTCCTCGGCCGAGTTCCACCTGGACAACGACAGCAGCGGAGCGCCGATCATTCCCGAGGCCCCGGCGGGGCTCAAGCCGGAGCACGTCCGGCCCTTCTTGAACGACTCCGACCCGAAAACGGCGGCCTACGCCGGCTACTTCTTGGCCCTGCTGGGCGGCCCGGAGGGCATGGAGAAGCTGTTGCGCTACTGGCGGAGCCTGGAGACCGACTACGAGGTCTACCGGCTGGTGTATCGGGCGATCGCCGTGCTGGACGACCCGCAGTACATCCCGATCCTGCGGGAGATCTACGGCAACTTCGAGCCGGACGACTACAACCTCCGTGCCTTTTACTGGACCATCCGCATCATGAGCGGTCCCGAGATACTCGAACTTCGCAAGCAGATCCGCGACGAGGTGGGGATGTCGAATCTCCGCTGAACCCCTTGCGTAGAGTGCGTGCTTGCACGCACGCGGAAAGATCGCGACTCCGCGCGGTTGCAGGAAACCGCGACTCCGCGTGGTTGCAAGCAACCACCCTACGGATTTACCACCGGAGAAGGGAGGATTACGATGCAACGCCACTTGCTTCGGCACGCCTTGGTGTTTTCCCTGGCCGTGCTCCTGCCCGCGGCGGCTTCGGCACAGTACGACTACGCCCGCGCGGCGATGATGGCCGCCGAGCAGGGGACGGCCCGAGAAACGGTCTCGGCCGTGGGCACGGCCACGCTCAAGCGCCGTCCGGCCGCCCTGCGCGTACACGTCGAGGTAATCGCCAAGGGCCGCAGCCTCAAAGAGGCCCTGACCAAGCTGAAGGACCTTCGCGAGGCGGCCCGGGTGCAGCTCGACGCACTGGGCGCCGTCAAGCAGTCGGTCTCGTTCGGCGAGCCCAGCCTCTCGAACGTCGAGTCGGCCCAGCGCAAGCAGTTCGAGATGATGGTCCGCCAGCGGATGACGTCGCGCGGCAAACAGGTCCCCAAGGGGCTCCAGGTGCCCAAGTCGTTCGCCGTCTCGTCGCGACTCGCGGCGGACTGGCCGCTTGAGGGCGGCTCGGCCGAGGAGTTGCTGCTCGAGGCCGAGACCCTCAAGGAGAAGATCAAGGCCGCCGACCTGGCGGGGACCAAGCAGGCCAAAGAACTCAGCCCCGAGGAGCAGGAGCTGGCCGAGGAGATGGCCGAGATGATGGCGCAACACGGCGAGGAGCCGGTGCCCGTGGGCGAGCCGCTCTTCACGTTCGTCGCCCGGATAACCGAGGCCGAGCGCGACCAGGCCACGGCCGACGCCTTTGCCAAGGCCAAGGCCCAGGCCGAGCGCCTGGCCGGCGCCGCCGGCGTGAAGCTCGGGCCGCTCGTGGCCTTAAGCGGCACCGGCGGCGGCAGCTCCGCGATGATGGATCCGGATATGTACGGCATGTTCGGCGGCTACAACTATCGCCGGCAGCAGTACCTCCAACAGCTCATCGCATCCGGCGGCGCGGAGGACGACGATTCGAAGAACGAAGCGGTCGGCACGGAGCCCGGCGGCCTGAAGTTCACCTTCATGGTCAACGCGATGTTCGCGATGGGGGAGTAGGCGGCCCGCTCATCGAGGGCGGGGCGTCCTCCGGCCGGCTGCCCCACGCGCGGTTCGGCTCGGGCCCCAGCTCCAGCTCGAGCACCCCGCCGTCGACCAGCTCACGGTGCGTAAACCACGGCTTCTCGAGTGCCTTCCCGTCGAGCCGCGCCGACTGGATGTAGCGGTTCTCCGCCGTGTTGTTCCGCGCGACGATCGTGAACTTCTTGCCCGGGTAGAACCGCGGGTCGAGGTGAATGGTCACGCGGTCGAACACCGGGCTGGTGATCTCGTAGACCGGCTCGACGGCCGCCCCGCCGCGGACCTGGAACAGGCCGATGGCCATCATCACGCCCAGCCCGCCGGCCTGGCCCTGGTCCTCGTCGCCGCGGTAGCCGGCGTCCGGGGTCGTGCCGCCGAAGGTCCGCTCTTTCACCTCGCGGACCCACTTCTGCGCAAGCCAGGGGGCCCCCGTGTAGTTGAACAGGTGGGCCATCTGGATCGACGGCTGGTTGCCGTAATTGACGTGCGGGGCGATGAAGTTCTTGTCGACCGACCGCTCGAATGCCTCGTTGAGCTTCCGGTTGAATGCCTCGCGCCCGCCCATCAAGTCGGCGAGCCCCCCCACGTCGTGCGGCACGAACCAGGTGTACTGCCACGCCGTGCCTTCGCACCAGTTGCGGTCCTTGTGGTCCAGCGGGTCGAACGGGGTCTTCCAGGAGCCGTCGCGCAAGCGCGGGCGCATGAACCCGGTCTCGCCGTCGAAGAGGTTGCGGTAGTTGCCCGCCCGCTTCATAAACAGCTCGTAATCGTCCGTCTTGCCCAGGGCCTTGGCCATTTGCGCGAGGCACCAGTCGTCGTAGGCGTACTCCAGCGTGCCGGCGGCCCCTTCGGTGATCCAGCCCTTGGGCCGGCCATCGGCGGGGATGTAGCCCAGCGCGATGTAGTCCTCGACGCCGCCCCGCTCGGCCGAGTTGTGCTCGTAATGGCCGTGCCCCATCAACCCGCCGGGAAAGGCGTTCTTGCGCATCCCCTCGTAGGCCGTCTCGACGTCGAACTCGCGGATGCCCTTCATGTAGGCCCCGACGATAAACGGCGTCGAGTGGGCGGCGATCATCACGTACGTGTAGTTGTGGCCCGAGGGCCCGCGCGGGATCAGCCCGCCGTCGCGGTACATGTCCAGCATGAAGTTGACATACTGCCGGGTCACGTCGGGATAGGCCAGCCCCCAGACCTGGTTGACGTTCCAGAACGTGTTCCAGAAGGCGTCGGAGTTGTAGTGGTGGTATTTCGGCCGGCCCTCGGCATCGAGCGGGATGTGGCGCACCACCGGCTCCGGCCCGGTCCGGTCGCAGTACTTGCCGTCGACGTCGCTGGTAAGCCGCCGGCCCAAGAGCACGTGCCACAGGTCGGTGTAGAACTTCACGCGCTGGGCTTCGGCCCCCCCCTCGACCTCGATCTTCCCCAGCCACGCGTTCCACACGTCGCGCGATTCCCGCCGCACCCGGTCGAACTCCCAGCGGGGCAGCTCGGATTGGAGATTCAACCGGGCCTGGTCGATGCTGACGTACGACAGCCCGAGCTTCATTTGCACGACCTGTTTCTCCTGTTTCTCCTGCTTGTCCCCCGCGGCGAACCGCACGACGGCCTTGCAGTCCTTGCCTTCGAGCCGCTCGACTTCGCCCAGGTCCTTCCCGTCGACCCAGCCGGCGAGCGACTCCGTCGCCGTGTCGAACTCGGCCACGAAGTAGAACGCACACGGCTTGGGGCGGCGGCCCGTGGGGGCGTCGGTCATCGAGCCCTCGATCGTCCGGGCATCGACCCGGCGGAGCATCCCCCCGGCCACGGGCGACGGCCCGGAACCCGAGCCGAGGTTGAAGACCACGCCGCCCTGCTGCGATGCGGGAAACGTCCACCGGTGCATTCCCACCCGGTCGGTCGAGGTCAGCTCGACGCGCACCCCGTAGTCGTCGAGCGTCAGAGCGTGGTAGCCGGCCTCGACCACCTCGTCGTCGTGGCGGAACTTCGAGCGGCAGAAGTCCGACCCGGCGGCCATCTCCACCGGCCCGGTGACCGGCATCACCGACGGGCCCGAGAGCTGCCAGGCGTGGACGTGGTTGAACCCGCAGACCGACCCGGTGTGAAAGCAGTAGCTCGAGTTCCACCAGCCTTTCACGTCCGTATCCGGGCTGAGGTTGACCATCCCGAACGGCCGGCAGGCCGACGAGAAGAAGATCCACCGCGAGTGGGCCGAGTCGATTGACGGGTCGACGTAATCAACCGGCTCCTTCTTCTCACCCGCCACCGCGGCCAAACACGGCACGGCGAGCCACGCGAAGAGGAGGCGTGAATAGAGGGGCCGGGGGCCACGTTGGGGCAATCCGGGCGTGCGATCAGTCTGCATCGTTCTTGCCTGGCGTTGGGGCGGCCACTGCGGGAATGGTTCCATCCCACTGGTGGGTAAGACGTTTCATCCGAGACTTCGCTAAGCCCCAAAGTACAACGGGACGCCCGTCGCGCCAAGCGATCTCGTAACGCGAAACAAACCGGGTGCGTCCGTGGTCCTTGTTGCCCTGGACGAGCGGGGAAGAGCACAAGGCTGCCGCTGTTTCGCAACACGAAGCTCGTGCCCCCCAGTGAGGCCGAAGGTGCAACGGGCGGCGGGCCGGGGCTAGAGCGTCGCCAGCAGCCGCTCCACGGCGGCCTTGGTCGGGTCCGCCATGCGCGACGACCGGCCCTCGGCGCCCGAGGAGTCGGAGCCGTCGAGCCAGGGCAGCTCCGGAGGCTGAACGTGGGCTCGGGTACCGTCTTCCGGCTGAGTGCTCAGCTCGCCCAGGGCCGCGTCGTGAAGTGCGGCACGCTCGAACCGGGCGGGCGCCGATGCCTCTTCCGGCCCGGGCAACGGTGCTGCCGAAGGCGCGGTGATCAGTTGCAGCGCGGTCGTGGGATTCGTCGCGTTGTCGCGCACGAAACCGAAGTCGACCGCGTTGACCCACTCGTCGCGGTTGTAGTCGACGAAGTCGTCGATCGGTGCCGGGTCGACGAACGGGTTGTGGGGGTTGTCGCGCACCGCACCGGAGTCGACCGCATTGACCAGGGCCGCGCCGCCGAAGTTACCCAAGCCGGACTCGCCCACGGCACTGCCGAAGTAGAACACGTCGGGCTCGGCCAAGCCCGTGTTTGCCGTCGCTTTGACGGTCACTTGGAGCCACTGCTTGGCCACGGCCTGGGTCGTGGGATCGGGGTTGACCGTGTCATAGTCGGGCCAGAGGAGGGTCACCCGGTCGGAACCGCCCTCGCCCTCGCCGGGCCGCACCGTGATCGAAGGATCGGGCGCGAGAGTCCAGGCGTCCGGGCTCTCGTCGTTGCCCATCTTGAACTCAAAATCGGCGGCGGTGGGCGTGCCCGGCGAGCCGAGGATGTCGACCATGATCCCGTTCAGGCCCTTCGTGTAGCTGGTGTAGTTCTGGAAGTCGGCCGTCTGGCCGGGGAGCAAGGGCTGCTTGTCGGGAGCGATCGCGTCGTCGTCCTGGACGTTCGCCGCCGGATCATTGCCGTCGAAGGCCGAGTTGTTGTAGAAGACGCTTCGGTCGACGACCTCGGCCGCGATCGTGGTGAGCACGACGTCGTGCCCGTCGCCGCCCGTGTAGGTTATCACGGCCCTGAGCCCCGAGCCGAGAAAGTCACCGATCGTTGCGCCTTCCGCCAGTCCGGCGAAGGCGCCGCTGCCGCCGCTGCGCCGGATAATCGTGAAGCTGTCGCCGATGGCCGGCAAAAAACCGTTCCAGCTCGACGCGGCCAGGACCACGTTGGCGCCAATGGTCAGGCTGCCGGTGGCCGAAACCTGGTCGTGATCGCCGTCGGTGTTCCCGGGCGTGGTGCCGCCGATTTCCACGGTGAAGGCCGCGCCGTCGGAAAGCGTCACGTCGCCGGTCACGCTCAGCACGCCGGGCGACGTGCCGGGGGCCGCGTTGCCGTCGAGAGTCAACTGCGGCACGACGGCGTCCGGCTCCGTCGTGTTCGCATCGCCGATCCGCGCGGCGGCCCCGTCGCTGTGGATTTCCAGCTCGGGCGTGTTCCCCGTCAAGTCCACCGCTCCGGTGAAGGTCACGTCGCCGGTGCCGGCGTCGCCGACGACGATCCGGTTGGTGGTAGTGACCTGATCGAGTTCTTCGTCGGTCAGGATGATCTGGCCCGTTCCCCCCGTTGCACCCAAGTCGAAGGTGCGACCGGCGGTCGACGGCGTGAAGCCGACGGTGCCGGCCCCCGCATCGACCGAGCCACCCAGCTCGACGTCGGCCGCCGCGATCGATACGTCTCCGCCGCTGCTCGAGGCCGCGCCGTCGTCCGGCCGGAAGACGTAGGCGGCGCCGCTCTCATCGGCCGGGTCGCCCGCACCGCCGTCTTCATAGACCGCGCCGACGATCGCCGCTTCGTCCGAGACGGAGACGGACCAGCCGAATTGGTCGTAAGCCTGGGCGTCGGACGCGCGGAGCACGGACTGCTCGGTCCACGTCCCGCCGCCGTCGCGGCTAAACACGTAGGCCGAGCCGCTGCTGCCGGCCGGATTCCCCGCGCCGCCGTCTTCAGCAGCCGCGCCGACGATCGCCCTGTCGCCGGCGATGGAAACGGACCAGCCGAAACCGTCCCCGGCCTGGGCGTCGAAGGCGCGGAGCACGGTCTGCTCGCTCCACGTCCCGCCGCCATCGCGCCTAAACACGTAGGCGGCGCCGCTATTGCTCGCCGGGGCGCCCGGGCCGCCATCTTCACCGTACGCTCCCAGAACGGCCGCGTCGCCCGAGATAGAGACGGACCTGCCGAAATAGTCGTAAGCCTGGGCGTCGGACGCGCGGAGCACGGCCTGCTCGGTCCACGTCCCGCCACCGTCGCGGCTGAACACGTAGGCCGCACCACTCAATGCGGCCGGATCGCCCGCGCCCCCGTCTTCACCCTGCGCCCCCGCGACTACCGTGTCGCCCGAGATCGACACGGACCAGCCGAACTCATCGTCCCGTTGAGCATCGGAGGCGCGGAGCACGGCCTGTTCGGTCCACGTCCCGCCACCATCGCGGCTAAACACGTAGGCCGCGCCACTGTTGGTGACTGGGTCGCCCGCCCCGCCCGATTCGTGAGGCGCCCCCACGACCGCCGTATCGCCTGAGATCGACACGGACCAGCCGAACTGGTCCGCGGTCTGGGCGTCGGAGGCGCGGAGCACGGCCTGCTCGGTCCACGTCCCCCCCGCGTCGCGGGTGAACACGTAGGCCGCGCCGCTGCTATAGGCCGGATCGCCGGCCCCGCCATCTTCGTCAGGCGCCCCGACGATCGCCGTGTCGCCCGAGATGCACACGGACCGGCCGAAATCGTCCCAGCCCTGGGCGTCGGAGGCGCGGAGCACGGCCTGTTCCGTCCACGTCCCGTCCGGGTTCCGGGTGAACGCGTAGGCGGCGCCGCTGTCACTCAGCGGGTCGCCGGCGCCGCCGTCTTCCTCATACGCCCCCACGATCGCCGTGTCGCCCGAGACGCAGACCGACCCGCCAAAATAGTCGTAGGCCTGGGCGTCGGAGGCGTGGAGCGCGGCCTGTTCCTGAAAGACGCCCGCTGCCGGGACTAGTAAAAAGGTCCCGATTCCGTCGCCGTCGCTGTCGGCATGGACGCTGAGATTTCCCCCGGCAGTATCCACCAAGGAGCCAAAGGTCACGTCGCCGGTGGCCGAGAAGCTCGAACCGCCGCCGCCCGTGGAAACGGCGGCGCTAACGGTGATTTGGGCGGCGGTCACATCCAGGTTCCCGCCGCGGGTGTTCGTTGCAGCCGTGTCGAAGACGACCGCGTCGCTGCCGGCCCCGGCGTCGATGGCCAAATCGGCCGAGCGTCCGAGATCGACGCCCTCGGCGCGGATGGTGTCGTCGCCGGCCAGCGTGTCGACCAAGATACCGCCCGTCCACCCGGCCGCGACGAGCTTGACCCGCACCTCGCTGGTGCCATCGCCCGAGTAGTCGTCCGGGGCCAAGCCGGTAACGCCGATGAGGTTCCCGTTGGTATCGGTGACGGTCAGGTCGGTGGCGTCGGTCGCGAGCACGAGTGCGTCGTCGGTATCGCCACCATCAACGTCGGTGATCGTCAGATTGCCGGAACCGTCGAGTGCGAGCTGCGTTGTGACCGAAAGCAAACTCCGCCTTTCGAGCAACTCGATGCTCAGGCTCCGCCAAGGGAGCGCGGCGCAGCGGTGCCGGGTCCGGCGGGCGTTGCGCACGGCGACCCGGCGCGACGCCGCCCGTCTCCAGAGGGACATGTATAACCCCCTTTCCAAACTGCAAACGGTTCGATTCTCGCGGGACGCGAGTCGAAGAGCACACGGACCGGCCGGCACCCCGAGACCTCGGGCTCGACCGCTCCAGACCGTGTCATGTTACCAGAAAACCGCTAAGATTTCAAACAAAGTGGCCCTCGCGCGGTGCATGGACGCCCCCCCGCGAGAGTTGCCTGACGGCGGCTCGATTGCCGCAGCGCCGGTCAGCGGCGGCCGAATCGCGGCGTTGCGCTTTGTAGGAGGCGTCTCCAGGTGCCGACCGCGACTCGTCTCCACACGCCGACCGCGATCGGATGGAGATCGGCGACTGGAGTCGCCTCCTACAAGAGATTGACGGCCAGGGGATTAACGCCCGGACGCCCTCGGCTCACTCCGACGAATCCACCGGCCAGACCTTCAGCACGTGCTTGCCGCCCTCGGGCAACTCGAACGGGCCCGGGAACGGATTGGCGGCGCCTCGTTCCCGGTCGAGGTAATCGGTGTCCAGCCGGTAGGGCGAGCCGTCGGGCTGCAGGTAGGGCAGGTCGGGAACTTCCGCCTTGCCGAGCAGATCGCTCGTCACCAGCGGGCCCGGCGTCCCTTCGACCCATGCCTTGTCGGCCGTGATCTCGAGGTACAGCCCGTCGGGTTTCTCGATGAGCTTCACGCCGGGATCGAAGTCGGGCTTTTCAATGATAGATTCTCCGCGCGGCGAGGGCCGGGTCCCGTTCGGGTACACGTTGCCGCGCATGTACGAGGGCATCCCCGCCTTGTCGTAGCCGATGAAGCCGCGGCCGGCGAGAATGTTGTTGTAGAACCGATCGTCGCCGCCGGGGACGTTACGCAGTCCCGCCACGCAGGTCGAATGGGCTTTCATGTACGGCGTGTCGCGCCGCAGCTCGTTGTGAAACAGGACGCCGTTGAGAAACAGGTTGTGGACGTAGGCCCCGCCCTGCGACACGTCCAGAACGCTGTGGCGCGATTGCCAGTGACTGCCCGGCTTGATGGGAAACCGGGACAGGCACAGGTTGTGGTCGACCATGAACGGCCCGTGGTTGACCTCGAAGAACAGGTCCTGGGAGCCGTCGTTGTCGTGGAGCAGGTTGCGCGTCACGCGGGCACCCTGGGCCATCCAATCAAGCCAGATACCGCGGTTGGCCCGGTAGATGTGGTTGCCGCGGATCTCCGTGTCGATGGCGGCGTGGATCTTGATGCCCGCCATCTCGGCGCCGGTGAAGAGGCGCCGCACGTGCACGTCGTGGATCTCGTTGCCGGTGATCCGGCTGAAAACGGCACCTAAGCTGCCGACGATGCCCGCCTGCTCGCAGTGGGCGATGTGATTGTTTCGCACCACGTGGTGGCCGATGTTTTCCGCCGACCAGCCGTTTTCCAGTGCCCGCTCGATGGTCTTGACGTAGCCCTCGGCCGAGTTTTGCGAGGTATTGTCCCACCGGTCGCCGTACTTGCCCAGCGTGATGCCGACGCAGGTCGAGTAGCGCACGTCGTTGTCCTCGATGATCCAGCCCTTGCTCCAGTGGGTGCCGACGAGGCCGACTTGCTCGGCGGTGGGCGGGGCCCAGGGCGTGGCGGCGTGCATCATCGTCAACCCACGCACGGTGATGTAGTTCACGCCCGGCTTGTCGGGATAGAACACCGCCCGGCGGACGTTGATCTCGACTTGCCCTTGGTTGGGGTCGACGCCCTTGAACTGGGCCCAGATCGTCGTGCTCTTCTCATCCACGCGCCCGAACCAGAGCGGCGCGTCGCCGGCCGGCTGGAGCACGTCGTCGAGCTTGGCCGCCTCGGTGAGCCAGTGGCCGTCGAGATAGACCGCGCCGGTGTGGTGCTCGCGGCCCTTGGGGTTGAACCAGTCGCCGTGGATCAGGTCGCTGTACGGGTTGAAGTCCCCGAAGAAGTCGTTCGGCAGCGTGACCTTCCAGGTGTCGTGCTGCACCTTCTCCCAGCCCGTGACCACCTCCGAGCCCTTGATCACGACCTCTTCGCCCGGCGCGGCCTGGTAGGTGATGCGCTGCTCGTCGGACGTGCCGCCCCGCGGCGGGGTAATGCGTTCGCGGTAGGTACCCGCGTGGATCGTCACCACGTCGCCCGGCCGGCACAGCTTCGCGGCGGCCGAGATGGTCGCAAGCGGCTGCCCCGGGCCGCCGTCGTTGGCGTCGTCGCCCGTCACCGACACGTGGTATTCGCGTGCCGCTGCGCCCGAAGCAGCGAGCGCCAGTACACAGAACACGATTCCGATTGCCGCGGTGTGCCGTTTCATGGGTCTGATCTCCTGTTCGTCACGGGGGCTCTTGTCGTGCGGCGTTTCTTGTACGACGGCCTTCCAAGGCCGTCGAAATGTCCGCTCTGCGACGGCCTTGGAAGGCCGTCGTACATCTACAACCGGAAGTGCCGCCATTTTACTCGCACGCTGCCGCCGTGCAAACCTTGCCGGCTCCCCCCGCTACTCCCCGCACGTCGCCGCCAGCTCACGGAGGTAGTCGAGCGCCTCGTCCAGCTCGGGCACGTCCATGCCCACTTGGCGCCCGGCCGCGTCGCACTCGGCCAGCAGCACCAGCTCGTCGTAGTCCTCCGAGGCCGCGAGCCGGCGCCGCGACCGGGCACCCAGCGTCCCTTCGAGCAGGGCGTGGGCTGCCATGTGGTGCTCGATCAGCCAGGCCGTGCGCGGCGTGACGTAGCCGTCGAGCGCCTCGAGCGACGCGGCCGTGTGGTCGCCCGGGTCGATCGCCTTGCCCACGTCGTGCAACAGCGCCGCCAGCAGGAACTCCTCGTCGTAGGGCCGCTCGGCCCGGGCAAGCTCGAAGACCTGGAGGCTGTGGTACAGGGCGTCGCCCTCGGGGTGGTACTTTCGCGCCTGCTTGACGTTCTCCAGCGGCAAGAGCAGCATCTCGTAGATTTGGAAGCGGTCGACCCGGCTCTCGGCGTCCAAGAGCGCCTCTTCCAGCGGCAGCCCGGGGTACTCACGCTCGAGAAGCCGCTCCAGCTCGGCGATGCTCGCCCGCTCGATGGCCTTGCCGGTGATCGAGCTCTTGAACACGTAGTGCGCCTTGTTCGCCGGGTAAACCGTCAACTCGATAGGAAAACGGTCCTCGACGTGGACGTGGGTGAACGTCTGCTCGACGCCCCCCTTGCGCACCCGCTTGCGCTCGATTGAGTGGGGGACCCCCTCGCCCTCCAGGGCGCCGCAGACCGCCTCGACGCTGTCGGAGAAGACGTGCAGGTCGATGTCCGACCCGCGGCGCACGTGGCCCGTAAGCGTGCTGCCGATCAGGCGCGGCCTGAAGACCCGCAGGATGCGCATCAAGCGCAGGGCCTCGAGGCGCATCTCGCGCAGATTGTCGGAGCGGCGCTCGCCCTCGTGCATCCGGGCCAGGGCCTGGATCTGGTCGCGGATTTCGCGGTTGCTGGGCAGGTCGCTCGGCTTGGGGTCGCCCGAGAAGATCCGCCGGGCCGCCTTGAGCTTCGCGCGGAGGTACTCCCGCTCCTCGCGAATGTACATCAGCCGGGCCGCCTCGAACGCGATCCGGCGACGCAGTTTGTCGCTTGCCATCCTCGGATGCGCCGATTTGAAGCCCGTCGATGCGGCGCGGGGCTGTTGCCCGTATAATACCCCGAAACGGCCCCGGCGTCGAGCCCGCTCTTGTAGCTTCCCCCATCGGGGCGCGCCGGAGCCGATGAGTAAGCACCGGCCGAGTGAGTCGCTGGAGCGTTGGAGTGATGGAGTATTGGGGCCTCGCGGGTCGCTTTCCCTCGCCGTTCCATCACTCCATTACTCCAACACTCCATCCTCCACCCCCCGACCCCCCATGCTCTGCGAGCTCTGCCATCGCGACGAGGCCCACGATTTCCACCACTTCATCCCCCGCACGCTGCACCGCAACAAGTGGTTCAAGAAGCGTCACACCCGCGCCGAGCTATCGGCGGGCATCCACGTCTGCCGCCAGTGCCACCATACGATCCACGACCTCATCCCCGACGAAAAACAACTCGGCCGCCAATGCCCCACCCTCGACCGCCTCCGCGAACATCCCGAGGTGGCCAAGTACCTGGAGTGGAAACGGGGGCGGCGGGCGCGATAGAAGGCGTCCCGCAGCCGCTCACGGGCGGGGTCAGACCTCGTTTTTCGTTTTCCGCCCCAGGGGATTCGGCGGTCAAGAATTGTCCGGCGCCTGCCAAACGACGTGGTCCCGACCCGGTCCTCCCCCGAGAAAACGAAAAACGAGGTCTGACCCCTTGCCTTCTGCGGCCGCACTTTCCGCCCGATTTTTCTTTCCCCCAGGTTGGGGTCGATTTCCGGCCGAGAATCCCCCCTTCTGGCTGCCATTCCTGCGAATTTCACCCCCCTTATGACCCATTTTGGCAGATTTTCTATTTCTTGTGTCAGGAATCGGGCTGAGCGGCCAATTAAGGGTGAACCGTGGCGGGTACCCACGGGAGAACACACCTAAAGAGGGGGTCACAAAAATGAGATGGTTTATTGTTGGATTGGCGGCGGCATCGGCGGTACTGGTCGCCACCGCGGGGCAGGTCCACGGGGGGATTACCCTTGGGGGCGCGGTTGACGATCGGGTCAATCTCCAAACCGCCCTTGATGATCTAGGAGAGTCTTATACGCCAGGCTCCGAATATCCTGATCCCACAGGGCTAGGTGCTGGTGACATCATCATCATTGGGATGGACGGGGGGACGGGACCCTATCAGGATTATACGACCTTCCTTAATGCGGGTGGCGATTTGATTTGCGCGGGCGGGTCAAACTGGGATCCGTATCGTGCTTGGATTGCTGGATACTTCAATATCACGGACACTGCTTCAGGGTGGCACACTGATGGCGATTGGCATAAGAGCAGTGACCACATCGCGAATACCTACTTGCCGGATGACTACACGTTCGAAACCGTGGGCCATACCTACCATATGCTTGGTTTCCTTGCGACTCCCAATACGACCATTTTAGGATATAATGACGAGGGAATTGATATTGCGGCCATACGCGAGTACAACAACGGCGGCACGTTCAACTATATGGCCCTGGATTTGGGATGGAGACCCGGCGATCAAGACGCCTTCATCACACCTTGGCTGCATGGTGCTTTAGATGCCGCAAGAGAAGTAGTTATCCCCGAGCCCTCCACCTTCCTCGTCTGGTCCCTGCTCGCAGCCCTCGGTATCGGTACGGCAGCGTATCGACGGAAGAGGTAGGTCGCCCCCGCAATCTCGAACCTCAGAGCCCCATCGGTCCTTGCCGGTGGGGCTTCTTCGGCCGTGGTGACGGGAGCCCTGCTGTCCACGATGGCCTTGTGACCGAGGTCGAGAAGGGCGACCGGGCCCGACGGCGGGCCAGCGGGTGGCGGTGGACGGGGGAGGGGTCGGGGTCAGACCTCGTTTTTCGTTTTCTGCCCCGGAGGATTCCGCCGCCAAGGATCGTCCGGCGCCTGCCAAACCATGTGGTTGCCACCCGGTCCTCCCCCGGGAAAACGAAAAACGAGCTCTGCCCCCTCACCCCGACGACGGTTTTGGCACCGAGTCGAAAAGAGGCAGAGGGCCGCCAACCTCGGACGGCCGTGTTGGCGCTGCGCCGAAAAGCGGCAATGAATTGCCGCACTCCAAAGGCGAGGTTTGTCCAACAATGCGGCCGGGGCGGTGGCGGCGTTTTCGGCCAGGGGGGCGGTTGGTGACCATAAATACCCCCTAGATCACGTAAGTCCTTGCGGCGCCTGGAGATAAATTGGCCCAATTCTTGGCGCCTTTGCACTACGGGGGGTGCGCAACAATTGTGGCGACGGGCCGGCATTGCAGTCGCCGGCGGGGGCCGTGTAAAGTGGGGTGTGGGGACGTAAGGGGTTGCGGGGCAAAGGGTTACGAGGGGC
>Ga0180437_10003765_pt1 | contig 22239 bp, 18 predicted proteins | sample SS_ome_4_FD_132410 | JGI IMG/M metagenome (GOLD analysis project Ga0180437, IMG submission 132410) | Hypersaline lake sediment archaeal communities from the Salton Sea, California, USA - SS_3_D_1 metaG | ecosystem: Environmental > Aquatic > Non-marine Saline and Alkaline > Hypersaline >...
ACTTATAATGGATTCAATCTTTTCAAAAACCTTAATAGCTAATCTGTAGCTTTCCTCAGGATTATCGGGAGGAGTGTATGTGCCCTTTCCAACAAATCTTATCAATGTAAATCACGCTTTGGTTAACTCATCTATTTAATGCTCCACCAAGTATAATGCCTTCCTTCCGATCCATAGGCTTGAATTATTTTTAGGAGTTCATAATGTAACGTTCCTTCAAATTTATGTATTGAGCTTTCATTTTCGAAAATATGTAGTGCCCCTTTGGGAGAACCACTGTCGAAAATTAATATCCATTTTCCTCCAGCGTATTTAGGCAAGTTTACGGAATACATTCTCCGAGGTCTTTGTTGATCCCATCTATCACCAACTTCTGCTCTTGCTTGATTCTCTAATTCCTCAATACGCTGGACATAAATGCTCTAAAATCTCCTTTGTCACCATTTTACTCACCAAAAAACAGTTTTATAAGGTTCAAACTAACATGAGATAGTTTTAGTCTAATTCCTCCTCATCCTCCTCTGAAAATCTGTCCCACTTCCAATGAATATCTTCAATTCCCTTTTCATCCCGTAAGTAATTGACTCTTGTAGCCAACCCCGTAGCTGCTGCAAAGTCTAAGTCCCAAAATTCCATTTGATAAGCGTCTTCTTCCTCTAGGCTATATTCTATTAACGTTTCGTTTTCTTCATAACTAGTGTCTGTTCTCAATGCCTCAGCATATTCCTTCGCCAATTCATTCCAAGGTTTAAGTTTATAGAACGATAAGGTTTCAGGTATAGTTTGTAGTACAGTTAAGAAAAACTCGTTTTTTTCAACAAAAATTCTTTTCTCTAATATTTTGAAACGCATATAATCAAATTCACTTAAGAGCTCTTCATTAAAATCAAAAATAGATAAGCCCTCTGTTTTTTCTCCCTCTTCTTCGTCGTAATCCTCTAAACCAAATTTTTTACGAAAATCTGACAAGGATTGTCCCCTCCAATTATTCTCTTGAATCTTTAGGATATGAATGTAATTCAAATTTTTCGGGTAATTTTACTTCTAACATTGGTTTTGGTAATATATTTGTTGAAGAACTTAAAAATCGGAATTTTTGTAGAGTTTCAAACTCTTTTTGCGTAATTATCTTCCTCTACTGTTTAAAGTATATCTACTTCCCCCCTCACAAGAACTACCCCTGCACTTCACCCATATAGTCCCAATCTAAACGTTATATACCTCTTTTTTAAATTCCTTTTTCCTTTCCCACTCTCTGTATTGTTTCTCTATCCAATCCATATATACACCGCCTTCTTTTGTTTTCTGAAACCCTTCAAGGGAGTATTCATCATAAAACCTCAGCAAGTTTAAAGACGGTGAGTAGAATCTTGATAGGTGAACCCTATTTTCTATCCACTCAAGATTCATACTTGGATCTTGTTTTAAATGATTATCTACATCTCTGATAAAACTTATGAGTGCCTCCACCTTATTAGCAAAAATCTGTCTTTCAAAAGGAGAAGTATAAACAGTTGGTTGGTAACTACACTTTCCACAAACCCAAAAAGCGGGATATATATTGAAATCATCCCAACTTGTTCCACAATAGGGACAAAAACCATACATTTCTGCTTCTTTTTTATTTTCTGCTATTCTTTTTTGTGCTTTTCTTTCCTTCATACTCATTTATTTACCTTCTTCTTCGTTTCATTGTTGGAAAAAGGGAAGAGGCTAAAGATTAAGCATATTCAACCTCAAGTTCTGTAGTTTCTCTCAGCATTGTACATACCACGTAAGGAACTTGTTCTTTAATGTAATCAAGTATTTTTTTCCCTCGTTCTTCAAGGAAAGATATTAGAATTTCGTCCAATGCGAAAATCGGGAACTCAGGAATGTAGATTTCTCTTGCGGCAAGCATGATTAAAAGTGCTAAACTATATCTTTCACTTGTTGATAGCGTATTCAAAGGTTGGTTATCTGTTTTTGTTTTATAGACCACAAGACGATTGTCTTCAATGAAGACATTATGGAAGTTTTTATCAAAACCTAAATAACGAAGCAGGTCTTTAACCTTTTCATTAAATACCAGTCTAACACCATACAATTGTTTTTTGTAGATCTCATCATATTCCTTCTCTTCTTTTTCCAATTTTTCAATCTCTTTACTCCATTCCTCCTCTAATTCCATGATACTTTTTTTAGGGTCAAATTGCCGGCTAATTTCAGATATGAGGACACTTCGCTCTGATACTCCTCCACCCCCATTCTTCTAAAGTACCGTTCGGTAGCAAACGGTCTTTGCTGATGACGTAATCCTTCTCTCGGCAACTCTTCTATTTCTATTACTGAAATTATTCTGTAGCAGTCCCCAAATAACAACCACGACAGCACACCAATCTTCCCAAACACTTTCTTTTTGAAAGTAATCGCCTGATACTCTACCCTATAAAGCGCATACTCCCCAGAATTCCACATAAGTAGTAGACTGCCTATACCAGTAGCTACACTTACTAACAAGCAGACTCCAAAGTTAATTTCTAGGAGTATGTGTTTGACCACTAAAAATAAGAAAAAAACCAAGGGATGCAATCCTATCGAAAACAACAGCAACTTTGAAAAACTCTCTTTTAGAGTTGCCGCCCTCTTATAACCAAACACCACACATGTACTGCACACCACACTCAACAAATACGTCACATAAAAGTATAAATAGCGAAACAACAGATACCACACCAAATAGCTCAACGAAAAACCGCCCACATAAAATCCACCTTGCAGATACACCCATGTGAGCCCCATCATCGCTACCATTAATAGGATTACACACCAATAGAATGCATCCTTGAGTGGCGAATGGCTTGTATCATTTACCATATCGCTCGCGACCTCCAGCAAGGGTTTGAGTCTATGGTTTTTCGGTACAGTCCGCTACTACTCATCACTTTTTTAAATTAACCTAATATCCTTCCTTGCTTCCTTAATCGTATCATAACTTCTTAATTCACAGCTGCTTTTAAACACCACCAAAATCGCGGTGTTTATATACTCCAATGCAACTCACAGCTCATCACTTCAGGAACTGACAGCTAATAAACAAGGAAAACGTTTTGAACGAAATTGATAGAAAAATCGATTGCTAAGGAGAATTAAACCTATTTTAAACCGAATTTAATAACTTTCAGCCCTTGTTACTGCGTTTTAGATATGTTTACAGCGTTTTAACCAATCAAATTTCTTACTGCCAATTTGCTGTAATTCCAACGTTTTTGTTGGTTTTTCAGCGCTTTCGAAGAATTTTCTACCAATACGCTGTAATGTTTAGCAACTTAGTTGCAAAATCATGCATCTCTTTTCTTCAGCCTCATTTATAAATAAGCAACGATAATTTATAAAAAAAATCAAAAATGACCACTATATGGTGAAAAACAAACTTGTATGGGGGAAGTTTAAGAAAAAGTGGGAGTTCTACACCATTTGTTAAAGAACTTAATGAATCTTCACATAGTAAGTCTTCCAATATCTTCTTTACGCCGTTGTTCTTTAAGATAGAAACTTTGCAACGTTATGCCATAAGAGTTTACCATCTGAAGACTGCAAAACGCTCATTCCTTGTAATAAACTAAATACAGCTGCCTCATTAATTGTTGAAATTCTTTTAGTCGCAAAAATTCACCTCTAATTGTGTTAAAGAAAGTTGTTATGGTTAAAGAATTTAAAATCTTTGTAGTAATTATGTAAGTTTAACAATCCCATAACAATTAAACGAATTAATCAGGTTAAAGTAATGAGTAAAGATCAACTTAATCAATTTTGGCGACAACAAACCTCTTTTCATTAAGATATTTTAAAATTGATTTTAAGCACGTTTAATTCTTCAATTGAAGAAGGAGACTTTTTTAACCATAACATTTTTGTAAGATCACTTTCTACAACAATTGTAGAGGCGTTCATAAAGGCGTTTAATAAAGGTATTTGGACGGATACCTCTATTTGAGTACAGAAACAAAAAGAAATTTTTTTGAAAAAAGTCAAAATCTATTGTATTTTAACAAACTAGATGAAAATCTCTATAAAAAGAAAAAGGGTGAAGATAATGCGAAAATGCCCTAACTGTGGAAGCACTAGTATTAAAGAAGAAATTGACCGAAGTAAGATTATTGGATATTTGCTTCACGAGCCAATCTATGAGAAAACGCTCGTTTGTAAGAACTGTACACATAGATGGAAATCTGGAGAAGAAGCATCGAAGCCTGCGAGACCATCACCAGAAGAACCAGAATCCCCACCAGAAGAACCAGAACCCCTAATAGAAGAATCTGAATCCCTAATAGAAGAACCAGAATCCCTAATAGAAGAATCTGAATCCCTAATAGAAGAACCAGAATCCCCACCAGAAGAACCTCCCACAGGAGACTAAGGAGACATCTAAAGATTCAGCATGAAGTAGTAAAGACAAAAAGGCTAAAATTTCATAAAGACTCATTACTTTTTCACTATTTTTTGATATCTTTAGAGTTTCAACCTAAAATTAGTGAAGCAAAAGAAAGCATTAAGAGAAAATAATAAATTAAGGAAAATCTTCATTCTCGTTGCGAATAATTCTATTGAAAGAGAAGCAGGCAGCAGACTGAAGTTTTTTTCAGTCTTCTTACTTTGCGTTAAACTTCCTCTCGACTTTCAGTCTTAGAGAGTGTCAAACTTAGCCAAATGGTATGATTCCCTCTTGCGACAACTGTGCTATAGTTACTGCAATTATGAAAACAATAACCAAAATTATAACTGTTCCAGGGCCAACTTTAATTCCTGGAGCATCATCTTGATAGAATCTTATTAGGCCAGCACTCGCTGAAGGCATTGGTGCATCTTTTTTCTTTTTTGATTTCTTAGTTCTGCGTGACATAAAAACTCATCCTCATTTTTAATAACCAGACTTTATAATGTTTTCCTCATTACAAGTTTTGTAAAAATTTGTTTTGCCTTAATAAATTCTTAAGAATGAAAAGAATAGCCTAAAAAATACCATATTAGTGTTTATAGAATTCTTTTAAAGGGTTTTGTCGAATTTTTACTGAGAGGGGTTTACGCGACGCTAAGTTTATATGTCTCTTAGGAAAATACATTTTATAGAAATATTTTACTTATTTTCATGTTTTAACTCACTTTGTTATGAAATGCTCATCATTTCATTTGGATGGTGAGATGTGTAAAACAAGGATAGGTATGATCCATGAGTGATCCATTAAACAGTGAATATTTCAAAAATATTGAAGAAATCGTAGAAAAGTCATATGAACTTGCAAAAAAGGCACGAGAGAAGAACTTAGATCCCTCCCCACTTCCTGAAATAGCCTTAGCAAATGATCTTGCAGCGCGAGTTGAAGGATTGGTTGGGCCAAAGGATGTTGCGCAGGCTATTCGCCAACTTCAAGAGAAACTCGAACGCGAAGAGGTGGCTTTTCAAATAGCAAAAGACATTGTCTATGAGAAATTTGGAGAAATGAGCGATGAAGAAGGTGCCGAACAAGCAATCCGAACTGCCCTAGCCATTCTTTCGAGTGGGATCACGGCAGCTCCATTAGAAGGCATTGCAAAAGTCAAAATCAAAGTAGCAACAGATTCAAAACGTTATTTAAGCATCTATTTTTCTGGACCAATAAGAGCTGCTGGAGGAACAGAAACAGCGTTGACCGTACTAGTAGGGGATTTTGTGCGTAGATTGTTGCATCTTGATAGATATAATCCTTCAAGTGATGAAGTCGAACGATATATCGAAGAGGTTGATCTTTACAAACGTGCAGTTCATCTACAATACCCTTCAATAGATGAAGAAATTCGAAAAGCAGTACAACATCTTCCAGTTGAAGTTACTGGTGAGCCAACTGAGAAGATAGAAGTATCAGGTTATCGCGATATCCCTTCTATTGAGACAAATCGTGTCCGTGGAGGAGCTATGCTTGTACTTAATGATGGTATTTTAGGCAAAGCTCATAAACTCCCAAAAATAGTAAGAAAGATAGGGCTAGAGGGATGGGAATGGCTAAAGAATCTAAAAGAGTTAAAATCCAAAAAAGAAACTGATACAAGTGATTCAAAACGGATGACAAGTGATAAATACCTTGCAGATGTAATTGCAGGCCGTCCAGTATTTGCACATCCCTCTCGACCCGGTGGATTCCGTCCAAGATATGGAAGGGCTCGAAATACAGGACTTGCTGCTGTTGGAATACATCCTGCAACAATGGAAATCTTAGACGAATTTCTCGCTACGGGAACTCATGTGGTTACTGAAAGACCAGGAAAGGGTGCGATCGTAGTTCCAGTAGATAGTGTAGAAGGACCAACAGTGAGACTCAAAGATGGTTCGGTGTGTTCATTCAATAATATCGAAGATGCACGTTCAAATATACATAATACAGAAAAAATCCTCTATCTTGGGGATATGCTCATTGCGTATGGTGAATTCTTAGAGAATAATCATCCTCTAATTAATTCAGGATATTGTGAAGAATGGTGGGTTCTTGAATTAAGGAATGCCTTAATGAAATCACCCATTAAGAAGGAAGATCTTTGTGTACGTCTCAATATTTCTCCTGAACATCTAAATCAATATATTGAAAATCCTTTCATTATCTATCCAAAGTCTCTTGAGGCCCTTAAACTTTCTCAATTACTTAAAATACCGTTACATCCAAGATATACATATCTATGGCATGATATACTTCCTGAAGAACTTATGAACCTTTTAGAATGGCTTATGCAAGCAAAGATGAAATACAATGGTGAATTTTGTACTGAAATACGTGTAACTAATACAAATCCTTCTTCTAAGAGTATTTTAGAAAAACTTTGTGTACCCCACAGCGTAGAACAGGATAAAATCGTAATATCTAACCATGCCCCAACTTTGGCATATTGCCTTGGCATCCAAAAAGATATTACATTAGAAAAGATCCGTTCCAAATTTCAAATAACTTCTACGATAAAGGATGTACTCTTCTTAATCAATACACTTTCTGACATTGAAGTAAGAGCCAAAGCACCTATATTCATTGGAGGACGCCTAGGACGCCCTGAAAAATCAAAAGCACGTGCTACATCTCCTCCTGTTCATGTACTTTTTCCCGTTGGATTTGATGTAGGTCATAATAGAAATATCGTTGAAATAGCAAAAAAAGGAGATGTCTCGCTTGAGATCGTTCACAAAGAATGTCCATCCTGTCATTATACATCATTTATGAACTTATGTCCCAGATGCGGGCATCAAACTACTATAGCGCCTAAATGCCCTAAATGCCACACACAGAGTCAAAAAAATATCTGTCCTAATTGTGAAACGCTTATTCGAGGATATGAAAAACAAAAGATTTCTCTTCAGCAACTTCTCGATGAAGCCTTGCGAAAAACTGGCGTTAGAAACATAGAAAAAGTAAAGGGAGTTAAAGGCTTAACAAGCAAATTCAAACAACCTGAAATACTTGAAAAAGGAATCCTTCGCTCAAAATATGGATTATACGTGTATAAGGATGGAACAACACGATTTGATGCAACTGATGCGCCCTTAAGTCATTTTAAACCAAAAGAGATTAAAACTTCGATTGAAACTCTAAAAGGTCTTGGTTATACTCACGATTATATGGGTAATCCGCTCATTGACGATGATCAAATCCTTGAGTTAAAGGTACAAGATATTGTCATTCACAATGAATGTGGCGATTATCTTGTTAACGTTGCCAAATTTGTCGATGAATTACTTGTCAAAGTATATGATCTACCTCCTTTTTACAATATCGTTAAGAAGGAACAACTAATAGGACACCTTGCTATTGGATTAGCACCCCATACCTCTGCAGGTGTCATTGCTCGCATCATTGGTTTTACTGATGCGTATGTGTGCTACGCTCACCATTATTTTCATGCTGCTAAAAGACGCAACTGTCTGTTTGGAACAGAAGAGGTGCCCATATGGGACGTGGATAAAAATAAACTTATTCTAACGCCTATTAGCGAAATTATTGAAGAATCAATTTTTAAAGGCGCAAATAAAGAGATAGTAGATGATTTTGGAACGTTAGCAGTAGAAAATCTCTACCCACAATGGCACGTTGTAAGTATTGATGAGGCTACCAATACGCCTATTTTTCAACCGATTAAACACTGGATCAAAGGAAAATGCACTCATTGGGTTAAAATAAGGACCGAGACGGGTAGAATTCTAAAAATGACCCCTGATCATATTGCGCTTGTGTGGAATCAAATTAGTCAAACAATTACAAGAATAAAGGCCAAACAGTTGAAAACCGGTGATTATATCCCTATTGTTACAAAACTTCCCTTGCCAACTTTAAAAGCACAATCAAAGATCAATATTCTCAAAGAATTGGCTATTAACTTACCAAATGATATTTTTCAGGCATTTAAACATCAGGTGCGATTACGAAACGCAGACGAATGGATGAAAACCAAAATTCTTCAGTATGCACGAAATTATAATTTATGTGATCTTAGCAAACATTACAAACGTGTGCCACCTCAAGTTAGAAAGTATCTACGCAACCTTTTACCAGAAAGACCATTGAAAAAACCACTTGATCCTAGGTGGTTTATATCTATTCCACTCAGTCATCTTGAAGTTCTCCAAAGAGAAGGGGTGTTTAATTGGGATGATATTCCCGAAGATGCAATACTCGGTATGGCCAGAGATGATCACACTGTTAATCCCTACATTCCATTTACAACTGATTTTATGAGATTACTTGGTTATCTTATAGCGAAAGGGTACATCAGGGATGAAGTTACTTGTTACCAAACGAATTTTAGTGTTCCAGATTCAAATTTAAGAGAACATGTAGAGTACCTCATCAAGGAAACCCTAGGATCTTCTCCATATTATAAGAAAGATAATCAACAGTTGATTCATACAGGACGTATACATGTATATCTATTTGCTTATGCATGGAGAATAGGAAAAACTGCTCTCACAAAGCGCATTCCTAATTTTATTTATACAACACCCTCAGAATATAGATTTCATTTTCTGTCTGCACTAATCGATGGTGACGGTTCAATTATACCACAATCATGTAGGACTACGATTTATACAGGGAACTATAAACTGTCGCAGGATTATTGCTTACTTCTATCCACATTAGGTATATTTGCACGACTATCAATAATCGAGGGTGGAAGATATGGTAAAAAAGTAATTGAGAGATATAAAGAACTTGGAGTTGAACCCAAAAAAGATAATCCTCTTTTTCATGTGAACATTCCGGGAAGAGAAAATGAATTACTATTCGCAAATATTAGCTTGAAACACAAAGAAAAACTAGAAAAAGTAAATAAAATATTGAATAAGGAATTTCCTGATCCCAAAAGATTTCAGAAAATAGGTGAAAATGTTATTGCAGACAAAATAAAGAAAATAGAGATTATAAATTCTAGAAAGCCCTCCTATTGTTTGGAAGTTGATTCATATGATGAAGTAAAACAGACATACCATAATATTGTAATGTTAAACGGTCTAACAACCGCTCAATGCGACGGAGACGAAGATAGTATCATTCTACTTTTAGATGGGCTTCTTAACTTCTCTAAAAAACTACTTCCTGAAAAAAGAGGAGGAATGATGGATGCGCCCTTAGTTTTGACGGTTTGTTTAGATCCTCATGAAATTGATGATGAATCATATACTGTGGATCAAGTTGCGACTTACTCCTTAGAATTTTATCAAAAAACGCTTGAGAATGTTGACCCTAAAGATATTGAAGATATTATAGATAATGTTGGACATCGTTTGGGTTCTCCAGCACAGTATGCAGGTTTCCGATTTTCACATCCTACAACCTCTATTGCGGCGGGACCAAGTTGTACAGCTTACAAGACACTTGACAGTATGGAGAAGAAGGTTATTGCTCAACTCAATTTAGCAAAGAAAATCCGTGCAGTGAACGCTAAAGATGTTGCAGAACGCGTATTCTCACACCATCTCCTTCGTGATATTGTGGGGTGTTTAAGAAGATTTGGTAGGCAGAAAGTAAGATGTACGACTTGTAACAGGAAATATAGACGAATTCCACTCTCTGGTAATTGTCCAAATTGTGGAGGGAAACTAATACTAACGGTTTCAGAAGGCACTGTTATGAAATATCTTGACTTAGCTGAAAAAATTGTAAATGACCAAGATCTAGATCTATATCATAAACAACGTATCATTTTGCTTAAGAATGCTCTAGAATCTTTGTTTGAAGATGATGCACCAAAACAAGTGAAATTAGGAAAATATATTTAGAAGATGCAACTTCTTAGTTTCATAATTACCACCGCAAGGAGACCCCCCAATTTGGGGGGGAATGAATTGAGGGCAGGTATTTGACCACACAACCCTTTCTGCGGAGACAGGGGTTGGTGTAACCCAACCTCGGGTGGTGTTTTAATGACGGGTACTCTCAAGTCCCGCCGCTCCCAACACCAGGGAGTAGGTTCTCTTCGCCAAGGTTATCAGTCAGTATTCTACGATGATCACTGAGAGTTTCCTCTCTGTTTAAACCACCGTTTACAGAGCAAGGGACTAGAGAAGCATCCCTTGGTGTGTTCTTTAACTCTCCTGATAACGTAGATACCGTCATATACATGACCTCTCTTAGGCTAATCAACCAATTACTCTTGCTCCTCACGGCACAAGCCCCCTAACTTGTTAGGGGGTGATTGACCTCATCGCTAATATACCTCACTCCTGCGTAATATCCTATTACACCAGAAGAGAAGAGGATTTTAGGAAGAATCACATAAATATATAAGTTCAGATTTACAAATACACTATGAATCTTGCTTGAAAACAGGTGTTTAGCAACTCATATGGTACTTTTCCATAAAACTAACTTACGAGTTGAAAAAAGCCTTACTTTAGTAAGGATAACTATTATTGAAATTAAATCTTTTTGAGGGATTCTTTTGGAGAAAGCTAGTGACATTATGACTAAAGATGTGGTCTGTGTAAAAGTTCCAGGTACACGTGAAGATGTTCTACAATTAATCCATGAACATAAACATTTTGGTTTTCCAGTTGTGAAGAAGGGAGAAAACACGCTTGCAGGAATCATTACTAGAACTGATTTAATGCGAAAACCAGATGAAAACCAGATAGCGCTTCTTATGACACGTGATGTAGTTTCATTAAATAAAGACGCTTCTTTGAAAGAGATTACTTCAATCCTTTTATCTAACCGAATTCGTCGTGTACCGATAGTTGAGGATGATCAAATAGTTGGCCTTATTACAACTGCCGATATCGTACATAAAGCTATTCTACGTGCAAATATCAGTGATCCTATTGAGAAACATATGAAGAAAGAAGTTGTTTCTATTTACGAAGGCACCCCATTACCTGCTGCATTGACCATAATGGAATTAGCAAATGTTGAACTTATGCCTGTTCTTAATGATGCATCAGAACTTTCAGGTGTCCTTAGTAAGGCGGACCTCTTTTCATCATCTGAAATTATTTCTGAAAGAAAGATCTCCAGCATGTCTGCAGAAAGTGAAGGAGACTCATGGTCATGGGATGCCATCCCACAATTAGTAGTCACCAAAAAAGAACTTAGACTTCCTTCAAAACCAGTCTCTGAAATAATGATAAAAAATGTAATCTCAACATTTGAACAAACTCCAATTAGTGAATGCGCAAAATTAATGAGGAAACATGATGTAGACCAAATACCCGTTACAACTGTGAATGGCGAACTTGTTGGGATTATACGAGATACTGATTTACTTCAAGTATACTTTGATAAGTTTTCCGAAAAGTAAATCCCAAAACAGATTCAATGTTTTTAAAGATGATTGAGGATACATCATTTATTTGACCTATTGGCTTGCAGGGACATTACTAAGCGAAAGATTAAATAATCAAAAAGGTCTACCGAATTCAATCTCTCCATAAATGAATGGATGTTGTTTCCTGCGGTGAAATAATGATGAGAAAAATTGCACAAAATAGGTCTATAGTGCTTTTATTAATGCTTTCCATTTTACTAATTCAACTTACTGGCACCTTCATGTCACAGGATGTGTACGCTGATGAAAAAACAATTATCCTTTTTGATCAAGTTCATTTACAGTTTTATACATCGGAACGAATGCAATCAGCTATAATATCATTAAATAATACTGAAGATTTCATAGTTTATTTCAATGACCAACGTTTTACTGAAACATCACTTCTTGGTGTGGATATACTCGTTATAGAAAATCCAGAACGATCCTTTACTTTACAGGAACGTTTAGTGTTAGTCGAGTATCTAGACAATGGTGGAAATATTTTCTTACTGGCTGACCCTCGTGGCACAATTTCTAATCTGAATAATATCATAGATGCTGTTCAATACACAGATGGACGCTTTTCTCAACATGTTATTTTTGACGAAGAGTTCAATCAAAATAATATTTCCACCCAAATCAGTGTTTCTCGTGAAGAATTGCGAGAAAGTAGCCCACTAACAAACGGTGTCAAAGAAATTATTACACATTCAATCTCGATTGAAGATGACGATCCTAACAAAGTTATTGCAACAGGAAGCAACTATTCACTCGCAGGACTAGAAGGAAAAAGCCAACCAGCTTGGCTTGTTGCATCTACGGTTGGACGATCTCGAATTGTCCTATGTGGTTCCACAAGTATGTTTAGTGATGTTAAACCAAGCAAGTCTGAAGTTACATGGTATCAAACAAAAGATAACGCACGTCTTTGGCAAAATATCTTCTCATGGCTAGCTCAAAAGGAAATACCGCCCTCATTTCTAGGCACAGCACTTCCACCTCCACTTACTTTAATTATATCAGCTCTTATTGCAGGGATCGTGTTCATCGGTGGGGGTTTTAGTCTCTATTATCTACTTCAACAAAAAGAATTGAAGCCAGTATCGGAAATACTAAGACGAAAGAAGAAAGCGGAGAAGCCAGAACCAACCCCAGAGGAAGAAACTGCGCAAATTGAAGAGGAGAAGGCCATTTCAATAGATGAAGAAGAAATAACAACTGAAGAGAAACCTGCTCCTCCGAAAAAGAAGAAAAAGAGAAAACAGCGGACATATAAAGTTCGTCGATAGATCTTAAACCTCGATCACTATCACTAGAACATTTTCATATCTACAGTAAAACAGTCATTTTAGGATCTCAAATGTTTCCGTGTAAATACTTTCAACCTCAGCTTTCCATGCTTCAAGTTTTTCAGGAGTAGGATAATTCTGGAAAAGTCCTTTGATTTCTTTCATTTTTGACGATATTTTTCTAAGTCGATTGAGAAGTCCTAGTTTTCCAATGCCACTAAAGAGACGTTTCACCTTTTCGGTAAGGTTTAATACCAGATCATCTCCTAAGCTGGCGCTCAAAATGTCTTCCTCTTTTAGCAAGCGATGTTTCATTCCATAGTTCAATTCATCATCAGGAGTGTGTTGTAAAAATAGACGAAAGATGTCTAGTCCAGCTTGTTTCGCACCATATTCTTTCATATAATCTATATTATACTCCCATAGACCTCTTTCTGATAGATCGCCTTTCTCAAGAGCACGATCCACGTTAGTGGCTGCTAAGTATCCACCCATCATTGAAGGACCGATCCCGCCTCCATGGATTGGATTAACCTGACATGCAGCATCACCCACTATTAACAAACCATTTGTCACCTGGGACCAAATAGGTCGTCTTGTTGGGACGAAACCGCCACCTTTATGCACTATTGTGGATTCTTCAAAAAGGGCGTCCTGTAATACATGCGCGTAAAGTTGTTTTCGTGGATGTGGGTTATTTGGTATATTCTGTACACCCAATCCTACGTTAACCCTCGTTAAACTTTCTGGAAACACCCATACATATCCTCCAGGTGCTATACTTTGTGTCAAATAAATTTTACAGAAATTTGGATCTTCAATTTCATGATTAAGATCTCTTATTTCTCTAAAACAAACAATTAGGTCTTCATTTTGAACAGTTCGTTCTATACTACTATTGCGTAATTTTCTACGTAATACCGCATTAACTCCACTTGCATCGATTGTCACCTTTCCTCGTATTTCTTTCTTTTCTCCATCGTCTAACGAGTGTGTTAATACACCAGCAACATATTCTCCTTCATAAATAGGGGATATAACGGATGTGTTATCTAAGAATTCCACTCCCGTATCTATTGTAGCATCCAGTAGCCTCTGACCGAATTTAAGACGATTTATCATATAGCCTTTGACGCCTTCTCCCTGAATTTTTAATATAGTCTCTTTATCTGGGGAAATTACATCAATTCCATCTATATTTGCCTCGCATTCATCTTTTGTAGGGTAACGTAATCCTATTAGTTTGTTTAATGTATCAAAATGATGTTTTCCTATAGCATCTCCACAAACTTTTTCTCCTACGACCTCTTTCTTCTTTCTATCAATTAATAAAACTTTATAGCCCTTCATTGCCAGTGTTCTTGCGGCTGTAGTGCCTCCTGTCCCTGCACCAACAATAATACAATCATAACCCATATGTTTCACCAAAAAAATATCCATTTTGCAATTTCTGAGAAATTACTCAATTTAGATAAATATCACCACTATTTAGCTATGAAACAATCTAGCGAAATGAAGTGTTGAGTATTTTTTAAGAGTTTTCTAACATTTCCGAAGGTGTAGATTATCTTTGTTCTATGATTCTTTTTAAAAATTAAGTAACTTTGTAACTCATAAAAATTTTATATAAAACTAAAAATACCTCATGCATGTAAACATTGTACAGTATAAGGGGTGAAGAGTTTTTGAATCTAGAAAAAATAATCGAAAAGATAAGAGCGCAATTAGATGAACTAGATAAATACCGTGAAAAAGCCATTAAACTCTCAAGAGCGACAGTAAGACTATGTGGAGAATCTATTCGGGCGGTTCACACACGCAACTACAATAAAGCCATTGATAAGAATAACTCTGCAATGGAAAAATTAGAAGAATTAAAAATGCTGGCAAAAAATGCACCCGATTTTTTAAACCCATATCTAACTATTGCCTTTCAAGAGTATGTTGAGTCGAATGTATTATTGAACTTGATACAAAAAAATGAGTTTCCTTCACCAGACGAACTTCAAGTACCATATGTGCCCTATTTACTTGGCCTAGGTGATGTAATCGGGGAGTTACGAAGATTTGCTTTAGATGCATTAAGATTTAATAAAATAGAAGTAATGCAACGCATGCTTTCTTTAATGGAAAAAATATACTCAGAATTATTGTTTTTTGACTATCCAAAGGCGATTACACCCGGTTTAAGAAGAAAAACAGATATTGCTAGAAGCCTCGTTGAAAAAACACGAGGTGATGCTGCTACGGCTGTTCAACAAGAAAAACTGCTCGCAGAACTATTGAAGTTAAAAAGAACTAGTGAAGAACAGTGATTCCTAATAAAATGTACAAATTTCTTAGTATATGAAAATCAATGAAAAGATGTTTTTTATAGAAACTGGTCTTTTAACAAACATTTTACAATCATATATACTTTAAACTGTTTTCTTTTGGCGAGTTATACCATTATGCAAAGAAATCGAATTAGGCTGTAATTTATCCTTTTAGGGAAATATGTGGTGTTTAAATAGTAATTATAATTCGTTTTATCGAGGAATAAACCGTTATTTGACTTTTTAGCATGAATTTAGTAAGCATTTTATACAATGAGGCGACGTGTGTGAAGGTAATAGAAAAGGGAAGACCTCTCGATTATGAAACATATGAATTTATAAGAGATTGTGGCATCACCGCCATTGTTTTACTTAAATTTGACCTCACTATGGGACCATATATTGCTTTTAAGGGATTATATGACCATAATGTGCCTATTATAGAAGCTTTAGATAATCTAGAATATCTCGCGCAATTTTATGTAGGAATTGCAGGAACAGAAATGGATTTCCTTGAAAAAAATGGTGAACGGATTATTATTGCACAACAAACACATAAAATAGATGTTACCGATATTACTGATGTCATACTAATTTGTATCGATCACTGGGTCTCGAAAACCGCTGCCCATAAACTTGCTAATGAATTATTAAAGAAATCACACGCTGAACCTCATCGCCTTGAAGAAGAAATCACTTATCTTAAAGAAACATCTCCAAATTTGAAAGTTGTTTTGAAAAATACTCCTAGAAAGTTGACTCTAAAGCGCCCCTTGCCAAAAAAAGTGAAAGAAAAGCAGAAAATAACTAGTATGATGGGATTTAACACGACGCCTTTTGCCGACTTTCAACAAAGAGAATTCAACGAGATTGAATTAAAGTTACGTGTTTTGAAAAAATCAATGTTTTTTCTTCAGGTAAATCTAGAAAACCTTAACATAGCCCATTTCTTCGATGTGTTCATTTCCCATATTGAGTTGAACAAAGATACAACATTCTCCATTAATATAAGCAAAATGCAAGCGAAATACGATTTAAGTCTCACATTAGTTTTACCCCCTAATCAAAGGAATTTCGTGGAACGCTTAGCAGCTGCCATGTCTATGGCAGGAATTTCAGTCTCGATCGTGCGAGAAACAGCTCTTGAAGATAGTTGGATACTTCCTTTAGGAATTACTCAAGGCACCTCACTTAGAATCTCAAGAAAACATAAAGACTACATCCAAGTACTCAGTTCATCAGAAAATATCATTTCACTATTTAGAAGTACATTTTTATCATCTCTCACTTTGGCTACATTTCTCAACGCTCTAGAAACGATGCAAATTACTGTTATATGCCAAGGGATCAAAGAAAATAAAGTTGCCGTCGAAATAATATTAGTAAAACTACACCACGAAAAAGCAGAACTTGACAAATTCTGTTTGCCGAAAGAATTTTCTGAACATTTTGTCAAAGTAAGAGGAAGACGTGCTTTAATCAATGTCGTAAAGAACCTATTATTAAGGCATTGTACGAAAGGTATTAAAATCTCTTTACAAGAATTGACAGAATTCTTAGTTGGAGACAGCTAATGAAAATAGCTGAAATAGAATACCCATTTGTAACTTATAAAGAAGTGCAAACTAAAGGTTTTAGTGATCACGTACATGTTTAAGAATATGTCCTGCTTCAGGAAGTATTAATCTTTGCATGGCTATTTTTACTGCATTTGGAGAACCAGGAAGACAAAAAATCACCTTATTCATAAATACTCCAGCTAATGCTCGGCTTAATATGGCTGCAGACCCGATCTCATCGAAACTGAGTTTTCGAAATAATTCACCAAAACCAGGCAGGGTTTTTTTTAGGAGAGGGGAAATCGCCTCAATAGTTACATCTCGAGTTGTAAGACCCGTTCCGCCGGTAAAAATCAGCAAATCTACATCATCTTGATATCCATACTGCTTTAAGATGTCTTTGATATGATCAATTTCGTCAGGAACATATTCTATTTTCACTACAGAGTGCTTATATTCCTCTGCTAACATTTTTATTAGATTTCCAGAAACATCATCAGTTTCACCTGAAGCTGTAAATTGATTATACCTTGAATCACTTACTACTATTACACAAATTCTTAATTGTATAGGCATATCTTTCTTATGGAGAGATGCCGTTGGTGGTTGTCCAGTCATTCAACTGCCATCTCCCTCTTTATCTTTTTTAAAACACGAATATCTTTCAATCGTGTAACAGGATATTGCCCGTCATCATCCTTTTCATATTTCTTCACCATGTCCCAAATATTCAATAACGCTGTTGTTGTGGCCATAAGTGCTTCCATCTCAACTCCCGTACGTCCTATACTCTTAACACGTCCCCTCGCTTTAATGCTGTTGGCACCTACTTCATATTCAACCGATACATTTGTTATGGGGATTGGATGACAAAATGGGATTAACTCTGGTGTTTTCTTTGCAGATATTATTGCTGCAATCTCAGAAATGCTAAATACATCTCCTTTGTCCACTTTTCCATCCTTTATCAACTGAATCGTTTCAGGACTTAGAATAAGTTCTCCCTCTGCTAAAGCCTCTCGATAAACTTCCGATTTTCTACCAACATCAATCATATGACTGTGAATTAAAATCACCTCCAAGGATGTCTGGCACCTAAAGGGCATTATCCTTGTCGCTAAACATTAGATTATTGAACTCTATTTAAAATCCTGTCCAAAAATATTAATGAAGTTTGATTTATTTCTTTTTGGTAGAATTAATGCAAAAGCATTCAAAAAATCATGAAACATTGTCAATTAAATACCGTTAAAGTATAGGTGCATCACACAATCTCACTAAAGATTCTTGAGCACAGTTTAACACGAATTCTTGTAAAGTTCTTTTATCCATATCTTTTCTTTTTGCATAGCCATACATCCCAGCACAAAAGAGACAAAAACCAAAATCGTAAGACTGTTGTTTGTTAGTTCCTTCAACAGTCTTGTTTCTTTGAAAATAGTTTTCAGCCGTCTGAATACAATATTCAAGAGCCTCTTGTATACTATTCTCAGCAAAATCTATAAACGCATCAAAATTGAAAAAATTGCTCAGGATAACGCGTCCAAGATATCCTCTGTAAATACATTGAGAAGAGCAAAGTTCACAGTGCTCAAAAGGTAGTTTATCACTTAAGCAATCTGTCTGAAGTATCTCATATAGGTTAGGGGATGTGGCAGGAATAGTTAATGAATCTGATCTTTGTATTTTTTGAATAACATTAGACATTGTTCTCTGGGGGATATTAATTTCGTTTAAAAAAAGAGGGAATTGTTTGTTCTTCTGATTGAGAGTTGACGAATGATGTATCCTTCTTTAAAATTTCTTTTTTAAGTGTCCTTGCTATCCTTTGATAAAAGTCCTCACTCTGGTTAAGTTCTGATAGTACTTTATAATCACTGAAATAATATCGTAAAAGACAATATTTGATTCGAGAATGAACATCAAATTCTTTGAAATCATCTAGAAGACGTTCGGGGTTAGATTCATTTTCATAATATCTAGAGAGAAACTGATCTACATCTGTTTTTGTCTTAATCTCCCATGCACTGTTTCTAAAATTTTTGCAATACTCAACTGCTCCTTCCAAAGGGCATTTTTCGCAGAAAATTAGTTTTACCGTTTTTGCAAGATCATTAATATATTCAATTGTATCTGAGGTTGCTATTTCAGATGAATTCGAATACTTCAAAGTGATAGGTGTCCGATTATTGTCCTCAATAACGTCGTTCTCCTCGAAATTGTTTGCACGTACACGTGTAGGATATTTTAACGTCGGTGAAAAGACTAAACATTCCTGCTGCCGCATCCTCTTCATATAGTTTACCTGCATCTCGTCTAAATTCATATACTTTTGAAGAATTTCAGCATCTTTTGTTAATTGAAATGCAACTATGGTATAACTATTAGCAAGACTGTTTTCCGCAAAAAGAGGTCGTGTCCCTACGAAGACAAATCCTATTCCATACGCACGCAAAAGTATACTCAAGTCTTCGGTCGGTGTTGCATCAATGCTTGTCTGTTTTCTGTACAATTCGGGAACAAGAAACTGGCATTCTTCTACAATAATCAGATTTCGTAGAGTTTGTTGAAGCCCTCGTTTGATGGCATAATCTCCGTATAATCTAACCAAAAAGTTCATCAGAAATCGGATATCATCTTTTGGTACTCGCCGAAACTGCATATATCCCAGATCTACGATCACATTCTTTCGAAGAAGATCATCAAAAACGATGTTTGACCGATCCACATCAAAAATTTCTTTTAAAGCCCCTCGAATGAATTTCTCCAGTCTATTGTATAAGGCAGTAATGGTCTTATCTAGGAATGAAAATTTGTCTTTCTGCGTTATACCATAGTTTTCAAGGGCTTTGAAAAAGCCTTTGAATCCTTTCGCTCGTGCCGTTGGATCTGTAATATATTCATCAAGAACATCTTTGAGTACACGCTCCATCTGTACTGAAAGATCAATATCTTGTTGGAACATGGTTGAATACACCTCTCGTATAAGTGAGAAAACTCTATCAGCATGTTCTTCCGGTGGAAAACCACATGGATCAAAGAGATTGATTTTCAATGGTGCAAACTCAGAACCAGGTGCAAAAACTAACATTTCACTATGTAAATTAGTTTCTAGTTTAGAAAGCAATTGCCTATATTCTGACTTGTAATCAAACACAATCCAATTAACATTTGGCGCTTTTTGTGAGAGTTCCAATACCAAATTCTTTGTAAGGCAGGTTTTACCACTTCCTATTAAACCAAGAACTGTCATACTCCGTCTTAAATCCTCAGTTTTAAGTATAAGAGGCTGCAATAATTTTTCTCCACGAACAACTCTTCCGATTTCAATTCCTTCCTTTACATTGATTGTTTCAAGAGGAATCTCGAATTCTGGAGTATACTCACTTTCGATCCCTAAGATAGGCTTTTCAGGAAGATGTGTAAAGGGTGAAAGGCGAAATACACTCATCTCTGTTTCTTTTCCAATAGAAATCCGTAGTCCAACTTTTTTATACGCTCTTTTAAGTTTTCGCCCTTTTAGTGTAGATGTTGTAACACAATAGTGAGTTCCCGAATATATTGTATTAAGAGAATTCTCTATGTCCAGAACTGCTCGTTTACATAACTCCTCATCTGGAGTTGTGATCAAAACATATGCACACACCTTTGTTAAACCAGATCTTAATCCTGCGGCATAATCCGATGCTTCCTGTCTTTTTTGATCATCCAGGAGAACATGTCTAACAATATTATTACTAAGAGCTCCATTCTCATCTTCTTTTGCAATTTCTTCTAATTTTCCTTTTCTAATTTTTGTATCCTTGAAATTCATCACAAAAGTGACCTCGATTTGAAGGCTAAGGCAGTGCCGGATAAATCGATCATGTTGTGTCAATTCTCCATAGGCTTTATGCTCAGGAAGACCTTCAATATGAATAATTGAAGCATATCTTTGATTATAGGAAAAACCCTCCAAAAAATTTCGTTTAACTTTCAATAATGACTTTTCACTTCCGTATCCTTCAATTTCTGGAAGTAATGTTATTTTTCTCAAGTCTTCCTCAGAAATTGTATCATCATCAATTTCAAAAGAAAGAGATTCGAGTCCTCCTTTCATACGAAAAAGAGCAGTTTGAGCATCCTCAATCGCTTTGTTTAGTCTTCGATGTGTACCAAAGACATAACGTCGCACTTTTACAGTGCCATTTTCATCTATAAAAATTTCTTGTGTGCCTTGGTGGCATTTCCTTAAATACGCTGCAATATCTTCGTATTCATATTTCCGTATTCCAGTGCTTTGAAAATTTTCCTGTAAAATTATAGGGCGTTGCTCACGACGAATGATTTCTCTTGGAATATGGGTGATTTCTAATGCTTTTATTACAAGATATCTATCCCCAAAAAGAAAGAATGATACAAAACTGAAAAAATGTTCAACTTTATGTAAAAAATCAGGCAAAGGAACTCTACGACGAAAAACAATATAGTCTGCACCGATGGAATGAAATTCAAATTCTGAAAAGATATATGTGACAAAGCTGCTCGAAAGAATCAGACTGGTGAAAACAAAAAGAAATGTGTTGCTTATTAAACTGTTGCTAGTATTAAATGGTATAGAAATTGATGTTAACAATACACTTTGGAGTAAGTTGTATTTTATGAAATAAAGTATAAAACTTGAACAAATAGTAAAAATTAATGTACATATGACGATGGCCTCAAACTTCTCCTTGTAAGAGCCCTCTGAAAACCTTGAATGCTTTAGCACATAATAAATGGAGATACCGAAACAGAGAAGGATTATAAATAGTATATATGAAAAGCGGATGAAAATAGACCAAAGCAATTGCTCAATATTATACTGACTCATTTTAAACCAATATCTTTCTAATGAATCTCAATAAAACCTCCACGATTTTTAGCTTAAATCAACAAAAATTACTGAATCTAAGCAAAAAATAAATAGACGATTCTTTGTTTTTTTGGATTATTTGAAAGTGAAATTATAAAATTTAAAACAAATTATTACTTGTATGCTCAACTAAAAACAATGTATGTATAAGGTAAAAATTGGCTTTTATTACAATAGATAAAAGGTTCTTGAAAATCCAAAGATACAAGACATATGCTTTTAAACCTACAAGATCTAAATAGGCGACGATTCATAGAATTATAAATTTTAAAAATGAAAAAGAATGTTAGACATTAGTTAACAAAGAAAAGCATCATGGATAAGATAACCATTTGCAGAACAGAGGTTGGATCATGGAGAACATTCTACGAGGTTTGTATATTGGA
>Ga0180437_10003766_pt1 | contig 22232 bp, 23 predicted proteins | sample SS_ome_4_FD_132410 | JGI IMG/M metagenome (GOLD analysis project Ga0180437, IMG submission 132410) | Hypersaline lake sediment archaeal communities from the Salton Sea, California, USA - SS_3_D_1 metaG | ecosystem: Environmental > Aquatic > Non-marine Saline and Alkaline > Hypersaline >...
CTCTTGGAGATTGACTCCATTCGCAATTCACCTGACATTGCTTGCATAATTACAAACCCAAAGCCGCCGGAAATTTCTCTTTTATCTCTTCGAGATTATCACTATCGACAACCATACTGGCGATAGGCACTTTCTTTGGTACTTTTTTGCCGTTTATCGAGTCAACCAGAATCTTGACTCCACTGTAACCGATTTCAAATGGATTCTGAACAACGAGCGCATCGACCTCGCCGTTTGCGATTCCCTCCAGCAAAATAGGGTCCGAATCGAACCCGACCATCCGAACCTTTTTTGCCAGTCCCTGACTCACCAACGCCTTATATGCACCTACCGAACTCGGCTGATTCACCGCAAAAAGCCCTTTGACGTCCTTGTTCTTCATCAACATATCGACCGTACGCTGGCGGGCATCCTCGACCGTTCCGAGTGTGTATTGTTCGGCGACTATATGCACATCAGGATAGTGTTCCCGCAGAGTGGTTCTAAACCCTTCGGCGCGGGCGTCCGTGGAAGCCGAATTCTGTACGAACTTTATAAGCAGCACATTGCCACTACCAACGGCTGCTCCGAGAAGATGAGCGGCCTGTGAGCCGCCAAGAAGATTATCGGTTGCAACGAAAGAGACATAATCGGCAGGGTCGGCATTAACCGCCGAATCAATAATCACACACGCAATACCAGCCCGCTTTACTTTTTGGACCGGCCTTACCAGGGCCTTTTCATCATTAGGGCCTAATACGATGCCGGAGACCTTCTTTACAATCGCATCTTCGACTACCTGTATCTGTTTTTCCCTGTCGGTTTCCTGCTCAGGCCCTATCCATGAAATCTCATATCCGAATTCCACGCCCGCCTTTTCAGCCCCTTTATGTACTACCTCCCACCACATCGATGCCGTCCCTTTCGGAATCACAGCCAGCACTTTCGCTTTTTCTTCCGGGTTCCTCAAATGCGACACTTTCCTGACAACGCCGGAGACAAAAAGAACCGCAGAAACCACCAGAATTATAACTACTCCAATATCCCTTATCTTCATACTCACCTGCTCCTTTTAACAAAACCGGATACAGTTCGACAGGCCTCACAAATCAAAAGGGCCGCAAGTAAACTCAAAACCGATGCGATTATTCCCACCGCGGAAAACCGGTATTCCCGCAGCAGGACAATAAGAGCCCATATCGTAACCACATTCATAAAAAATACTGGCAACAGAATGAACCCTAACTTCCTGCCTGTTTTATGAAGCCACGTTGCTATCACAATTGCAACAAGCCCGGCCAGAAGCTGGTTGCTTGCGCCGAACACCGGCCATATAGCTTTCCAGGCCGGCATCGGATTTCCATTGGCATCTTTGATGGTAATAAGGACGAAGATAGTCGGAAGCACAAGCGTCGCAAATGTGGAGATGTATCTTGCACACCTGCCTTTGAGATTGAAAAGCTCCTCGAAGATGTATCGACCCAGACGTGTGGCCGTATCCAGTGTGGTCAGAATAAAGGTCGAAAGGGCAAGAAGGCCGAACGACTCTCCGAATCTTGCGGGAATCCCCATCAAGCCGACAAAGTTGCCTATCCCCTCTCCGTAAATCTGAAGGGGAGGCCTGGAGGTCAACGGGTCCGATTTTGACAGCATAACAACCGTCGCAAGAGCTATAACCGCCACAATACCCTCCAGAAGCATCCCGCCGTAAGCGACAGGACGGGCATCGCTCTCCTTGTTGAGCTGCTTGGAGCTTGTCCCCGAGGCCACTATCGAATGAAAACCGGAACACGCACCACAGGCAACGGTAATAAAAAGAATCGGGAACAATGTCCCCATCTGAGGCACACTCCAGGAGATAAACGCAGGATACTTAACAGCGAAACCACCCAGAAGTATCCCGATAAAACCGGCAATAATGGATGCGTACAAAAGAAAAGAAGACAGATAGTCTCTTGGCTGAAGCAGTATCCAGACCGGAGTGGTCGAGGCCGCGAAGCAGTAGACAATAAGGATGATAGAGAAGTTTTTCCGGGGGTCATCGGTAATAAGACCGGCCAGTAAATCCGGCGATATCGGAACCTTCTGACCCGCCCAGATGGCCGCAAACACCAGCGGAATAAAAATCACGGAGGCACGAACCAGAGAGACCTTGAATTTGTTTATTACCAAACCGAATAAAACAGCAAACACAATAAACATCAGCGAGGAAGAGGCAACCCCACCGTTATCGACAAAGGTCGTTGCAGTAAGGTCGGCAAAAACAGTCAGGACATAAACAAGCGTGAACCAGATAAAAACCAGCAGCAGCCTGTAGCTCAACGGAGACATATAATTCCTGCCTATCTCTGCTATCGAGCATGCCTTATGCCGTATAGAAGCGACCATAGCGGAAAAATCTATAACGCCACCTATGAAAATCGCACCGAGAACAATCCACAGCAGGACCGGCAGCCAGCCAAAGGCGAGTGCTGCAATAATCGGGCCCACAATCGGTGCTGCTCCGGCTATCGATGAAAAGTGATGGCCGAGCAGGACCGCTTTATAGGCCGGTACCCGGTCAACACCGTCATAGTCCGTGTGGCTCGGAGTTGCCCGCGAGTTATCGAGCTCATAACGATTTGCAAGGAATTTACCATACAAAAAGTATCCGAGCACAAAAGCAATTAATGCAGCAGTGAAAATCCCGACTAACATCCGTTTCTCCTGAAAACTTATGTACCCTCATACACCCTTCAGGGCGGCTCTATATTACCAAACTTCAATTATTTTGCACGAATTTATCGGATTGAGTGCTAATCTGCAATTGACCTGGCTAAGTAATAATGGTATGCTGTCGGACAAAAGTAATGCGAATTCGCTGTACCGGCAATTAACTGTTGTTTTGTTATAAAGTTAGGAAAGGACTATAGCGATGGAAAAAATAAAAAGAACACGCCGGGATTTTCTGAAAGAATCTCTGTTATTTACTACCGCTGCAGTTGTGGGAGGCCCGGTCAGCCGCGCCGTTGCCGGGGAGCTTTTAACATCATGCTCGAAAATAAAGTTCGGCCTGGTAACTTACAAATGGGGAAAAGACTGGGACCTGCCGACACTGATTGCCAACTGCGAAAAGGCAAAGGTATTGGGCGTCGAGCTGCGAACTCATCACGCCCACGGCGTAGAAGCAGAGTTGAGCAGCAGCCGGAGACGAGAGGTCAAAATGAGATTCGCTGACAGCCCGGTCACGCTGCTGGGGCCGGGAACTAATTTTTCCTTCCATTATCCCGACCCGAAAAAACTGAGAGATAACATTGAAGATGCAAAAAAATATATCAAACTCTCACACGATATCGGCGGAACCGGCGTGAAGGTCAAGCCGAACGACCTGCCTGAAGGAGTACCGCAGGAAAAGACAATTGAGCAGATCGGAAAGAGCCTTAACGAACTGGCATGCTTCGGTGCCGATTACGGACAGCAGATTCGACTCGAAGTACACGGCGACTGCTCACCACCACCCGTGATAAAGGCCATTATGGACGTGGCTGACAATCCGAATGTCGGCGTCTGCTGGAACTGCAATTCCGAAGACCTCGAAGGCGACGGCCTCAAGTACAACTTCAACCTCATCAAAGACCGCTTCGGAGATACCGCCCACATCCGGTGCCTGGATAATGACAATTACCCATACCAGCAGTTGCTGAACCTGTTCGTCGATATGGATTATGACGGCTGGATGCTGCTCGAGGCCAGGTCTCGTCCGAAAGACAAAGTAAAAGCGCTTGAGCAGCAGAGACTGTTGTGTGAGAGTATGCTGAAAAAAGCACGCAGCAGAAAAACTGCTGCCAAACCGGAGCATCAAAAGACCGGTGTAAATATAATCCGAGAGGATGAACATCTTACTGTCGAAATAAATGGCGAGCTTTTTACCAGATACTATTATAGCGACCCACTGTTTCCATATTTCTATCCGGTCATCGGCCCGACAGGTGACTGCATAATACGCCACTGGCCGATGAAAGAAGGCGTGCCACATGAATCTACCGACCACAGACATCATCGGTCTTTGTGGTTCACACACGGAGCTGTTAACGGCGAAGACTTCTGGACGCTGCACAACAAAAAAGACGGAAAAATTGCCCACGACGGATTCAGCCAGATAACCTCCGGCAAAGATGTCGGAATCATCAAAACCAGAAACAAATGGATTGGCAGCAACGGCAAGATATACTGCACTGATACACGCACGCAAAGGTTTTATAATACCGAAGATACAAGGGTTATGGACTTCGAGGTAACCATCAACGCATCACATGGCAAAGTGGTTCTTGGCGATACAAAGGAAGGCTCGATGGCAATCCGGCTCACTCCGACTATGCGAGTCGAAGGAGAGGTAGGCGAGGGACACATCATCAACAGTGAAGGCGATGAGGATCGCAAGACGTGGGGCAAGCGGGCGGCCTGGTGCGATTACTACGGGCCGGTAAACGGCAAAACCGTCGGCGTCGCTATCTTCGACCATCCGAAAAATCCCAAACATCCCACATGGTGGCATGTCAGAAAATACGGCCTGTTTGCCGCAAACCCATTCGGCGTTCATAACTTCGAGAAGAAACCAAAGGGCACGGGAGATATTATTGTCGAAGATGGAAATAGTATAACTTTCAGGTATAGATTCTATTTCCACAAAGGAGATGCGAAACAGGCTGCGGTCCAACAGCACTATGACAAATATGCACAGTCCGTATCGCCATAGAAAAACAAAGATTAGATTAGCCCAGGCCACTTGGCCGAGGCTTCTTAGTTACCCCCCCGATTTATTCGGGGGGGTAATGAGTACAAACCGATAAAAGTTGATTATATACCTTTCACGGTATAACTTGGCTTAGTCTTATTTTTCTATCGGTGTCAGCACTATATTCCTGAATTCCATCTTACCGCCTTCAGACTGTAATCCGATAGCTCCGTTCACCTCGCTGCATTCACTCGCACGGTTCTGGAGTAGTCTGTTGACACGGATTTCCAGGTCTTCGCCGTCAAGGGTTATTTCGTAAGCGTTCCATTGTCCAATTTCTCTCTCATTTGATTCGTACAGCTTCCTCGTTCGCCTGTTTGTTCTTCGCTCCTTCGCGGTTTTCATCGGGAATTCGCCCATTGCAATGATATCGCCAACATTGCCGTATGCCCCCTGTGCCTCAATCGCCATAGGCCAGACTACCTTGGATGAGTCGGGCGAAGGTTCGTCAGCTTCATTGATCCGCATCAGGACACCACCGTTGCCTCGGGAAAGATGGCGATACTGAAGATGCAGAATGAAGTTAGTGAATTGTTTTTCCGTCCTTATGTATCCCCACGGGCTGCCTGCATCGTAAATGGCGCCATCCCTGACGCTCCAGACGTCCTTTTGATTATCGCCGCTGTATTTCCATCCCTCCAGGTCTTCTCCATTGAACAGCACCTCTGCATCGCCGTATTTATTATCAAGCTCCTTCAGCTTTATATCCCTGAACTCCACCTTCATCGAACCGCCGCCGTGCATCTGAAGTGCCAAAACACCTCTATGTTGACGGTTTTTGTCTCCGTCAATCAACTCTGCCGTTCCAAAGCCGTTAATAAACTGTATAATGTGGTTGCCGCGAGCTGCAATCGTGTATTCGTTCCACTGGCCCGGCTTGTAATATTCACCTTTTTCCAGCCATTCTTCATCGGCAACCTTTCCCTTTATTATCTTTTCCCCTGCTTCATTCAGAACGGCAAACTCACCGCATCTGGGCAAAAGGTGTTTCCTGGTTTTTTCTCCGTACATTTCCCCGACATCGCCGAGCTTGTTGTCGATTTCTGCCTGGCATCCTGCAACTTTCCATTTTCCTACCACTTCACTTCGATACTGAACACCGGAATTACCGTTGCTAATGCGGAACTTGAGCTTGAGAATGAAATTTTCAGGCTCTCCTGGCTGCCAGATACAGAATGTGTTGTGTTTTAACGGGTTTTCCTTCGTTGATTGCCCGACAATCGCACCATTTTCAACGCTCCAGTAACGCTCATCACAATCCCAGCCAGTCAGGTCTTTGCCGTTGAAGATGCTTGCAAATCCTTCCTCGGCACATTTCTGCTCTGCATAAGCAGTTGACGGAACTATGCTCAGAAACATCACTGCTGTCAGAAAAAATAGTTTTCCTTTCATAACGACCTCCAATAATCAACTGACAAAATAACCTAATGAACCTGCACGCAGCATTACCAAAACCCGTGCTCGATGCATTGCCGAACGACAACACGACAATACACTAATTGTTAAGCTCCGTCAAATTTATGTCTGTAACTTCTAATACTCTTTAGGCTAATAAGTTGCGCGTTTAGTTTTTGTAATTAATTATCAGTAAGCCGCTTATGGTGCATTAAAGCGCAATTATTAAACGAGATTGGTATAACTACTCGCTTAGCCGAAAAATCTCAGTCAATATAGATACCAATTCTCGGACCGCTTTATCAACCGCCGCAGATAAACAACTGCCAATCTGAGTCCGAAGAGGTTGAATACCGAGGAAATACACTCGGACGTCAATTTCCTGTACAATCAGATCAATAAATATTCGCGGTGAAAGGGTATGCGTAGAGACGACAAGAGAGCCCAACTGTTCCGGCTTAAATAAGTTTATCGTCCCAGGCTGACCCCCGAAATCAATTGCATCGACAATAAGCAGATTTCGAGGGGCTTTTTTTATAATGAGCTGAATATAATTTTCCGGGACAGTAGCGGCATCTATTACTTCGGCGGAAGTTTTCCCGGCAAGCTGCCGACAAACAATCGCCCCTGCGCCATCATCGCCTTTTAGTGTGTTTCCAATACCGAGGATAATGGTTTTGGAGCCTTGCAGATTGATTAGACGCTCAAGAAGTTGTTCGTCGCCGACCATAAAACCTAGAACCGAATATTCAGTTCGCATTTACACTTCGGACAAAGTATTCGCATAAAATCACTCGTCTCAGCGACTCTGTCAGCTTGCCCCTGCTGAGCGGCACTTTCCGGCCTGGTCGTTAGTTCGTTGTTTTTGGCGATTAGAAGAGAGGGGTTTGTATATGCTAACGGGCCAAGCTTGTTGTAAAGCCAGACCAGATGCTTTTTAGTACCTATTACCGAACCGCACTTTTCACAAAGCTGAAGTTCAAATTCCTTAGTCTCAATCGTCTGAGACCTGTCGAGCGTGGCCAAGTCCCACTGATTCGACAGCTTTATCCCGTCTTCGGTGGTACAGTTATCACTGCAATTGCCGCAAAAAATGCAGGTATCATATCGAAAAGTAATCCTTCTCACTGGCGGGTCGGCTTCGAGGTCATCGACATAACTCAGTGCCTCGGTTGGACAAACATTGACACAGGCACCGCAACCGACACAGAGGTCATCATCGAATTCCGGCTTACCTCTGTACCTTTCCGGAACAACACAAGGCTCGGCAGGAAACCGAGTCGTAAATCTTGGCGAAAAAACCGCTGTTACCGCTTCTTTCAGCTCTCTTAACTTTGGTAAACGCAACTTCGAGCTCCTGTCTTGTATATCGTATATTGTTTTTAGTTTTTGTCTTTTCCCTTTGCTTTGCTTCCGGCGTATTTGTCAACAACGCTGTTTTCCCACAACTCAACTCCAGAAGCATACGCACCTTTTGCAATCGCATGTGCGGCTGTGGGCGAAGTTATTAAGATAAACACCGCGCAGATAACGGCCTTTGCACTTATCGGGCCGCTCGAACTGATTAAAGCAACCCCTCCCAACAGCATAATCGTGCCAAGTGTCACACATTTGGTAGATGCCTGGAGACGATTATAAACATCGGGAAAACGAACCAGGCCGATACAGCCGAATATATCAAACAAAATGCCGACTACAATCAATATGTATCCTATAATATCACTCATCAAAACTTCTGCCCTCCAGAAACTTCGCCAGCGCAATTGTTCCTATGAAACTCAACAGCGCCCAGGCAAGCGCTACGTTTAGATAAAAATCCTTATTTGTGAAAAGCCCTAGGACGGCACAAAACCCGACAATAATTATTCCTAATATGTCGATGGCCACGGTCCTGTCAGGTGCGCTCGGCCCCCGGCCTATACGGTACAGGCACAGAAAACAACATATAAACAAACCTGTATAAAAAACCATTGCCATAACTGCCTCTCTATTCTACTCGAAAATTTTCTGAAGAAACCACTCGAATCTTCTGGCAATAAATCCGGTTGCTCCCTCGACATCTTCGGATTTTACATTTATCCAGTGAATATACAAAAAGCCGTCCTCTGTCAAATCAACCGTCAAAGTGCCCGGCGTCAAAGTTATGCAGTTTGCAAGGGCGGTCATTCCGGACTCTGTCTTAAGCCGGGTCTTTATTTTCACAATTCCTGGTTTAATCGGCATTTTCGGGTGCAGGGCACGATACACAACATCCACGTTTGCTATCAGCATATAATAAAAGAACACGGGCACATAAACCAGAAACCAGAACACCCTCACCGGCGAAATAAACAGGTAATGCTCCTTTGGCAGGATTTCATGAAACAGAACCGCTACCAAAGCAGAAGCTATCAGACCTGCAACAACAATCTGCAAGTCAATTTGGCCGTTGGCAAAAGGCCAGGTCAGCAAAATCCAGATTACAAACCCTAATACAAAATAAATCAGTCGTCGCCTCATATCAGCTTACCTTTAAGTTACATAGTGGCCATTTGTATTACATTAGCTGAATATTCAAGTCCGTCCGTCAAGACCTGCACAGCAGGCTCAAGTATGTGGCTCCTCAAAAACGGCACTATTACAAGCAGTCCCATCAGTACGCATAAGCAAGCCAAAAACACCATTGCCGCGAGCATAGAGTTTTTGGCCTCTTTGCTTTGTTGTAGATTTTCCGGCAGTTCACCGAGGAAAACATATCTTTGAACCTTTAAATACATAATCAAAGTACATAAACTTACGAAAACAATTATTGCCGCAATCCAGTAGAAATGAGCTTGAATTGCTGCAATTACCAGAATTAACTTGCTCCAGAAACCGCTGAACGGCGGAATTCCCACGATGGAGGCGGAGGCGACAGTACAGGTCGCACGCGTTATAGGCATTTTCTCAGCGAGTCCACCCATCTCTTTCAACTGTCTCGTGCCGGTTGACATTTGTACCGAGCCGCTCGTTAGAAACAATAAGGATTTATAAACAGCATGGTTAAGCAGATGAAACAACCCGCCAAGGATAGCCAGAGATGCCCAGGCAACATTTCCGCCCGTTGCAAGAATCAAGGCACCCATGCCAATGCCGAGAACAACATAACCTAACTGGCTAATACTGGAATAAGCCATAAGCCGCTTTAAATCCCATTGCCCAATTGCCAGAAATGCACCAGCCACCATACTCAAAAGCCCGAGTACGATTAGCAGCCAACCTATCGAATCGGAAATGCCGAAGACATTGAAAACCATACGGGCAAGGGCATAGACGCCAAGCGCCTTTATCAAAACACCTGACAGCATTGCCGAAATCGGTGCCGGCGCCGACGGATGTGCATCAGGCAGCCACGCATGAAACGGCACAAGAGCAGCTTTCAGACCAAAACCGGCTATAAACAAACCCAGAGCGAAGGTAAGGCCGGCATTCAGGCCTGTATTCTGGATCCCTTTTGCTATGTATGCCATATTAAGCGAGCCGGTGTTGCCGTAAACAAGTCCCACTCCAAACAGAATAAACAATGAACCAATTTCACCGAGAACCATATATTTAAAGGACGCCTCAAGCTCTTCGTGCTCGCAACCAAAGCCGACCAGTGCATAGGATGCGATTGAAGCGATTTCGAGAAACACAAACAGATTGAAGATGTCCCCTGAGAGCACCACGCCATTCATACCCGCAACCATAAGCAAAAACAGGCTCAGGTATTTTGTCTTGGCCGTGTACTGCTCCATATACCTGACGCTAAACAGCATCGCAGCAAAACTAACGACCCCGACAGCCAGAAGCACAAGTGAGCTCAATCCGTCAAGGACAAGATTGATTCCGAGCGGTATGGACCACTTGCCTACTTCATAAACGCTTGATTGCCCGATAGAGACAATAGCCAGTACGAGCAGTGAAAGAGTCGCCAGATTCGCCAGTAACGTTGCAGCGGTTTTGCCTTTCTTGACGAAAATCGGCAACAAAAACGCCATTACTAAAGGGATGGCAACAAAAACAGGCAGCGGTATGCTCATCCTTTCAGTCTCCTTATTTGAGTAATGTCGAAGGTGCCGTATTTTCCGTAAATCCTGATACATATCGAAATCATAAGCGCCAAAGAGCCCAAACTAATAACGATTGCCGTAAGTACAAGGGCCTGCGGCAGCGGGTCAACCGAGCTGCTTATGAATAAATCAGTAAGCTGACCGCCGGGACCGTCTAAATCATCTTTGCCGATTATCGGCGCTGCACCGCCGCTGCAAAATCCAAGCATAATCAAAAAGAGATTGACAGCATATTCCATAATCATAATACCGATTACAATCTTGACCATATTTTTTTTGACGACCGCACAGTACAAGCCAATCATAAACAACAAAAAACATAGCGCATAAAGCATAACCTTTTATTCCTTTCCGCTAACCGGCCCGGCAAACTTAAAATCTTTACAGCAGATTGAAAGACTGAGGATTATCAAAAACAGTGATGCCCCAACCTTCAAACCAATAGCGATATTAGACAGCGGCATAGTACCGGCACTTATCAGATGCAGAGGCTCGCCGGGCAAATATTGTTGATACAGGAAGTTGACAAAGAAGGCGCCGCCGTAAACAAATCCCAGTATCGCGATAAGTGCAAACAAAAACGCACCTATACAATCAAACTTGGATGCCGCCGGCAAAGACAGATTTTCTTCCGCAAATTCTCTGCCAAACGCCAGCATAAGCAGCACATACGAAGAGGCTAAAATCACACCACCGGCAAAACCGCCGCCAGGTGTAAGGTGGCCGAAAAGAATAATATAAATGCCGAACAAAAAAATGAGCATCTTGACCCAACTGCTGATAGTCTTTACTATTATTGTCATACCTTTCATTTGTCCGGGGCCTCCAGAAGTTTCCTGGCCTTTTTACGCAATATAACGGTTGCACCAATAATCGCGGTAAACAGCACCGTTGCTTCTCCGAGCGTATCATAGGCACGAAAATCCAGAATGACAGAGGCAACAAGATTTGCCGCTCCGCTCCTCGCCAATCCCTCACTGATGTATGTTCGAGAAGCAGCTTCAGGTGCCTCAGCAAAAACGGCGGTACCAAAATCAGGCAAACTCTCGAAAACTCTTATCCCGGCCAGGAAAATCACGAAGATAATTACAACCGAGACAACTACCGCAAAAAACTCTCTGTCACCGCTGATAAAAGTGCGGTCGCGGGTTATGGTGGCGCGAATCAGAATAATCAGACCTAAAACTTCCACCACAATCTGCGTTATCGCTATATCCGGAGCCCTGAGAAACAGAAACATCAGCGAACTGCCGAATCCAACCGCTCCCACACAAATCACTGCACCCAACAAGTCCTTTGTTTCCACCGCAATAACCGCAGCGATTATTATAAAAACCAGTAAAATGTAGAATACAGCCATATATCCCTCACCAAATCCTGCAAACCACGAATAAAATTACCAACAGTCCCAAAGTCACCCAGGTCAGGTACCTCGGCAGAACCCCGCTGTGAAGCCATTTGAGAAAATTCGTCAAAGCCAGACCACACCTGGCTCCCTGGTCATATAAATCGAAATACCCCTTTTCCTGCCCTTTGTAAAGCTGCCTTAAACCGCCCATAGATGAGACTGTTTTATAGAAATGCGTGCCCGGAATAATAATCTGGTCGTTTTCACGAACCTCTCCGCAATACCACGTTGGAACAATCCGCACCTTTCTTGACATCCATCCTGTCAGTAATATCCCAAGGCCGAGCACGATACCGACCATTATCAAAATTGTTGCAAGGCCGGATTCCCACGTGCCGAAAATCACGCCCGACTTTATACCGAGGGCAGGATAAATAAACAGCCTGAGCGGTATATGATAAAAAACCCCGAATAATACGCACAGCAAAGCAAGTATAATCATCGGTGATGTCTGCACCGGTGAAACTTCCTTTGTCTCTTTCAATCCGTCCGGCAGACGTGAAAGAAATACAGAATGTATAATCTTCACAAATGAAGCTAAAGTAAGCGCGCTGCCAAACATAGCCGCCACAAGCCAGATAGGCCATAAGCTGCCCCCGGCAACAGCAGCTTGCTCTGAACCCATCTGAATTACACCCTGATAGACCATCCATTTGGAAACAAAACCATTGAATGGTGGCACACCGGAAATACTGACTGCCGCAATCAGGCAGGTAATGAATGTAATCGGCATTTTTTTGCCGAGGCCGCCAAGTTTGTCCAGCTCAGCGGTACCCGTCGCTTTCTCAACGGCACCGCCGCACAGAAACAGGCAACATTTATATATAGCATTGTTAAGCATATGGAATATCCCGCCGGCTATGCCTACAGGTGTCATTGTTGCGATACCAAGTATCATATAACCAGCCTGGCTGACAGCATGATAGGACAAAAGTTTTTTAAGGTTGTGCTGAACCATTGCAATCATCACGGCAATGATAATGGTAGCCGCACCTATTATCGAGAGCACTATGCTCAAAACTGCCGAATCCAGAACAAATATTTCTCTTACAATTATGACCAGCAGATAAATGCCAAGGAGCTTATCCAGTGCCGCGGGCAAAAGTGACATCACTGAAGCAGGTGCGTATTGGCCACTAGTGGGAATCCACGTGTGCAGAGGCATTGCCCCTGCCTTGGTAATGGCCGCCAGCATCAAAAGCAGAAAGGCCGCTATCGGCAGGGCTGAGCCGGTGGACAAACTGATTTCGGAAATTACGAATGTACCCGAAAGAACCCAGAGAATCCCGATACCGAGTAGAAAAGCAGCGTCGGAAGCGCCTAACATCGCGAAACTTTTTGTCGCTGCAAAATTGGAATTTCGACCGCCGGTACTTATCAAGAGATATAAAGAAACGGTAACGATTTCCCAGAAAATCAGCAAAAACAAAAGATGGTCTGAAAGCAGTATCCCCGCCGAGCCTCCTATTGTCAGCAGAATCGAGGCATAGTACAGATTTGTGCCACGCTTTTTCAGCGAATACAGGGTTATCAACAACCCGAACCCCATCGCGAATAGCAGTATAAATTTACTAAGCGAGGTGGTGCCAAGCAGCAAGTCTAAATTAAAGCTCTCCAACTGAAGAACTGACCATGAATAGCTGAGCTGCTCGAGAAAAAATATACGAACGGACAATACGAATGCCGCTATTGAAACAGCCATAGTTAATATCTTGGAGAAGCGCTTTATGCCGTTCGGCAAAAACAACATTACAAAGCCCACAGCCAGAGGCAGAAAAACAGTAACAGACAAAATGTTATCCAATCTCCAAATCCTCCATTCTTATCCCGGGCAAACCGGTGTCTTTCTTTATCTGTGTGGTCTTTCCACGACTCAATCCCAACAGAGCATCCCAGTCGTGTATAACTTTGTTGTCTTCAATGACAGCCATTCTCTCGGTGCAGCTATAGCATGGGTCAACCGCTGCCAGCGTAATGGCAACATCGGAAATATACTCACCGATACAGGATGCCCTGAACGAAGGTACATTAACATAGCTTGGAGCTCTCATCTTATGGCGGACGGGCCTGTTGCCGCCATCGCTGCGAACATAGTGGAAAGTCTCGCCTCTCGGAGCTTCAGCATGTCCACAGCCCTCACCCGCCGGTATTTCTTTAACTTCTACAGCAACCGGGCCATCGGGCATCTTCTTTATAGCCTGTTTTACGATTTTGATTGCTTCTAATGTCTCCAGAAAACGCACTACGGCCTTAGCAAAAACATCTCCTTCCGGCCGGGTAATTACGTTCCAGTCCAAATCACTGTACACTGCATAAGGGTCATCTCGCCTTACGTCTATCGCTATACCGCTGGCTCTGGCTGTCGGGCCTGTTACAGCAAATTTTACTGCGTCTTCTTTTTTCAGTATGCCGACATCTTTCAGGCGGGAGTGAAGAACCGGGTCATCGAGCACCGCCCCGGTCAGCATATTCATTTTCTTTTCGATGCCGTCCAAATCCTTGTTTATTTTTGGTATAAGCTCGTTTGGAATATCCTCACGGCAGCCACCCACTTTTAGATTACCGTAATTGTTTCTGTTGCCGGTTATTTCCTCTAATAAATCAAGCACCGGCTCGCGATACTTCCATGCCCACATAAAGACGGTATCATAACCTATAAAGTGTCCGGCAAGTCCTGCCCAGAGAATATGGCTGTGGATTCTTTCAAGCTCGGCGATGATTGTTCGCACATACATTGCGCGTTCCGGCAGAGTTATGCCGGCAATTTCTTCAACGGCCTGGACATAGGCGAGCGGATGGGACGCTGAACAGATACCGCATATTCGCGAAACCAAAAGCGGGACCTGGTCGAACTGCAGAGATTCACTGATTTTTTCTATGCCGCGATGGTTGTAAGATATCCGCACATCGATATCTGTCACAATCTCTCCATCGACTGTAAGCTGGAAATATTCCATTTCTTCCTGCAGAGGATGAAAAGGGCCTACAGATAAAACCGGCTTGCATAAGGGAACAACTTTTCTGTCAGTCGGCATTTCGGCAGCAGAACGCCTTGTCGGCTTCCCGTCCGGGCGTACTTCCGGCTTCTTCGCATCTTTTCTTAATGGATAAACACCTTCAGGCCAGTCATCAGAGAGTATCAGCCGTCTCATATCCGGATGATTATTGAACTCGATTCCCAGAACATCGTGTATCTCTCTTTCAATCCACTCGGCGCCGGGCAAAAACGGCGCGATTGACTCAATCGATGGATTGTCGCGGTCCCGTATAAAAGCCTTCAGAGTAACCACAAAACCAAGCTCGTCATAAGCATAGTGATAGAGCACCTCGAAGCAGTCGTCAGAATCAATACCGGTAATAATCACGAATCTTAACGGAACCTCTTCAAAGAGAAATTTGTTGGCCGCATAACTGTTTTCTTTCTCGCACAAAAGAAAAATCCTGTTATCGACAGTCTGCTCAATTGCGATAAGCTTGTTCTCTATTTCTTTCAACTTTTCTGTTAGCTCTTCTCGCGTCATATTCGTATCCCGTTACAGAATAGAAAGTGCCTTGACAACACCTGATATTATAGCTTCAGGCTTTGGCGGACAGCCGGGCACATAAGCTATAATGGCATCGGGGTCTATTTCTCTGATTATTTTATCTACCGGCCCGACCATATGATACCCGCTGGCGAATATACCCTTATCGCAGGCACAGGCGCCAACCGCAAAGACGACACAGGGTTTTGGCGTCTGGCGATATACTTCTCTTAGCCGTGGCGCCGCCTGAGCGGTTACTCCGCCGGTCACCAGAAGAGCATCGGCGTGTCGCGGCGAGCCAACAAGCTTGATGCCAAACCTTTCGACATCGAATTTCGGCGTCAGACAATCGACGATTTCAATATCGCAGTTGTTGCACGCTCCGGTATTAACGTGAAATACCCACGGCGATTTCTTTAATGACCATGTTTTCCAGCTCATATCTTCTATCTCGTATTTTATATCGCGACTTACAGCGTCTATATTTGTCCTACAACCAACTGATACCGTAAATATTCCCCGTCATTGCCAGAATCACAGCGACAACCAAGATGATGCCGCAGTGAACCCAGAAAAACTTCATCGCCTGGTCGATACGAAGTCGTGGATTTGTGTTCTTGATTAAAATCAAAAGCACCACCACCAGCACATACTTGCCAATGCCGAAAACCAATGGCCATCCGGAAATACCAAAGCCGCCCAGAAAAACCATTACCAAAAACAAAGGCAGTGCTACAATCATCATTGCCTGCATAATCTTCCAAATCGCGAGAAGCGCCCCGGAATATTCTATCAGAACACCACTGGCAAGCTCAGTCTCCGCCTCAGCTATATCAAACGGTACAAAGCCAAGTTTTGCCTGAATACACAATAAACTGACCAGAAAAGCCAGTATACCTGATATGCTCAGCGCTGTGGTCTGCTCGGAAATAGCAGCCAGATTAAGCTGACCGCCGCTCTTTATTATCACCACAATAAGGGCCAGTACCAGCGGCAACTCATAACCTATAACAAGCTTCATCTCCCTGCTGGTGCCAAGTGATGCGTGTGGGCTTGCACTTGCGCTGCTGCCGAGAATCAACGCCAGCGAAGGCAGAACCATAAGATAAACAGCCACGATAATATCGCCGACAAATGCCGAATTGCCAATAGTTATTCGCCAAAGCATTGTCGAAAGCAATAATACCCCGGCCGAGCCGATAATAGGTGCCGCCATAAAAACTGTTTTTTGAGCGTTTTGCGGGATGAGAATTTCCTTACCCGCCAGTTTTATAACGTCATAAAAAGGCTGTAAAAGTGGCGGTCCTACACGCCATTGAACAAGTGCGCTGACCTTGCGCACCAGCCAGGATACTAAAAACCCGGCAACAACGGTGAACAAAAATCCCGGAAAAATAACGACCCAATACATATTTTGTAAAGCTTCACTCATTTTTTATGCTTTTTCTTTTAAGAGCGGTTCCCAAAGAACGCCGTCGGCAACTTTAACAACTATATCTTCGAATACCTCTACCAAATCCTTTTCCTTATCCAAATCGACTTGTCGGTACTCTATAGCTCCGTTCCGACAGCTTGTAACGCACAAAGGCTTTTCGCCAGGCCCTAATCTGCCTTTGCATACATCGCACACGCTGCTCGGGTATGGTACCAGGGATGTATAAACGGTGCCGAACGGGCACGCTATTGAACAACCACCACAACCCGTGCACAGCATGTTGAAACGTTTAAGCACACCTGCGTCGTTATTTTCAGTTGGGACTTTTTCCAGTGCGTTGTTCGGACAGGCACTGATACAAGGCGCCTCTTCACATTTGCGGCAAACAAGTGAAAAACGAATCATCTCCAGAAGCCGATCAAAACCTTTATTTTCAGGATGGTGTTTATACGAACACTCAACGCCGGATTCTGCCTGCGGCTCGCTCTTTGCCAGATCGATTATCAACTTTGCACTCATTATTTTATATCTCTTGTTTTAATCCCAAATCTTCGGATATCCCTTTATCTGCTCGTATGTAAATACAGGACCGTCCTTACACACATAGTATTTGCCAATCATACAATGTCCGCATTTGCCAACTCCGCAGCTCATGTTTTTTTCCATTGAAAGATAAATCCGCTCAGGTGAAAACCCGAATTCCAACAGCTTCAACGTCGCATATTTCATCATTACCGGCGGACCGCAAACCACCGCGGCAGCGCTGTTAACATCGACATCATCTTTAGACAGAATCGTTGTTACCACACCGACATTATCTTTCCATTCCCCATCCGCCTCATCTACCGTAAGCTTTATATCAACACCATCAATCCTCTGCCACTGGCCAAAGAGAGCTTTTTTATAGATAAAATCTTCAGGACGCCTGACGCCATATCGGCACACTACGGATTTGAAATCGCCTATCCTGTCCACCAGGGTCAAAAACAATGACCTTATAGGTGCCAGGCCTACTCCGCCTCCCACTATGTATACTTCTTTGCCAACAAAATCTTCAATCGGATAGCCGTTACCAAACGGACCGCGTATCCCAACCTTTTGCCCTTTTGTACACTGATGCAGCAGATTTGTTACACTGCCGGCTTTCATAATAGTGATTTCCATCTTGTCTGTTACGGCAGGGGAGGAAGAGGGAGTAAAAGGCGCTTCACCTTCACCCGGCAAGGTCAACTCCACAAACTGGCCTGTTTCAAACTTAAAATCTCCTTCAGGAACCACAACGAAACTTTTTATCGTCGCTGATTCGTCAATTATATCAACAATTTCACAGCCGAATGGTTGGTAAAGATTTCGGTTCATCTTGTAATTCTCACCTTTTTATAGTACTCACACTTAAAACCTGTCCGCCTGTGGAGGATTTAACCGCCCTTGGCGGGCTTGTCACCCTGAAGCGGATATGCCTGGCTTTTGGCTTTTTCACTCAATTCCTTCAATACCTGGCGCAGGTCTATACCACCTGCATCAGCGTCAACGCATCTGCCGCAACCGACACACATTTCAATTCCATACCTGTCCATAAAATACACAAACTTATGCAGGAGACGGTGTTTCAGCCGGTCGCCGAGCGTCTTTCGCGGATTCGCACCACCGGCAACAGCAGCATAACCATACCTCATACAACTGTCCCACATCTTCATCTTCGTAAAATAATCTTTGCGCTTCTCGTCATAAAGGTAAAAACAATGACACGTCGGACAAACCCTCGTGCAGGCCTGGCATTCGATACACTTTTCTGCTTCCTCATCATAAACTTCCGCTTCCTGACTGCTTTCCACAATTTCCCTGATTGTCCTGTCAAACCGCAACTCGGCATTTTGCTGCTCGAGCTGCTTTTGTGTGCCAGCTCTGTTTTTATCACGCAGGGACAGTAAAACCGCCGGAACCTCTCCGAAAAGCTCGGAATGTCTATCTACAAAATCCTTGCCCTTTGATGAGCCGGTCTCGATAATAAAACCGTCCTTGATTTCAGAAACATTTAAATCAAATCCACTCTCGACAAAACCACGCCCATCAAAAAGATTGCAAAAGCAGCTCTCGCCCGGTTCAGTGCAGTCAGTAGAGATTATAAACATCTTCTTACGACGCGCTGTATATAGCCGGTCCTCGAACTCTTCCTCTATGAAAACTTTATCAAGAATTGACATAGAACGAATATCGCACTGTTGAAGGCCGAAAACGGCAAATGGTCTTAGCTCGTCGGGTTCAAAACGACCAGGCGTAACGGACGCCAGCTCTCGAACCGGAAATAGAAACTCCTTCACTGACGTGCCGGCTCGTATATTATTGAAATCCACCTGCTTTCGACCTGAAGAATCATATCGATTGTATATAAAACGCTCTCCGCTTCTTTCCGGAACATAAAGTTCCATTTCTTCAGCAGCAATATCTAAAAACGCTTTTAAATTACTTATAAAAACTGTTTCCATCTTTACTATCCGAAGTTATTTGCCCTTTTAAAAACAAATCAGCTTGTCATATAATACGGCAAACGAACAAGGTCCATTGCAATATCGATATTCACTACTTTGATTTTCTTTGGAGCCTTTATTGAACACGGCGAAAAGTTAAGAATACTTCTCACGCCGGCGTTAAATAATGCATCTGCCGTCTCCTGGGCAACACTTTTTGGAACGGTGATAATTCCAATCTTAACGTCTCGCTTTTTTAATAACCCGATATTAGAAACATCCTCAACAACAACATTCGCCATTTTTTTACCAATTTTTTTCGGATTATTATCAAAAACAGCAGCAATATCAAAACCGTAAATCTTAAATTCGGGATAAGTCAGTAAAGCCGCACCTAAATTACCGACTCCTACTAAAGCAGCTTTATGTGATACATTGAGCTTGAGAATTTTTTTGATTTGCTTTATAAGTTTTTCCACGTTGTAGCCAACACCTGGCGTGCCAAATTCACCAAAATATGAAAAATCTTTCCTTACCTGCCATGGGTTGACACCCAGAAAATCAGCTAATTTGCGACTTGAAATCTTTTCCGGCAGGTCTTGGGACGAAAAAAGCAACCCCCTGAGATAAAGCGGCAACCGCCTAACAGCCTCATCTGGAATCTTATGATACCGCATAAATCACCACTAAATCTGCTATATGCGCTCACAATCCCTTTTACTCGTATTCACCTTCACAAATGATAACTCCTTCAAATAAAACATCAAGAAAAAAACCTGAAATATGCAAAAAAATGGGCACATATTTCTTGCCCGGAACGGAAAAATTATACCAATCTCGTTTAATAATTGCGCTTTAATGCACCATAAGCGGCTTACTGATAATTAATTACAAAAACTAAACGCGCAACTTATTACCCTAAAGGGTATTAGAAGCCTTTGAGATTTGCTAACACTTTTTTGGCAAACTGAATCCGAATGTGCACCCACCCGTTGGGTTGTTTTTGGCCCATATTTGGCCTCGGTGCCTCTCTATGACCTGTTTGGCGATTGACAGCCCCAAGCCGGTGCCATCTCTTTCAATTTCTCTGGCATTGCGAGACCTGTAGAATTCATCGAATATTTTTTCAATGTCGCCTTGAGGTATTCCAATCCCCGTATCACTAATTTCGAACAGGATAGAGCCTTTCTGATTTTTTACACTTATTTTAATTGTGCCATTGTGCGGCGTATATCTGGCAGCATTAAACAACAGATTTGTAATAGTTTCTTCAATCAGGACCGGCTCACCATAAACTTCGTCGATTCCGGCCTCTATATTATAGTCAATTGTAATACCTTTTCTTTCCGCCCTGTTTTGAACCGCGGCAAGGGTATTGAAAATAACTTTCTTGAGCGAAAAACCGGTCATTTCAAGCTCCCCAGTCATTTTCATCCTTGTAAGCTTCAGTAAAGCGGTTATAAACGCCATGCATTTGCCCGCTCTGCGATAAGCCCTCTCCACCAAATCCGTTTGCTTTTCATTCAGCGGCCCTACCATCTGGGTATCGACGATGTTAATACAGCTCTGAATCGCTGCCAGATGGCCTTTAATATCGTGAGTAAGCCGGAGAACGTATTCATTCTTTAAATAGTCTTTTTCTCGAAGCTGCATATTGGCCTCTTCGTACCACTGCTGCTGTTTGCTCAACTGTCGTGAAATCGAAGCCGTCATATACACCACCAGATACAGAGTGGTTGAGAAAACCAGAAAAGTACCAAGCACAAACAATCCGTTGCGATATAAATTGTTGCTGATAAAACCTTCCAATGCGTAATGCCGAATAAACCCAAGATACTCAAGAAATACTACAAAGCCAAAAAAGAAAATCGCAAGGGTGGCCTGTAGATAACTTTGCCGAGTTGACAGAAAAATGCTTGCGATAATCATATGAAAAACAAAGTATAAAAAAAACGGGTTTTCAATCCCGCCTGAGTAGTGCAATATAACCGTTAAAACAAAAAGATCGGCGGAAACCTGAAATGTGATTATTCGCCTGATTGCCGTATGTGAAGGGCTTTTACCGCCAAAAGTAAAATGCCGAAGAAAAAGAAACAATAGAAAATTATACAAAACAAGTACGCAGGCCATTGCATAGAGTTTCATAACAGGCAAAGATATACGCAATACCTCACTGGAAACAAAGACCGCAATGGCCAATACCGATATTGCCGCCCATCTTAATCTGACGAGCCAATATGCCCTTTTAACTAGATTTGTATCCTGAAGAAGTGTTTCCATATTGTTACAACTCGTATAGAAGGCCTTTTACTTTCTTCAGAAGAACCTCTGGCTTTACAGGTTTATCTAAAAAATCCTCCAGAGGCAGCCACGTCTCATCTCCTGCAGCCGACTTAAAATCAATGCCTGTTTTTTCCCTTACCGCCGTTACCATCAGGATTGGGATATGTTTGTATTTGGCATCTTGCTTTAATTCTCTGGAGAGCACAAAACCATCCCTGCCGCCGTTCATTATAACGTCCAGAATTATCAGGTCCAGCTTGGTTGTTTTTAACTGCTCCATTCCATCTTCTTTGTCTTTGGCGGTATATACAGTATAGCCTTCAGTTTCCAGAACCACTTTCATTGCCTCGGTAATATCCGGGTCATCGTCCACGATTAAAATTCTTGCCTGTCCCATCTTTTCTCCTCAAATAATATTTATATCTCATTTACATTTAACTGCATCTACTCTACACATAGTTTACAAAAATACATACACTATTCTGATTATAAAGACAATACGGTTGAATACTTGAACAGCTAAAAGTTATCGTACACCCCTTTAAATTTACGCTATCGGTACCAAAAACGCAGTTTTGCATAGGTTTTGGGATAGGTTCTAAAACTTTATATTGACTTGCCTCATTACTGCCCTAAACTAAACGTCTTGACCTCACCTGTATTTTCGCAGAAAATCTTTGAGCATTCTGTTTTGTTAACAATCGCGTAAACCAAACTTTCAAACCAAAAGAAAGACCAATCAACGAACCACAGTTTATCATCTTTAAAACCTTACCACAACTTTAAATCCTTTCTTATACCAATCTCGTTTAATAATTGCGCTTTAATGCACCATAAGCGGCTTACTGATAATTAATTACAAAAACTAAACGCGCAACTTATTACCCTAAAGGGTA
>Ga0180437_10003767_pt1 | contig 22231 bp, 16 predicted proteins | sample SS_ome_4_FD_132410 | JGI IMG/M metagenome (GOLD analysis project Ga0180437, IMG submission 132410) | Hypersaline lake sediment archaeal communities from the Salton Sea, California, USA - SS_3_D_1 metaG | ecosystem: Environmental > Aquatic > Non-marine Saline and Alkaline > Hypersaline >...
GGGACCGGGTTTTCAATGCATTGAAGTCTGGAGGTCACTTCATCCTTGAGTACATCGATGGATTGAAGCGAGTGGCCAGTATGAGCGAACCGAAGGAGGTGGTTGAACAGGGCGTGGATAGCCCAATTGTTCGGCGCTTCAAAGGATACGATCCTGCAACCAGCACCTATACGATGGAGTTCCGGCGTCTGTCAACGAATGAGGTATGCGAAGCTACGGAGTATGTTTACGTCGGACCACTGATTCGATTATTGATGGAGATGAGATTCGAGTTTCTTGAATCAGTTCGGTTGGACCATAGCTTTATGGATGTGTATATCAAGCGCTGATATCGCTGGACGGAGATGCAGTGCAAAGAACCGACGCCCAGAAGTCTCGTCAAATTCCACACCACCTGCAAGCTCACCCTCATGGCCCATAGTCCCAAACACTACACCGAGATGGGCCGCCTTGTCGCCGACGCAGGTAAGCGGGACTGGGATGAACTCACTGCGGAGTACGGCGCCCAGCTGATGGAAGGCCTTGCCGTGATGGGCAACCGGGGCAAGCACGTGAACGTACTCCAGCACCTGATGGGCTTTCTCAAGAATCACCTCTCCAGCGAAGATAAGCAGGAGCTTCTGGGCCTCATTGAGGACTACCGACAGGGGCTGGTGCCACTGATCGTGCCGCTGACGCTGCTCAAGCATCACCTGAACCGCAATCCGGTGCCGGAGTGGGTGCACCAGCAGGTATACCTCCATCCCTATCCCAAGGAATTGATGCTGAGGAACCACGTATAGACGACCAACAGCTCACTGGACATTAGCGGGCCTTCGAATGGGATGAAAATCGGCAGTACTGGCGAGGAGATATGAAACATCAGTTGTTCGTGCTCGGAGAAGCTGTCGATTTCGAGGAATCCATGACCTGCGAGTTCAAAGAGGTCAAAGGCCAGAATCCCACACAAGCCATCGGCAAAGTCGTTGATGAGTATGTTGTCGCCTATCTGAACGAGGCGGGGGGATCAGTTTACTGGGGAATCCGCGATAACGACCGTCTTGTTGTGGGTGTCACATTGAACCATGACAAACGTGATCAGGTGAGGCAGGTAGTTGGTCAGAAGATCGCTGCCATTGCGCCATCTGTGTCATCCGACTGCTATCAGATCCCTTTTCACAAGGTCATGCATACCGCAGAGGGGACCGTGGCCCCCGAGAACACCTTTGTTGTGGAAGTGTCCGTGCGTCCGCCTGACAGTGGCGCACTCTACCTTACGGGGAGCGGCGAGGCGTACAAAAAGACACTGGGCGGCAAAAGGAAATTGACAGGGGCCGAGTTGCTGAACGCGCTCCTTGTCCAACTCCAAGCCAAACAGGATTCCTCCCAGACACCAGAAAGCGTGGAAAACTCTGAACTCACCTGGATGCCATCCGTTGCTCGGCGAGCGAGATACGTTCGACCGCTCCTGCGAGGAGCGCGCGTCCTGTGGGTTGATGACAACCCCAGCAACAATCTGTATGAGCGGACAGCACTCGCCTCGCTGGATATCTCGGTCGACCTCGCGTTGTCGACAGAAGAGGCTCTTTACATGACATCTCGACTGCAGTATGACTTGGTCCTCTCGGACATGAACAGGGCCGGTAATGTGAATGCGGGGACGGAGCTTCTAGATCACTTGAAGCCGCAGAAGGCTGCGACACCACTGGTGTTCTATGTCGGTCAAATAGACCGCCAGCGAACAGCGCCGCTCGGTGCATTTGGCATTACGAACAGACCAGACGAGCTTTTTCATTACGTTTTCGATGTGCTTGAACGGCGAGCTCGTGGCACTGACTAGCTTTGGGCATGATCCTACTCCAGTGCCACTTGCGGTGCTATCCGGTACCCGAGAGAGTGGACCAGCAGGGTTGCCTTCATTGTTGTCACAAGGAGCTCATGGTGGGCCGTCACGTGTAGACCCGGCAAGGGTCACTGTGGATCAGGAGGCTTCCTAATCGTGATACGGCTGGTAAGGCTATGGAGTTTTTGTCGTTTGTGTCCAGTCTTATAAGACTGGACTTTGGCCATTTTCATGCGCGGATCAGAATCAAGCGCTGTTTCGCGCTGTTTCAAGTGATTTATGCTCTGACCAGTGCTTGATCTTGTGAGCTTTTCAATCGCAATCATCCGAATGTAGAGCGTTTTGCGAAATTGGCCAAAGTCCAGATAAGAAAGACTGACCACAACCAACACCTCTTTTCCACGTCTCTGGCCACACTCATCTCCATCAGTCATGTACTAGACACAGCGTCTTGACTGGGCACTTGCCCTATATCCCAAGTGCATGTACAATGTGTGAAGCGCTCAGCCGAGCTTTGCCGGGCAAAGCCTTCGACTCATGATCGTGTGGTGGTTTCACGCCACAGGAATCTTTGTCTGTTGCCTAACCAGCGCATCAAGTGGACCACGCTACTCTCAAATCGGTTCCTGTGTTTTGTTTCGTTCTCAGTGCATTTGGTGTCGAGTTTGGTGATACTGCACAGGCCGTAACGTGGCTTTTTCGCGGTCCGGCGGGCTGAGGAAACCACCAGCTGTGCGGCATTCATGTCAAATACTACGGTCTCTCGCATTGAGCTCAGCAGCCAAATGTATGGCTACAGACCAGGAGCTTGGAAAAACACAAAGGGAGGGGCTATGGCGAAGGGATTCCTCTTGAGTATCCCCGCGCAAGGGCATATGAACCCGACCCTGCCATTGGTGCGGGAGTTGGTCAATCGGGATGAGACGATCATCTGCTACACTGGCCAGGAGTTCCAGGAAGCCGTCGAGACAGCGGGGGCTGAGTTTCGGACGTACGAGAGCTTGGGCGCCGCGGTTCAATTCGAGTTCGAGGATGATAGCGTGCGGTCGCCCAATATGGTCCTGATGGCACGCATCATGATCCAATTCACTGAAAACGTGCTCCCACCCCTGCTCGATGTGCTCGAACGAGAGCAGCCGGACTACATTCTCCACGACTTTACCTGCATCTGGGGATTGCTGGCAGCCGAGATACTAGCCCTTCCCGCCGTTGCCCTCATCCCGCAGTTCCCAGTCAACTATCAGACTCGCCCTGATCCCTATCCAGGGATGTGGCGCGATCTTGTCTGGAATTTCGTGGCGGGCATCCCACATCTGGTGCCCGTCACCCGAACTGCCAGGCGTATCAGCAAAGTGTATGAGACACGGCCAGTTACGCTCATGAACTTCATGTCCAACCACGAGGGTCTGAACATTGTCTTCACGTCACGATACTTTCAGCCGAATGCAGAAGATTTCGACGAGAGCTTTGTGTTTGTAGGGCCATCAGTCGCATCTCGTGACCAGACGATTGACTTCCCGCTGGACTTTCCGGCCCACTGCTCCGGCCCATTGATCTACATCTCGCTGGGTAGCACTATCTTTGCCTCCAATGTGGTATTCTACCGGTCATGTTTCCAGGCTTTCGGTAGTACAGAAAAGCGCGTGATTCTCTCGGCAGGACGGTGGACCGACCTGGAGTTGCTGGCAGATCCGCCACCGAATTTCGTCGTCCGACCATATGTACCCCAGCTTGAAATCCTCAAGCTGGCCGATGTTTTCATCACGCACGGCGGGATGGGCAGCGTCAGTGAGGGGCTGCTGCATGGCGTGCCGCTAATTGTGATTCCACAAACGTCGGATCAGCCATTTGTGGCTCAAAGAGTGAGGCGGCTTGGGGCAGGCTACGCCCTATACCGCCAGCCGGTCCGTCCGGCAGAGTTGAATCGGCTGGTAGATACCATCCTCGCTGATGAAAGCGTGCGCGTTGAGTGTAACCGGATCGCTGAGTCTTTCAAAAGGGCAGGTGGGTTCGTCAGGGCGGCAGATGTGATACTGGACTATGTCTTAGGGTAGGCGAGGACGCGCAAACGTGAGTGGCTCCTTGGATCGCGCCCCTGGCCCGGCCCCACGTGCAGCCGAAAAACGCTGCTCTGCTCCACAACCCGGCTGACGCTCCTCTTCAAGCCATCCGAGGCGTCAGTCACGAGATATCTGGATTCGACTTGTCAGAGTCAGTTCATCGCCTACCAGTTTTTGTCGTTTGTGTCCAGTCTTATAAAAAGGACAGCCCTTCGTCGGGCCTGTTCCGGGTCAAGGTCTACAACGAACATGGCATGGCCCAACGCAACGGCACGGGCATGTTCCCCCGCGAGGTCATGAACCACTTCCCGCTGCTGCCCCTGGAAGAAGAGGGTCGACTCAATGACCTGCCGCTGCGCGAGAATTTCATCGAGCGGGTGTTTGCCTACTACCGCTGGACCCGAATGCTGGACGAGGAGCCGACGCCCGGCGGCCTGGTCAAGTTCCATACCGCCCACAAGCTGACGCTGATGGCCCACAGCCCCAAGCATTACACCGAGATGGGCCGCCTTGTCGCCGACGCGGGCAACCGGGACTGGGACGAGTTGACCGCCGAGTATGGGGCTATGCTCATGGAAGGCCTTGGCGTCATGGGTACCCGGGGTAAACACGTGAATGTACTGCAGCACTTGATGGGCTATCTCAAGAATCACCTGTCTAGTGAGGACAAGCAGGAGCTTCTGGGCCTCATCGAGGACTACCGGCAGGGGCTGGTACCGCTGATCGTACCCTTGACGCTGCTCAAGCATCACCTGAACCGCTATCCGGTGCCCGAGTGGGTGCACCAGCAGGTGTATCTGCATCCGTATCCCAAGGAGCTCATGCTGCGGAATCACGTGTAGGCAGAAACTCGACTGATCCTCCTCTCCCCCAGCCATCGGCATGGATGTAGGGACCCTGGCGACTTGCCAGAGCTCACTTCTCCATCGCAGGGTCATCTCTATCAGCAACAAGGTAGGCGCAGCCCGCCGATTGGGCACTTGCCGCACACTCCAAACGCAGGTATAATGTGTGGAGTGGTCGGCCAAGCTTTGCCCGGCAATGCCTTCAGCTCTGCTTTAGGTGGCAGCTTCGCCAAAAGCCTAACTGTCTCCACAGGAGGAGACAATGGTAGTTGCTGCGAAAACGCCTCATTCAATAGAGGAAACATCAGCTGGACACGTGAAATCAAGTGCTGCTTGGCTTGATCTGCACTTCAAGGCAGCACAAGCGCAATATCTTGAAATGCTTGCGTCTGTCGGCATCCAGCCGGCCTGGCATGTTCTTGATGCTGGATGCGGGTCTGGAAGTTTTCTACCATTCATCTCTGATCGCGTTGGACCTTCTGGGAAGGTCTATGCCGTCGACATTGCCAAAGAGAATATTGCTCATGTAGAAGAGTCAGTTGAGGCTGGCTCGTTTCTGTGTCCTGTACAAGCGGAGCTGAGCAGTATTACCTCTCTGCCTTACGCAGACAACACATTCGATGCAATCTGGTGTGCAAATGTAAGTGAATATCTGACAGATACAGAATTATCAGCCTCTCTTGAAGAATTCAGCCGTGTCGTCAGGCCAGGTGGGTTGATAGCAATCAAGGAGTTTGACGGACGGGCTATGACCTTCTACCCTGGAAATCCCCAAATCCTGGCGCGGTTCATCCTTGCCAGATTTCCAACTACAAGCTCAATCCAGGGTCAATATCGTGCCATCTCAACCAAATATCGCATGGAAGAACTAGGTTGGATCGATGTTCGACAACAGACCACTTTGATTGAGCATTCACAGCCGCTAGGGACGGTGGAACGAGCATTCCTAGCTGATGTATTCACCGGTTGGTCAGCCATTGCACGCGAATTGGAGTTGCCGAGGGAAGACAAGCAGTTCTGGCAGGAGCAAGAAGACCCTGACGCACCAGTTCATCTCATTAACCAACCCGACTTCTTTTGGCGGGAAGGTGCCATCTTGGCCGTTGGGCAGGTGCCTTAGCAATCACAGTGGACGACTGAGAAAGGGTCTGCTCATCTGGGCGAGTCTGCATCTGAGGTGAGGCTATCGTCCAGTGAAGCCAAACTTGGGAGGGATCATATGACCACTGCAAGTGAGTTCACCCTGGGCGCAGCTCAAGCGGCCCCGGTCTATTTCGATCGTGAAGCGTCAACCGACAAGGCCTGTGAGCTGATTCGAGAAGCTGGGAAATTGAATGTGGACCTGCTAGCATTTGGCGAGACATGGTTGCCCGGCTACCCCTTCTTTCATCCGACATCCCACCTGCCAGAAGGGCGGGTGCGGTATTTGGAGAACGCAGTCGAGATCCCCAGTCCCACCACAGAGCGCCTATGCGATGCGGCTTACGAGGCCCAAACAGACGTGGTGATTGGCGTGGCAGAACTCGATCCCCATACCAGGGGTACCATCTACTGTACACTTCTCTTCATAGGGCGAGAGGGAAAGATCCTCGGCCGTCATCGCAAGCTGAAACCGACCGACTCTGAGCGTCGAGTCTGGGGCGAAGGAGATGGTGCCGGCTTGGTGGTTTACGATCGGCCCTACGCCAAGATCAGCGGGCTCAACTGCTGGGAACACCGGATGGTGTTGCCGGGGTATACTTTGATGGCACTTGGCACCCAGGTCCATGTGGCTGCATGGCCGTTCGCCCGCAATGCGGGTCCCAGGCAACTCATGTCACGAGCTTTCGCTGCCCAAGGGGCGTGCTACGCCATCGAGACTTGTGCGTTGTTGCGGCCAGAGGATGTCACGAAAGAATTCCAGGAGATTCTGAAAGCCGTCAACGAGATGTGGGGGGATGTGAATACCAAAGGCTGCGCCAAGATCATCAACCCACGTGGACACGTGGTCGCAGAAGCACCTATCGGCGAGGAGTCGATTGTCACCGCCTCCGCTTCGCTGGATAAGGTTCAGAACTCAAAAGGCTTTCTCGATGTCGGAGGGCATTATTCCCGCCCTGACGTGTTCCGATTGCTGGTTAATCGTCGCCGCCTTCACCGGGTGGAAGACATGAACTCACCGGGCAGCGCCCTGACTCTCGGCAACGAGGATTGGACTCCAGTAGACGCCGAGGACACAGTGGAGGGTGCCAAGGATCCAGAATAGCAGTGATGAAGGTGCCATTCTCAGCTGTACCTCCTTTCGTCGCGGGCATTCGATTGACAGATGTTGAGGCTTCGATCGGCAGTCGGGCCGTCAGGTTGAAGCCCGCTTGTCGTTTGAGTTCCGTCTTAAGAGAAGGATTCGCCACAACTTCCTGCCCGGCTCCACCTCGTCGGCGCGTATTTATCTCCGTCAGCCCATAATGGGCATGGCGTCCAGATTGGGCGCTTGCCGCCGGTCCCAAATGCAAGTATAATGTATGAAGCGCGCAGCCAAGCTCTGCTGGGCAAAGCCTTCGACTCGGGATGATAGGGCGGCTTTTCGCCGCATGGATTCTTATCCGTTGGGTGGCAGTGTAGGACTCTTGAAATCGGGCAGCGAATGATGCACGTTTCACGGTTGTCACGCAAGAACGAAAGATAGGAGAAGATGTAATGACCAACAATCCGGAATTCACATTGGCTGCCATTCAGGCAGCACCTGTCTACTTCGATAGGGAGGCTTCCACAGAGAAAGCTTGCCAGCTTATTTCGGAGGCGGGAAAAAAGGGGGCAGATCTCGCCGCCTTCAGTGAAACTTGGCTGCCGGGTTACCCATTTTTCCACTCCTCTGCGCTTGCGGAGCAAGGGCGGGTGACCTACCTATCCAACGCTGTGCAAATCCCTAGCCCGACAACAGACCGTCTGGGCGAGGCGGCAAAGAAGGCTGGCGTGGATGTGGTCATTGGCGTGGCCGAACTCGATCCGATAACCAAAGGTACGGTTTACTGCACGCTGCTTTTCATCAGCCAAGATGGGGATATCCTGGGACGCCACCGCAAGCTCAAGCCTACCATGGGGGAGCGCACCGTGTGGGGAGAAGGGGATGGAGTGGGACTGACGGTGTATGAGCGCCTATACGGTGGCATCAGCGGTCTGAACTGTTGGGAACACAGGATGCTACTTCCCAGTTATGCCTTAATGGCGCCTGGAACTCAGATCCACGTGGCTGCCTGGCCATTCTCCTGGCATTTGGATCCTGACCGGAACAATGCTCCGCTTCTTTCGCAGGTCTTCGCCGCCCAAGGAGGATGCTATGTGATCGCGACTGGTGCCCTATTGAGACCCGAGAATGTCCAGGAGGCATACCGCGAACTGGCAGCAAGCAAGATCGACGAATGGATTGGCGCCAAGCAAGGGGGATGCCGCATCATCGCTCCCGGGGGGAATGTAATCGCCCAGGCTACGGAGGGTGAGGCGACAGTCCTGACAGCATCTGTGTCACTGGAGGCGGTCTTGAAGGCGAAAGCCGAAATCGATGTGGGCGGCCACTATTCTCGCCCTGATATCCTTCAGCTGCATGTCAATCGCCGTCCACTTGAGCGTGTTGTAGTGTCCGATGCCAGTGCAACCCCTGGTGACGATCAAATACCCAGTAGAGACGAGCACCAGCAAGAGACAAAGAAAATCAAGAATCAATAGACTGCAGTCGTCAACGGCATGCGGGGGCAATCGCAAGGTTGGCGGATCCGCAATCGAGTTGCTAGAGTCAGTTCGTCGACTGGCTGGTTTTGTCGTTTGTGTCCAGTCTTATAAGAAGGATTCGCCTAGTTCAGGCTTATTCCGTGTGAAAGTGTATAATGAACACGGCATGGCCCAGCGCAACGGCACCGGCATGTTCCCCCGCGAGGTCATGAATCGCTTTCCCCTGCTCCCCTTAGAGGAAGAGGGCCGGCTCAACGACATGCCGCTGCGCGAGAACTTTATCGAGCGGGTCTTTGCCTACTACCGCTGGACGGAGATGCTCGAGAAGGAACCCACGCCCGGCGGATTGGTCAAGGTCCATACCGCCCACAAGCTCACCCTGATGGCCCACAGCCCGAAGCACTACACTGAAATGGGCCGCCTCGTCGCAGACGCCGGCAAGCGGAACTGGGACGAACTGACCGCCGAGTATGGAATCCTGCTCATGGAAGGCCTGGCCGTGTTGGGCACGCGGGGGAAACACGTGAACGCCCTCCATCACCTGATGGGCTACCTGAAGAATCACCTCTCCAGCGAGGACAAGCAGGAGCTCCTGGGCCTCATCGAGGACTACCGCCAGGGGCTGCTGCCGCTGATCGTGCCGCTTACGCTGCTCAAGCATCACCTGAGCCGCTACCCGGTGCCTGAGTGGGTGCACCAGCAGGTCTACCTGCATCCGTATCCCAAGGAACTGATGCTGCGGAATCATGTGTAGGTCCAAGCTCTGGCAAAGTCCAGTTGTCGTGATAAGGATAGTTGTGCAGTCCGTGCATGATCGGAATATTGGGGCAGCTAGCATAGGGGTGTGACCTGGACCTTTTCATCTGAAGACCAGGTCACCAGGTGTCCCCCAGAACCATACTTCGATGCACATGCTCCAGGATTCGCAGGACTGTTTGCAGGAACCTCGGGAGGGTGAGCGCGCTTGATCCGAAACGAGGGAAGGGCCAATGCCCCACTGGCCCTTCCCCTTTGCCTAGTGACACCCCAGCTCAATCATTCACGGTCAGATCAAGGCCAAACGTCACGTGTGCAGGACCGTCATCCCAGGTCACTCCGTCGTCGAGGTAGCCCTCTGGGTCGTAGACGCCACCCCAATCATCCCAGAACCAACCCTCTCCCCAGAAAAGGCCACCGTCACACCGGCCGTGGAAGTGGCTGGCAATGCTGAGCGTGGTGCCATCCCACGTGCCATGGTAGACGGGAAACGTGCCCTGCTCTGCCGGACATCCCGTATGCAGTTGCACATCGCCCACAAGGCTCCCGGTCTCAAAGGGCGGGTTACAGGACACCATTTCACCCTTGGCCACGCCGCCGTTGCTGATGTCGAGCTCCCAGCGGCACACGCGCATGTCGCCGCACTCGGCTACGTCAAGCACAAGGATCTCGTCATCGTCCTGGACGATCGTCGCCGAGGCATCGCAGTAGTTCCAATCTGCCGGTGAGAAGACAAACCCGCTGTTCGAGAAGTACCCGACGAAGGTGGTAAGGCCCGTGAGTTCCACTTCTGTGGCACTCGCCGGGATGCCAGTGATTGCCAGCAATGCCAGCATCATGATAACCGTTGTGACTGTTTTTTTCCTATTCATGACTCATCTCCTTTTGGTTTGATTTGCCGTCCTGGCCGGCCGGAGCGGAGGCTGGGACGGCGGACTAATACGCATCCTGTTCCTTCCCCCGGCACCCGGGCTCAATCCCCTGCGCGCGCACAGCGCCGCAGCCACGGTGTGCCCAGGCCGACCGCCACCGCCAGTCCGCCCAGTCCCATGAGTACCTCAGAGAGAGGGAAGACACCTCCACCAGTCTCTGGCAGGGTCGCAGCTGGGCTCACAGTAAGATCGAGGCCAAAGGTTACGTGGGCTGGGCCGTCAGCCGCGGTCACCCCGTCATCGAGGTAGCCATCGGGGTCGTCGACACCCGGCCAGTCCTCTGTAGGATCCCAGAACCACGCTTCTCCCCAATAGCTGCCACCGTCGCACGGCCCGGAAAAGTCGCCTGCCACGCTAAGGGAGGTGCCATCCCACGTTCCCTCATAAACGGGGAATGTGCCGTTGCTGACCTCACAGCCGGTATGGAGTTGCACGTCGCCGACCAGGCTCCCCGTCTCAAAGTCAGGATCACAGGCCATCATCCCGCCCGTAGCCGCCCCGTCGGCGGCGATGGTGAATTCCCAGGTGCAGGTGCGCATGTCGCCACATTCAGTGACCTCCAGCACAAGGATCTCGCCGTCGTCCTGGACGATCGTCGCCGAGGCATCGCAGTAGTTCCAATCTGCCGGTGAGAAGGCGAATCCCGTTTCCGTAAAGACTCCGGCAAAGGTCGTCCGACCGGTAAGTTGAACCGGCTCCTGCGCCGCAGTGGCCGGCATGATGGTGAGTGCCAGCACGAGCAGCATCGGGACCGACAGGGCGAACGCGTTTCTCTTTTTCATGACCTCATCTCCCTTTCTGTTAGATTGGCCATCCCAGCTTGTATAGAGACTGGAAGGGCGGGTGAACCAGCCGCCATCACGAATGCTCTATTCGCACCTCCTTTGCATCCTGGTGTGCACAGGCCAAGGGGAAGTTGTCGGGTAGGCTTCCTACTGCACCTGTGTGGCCTATCCTTCAATCTCCAAGGCATCGTTTGATCGCCGCCTCAGACAGAGACAGCGACGATCGTGTGGCTTGCCTGACACTTGACAGAACACACCTCCTGCGTTATCATAGCTCTTGGGTCTTGTGTGACCAAAGTTGTGCCGAAAAACTCACTGCCTATTCGCCTTTCTCGGATACCACGCTGGTCTGTCGTCGCAGGAAGGTAAAGAGACTGTCTAGGTTGGAAAATCTCTGCTTCTCGCCTGTTAGAGAACTCTCGAGGGATGCGCGCCAGACCGCCTTGTCATCCATGTGCCCGACAGGCGCCTCACCCCTGGCACCTAACGGCGTACCGCAATGGTCTTGCCATAGTCGCAAGAGATATGATTGATAGCCAGCTTCTTTTCCTGACACGTTACCGCCGCCCATCCTGAGGTTGTACCCAGCGTACCGTTTCATCGTTAAGAGAACGTAAAGAGCATACGAGGAGACAACGATGCCCCATCTATCCATTCTCCTGCTGGGACCCTTCCAGGCTACGCTCGACGGAGCGCCCGTCACTGGCTTCGTGTCCGACAAGGCACGCGCCCTGTTAGCCTACCTGGCCGTCGAGGCGGACCGGCCGCATCGACGGGAGAGGTTGGCCGGGTTGCTGTGGCCCGACGTCCCCGAGAGCGCGGCGCGCACCAGCCTGCGCACGGCGCTGGCCAACGTGCGCCAAGTGGTCGGCGATCCCGGGAAATCTCGCCCCTTCCTGCACGTCACCCGGCAGACGGTCCAATTCAGCCGGTCTGATGATGTCGTGGTAGATACATCGAGCTTTGCCTCTCTGCTGGAGGCGGCACGGCCGCAACATACCGGTGAGCCTGAAGACCCGTCCAGCGTCCAACACCTGGAAGAGGCGGTGGCCCTGTGCCAGGGAGAATTCCTGGAGGGTTTTTCCCTGGCCGACAGCGTGCTGTTCGAAGAGTGGGCGCTGCTCAAGCGGGAGCAGTTCCAACGCCAGGCGTTGACGGCCCTGCATCGCCTGGCGGCGCACTATGAGGCAGGTGGTGAGCCCCGGCGCGCCCTGCAACATGCCTGGCGGGCGGTGGACCTGGATCCCTGGCCGGGTGCGGGCCAGAGACAGCTGATGCGCTTGCTGGCGCTCAGCGGGCGGCGGGAAGCGGCCCTGGCCCAGTACCAGACCTACTGCCAGCTTCTGGCGGAGGAGCTGGGGGTGGAACCTTCGGCAGCAACCCGAGAGCTGTACGAGCTCCTATCCGGAGGGGAATGGCCAGCAGACGCGTCGGTCTCGGGGGCGATTCTGGAGCGCGAGGTCGTGGCCGCCGACCCATGTCCCTATCGTGGTCTGGCTGCCTTCCGGGAGGAGGACGCGCCTTTCTTCTTTGGGCGTGAGGGTTTTGTCGGGCAACTGGCCGAGGCCGTGAAGAAGAGGTCGATGGTCGCAGTGATTGTCGGCTCGTCGGGCTGTGGCAAGTCGTCTACCGTCTTTGCCGGGCTGTTGCCCCGGCTGCGCAACGAGGGGGGATGGCTCATCACCGGGTTTCGACCCGGCAGCTGGCCGTTCAAGGCCCAGGCAGCGGCGTTGCTGCCCTTCCTGGAGCCGGACGAGGCGCACTGCAAGGGTGAACTCACCTTGAAGCAGGCAGTGGAGCGGGTGTTGGAAAGCAACCCTGAGGCCAGCCGGCTGCTGCTGGTTGTGGACCAATTCGAGGAGCTGTACACCCTCTGTCCCGAGCCGGAGATGCGGCGTCGCTTCCTGGACGAGTTGCTGGCAGCCGTCGGAACTTGTCAGGAGAGTCGCCCAGCCCCCTTTGTCCTCCTGCTTACGTTGCGGGCCGACTTTATGGGCCAGGCACTGGCCCACCGGCCCTTTGCCGACGCCCTGCAGGATGCATCCCTACTCCTGGGACCGATGACGCGCGAGGAGTTGTGCTCGGCGATTGAACGACCAGCCCTGAAACAGGGAGCCGTATTTGAGACAGGTCTGGTGGAACGGATCCTGGATGACGTCGGCGAAGAGCCTGGTGGTCTGCCCCTGCTAGAGTTTGCGCTAACACTGTTGTGGGAGCAGCAGAGCTACGGCTGGCTGACCCACGCCGGGTACGAGCAGATCGGCCGGGTGGAGGGGGCGGTGGCCCGGTATGCAGACGAGGAATTTGGCGACCTGGATGAAGGCGAACAGGAATCCGCGCGGAAGGTATTCGTGCAGTTGGTACGTCCCGGTGAGGGAACGGAGGACACACGACGGGTGGCAAGTCGCGTGGAGCTGGGTGAGGCGAACTGGCGGCTGGTCCAGCATCTGGCCGATCGGCGGTTGGTGGTGACAGGGCGGGACGCCACCGGCCAGGAGACGGCCGAGCTGGTGCACGAGGCGCTGATGCGGGGCTGGGGCCAATTGCGGGGCTGGATGGACGCCGACCGCGCGTTCCGCGTCTGGCAGGAGCGGCTGCGGGCGGCGCTGCGGAGCTGGCAAGCATCGGATCGAGATGAGGGTGCTCTCCTGCGAGGGGCTCCACTTGCCGAGGCCGAGGGCTGGCTTGCCGAGCGGGGGAGCGAGCTAGGTGACGCGGAACAGAGCTTCATCCAGGCGGGAATGGCGCTGCGGGATCGCCGCACAACCGAACGTGAAATGCGGCGGCAACGGGAGCTGGAGGCAGCGAGAAAGCTGGCCGCAGTAGAGAGCCAACGTGCCGAGGAGCGCGCGAGGTCAGCGGGCAGGCTGCGCAGGCGGGCGGTCTACCTGGGCCTGGCCCTCATCGCGGCCCTGATCGCGGCCGGCGTTGCTGGTGTTCTCTGGAATAGGAGTGCGAACCTGGCCGCGGAGAAGGCCGCCATTGCCAGCACCGCCCAGGTGGCCAGCACGCGCGCGCTGGCCGAGGGAGCCGCGGCCCAGACCGCCCAGGCATTGGAGGCGGCCCAGCGAGCAACTGCCCAGGTCGCCAGCACACAGGCCGTTGGGGAGCGAGCCATCGCGGAGACCGCGCAGGCCCAGGAGTCGGCGCAGAAGGCAGCCGCCCAGGCAGAAGCCGTCGCACGCGCTACGGCGGAAGCAGTGGCGCTCCAGGAACGCGAGGAGGCACTGCGCCAGGCCAGCATCGGCCTGGCAGCGGAGGCGGAGCTGCAACTGCTCGGCCCTCGTCCGGAACGGGCTGTCCTGCTTGCCCTCGAGGCGGTCGAAAACTATCCTTACACCTGGCAGGCGGAGAACGCCCTGAGCCAGGCCGTCTTTGAGCACAAGTTACTGCTCGACCTTCGCCACGAAGGATATGTGAACTATGGAAGTGTGTCACCCGACGAGACACGCATTGCCACGGCCAGCGACGACTATACCGCTCGGGTGTGGGACTTGGCCACTGGCGAGTTGCTGTTTGTCCTGGAGGGACATGGGGATTGGGTGAATCGAGTGTTCTGGTCGCCTGCTGGAGACCGTCTCTTGACCGCCAGTACCGACGGCACGGCGAAAGTATGGGATGACACCACCGGCAAGGAGCTATACACCCTTGAAGGGCACGAGGGATACTATGCCGAGTGGTCTCCTGATGGCACTCTAATTCTCACCTACCGTGAAACAGGGGACAATGTGGCAACCGTATGGGATGCGGCCACCGGCGCGAGACTGCACGCGCTGTCTGGTCACGATGGCAGAGTCACTGCCTTCAACGGATGGTCTCCTGACGGAGACCGGATTGCCACTGGCAGCCAGGACGGCACAGCGAAAGTATGGGAGGCGGCTACCGGCGAAGAGCAGCTTACCCTTTCGGGGCATGATGCTACCGTCACTCGGGCAGAATTCTCGCCCGACGGTTCGTCCATCGCCACATCCAGCTTTGATGGCACGGCAAGGATATGGGATGCTACCAGCGGAGAACACCTGCTCACCCTGCCGGGTCACACAACGACTCCCAGGGCTCAGTGGTCGCCCTCCGGCCACCGCATCCTCACCGTCAGTTCGGGCCTGGCAAAAGTGTGGGAGGCAGGTACCGGGGAATTGTTACACCTGCTGCCGGCGCAGGAAGATCTGTATGCAGTCTGGTCGCCCGACGGAAGCCTCATCGCCACGGGAGGATCAGAGGGCGAGATCAAAGTGTGGGACTCTGCCGCGGGCACCGAGCTGCTGGATTTCCAGGGGCACCCCCTCGGAGTAGGTGAGATGGGCTGGTTCCCCTCCGGGGACCGCATCTGGACAGTGAGCGGGGATGGCAGCGCCAAGGTATGGCAGGTGTCGCAGGCGCTTCTTTCCCTTGGTTGCCAGCCCGACTGTCCCCCCGGCTTTTTTGGGGGGTGGTACTCCAACGCGGCCTGGTCGCCTTCCGGAAAACAGATCGCGGCCGGCTATGCGGACGGCACAGTATGGGTCTGGGACGCCGTTACAGGCGTCGAGCTTACCAGGTTGCAGATCCAGCAGGAGGAAGGCTCTGAGCCGGGTATGGTCACCTTTGTAGAGTGGGCGCCAAACGGGGAGCTAGTCGCCGCTGCGGCCACGGACGGCAGCGCCACGGTGTGGGATGTAGACTCTGGTGAGGAACGCCTCAAGATCTCGGGTCACGAGGATATGGTGATGGGCGTAAGCTGGTCGCCCGATGGGTCGCGCATCGTGACCTACGCCCAGGATGGCGCGGCGAAGGTGTGGGATGCCGCCAGCGGTGAACTGCTCGTTGATTTCACCGAGCACAATCCCTACGCGGCGTCCTGGTCCTCTGACGGGCAGCGCATCGTCACCGCCGATCTTGTCGGAGGAAGCAACAGCGCCAAGATTTGGGATGCAGGCAGCGGCACGGTGCTCCTCGACCTCTTCCCTGCTGATTTTGGATCCCCGGTGTCGGCGGTGGCCTGGTCGCCCGACGGGACGCGCATCGTCACCTTCAGCACAGATCAGGTCGGCCAGGTATGGGATGCAGCAACTGGCGAGCAGCTCCTGTCCTTCACCGGGCTTTCAAGCGCGGATCTCGCCATGTGGTCTCCTTCGGGTGACCGAATCCTGGCTGCCGGCCTGGGCGGTGTCGCAACGGTGTGGGACGCGAGTAGTGGCAACCAGGTATTCGCCCACAACATCGGCACGATGGGGCTTGCGAGTTGGTCGCCGGATGGAAGGCTCATAGCCATCAACGACTTTGACGGCAACCTGAAGATCTATCCGGCCTGGCAGACGCTCGACGAGCTGATTGCCTACGCCAAGGAGTGTTGCCTGGTCCGCAAGCTGACTCCTGAGGAGCGGGCGCAATTCGGGTTGCCGCCCCGCTAGACGATTGCCTGTGTCCATCCCTTTTTGCTGGGTTTGCATGACACATCCTGCATCTTCCTGAAATGCGCGTTTCGTCTAGCTGAATCCCATCAGTTGCTCAAGGTACCGTGTCGCATTGTATGCGATGTTGGCGACGATTCGAGGGAAAAGGTCGGGATATGTCTGAAGAACTCGGTTGTTCCTCGTTTGCATACCGCTGCCTCCCGGGCGCGCGTTTGACTGAGTCTCTAGGTAAAATCGCCGTCCGGTTCGTCAGCACGAGGGTTTTTTGTCGTTTGTGTCCAGTCTTATAAGAAGGACTGACCACAACCAATACCTCGTTTACACGTCTGTGTCGCACATTCATCTCCGTCAGCCCTACACCAGGCACGGCCCCCCTGGGTGATCGAAGCAAAAGACACGTGTGGGGCATCCGGCCTACGCTCCAGCCGGAACGCCAGTTCCGGCGCCCCACTGGTGCGGATCTGGTGATCCGCACCGAGCGCAAGTACCCCACCAAAACGACCTGCTTCGAATACCCCCCCTATTGCGTACTTGCCGCAAACGGCGAATATTGGTACAATGTGCAAAGCCCGTTGTGTGGCGGCTTGGCATCACATGAATTCTTATCCGTTGGGCGGCTGACTACAAGAGCGCACTTGAATTCTGTGCAGCTACATATGAAAACTTGGTCTCAAAGCAGTGCAATTGAAATCACGGCTTACCAGGAGGGATAATGAACATCGCCGATTTTATTCCCAAAGAGGAGGTTCAGAATGTCTGCCAGGAGCTTGGCATTCGTGACTGGACTAAACTGACAGATACTGAAGTACAGGTCGAAGAGGCCAGAATTATCCAGGCCGCAGTTGGGTCTGAAGCTCTGCAAATTCCTGTTGAGGGGTTTCAGCAAGGTCTGGAGGTGGAACTAGAGCACGGGTTGCAGTTTCCCGATGCGAATGTTACTAACAACCACCCCATCCTGACGGGCAAAATCGTTTTGGCTCATCTCAAAGAAATGTTGGACTACTACACCCGTCTCGATGTTGCTGAACTTGAGGGAGACCTATTCAAAGCATCCAAGAAGGGTGACGCTGAAAAGCTAGCCCGGATATACAAGAAACTGATTACGGCTCGGGCCGCGCTGAGCGAGTCGGAAAAATCTGGGGGATGGGCGTTGCACGGAGAATAGTCAAGGTTGCCTGGCCTTGGGGTGCTGGGCGAGGAGGTACAACATGCAGCCTCAGACGAGTGTCGACCCCTGGTGGGCAGCGCTCACCGTGTGGGCTGTGGTGAATGCCGTCAATCTGCTGCAGGCAGCGGGGTTCCTGTCGCGGGTACGTACCGGCAGCATGGCGATCAATCACCTCCTCGGCTACGTGATCATCGCCCTTGCAGTCCCGGCGGCTGTGGCCCTATTCGCTTTCGTGCGCGCGAGGGCTGGCTGGCTGCACTATGCCGGTCCGGCAGCCTACCTCGCTTTTATTGCGTTCATGGTCGTCGTGGAGTATGTCTGGCAGGTCGAGTTCCGGTCCCCGGTGCGGCCTGGCATACTCGTGCCCTACCTCGTGCTTTTCTTCGGTGCGATCCTGCTGATGGGCCTGCCCATGTTCCGCATGAATCGGCGATTGTGGCTCATCACTGTGGCGACCGCGGTTCTGCTGCTGGGGTCGATGGGCGTTGCGATGCGGAGGGGAGTGGGGTGAGCCCTTGACCGACGACTGCTGTCCAGACACAGCGCGGACGCTGCAGCCCAGCGCTTTTTTGCCGTCAAACAAGTGCTTCCAACGGACTCGCTTCGGTCGCGGCTGAAGCGCAAACCGTTTGGACGTCGGAGGCTTCAGTCAGGCTTTCTGGATCCGGATTCGAGTTGTCAAAGTCAGTTCATCGCTCATCTGGGTTTGTCGTTTGTGTCCAATCTTATAAGAAGGATTGACCACAACCAATCCCTCGATTCCATGTCTCTGGCGCAAACTCATCTCTATCAGTCATACACCAGGCACAGCGTCTTGACTGAGTACTTGCCCAATATCCCAAACGCAGGTACAATGTGTGAAGCGCTCGGCCAGGCTTTGCCCGGCAAAGCCTTCGACTCTGGTCAATAGGGCGGCTTTGTGCTACACGAGTCCTTGTCCGTTAGGCAGCCGAGAAAGAGTGGGGCTGCCCCTATGTGATCCGCGATAGGGAAGCCCGTATGATAGGAGTACAGGTAAATGAAAAGAACGATTCTTTTGCTCATTGCCCTTTGCATCGCACTTGTCAGTTGTGGTGCCGAGCCTACCATCCAATACGCCTATCGCCCACCTCAAGATGCCGGCGATGGGCTTGCTGTCGGCACATTGGAGGAAGTGAACATCGACTCGGCGCCTATCGAAGAAGCCGTGAGCAGGATACTCAGCGGCAAGCATGGGGAGGTGCATTCCATGCTCATCGTCAAGGACAACCAACTGGTTCTTGAGGAGTACTTCCCGGGACATGACTACAAATGGGATGCCCCCGGCCATCACGGCAGGCTGGTGACTTGGGACAGGGATGAAACGCATATCGTCATGTCCGCCGGGAAGAGCGTCACCTCAGCCTGTGTTGGACTTGCCATAGATCACGGCTTCATCGAAAGCGTTCATCAATCGATTTTCGATTACCTGCCTGAGCACCAGCGCTATCGCACGGATGGCAGGGACAAGATCACCATCGAGCATCTGCTAACCATGACCTCCGGACTGGAATGGAAAGAGTGGGGTGCCTCCAATACTGATCTGGAGAGTGACCTTTTCAAATTGTGGGTGGCTTGTGAAGACCAGGTGGCCTGTGTCCTGGAGAAGCCTCTCATCCACGAACCCGGCACAACCTTCAACTACAGTGGTGGTGGAATGACTGTACTGGGCGAGATCGTCAAGAATGCGACCAATATGGACATTGAAGCGTTTTGTGGGCAGTACCTATTCGAGCCCTTGGGGGCTGATTCGATTGAATGGCGCCGGTTCGATAGTGGTCTGATCTCAACCTCAGGTGAACAACAAATGACGCCGAGAGATATGGTAAAGTTCGGCCTGCTCTATCTGAACGAGGGCGTCTGGAACGGGAGGCAGATCGTCCCCAAGGCGTGGGTGGAGAAGAGCGCGACACCCTACGCCGGAAACCAGAGGATCAAGATTCCCGGAGAAGACGTAGGCAGAGCTGGTTACTCCTACTCGTGGTGGACCAAGCAACATTCCGATTCCGGCAGGAAACTGAACACCTTCTGGGCTAATGGGTGGGGAGGACAAAAGATCGTGGTCATCCCTGAACTGGACACTGTGGTGGTCTTTACTGGTGCCAACTACACGTCCAAGCTTACTAACTGGAGGATGCTTGAGAAATACGTCTTCCCTGCCATTCATTGAATCCTTGCCGGAGGGGTAACGGACAGGGATGTTCAAGCTGAGGTAGCTGATGAGAGGCCGAAAGGTGACACTGTGCTCGAGAATGGCGCAGTTGAAGGGGCAGGTATGAACCCCAAAACGCAGATCTGACAGTTCTCTACGCCTTCTCTCGTCCGTACGGGAACACTGGAATTGCGCGTTATTCTTAGCGGAGCCAATTCAGTTCCTCGAGGTACCCTGGTGGTTTGTAGGCGATCTCGTCCATGATTCAAGCGTCAAGAGGGGAGCCTGTCTCACGGATGCAGTCATGCCTCAACCGCACTCCACTCCCTCTCGGGTGTTCACTTAGCAGCCTTTGAAGCTTCAACAGGCATCCGTGCCGTCAGGCTGAATGGTATTTGTCGTTTGTGTCCAGCGTTATAAGAAGAGATCACCACAACCACCATCCGGTGCCGGAGTGGGTGCACCAGCAAGTGTATCTGCATCCCTACCCCAAGGAGCTCATGCTGCGCAACCACGTGTAGGGCAGATGTCCACCATCTCGGTGTTTGGATTCCGTTCACTATTGGTCGGCTTGGCGAGGACTACTTGACAGCGGCGACCGAGATTTGACTGGAAGCCGGACTGCTGATATGATCTGTGGCAAGTGCGGGCACACTCTCATCGCTTCATGAACCTCTGCCTGACCCGCTGACGAGGAGAATGCTGATGAAGCGGCTGACGTGTCTCACATTCGGAGTGCTATTGGCCTCGATGTTGGTTTCGTGCGGGACGCCCACTGTGGCTCCGTCCACGGCGGCGCCAACGCCCGTTCCACCCACTGCGACGATGCCAGATACCACCGAGGCTGTAGACGTTGAGGCCACTCAGGAGCCAGTTCGCTTCCCCCTCTCAGAACCCGGCCCATACTACACAGGGAAACGTACGTTCACGTTTGAGGATCCCAGCCGCGATGGCCGGCAGATAGGCATCACGGTGTTGTATCCGGCTGTGCAGCCCGAAGGCTCGACCGGCGCCCAGCTTCTGGCTGGCGCCGACCGTGATCCGGACCTCAGCAGTGCGCCCTATCCCTTGATCCTTACCGGGCCGGATACAGGTTCAGTACTATTCAAAGCACATCTTGTTTCGCATGGCTTTGCCATGGCAATCGTCCGATATCCGGATTCCTACGACTATTGGGATTTCCAGATGGTCGACCATCCGCGCGATATCCTTTTCGCCCTGGACCAGATTGCATCCCAGCCCCTGGAAGGATTGGAGGGTGTCATTGATTCCGATCACGTTGGCGTTGCGGGATACTCGTCGGACGGCGACTATTCTCTCGCCGTCAGCGGGGTGCGCGTTGATCCGGGATTCTACATTTCACACTGCGAGCAAGCCCCTGCGATCGAGCCAGCATTGTCTGAGCGGTGGATCAAAGATGTCTGCAATCCTGTAGGAAAATGGGACGAGTTCGTTTCTCACGTCGGGGATGAAATCACAGTCAGTGATGATGGACTTTGGCAGCCGCTGACAGACGAGCGTATCCGCGCCGTGATGCTGATGTCTTCAGGTGGCGCATGGTTGTACGGCGATCGAGGTCTGACAGCGGCTTACAGCCCAGTCTTTATCATTGCCGCGCCTGAGGATGATGTGGTCCCCTATCAAATCGAAGCCGCATACATCTTTGAGCATCTCGGAAGCCCCGAGCGGTTCATGGTTTCGTTTATTGGCAAGGGGCACATGATGGTATTCGACCCCGAGCAAGCGAAACGCCTGAACCACTTTGCCACAGCGTTCTTCGGCACCTATCTCCAGGACAAGTCCGATTACCGCGACTACTTCTCGGAGGAGTTTGTCTCCCAGTTTGATGACCTGGCATGGGGGGTGTACGAGGGTGAGTGACTCATGCCGACCTCGTTGGGTTCTGTCGGCAAGATGCAATTGGGGTATGCCTTGCTCACCTGCGCCCGCAGCGCATCCACAGGCGTTGCAGGCCGTCGGGCATGATGGATCGCAGCGCCCGAGAATTGGCTCGGCATCAGTGAATCGCTCAAGTCCGTACGCAGTGAGCGGGCCGCGCAGATCGAACTTGGGGAGGAAAGCTCACAAGGCCCGGCCGCTGAGCTTCGACGCCGAGCAAGTGTGCTTGATCAGGAGATCCGGATCCGAGTCGTCAGAGCGCAGGGGTTTTGTCGTTTGAGTCCCGTCTTATAAAAAGAATTCGCCAAGTTCAGGCTTGTTCCGTGTGAAAGTGCTCAGTGAGGTTCAGGAAGCACGCATAGTCTCATTGGAGAGCCTTGTCAGAGGAAGCCGATGAGCACTCCAACTCGACCGCCTCGAGTAGTTCCGTGAGCGGATGTACTTCGAGGGCGAACACGACGCCAACAAGGCTGTCAGCTCGTTGTCCAGAGGCCTCTTGGGCGTTGGCTGTGATTCGATGGCCAGTTCCCTGCGTTTGACGGCTTCCGCGTCTTGATTTATACTTCTGGTGTTAGGAACGCGCCGAACCATCTACGGAAGAGCATATGCTCGCGCTGACCCATGGGATTCCCATACTTGCACCTTCTGAGGGGATCTAGGCGGATTACCTTCAAAACGCAAACGGGAAGAGAAATA
>Ga0180437_10003768_pt1 | contig 22230 bp, 15 predicted proteins | sample SS_ome_4_FD_132410 | JGI IMG/M metagenome (GOLD analysis project Ga0180437, IMG submission 132410) | Hypersaline lake sediment archaeal communities from the Salton Sea, California, USA - SS_3_D_1 metaG | ecosystem: Environmental > Aquatic > Non-marine Saline and Alkaline > Hypersaline >...
CTGTATATGAACAACGAGTGCAACCTGCGTTGCGTCTATTGCCATACCGATCCCTCGCCCAGGCCCGCCGCGAGGTTGGACCGGGATGCTATTGCCGTCGCCGCGGAGGTCGTGGCAGAGAACTGCCGCACGAAGGGCTGCCCGCTTTGCGCCGTGTTCCACGGTGGGGGCGAGCCCACCCTTCACCGCGAGCGCGTTGACAGCACGATGGCCCTGCTGGAGGAGGTAGCCTCGGCGCATGGCGTCGAGATTTTTCGTTACGTGGCCACCAACGGCGTCATGTCCGAGGAAAAGGCCCGTTGGCTGGCGGGTCGTTTTGACCTGATCGGCCTGTCGTGCGACGGGCCGCCGGACATCCAAAACCGCCAGAGACCGCTCTGGGGCGGCAGGGAGAGTGCGCAGGTCGTGGAGCGCACGGCCCACATTCTGCGCGAGGAGGGTTGCCGGCTTCACGGTCGGGCGACGATCACGGGCGCGACGCTACATCGCCAGGCCGAGATCGCAGACTATATCTGCCGACAGCTTTTACCCGAAGAGATCCATTTCGAGCCGGTCTACGTCGGCGGGAAAACCAGCGTCGCCAAGGGGTTGGCGCGCCAGCAGGCTGGCGAGTTTGTGGCGCACTTTTTGGAGGCGCAACAGATCGCTAGCCAAAACGGCGTTCTGCTAACGAGCTCGGGCAGCCGTCCTGGTTCCATCCACGGCCCGTATTGCCACGTCTTTCGCTCCGTACTCAATCTGGTGCCGGGCGGGGTGGCCACGGCGTGCTTCAAGATCACCGATGCAGGTCAGGTGAGGGAGAAAGGAGCCGCGATCGGGGCGTTGAACGTCGATAGCGGGCGCTTTGAGGTCGACGGCCGCCGCATCGGGGAGCTGCGCCGGCAATTGGACGTTTTCCCCGCCGAGTGTACGGATTGCTTTAACCGCTACCACTGTGCCCGGGAGTGCCCCGATCTCTGCCCGCTGGACGGCGACGTCTACCACAGCAGCAGTCCGCCGGGGCTGGGCTTTCGCTGCCGGGTGCAGAAGGCGCTGGCCTACGCCATCCTGCAGGAGACCGCCGACGGCTTGTGGTCTGCCGCACTGGCAACAGGGGCCAAGTTGGACGGAGGAAAGGCTGATCGTGAGTCCAGCACCATTTGTGGAACGCCAATTCTTTGATCAGTTCTTTGATTCGGCCCTGCCGGGGATTGATGTGGAGGCGATCCGGCGGGAATGGCTGGCTCTCCGGCCGCCGTATCGGGTTGACAGCCGCCACTTGCCCCTGCCGGTATGGGCGCGACGAGGTTTCACCGAGACGGGCGAGAAAGCGTGGTCGGTCCTCTGCCAGGACGTAAGCCGGGTTGACCCGAGCAGGGCTTTCTGCATCTATGTCCACATTCCCTTCTGCGCCAGCCGCTGTAGTTTTTGTGACTGCTACTCTTTCTCGCTCAGGCGGCATCGAAACAGGCATATCGAGGCCTACCTGACCCTGCTGGCCCAGGAGATGCATCTGTGGAGCGGATTGGGCACCATTGCCCACCGCCCCGTGTCCACGGTGCACTTGGGCGGGGGGACGCCCACGTTTTTGGGAGGGGCATCCTTCCGCTGCCTGGTCCAGAGCCTGCGCGAGAGCTTTTGTATGGGGCCACAGACGGAATGGGCGCTCGAATCCACGTCGTCCGAGCTGACCGGCGACATGCTTTCGCTGCTCGATGACCTGGGCTTCACCCGGCTCCACGTCGGGGTGCAGACGCTGCAAGACGGCGTTCGCCAACGGATCAACCGGCGAGAGCCAGCGGCGGTCGTCCTGGACAAGATCGCCACAGCCGTAAGCATGGGGTGGGTCGTCAGCGTGGACCTGATAGGCGGTCTGCCGGGCCAGTCGCTGGCAGGTTTGCTGGACGACATCATCGCCCTGGAGGCGACTGGCGTGGATGGCTTTTCACTGTACGAGCTGCAGTTGTCCACACGCAATCGCCGGTTCGCTGAACGGTATGGCCTGCCGGATCGGGGACGCCTGATCAACTACTTTCTGATTCAAGGGGCCTCGCGTTACCTTGCCTCCCTGGGGTATAGGAAAACCCTGTTCAACCATTTCGCCCGCGAGAGAGACGCGAACCTCTACTTTACCTTTCCGGAGCGGGGAGAAGACTGTCTGGCCTTGGGCACCATTGCTGACGGGGTTTTCGGCGACTATCACTACCGTCATCCAGAGTACAAGCCCTACCGCCAGGGTGTAAGCGCGATCTTCCCTGGCCTGCAGGGCGGATTGCGGCGCACCGCGCCGGAGAATCGCCTCTATCCCCTGGAAATCGCGCTTCTATCCGGACACATCCCCGCCGGGCTGTTTGCAGACGTGTTGGGCAAGGACCGTTCCGAGGTGATGTTTCGCCAGTGGCGAGCGTCGGCCCTGGTTGAGGAGGATGCTCAGCAGGGGCATTTGTGTCTGACGGCGAATGGTTCCTGGTTTACCGGCCAGATGATGCAACAACTGGCGAGCTATCTTTCACGCCCTTGAGCGGACAGGGCGCAAGTCGAAGGCCTTTCGGCAGCGCATCCACAGCACATACCTGGCAGTCCAGCACTATGTTTCAGCGCCCTCTCCAAGTCACTTTCTTCCCCACAGGAGCAAGTAGCGAGACACGCACGAGATCGGCCCGCCGTTCAAGTCTTTTTCCATGCGCGCAATTCCCCGCTCAAAGTCTACTTCTGGAATCACGTGTAGAGACGAAAACGCCTTGTCGCGATAGGCCTGGATGTCGGTCAGTTGATAGGGGAACTCGACCGTCGTCTCAACGATCTGGCCGAACCCGGCCTGCTCCATGACCTCTCGGAGTTGCGCGATGCGGGGGTATCTCTCAAGCTCAATCTTGATCGTCTCTGGAAAGTAGGTCGTCAGCGGCTGGCGATGGCGAATGATCCACTCCGAGTCGGTGACGGTACACATCTTGCCGCCCGATCGCAGCACACTGTAAGCCTGGCGGAAATACGCCGGGCGGTCGCCGACGTGATGGATCACGTCCACGGAAAACACCAGGTCGAAAAAGTCCGGCGGAAAGTCAAGTGCTTCGGCCCTCCCAGGCTGAAAACAGATGTGGCCCGCTCGCTCCCTGGCCACGGTCAACATCTGCTCCGACGGGTCAATTCCCCAGCATGCAGCGCCGGTGAGCGATTCCACGGCGACGATATAGTTGCCGGTGCCGCAGCCGGCTTCAAGTATCTTGGAAGACCTGCTCACCCCACTGGTCGAGAGCAGGTCTTCCAAGACCCGTGGGTGAACCTGGCGATGTCGGGCGTATTCCGCAGCAATCCTGTCATAGTCAATTGGTTGTGTGGTCACAGTTTAGGCTCTCCATGTCCTCGTCCCGATAGCCCAGGGTGTCAAGTAGGTATTGCTGGAATGGTGTCTTGCCACGCCATAAGAACCACATGACCAGTGAGTATAGCGCAAAACTGTGGGAAGCCGCTAAGCTACCAAGGGCAGAGTGGCCTTCCAGGCTTGGTCAAAGCGACCACTGTGCAACTCGCTCAACCCGGCAAGCATCGCTTGTCCATTCGATCTTTCCCAGCCCCGCCCGGGACGCTTCATTCGATGGTGGACCACGGTGTTGATCCCACTTTCCACGGTGCCACTCCCGATAGGATAGCCTTCTGCCCGAAACTCGTCGTAGCGCATACGCTTCCGATTGCCCTCGAAGTATCCTGGTGCCTGACGCACCTCGTCAGGCCACCGCTTTTGGTCCAGGTCTATGCCTTCAGCGCGGATTCCACCTTCTTGACTTTCCCTGCCCACAAGTGATCTAACCGTCGTTCTATCCATCCTTTCCCTTCAGGAGATTGGTCGCCAAAGACTGCCTTGCTGACTTTCCAGAGCTTTCCCTCAGCATGGGACCAATCCACAATCTGTACAGCTTCTGGAAAGTTGAGGTCTGTAATCCGTTCGATCCACGGTGCCCCGTCGTTGACGGAACTCAACCGTTGGCAACGATCTATCCCGCGCCGTAGTCCTTCAGCATATTGGTGCAGAGCCATCGTGTCTGCGTCCCATAGCCCCGCCTGGTAGCTGTGTTCTTTCAGCCTCACCAATGGGTCTTCAGCGCGCCGACTGGCCCTCTCTTCCTTTGCTGGTCGCTCTGCCGCTGGCCTGACTTCCACCTTGGAGATGGTCGTCAACTTCACCTCTTTCCACCCCTCGTCTCGAATCAAGACCATTCCCCCATCGGTCGACAGATTCACCTGGCCGGTAAGGGGCCTGACCTCGACGACTCGTCGCGTTTGAGGGCTCTCTCCTCTTTGCGCCGGGGCGTTGGCCCGTTCAGCAACCTCTTGCCGTTCTTCTTCCACCCTTCGCCCCCAGCTCTCTGTAATGCGGCGCAGACTATCAGACGACATCGACCCGCCTACCGCATCCGCGTATGCCTCCCCAGCCAGATCAAATGATTTGGCCAGCAGCCCTTGTCGTGTGGCAACCCGCGCCGCTCCTTCACTCCAGTGATCAGCTCGCAACAGCAGTTTCCGGTCCAGGGGGAAAAAGCGTCTCCCCTTCACACTCCGGGCAGACGTAGTAGGCTCGCATTAGCCTTGTCTCGCCTTCCAAACCTGATATGCCCCATCGCCGGTGCCCTTTGAACTCCATGACCCGTCCACACACAGAACACGACGGCGCTTCCAGTTGATATCCCGTATCCCGACCATTGATCAAGACTGCTAACCCCTCTCCCATCAACTCGCGCCGGAGACGACGAGCCTCTGCCTCAATCTCACCAAAGCTGGCCTTGGGATGCTGGTCGTACCAGTCTTCCAAGGTGGCGTACATCTGCGCTGCTTTCTCCAAGAAGATGGCCTCACGTTGAGAACGGGACATCTGACGATACATGATTTCTCCTCCTGACTACGACTCACTTGCTCAGACAGTGCATTCCATGCCCCATCATTATACTCGATGCCCGGCTGATCGACCAACACTGACTCGCATCACGGGGGCCTCAGCCTCCCCACACTTTTGCGGTATACTCATGACCAGTATGGCACTTGACAAAACTATCATATTATGATAGTCTATACAAAGTGGGCCTATGCCCATTAAAATCAAACTTCTGCATAGTTAAGGAGCTAGGATGCCATGAGTCAAAGTTACAAAGCCGTCTACTTTCCCGACTTGCCGGCCGATTCGTCCAAGCAGAAATCTGTCACCCTAGCCTTCGGGCGGCGGAGTGACGACCTGTATAGGCGTATCAAGGATCTCTCTAGTGCCGAGATCCGACTACTACTGGGCACTGAGAGTTATCAGGAACTCACGGCCAATTCCCAAGCTGAGGGACTACCTTTGAACGCTTACTGTCTACACCGGCTGAAGCGGGCCCTCATGCGTGTCCAAGAGACTGGAATCCAGTATACGTTGCCAGGCATGGTGAGCCATCAGCAGTTGTTTGACCCGCTGACAGTTACTTTCAGAGGTGGGGCTAGAGAGCCTTTTGTCCGGTGGTACCCCTTCCTAGAAGGCTATTCGCCACAATACGTGGAAACTATCCTGAGCAGGTATGCACCTCATGCCCGTGCAGTACTCGATCCTTTTGCTGGAACGGGAACGACAGCGTTTACGGTTGCTCAACTGGGCAAGACAGCTTACTTTTGTGAGATCAATCCAGTTTTACAGTTCATCAGCCTGGTTAAGATTCGCGTGCGTCGTCTGGGAGATTCTCAACGCGCTAACTTGGCCAGGGCACTAGCACAACTTAGCAATACCATGAGTGAATTGGATACGTTTGAACCCAACTACGCCTTGGACAAGGCTTACGGCCGAACGTTCGGTGACAGTGAGTTTTTCGATATACCAGTGTACGAACAAGTGTTAAGGGTACGAACGTGGATTGACTATGTTGCCTGTGAACATCCCCTACTAGCTGACCTACTCACCGTAGCAACATTATCGGCTCTGGTGCCAGCTTCCAGGATGAAGCGAGCCGGAGACTTGCGCTACAAAACGGACCGGGAATTACGGAGGCAAACTGTTTCACTAACGACAGCTGTTCGGAAGCACATCGCGCAGATGGTCCAGGACATCCAAGGAGACGTAAATGGCCTCAAGACCACACCACTGCTGGTTTGTGAAGATGCCCGTTCCCTAACTGATGTGCCTCGCTTAGACATTGATGCGATAATAACCAGCCCGCCCTATGTAAATGGAACCAACTACTTTCGTAATACCAAGATAGAGCTGTGGTTCTTGCGTTGTCTCCAGAACCAGGATGATTTGACGGCCTTTCGGGCTGCAGCGGTAACGGCTGGCATCAATGACGTGACAGTGGCCAAGACGCCAAGCGCCCTGCATCCAGAAGTGAAACGGGTGGTGTGCGCGTTGGAGCAAAGGGCCTACGACGCGCGCATCCCGCGCATGATCGCGAGCTATTTCACCGACATGACCAGTATTTTCCGCGCCATTAGCCATCATCTGACTCCCCAGGCAACGGTGGCCGTCGACATTGGCGATTCTCGCTATGCAGGAGTACATGTGCCAGTAGATCATTTGTTGGTGGCTTGCCTGCAAGAGTTAGATTTGGTCCAGACTCATGAGGTTTTGTTACGACGGCGCAGATCACGGGATGGTACACCGCTTAAACAGTCACTACTGGTCTTCGCGCATCGCCCAGCGCGGCGTGCGGTGCGTGTAAAGGAGGTGCCACAGGCATGGAGTATAAGGTGGGGGCAGTTCAAGGTGCACCTACCGCACCAGCAACGCCCGTATGCCAGCCGCAATTGGGGACACCCTCTGCATTCCTTATGCTCATTCCAAGGCAAGCTCAAACCTGCGATAGCACACCACTTGGTTCAGATTTTTGTCCCCACCCATGGATGCATTTTGGATCCTTTTGCAGGTGTGGGGACGATCCCCTTCGAAGCAGCACTTCAAGGAAGACAAGCATACGGTTTCGAAATCAGCCCAGCAGCCTTTGTGGTTGCCAGCGCCAAGCTGCAACAAGCAACTGCTGAGGACTGCGCTAACGTGATTCAGGGTCTGGACAATTATATTGAGCGCAATACTCCCACGGCAGAAGAATTGTCTGAGGCGCGCCAGCTTGGCTTCAACGGCAAGATTGCCGAGTATTACGAATCCCAAACGTTGATCGAGGTTCTGTTGGCCCGACGCTATTTTCGGCTCCACCCGGCCGAGACATCTGCCGAGAGGCTGGTCTTGGCTTCCCTGTTACACATCCTGCACGGGAATCGGCCATATGCTCTTAGCCGACGCTCGCATCCGCTGACACCGTATAAGCCTTCTGGTCCGTTTGAGTACCGTCCACTGCTGGAGCGGCTGCGGAACAAGGTCAATCGCAGCCTGGCGGCAGCGCTACCATCAGCGTTTCAAGCAGGAAAGATGTTCTTGCAGGATGCAACCGGTTGGTGGCCTAGAGAGATAGATAACCTGGACGCAGTAGTCACGTCGCCACCGTTTTTCGACAGCACCCGTTTCTACCTGGCAAACTGGTTGCGTCTGTGGTTTACCGGTTGGTCAGCCCGCGATTTCGAAACACGTCCGCTGGCCTTTGTGGATGAGCGACAAAAGCAGAGTTTTGAAGTCTATATCCCAATTTTGCGTCAGGCCAGGGAGCGCCTTAAACCAGGCGGCGTGGTCGTTTTGCACCTCGGCAAGAGCGCCAAGTGCGACATGGCAGACCGCTTGAGAGAAATGAGCCGCCGATGGTTCAGCACAGCAGATGTTTTCGATGAGAGCGTGGCGCACTGCGAATCACATGGCATCCGAGACAAAGGCACAGTCACCTCTCATCAGTATCTGGTGCTGTATTGATGTGATTGGTGGACCGTGTCGCCCGCTCGTACTCCTCGTTGGCAGTATTAACCCAGATTGAGGAGACAAGGGTTGAGTGTTCGAAGAAGTCAAAACCGATATCGACAAGTAATCGATTGCGCAATTTGATGAGCTCCGATATGTAGGCGCTATACTTCACCAGTAATTCGTCTACGTTTTCTGGTATTTTGAGGTGGGCAATGGCCTCAGGATTATAGTGGGGTGGACCGGCCAGTGTATCAAATGAAATGCCTGTTATAATAGCCAGCCGCTTCAATTCCTCGCTCGAGTAATATTCTGACGGCCACTTGCCCGATTTCTCTGCGTTGTGCTCGTGGCATAACAGTGTTGCGCTTTCAGTTGTCAAGGGCCAAAGGTAAACAACTGGCAATGTATGGTCAAGAGGTCTTTCTTTTGCACTCGAAACGTTCCTCAAATCCTTCCCGCATTTGAAGCACTTGTAACCGAATCGCTTGAATACTGCCTGGCTATCAATTTTCTTGCTACCAGCCAAGTCCAAATATAGACGACGCTTTTGTGCTGCTTCTCTATGCTGGTCGGTCAATCGGGTCCGGTTCTTGATGGCATTATAGGCAGCCTTACATAACCGACATTCCCCCTGGCGCTCTGATCTACGTCTGCGGTGATGGTCAAAGAATTGTAATGGCTTAAGAGCGTTGCAGATGATGCAATACTTGTACTCCTGGGCCTCAGCAACGTAGTAGTCGTGCAGGATGGTAAACTGACCTTGTTCTATAGTGGAATTGTCCCGCAGATCTACCAATGTATAATCATAGAACTTGGTTTCATCGCCGGAACGCAGGGTGGTTCCACAGCTGGGGCAGACAATTTCAAAATCCTCGCCGATCTCATCTCTGCGGACAAAAATAAAACCTCGGCACTCACTGTTCAGGCATTGAAAACCCTTAAAAACAACATCCCCCATCCCTTTGACGTGTTCTGCCCGAATTTGGTTGGTTTTGACTAGCCGCGTGTATGGCTTGCGTCTTGTCATAGCTTTTCCTTGCTTTTGAGTAGCTAGCAGTGTCTCATGCTCGTACGTTCAGCGATACCCTATCAGGCCAGTTTTTCGGCAATAGGCTCGACTATTGTATTCCAGGCGCCCACCAGTGTCAAATGGGCGGTGCGATAAAGTGTGATAGAGATCTTTTACATAGCTTCAATCAGTCGCGCCGTCAGGCCAGAGTACCGCTGCGCGACCTTGTTGTTACGCACGGCGACCGCAATGGCCTTATGGGTGCCGACGAGAACGACCAGCTTTTTAGCCCGTGTCACGCCGGTGTACAATAGGTTGCGCTGAAGCATGACGTAATGCGTCATCATCACCGGCATGACTACCGCCGGGTACTCGCTGCCCTGGCTGCGGTGGACGCTGATCGCGTAGGCGTGGGCCAGTTCGTCGGCGCTGGCCCAGTTGTATTCTACCCGGCGGTCGTCCATGTCCACCTTCAGGGTCTGGGCCACCGGATCTATGGTTGAGATGCGGCCTACGTCGCCGTTGAACACGTTCAAGTCATAGTTGTTTCGCAACTGGATGACTCGGTCGCCCTCGCGAAAGGCGCGCCCTGCCAGGCCGCGCTCCGGCTTGTTCGGCGTGGGAGGATTGAGGGCGGCTTGCAAGCGATGATTCAGATTGCCCACGCCGACCGCGCCGCGGTACATGGGGCTGAGCACCTGCACGTCGTTCAGTGGGTCCAGGCCGAACTTGTGCGGGATGCGGTTCTGCACAATGTCCACGATCAGGTCAGCAGCGGCTTCGGGGTCTGGTTGAACAAAAAGAAAGAAATCGGCGGCGTCCTTCGGGAAGCGTGGCAACTGCCCCTGGTTGACGCGGTGGGCGTTCTCGATGATGTAGCTGCCTTCCGCCTGGCGAAAGATGGTCTCCAGGCGCACGACCGCTGCCAGACCAGAGTCTATGACGTCGCGCAGGACGTTGCCCGCGCCGACGCTGGGTAGTTGGTCTACGTCGCCCACCAGCAGCAAGTGACTCTCGGATGGGATCGCTTTGAGGAGATGGTTGGTCAGCAGTAGATCGAGCATACTGGCCTCGTCCACGACGACCATATCGACTTCGAGGGAGTTCTCGGCGTGGCGCTTGAAACCTTCCAGCGGCGAGTACTCTAGCAGGCGATGAATCGTCTTGGCCGGGCGGCCGGTAGCTTCGGACAGGCGCTTGGCCGCGCGGCCGGTGGGCGAGGCCAGGGCGTAACGGTGGCGGCGGGCGTCGAGCAGCCGGAGGATCGTCTGGACGGTGGTGGTCTTGCCGGTGCCAGGCCCGCCGGTGAGCACCGTCACTTTGTGTGTCAGCGCCGTGCGGACCGACTCTTTCTGCGTCGGTGAGAGTTGCATCGATGACGTTTCGTCCAGATAGGCGAACGTCTGCTCCCATCGGGCAGTCTGAAAGAAAGCCAGCCGGTCCGTGGGGTGGTTCGCCAGCGCGCGCAGCCGGTTGGCAACGCCCACCTCGCCATAGAAAAAGGGCACGAGGTAGACCGCCCGTTCCTCGCGGACGGACGCTCCGGAGTGATCATCAGCCGCAGGGTAGACGATGGTTTCTCGATGCACCTGCTCGTCGTCTTCCAGCGACGCGATACCCGCATCCACCAATTCGGCGTCCACACCGAGGATACGGGCGGCCTCGGCGGTGAGTTCGCCCTGTGGGGCGTAGACGTGCCCCTCGTCGGCCAATTCGCTGAGCACATGGCTCACGCCGGCGGCCACCCGCTGCGGTGCATCTTCCGGAATGCCCAGGTTGCGTGCGATCTTGTCGGCTGTCAAAAAGCCGATGCCATAAATGTCGCGTGCCAGCCGATAGGGGTCTTGCTGTACCACGGCGATGGCGTCATCGCCGTATTGTTTGTAGATCTTGACTGCCAGAGAAGTGCTCACGTCGTGGGATTGCAGGAACAGCATCACCTCTTTGATCTGCTTCTGCGCCTCCCAGGCACGTTTGATCAGCGCCACCCGCTTGGGGCCAATGCTGTACACGGAGAGCAGGCGGTCGGGCTCTCGCTCGAGGACGTCCAACGTCTGCGCGCCAAACTTTTTGACGATGCGCCGCGCGGTCACAGGGCCGACGCCCTTGATGAGTCCAGAGCCGAGGTACTTGCGGATGCCTGCGGCGGTCGCTGGCAGCACGGTCTTGTAGTCCAGCACATTGAACTGGCGGCCGTATTGTGGATGGGTCTTCCACAGGCCCTCCAGTCGCAAATGCTCGCCCACGTTGACATCAGCCAGGTTGCCCACGGCCGTCACTACGTCGAGAAACCCTGCGGCAGCCAGGCGAATAACGGTGTAGCCGGTCTCTTTGTTGTGATACGTGATCCGTTCGACGGTGCCTTCCAGCGTCTCACGCATGATGTTCCAGTTGGAAAGTTAGAAGCAGGGGGTTAATCGGGCTTGCTTTTGACGGATCAAACAGGCCCCGCGTTTTGCTGTCTCGATACAACGGGGGCCTGGTTGGGTGATCAACTTATCTCTTTCTTTCCAATTCCGCCTTACATTTGACACACAGCGTGGTATCGGGCAAGACTTTCAGCCGTTCGGCCTCTATAGGCTGACCGCATCGTTCACACAGCCCATACCTGCCCCGATTCAGGGCGGAGAGGGCGTGCTGGATAGACTGCAGCTTTCGCTCCAGGTTCTCCATGATGGACAGATTCATCATTCGCTCAGAGGCATCGGGATCTACACCGCCCTCCGCCACGCGCAGTTCCTCAAGATAAGCCCGAATGCGATCCATTTCCTTCAGTATCCGCTGGCGTTCTGTTTGTAGCTCTTGTTGTCGCTGCGTCTTTGATTGGGTCAGTTGTTCCACGACAGATAACCTCCTTACACGCCTAGCTGCAATATCCGGAGCGCCGCCTGCCGAATAGTGACGCCAATTATAATCAGGTGTGCCGTTTTGTCAATTGCCTAGCCGCTCTCCGATGACGTGGGAGAAGGCGTCGGTTCCTCGGTGGACGGCGGAGGGACAACCTCTGTCTGTACAGGAGGCTCGACAGTTCTCACCGCAGGCGTGTCGGTGGGCGTTGGCTTGGCAGTGGGCAAGAGGGTAGGCGTCAGGATAGGTGTGGGAGAAGACGTCGGCACTGCAGTGCTGGTGGGCGTGCCGGTTGACGTGGGCGTCGGTGTGCTGGTAGGCGTCGGAGTTGGCATGGGCGTATCTGTCGGTGTCGGTGTTGCCGTGGGCGTCGGCGTGACCGTAGCGGTCGACGTGGGAGTAGGTGTCGGGTTGTTCACCACCACCTGCACGCGCCCCTCGACGCTGTTGCCCTGGTGGTCGTAGGCCACCACGCGCAAGGTGGTCAGCCCGTTTTCAGAGACCTGGGAATCCCAAACAGTCAACTGGCCGTTTTCTACTTCTGCCTGGTGCGGCCCGCTGACCCACCCCCAGCCGATAGGGTTATCACCCACGCCCCACTCGACGTTGTAGTGAGAAAAGTCGGGCATCTGCACGCGACCGACCAGGGGAATGAGGCCCTGCACGGCCTCGTTGGGCAGCGGCTGGAAGAAGGCCACTTGCGGTGGATAGGTGTGCAGTGGGCAGGTCTCGGTCGGTGGCTGGGGATGGTCGTGCTCCTCGGCCCATTGACGGTATGCCTCCGGAAAGACCTTGAAGTATTTTTCAATGACGACGTTGTCTGGACAGAACTCGGTGGCCGGCTTGCCGGTGATGCGGTCTATGCGGATAAGTTGGTGCAGGTCGTACTCCGAGCCGAGGGGTGGCTGATCGACAGAAAAGAGTTCAGTGCGTCGTTTAGGACAGACTTTGCTGGGCAGTGTGCCAGAATCGGCGCACACCTCCAACTCGATGATGCCAGGCGGCCGCGGGAAATCACCCGGCGGGGTATTGGTCAGGGCTTGTTCCATAAAGTTGTGCCAGATCGGCCCGGCACCCCGCGTGCCAGGCAAATCTTCCATGGGCGAATTGTTCGAATTGCCCACCCAGACGCCAGCGACCAGATCCGGCGTGTAGCCAATCGTCCACGCATCGCGATAGTCATTGGTGGTGCCGGTCTTGGCAGCAGCCGATCGCGATAGCTTGAGCGGGCTGTCTGGGCCAAACATCGGTGAGCGAGCCTCATTGTCGGCCAGGATGTGGGTGATGAGATAGGCGTGCTGGGGCGAGATGACATAGGCCCCGGATGGTGGCTGCCCCTCGACCGGGTAAACCACCCGGCCAGTGGCGTCTTCGATGCGCAAGATGGAGGCCGGCTCGCGGTAGATTCCGCCATTGGCCAGGACGGCGTAGGCGGCCGTCATTTCCAGCAACGTCACCTCACCGCCGCCCAGCGTGAGGCTCAGACCATAGTCGGGCCGGTTGAGTGACTGAATGCCCATACGATGCGCTACGTCGAGCATGGCGGGCAGACCGACGAATTCCAAAGCCTTGACGGCCGGAATGTTGTACGAGTTGGCCAGCGCCGACCGCATCAGGACCGGCCCGTGGAATTTGTCGTCATAGTTCCTTGGCTTGTAGGGTGGATTGGCGCCGTCGGGAAACTCTGTGGGCACGTCCATGATGAGGGTGGAGGGCGTCCAGCCTTTCTCAAAGGCTGCAATGTACGTGATCGGTTTGATAGCCGATCCCGGCTGGCGCAGGCTGATGGCTACGTTCACCTGGCCGTCAATGTCGACGTTGAAGAAATCTGCACTGCCCACCATGGCCTTGATCTCGGCCGTTGTCGGGTCCATGGCCACCAACGCTGCATTGGTCGCTTTGTGGGCGGTCAGTGACGCAACGTGGGCTGCTGCTGCCCGCTCGGCAATCTCTTGCAGATGCGGGTCGAGCGTGGTGTAGACCTTGAGGCCCCCATGGTAGATCGCTTCGACGCCCCACCACGCCTCCAACTGCTGCCGGACGTAGGTGACAAAGTGAGGAGCTTTCAAGTCGCCGCGCAGGCGCTGAAAGTGGATTTCTTCCTCGATCGCCTCCTCAGCGTCTGCCTGGGAGATGAATCCGGCCTCGGCCATGAGATTCAGCACCACCGACTGGCGTTTCTTGGCCGCCTCTGGGTTGGTATAGGGGTCGTAGAGGGCTGGCGACTGGGGCAGCCCGGCCAGCAGTGCCGCCTCGGCCAATGTCAACTCGGTGGCCGACTTGCCAAAGTAGGTTTCGGCCGCGGCCTCGATGCCGTAGGCCAAGTTGCCGTAAAAGATCTGGTTGAGATAGATCTCCAGGATGGTGCCGCGAGGATAGGTACGGGTGATCTCGGCGGCCAGGACGATCTCTTTGATCTTGCGCGAAGCGGATTGCTCGGCTCGCTCCTCCGGCAAGAGAAGGACGTTGCGGGCCAACTGCTGGGTGATCGTGCTGGCGCCGGATACAATCTCACCCTCGGTCAGGTTGTAATAGATGGCTCGGGCGATGCCATAAGGATCAAACCCGGGGTGCGAGTAAAAGTTGCGATCCTCGGTGGCGATGGTGGCGTTGATCAGATGCGGCGAGATGCGATCCAGGCGCACCTCGGTGCGACGGCCTGCGTTGGGGTCAAAGATATCAAACAGCAGGTTCCCCTCGCGATCGTAAATCTTGGTCGTGGCAAAAGTGGCTCGCTGGACGGTCAACTCTTCGGGCGGCGGAAGCTGCCGGGCAAAGTAGAGGTAGCCGCCTACCAGGCCGCCGATGACCAGCAGAAGTAGCAGGACGAGCCCCAGCAGACTGATCACTACCCCCGTGACCAGGCAAGAACCCAGGCGACCCGCCGTCATGGGGTTGGGGCGCTGTCTGGCCCGGCTGGGCGCACGGGCGGGCTGCTGGCGGGCAACGCCGCGGCCGGTGCGTTGGCGGGCGGATGGACGCGTGACAGGACGCGAGGGTCGAGGGACCTGAGAAGGCCGGGGACGAGGCGACGTCGGCGGTTGCGGTGGGGGGGGAGAGGCACACCGGGCAGGCGGGTGCAGCGAGGAGGGTGCGGCAGCGCGTTCCTCCGCAGGTGGAGACGGCTTCAGTGATGGCTGTATGCCTGGTATCAGAATCGTGTCCACTGGTGGCGACTCTGGCGCGGCAGGGGTAGGGGGCGGGCTCTCCCGGGCGTCGGCTGGCTCCTCGGCCGCCAGCAGGCGGTAAAGCTCCAGGTGATCTGCCGTCCGTACGTCCGTCCACCGCGTCTCGGTACCAGGCGAAGCGATGTCCGGTTGCACGGGCAGACGATGAATCTCGTCCAGCGTCAGGGGGTAAGCGCGCAAATGCTCGGTGTAGGCCATCGTACGCGCCAATGTATGTCCCACGGCAGTGAGATGGCCGGCCGATGTCTCCTGGACGACGACCAGGTTGCGCCAGCGGGGGCCGTCCGGCGTGTTGATCTTTTCCTGCAAAATACGATAGCGCATCAAGAGATCTTTCTGCTGCCTGATCTACCCAAACTGGCGAATGAACTGTTCCGCCCTGTCCACGTCTTTTTTACTGCCGATAAAGAGCGGCACGCGCTGGTGCAGCCATTGTGGCTCGATCTTCATGATATCCTGCCTGCCATCAGAAGCGCGCCCACCAGCTTGCTCGACGATGAAAGCTAACGGAGCTGCTTCGTAGAGCAGGCGGATCTTTCCGGACGGTCTGTTGGGATCTTGGGTGTCGGCGGGGTACATGAAAATGCCGCCGGCCATCAGGTTGCGGTGAAAGTCGGCCACCAGCGAGCCGATATACCGCCCCGAGTAGGGCCGGCCGGTGGCCTTGTCGGGCGTTTTCACATAGTCCACGTAGCGGCGGACACCCTCGCTCCAGTAGCCATAGTATCCCTCATTGATGCTGTAATATTTGGCCCGCGGCGGGATCTGAATGTCGGTGTGGGAGAGGAGAAACTCACCCACGCTGGGATCCAGGGTAAAACCGTGGACCCCTTTACCGGTGGTGTAAACCATCATCGTGCTGGAGCCATAGATGATATAGCCCGCGGCAGCCTGCTCGTAGCCCGGTTGCAGGCAATCTTTCTCGGTGCCTCGTGGCCCGCCGGAGACCTTGCGGTGGATGGAAAAGATCGTGCCGATGCTGACGTTCATGTCAATGTTGGACGAGCCGTCCAGTGGGTCAAAAAGAAGCACATATCTGCCGCAAGGAAACCGGTCAGGGATGGGGATGAGGTCGCGAGTCTCTTCGGAGGCCATGGCGCACAACCGGCCGGTGTGATCGTTCATGCGGACGATGGTCTCGTTGGCAAAGACATCCAGCTTCATGACCTGTTCGCCCTGGACGTTCTCTTCGCCGGTGAGGCCCAGGATCTCTACCAGACCGGCTTTACTCACCTCGCGGGAGATGATCTTGGCGGCCAGGGCAATGTCGTACAGCAGACCGGTGAATTCGCCGGTTGCTTCGGGAAAACGTCGCTGTTGATCTAGGATATGGCGTTCAATGGTGATGATTTCGGTGGTCATGGGTTCCTCCTGCTATCTCAAGGTTCGTCACCGGCGTAGACATTATAGCACAGGTGGGCCTCACGTTCAAACGTGAGCTGTTTCTTATCAGTTGACAGTGGTGAGGAAGCCGTGTATACTGCCCCACGTCAAGTGGACTTGCGAGAGAAAACGTGCGATTCAGCGCGGGTTCGAGGGATAAGACCTGCTCCCGGCTACGGGCTACTCGGCCCACGGTCGCTGGCCTAAACTTGGTGCCTATGGATTGTTGTCCGCCTTGAGCATATGGAGGAACCATCCAGCATCATGGAACGAGAATACCCTTCCCTCCCCCTCGTCGGCGTGGCAGGCGTGGTGATCAAAGATGGCTGCGTGCTGATGATCCAACGCGGCAGAGAGCCGGGCCGCGGGCGGTGGAGCATACCTGGCGGGCGGCTCCGGTTGGGCGAGCAGGTGCGAGAGGGCGTAGAACGCGAAGTTTTCGAAGAGTGCCGCGTGCGCGTCCGGGCCGGCGACCTGCTGGGTGTGGCCGATCTCATTCAGCCGGACGACGACGGGCGGGTCCGTTACCATTACGTCCTTATAGACCTGGCCGCCGAATACCTGTCCGGCGAACCACACCCTTCGTCGGATGCGCTGGCGGCCCGCTGGGTGCCCTACGACGAGCTGCCGGCGCTTGACATGCCCGATCGCCTGCGGTGCTTGCTGGATCGTGTGCTAAAGACTAATCACGACTCACTCGTATGGAAAATGGGGGGAGAAATGCCATGACAAATCTTAAGACACTGCGCCAGTTTGGCCTGTGGGACAGCCCCATCCGGCCACAGAGCCTGGCCCAGGAACTGCGACTGTCGGACGTTGTCTGGGACTCTGACGGGCAGACGCTGGTCTGGCTGGAGGGGCGCTCCGACCGGGGGGTGTTGGTCTGCGCCCGTCCAGGCGAAGCACCGCGCGACCTGACGACCGACCTCTCTGTGCGAGCGCGGGTGGGCTACGGCGGCGGCGATTTCACCGTCGCCGATGGGTACGTCTACTTTGTGGCGTCTACCGGGCGGTTGTATCGCCAGCCGCTCGAGCCCGGTCCTGCCGTCCCCTTGGCGCCCGAGTTCGGCAATGCCGCCTCGCCAACTGTTTCGCCCGATGGCCGGTGGCTCCTCTTTGTGCATCACTATGAGGGGGCGGATGGCCTGGCGATCGTGGACGTGGCGGGCCAGGCGTGGCCGCAGAAGCTCGTCTTTGGCGACGACTTTTATATGCAGCCGCGCTGGCACCCTGACGGCGACAAGGTCGCTTGGATCTCGTGGAATCACCCCCAGATGCCGTGGGATGGCACGACGCTCAAGCTGGCGGCGCTGACGGCCGGCGGGTCGGGACTGCCTACGGCGACAGACAGCCAGACATTGGCGGGCGGGGAGGACGTGGCGATCTTTCAGCTCGAGTTTTCACCCGATGGGCGCTACCTGTCTTACATCTCTGACGAGACCGGTTGGGGCAACCTCTATCTCTATGACCTGATCGAGGGTCGCCGTCAAGCTTTGACCGCCGACGAGGTGGAGATGGGCCATCCGGCCTGGGTGCAGGGCCTCCGAACCTACGGCTTTAGCCCCGACGGCAGGACGCTCTACTACCTGCGCAATCGTGCGGGTGTCCGTCGCCTGTGGGCCTATAGCCTGGCCGATGGGACAACGCGGGAGGCAGCGTTGTCCCTGTCGGCGTATACCTGGCTGGAGCAGGTCGCCGTCTCGCCGCGCCGCGAGAGGTTGGCGTTTATCGCCTCCTCGGGCACGATCCCCTGTCGGGTGATCACCTGGGATGCCAGCAGCGAGGAGCCAGCCCGCGTGTGGCGGCGCAGTACCGGCGAGAACGTGCCGCCAGAGGATCTCTCCACACCCCAGCCTCTGTCGTGGGAAGCACCGGACGGCACCGAGGTGCATGGCCTGTACTATCCACCTCACAGCAACGCCTTTGAGAGCACCGGGCTGCCGCCGGCCGTTATCCTGATCCATGGCGGCCCGACTGGCCAGTCCACGGCGAGCTATGACGATAGAGCACAGTTCTTTGCCACGCGAGGGTACGCCGTCCTGCAGGTAAACTACCGGGGGAGCACCGGTTATGGCAAAGCGTACATGGCTGAACTGCGGGGCAACTGGGGCGTCTACGATGTCGAGGACGCGGTCAGTGGCACGCGTCACTTGGCCGATGCGGGCCTGGTTGACCCCGACAAGCTGGTCATCATGGGCGGCAGTGCCGGCGGGTATACCGTGCTGCAGAGTCTGGTGACGCATCCCGGCTTTTTCAAAGCCGCGGTCTGCATCTATGGCGTGTCCAACCTGTTCACGCTGGCCGCCGACACGCACAAGTTCGAGGAACGCTACCTCGATTCGATGATCGGCCCGCTGCCGGAGGCCAGTGCCCGCTACCGCGAGCGGTCGCCCATCTTTGCGGCCGATCGGATCGCCGATCCGGTAGCCGTCTTCCAGGGCGAGATTGACCAGGTGGTGCCCAAGGCACAGTCGGACGAGATCGTGGCCTCGCTACAGGCGCGGGGCGTGCCGCACGTGTATCACGTTTACAAAGGGGAAGGTCACGGCTGGCGCAAGAGTGAGACGATCGAGGACTTTTACCAGCGCGTAGAGGCGTTCCTGCGGCAGTACGTGTTGTTTGCGTAAAACGTAAAGCGTGAAGCGTGACGGTCTTTGCGCATCACGTTTTACGTTTGTTGCTTCACCTCTTTGCGGTACCAATCCACAAAGTGCGCCATCCCCTCGGCGAACGGCGTCTTGGGGTCGTAACCCAGCAAGCGTCGCGCCTTGCTCACGTCGGCGTAGGTACGTGGCACGTCGCCGGGTTGAGGGGGCATGTGCACGATGTTGGCTCTGTGGCCTGTCAACTCTTCCACCAGTTCGACAAAGTCGCGTAGCATGACTGTCTGTGAGTTGCCCAGGTTGATGATCTCGTAGGAGAGATCGGCATCCAGTGCGGCCACCACGCCCGCGACGATGTCGTCAATAAAGGTGTAATCGCGGTAGGTCGTGCCGTCGCCAAACATCTTGAGCGGTTCACCGTCAAAGACCCAGCGGGTGAACAGGTAGGGGGCCATGTCGGGCCGGCCGCGCGGGCCGTAGACGGTGAAGAAGCGCAGGCAGGTGCAGCGCAGGCCATAGAGGTGGTGATAGGTGTGGCATAGCAATTCGCCGGCCCGCTTGGTCGCCGCATAGGGCGAGACCGGCCGCTCGCAGGGAGCGTCTTCGCGAAAAGGCACGGGCGAATCAGCCCCGTAGACCGAGGACGATGAGGCGAAGACAAAGTTACTCACCTCGTGGCGGCGGATCACCTCCAGGGTGTTCAGCAGGCCGCGTACATTGACCGACTCGTACAGTTCCGGGTGCTGGATGGAGTAGCGCACGCCAGCCATGGCTGCGATGTGGATCACTTTGTCGGGCTGCTCGGCCGCAAAGAGGGCGTCTAGCATCGCGGCGTCGCGGATGTCTCCCTCGTACAGCCGGTACAGGTGGTATCCCTCGAAGGAGGCAGCGTTCTTGTGTTTCCGAGCCGGGCTGTAATAGTCGTTGAAATTGTCCAGGCAGATCACCTCGTCGCCCCGGGCCAGCAACGCTTCCGTAGTGTGACTGCCGATAAAGCCTGCGCCGCCAGTAATGAGAACCTTGGTCATAGCAACGCTCCTCTCCTCTGTCTATGCTTTTTCCTCAAACCTGACCACCAACTCGTCCCCCTGGTGCTTCGCCTCCACCACCTCCAGGCCCGACAGCACGCGGGGCAGCAGCAGGTTTCGCTTGTGGTTGCCGATGTGGATGACCAGTTCATCGAAGGAGGAACGGGTCAGTTGTACCTCTTCTTTGGCCACAAAGGGCAGCGGGATGGTGAGGGTATAGTCAGCCCCTTTCTTTTCTACCCGTTGGGCCAGGCCCAAGTAGTAGACTTGCGTCGGGTCGCCGTCGCCGTAAATGCTGTCCGCCATGCGACGCAGCATCTCTAGCCCCACCACTTCCTGGTCAAAGAGGGGCACGGTCAGGATTGGCAGCGGCGCAAAGGTTTCCTCGACCATCCGGCCATATTTCTTCTGAATCTCTTTCCACGCCGTAAAGTAGCCATCTTGCACGGTGGCGGGGATGATGCGGTTGGACACGACCAGGTCGGTGGCATAGCCGTACAGGTTCAGGTAGGTAAATGCCCGCTGGGCCTCTTTGATGACCATCTTTTCCGGGTTGAGCACCAACCGCACCGACGATGTCTGTGGATCGACCAGCAGGTCGTGCATCCGGTCCAGGCTCATGATAAGTTCGGCTACCGTGTCAAACAACTCGTCATCGGGGATGGGGATGTCTATCACCGCCCGCAGCAGGGGACGGGTGAGCTGCATGGCCTTGCGCTCGATGGGAAAGATCTTGTCCAGGTACCAGCGGGCCACCTCGGGGAAGCTGAGCAGTTGCAGCGTCGCGCCGGTCGGCGCGCAGTCTACGATGGCGACATCGTACTCGCAGTCGTCGTGGAGGTGGACGATCTGGAGCAGACTGGCCAACTCTTCCATGCCGGGGAAGACGGTCAGCTCTTCGGCGATGATCTCGTCCAGGCCACGCCACTCAAAAATGGACGATAGGTAGCGCTGCACGTTGCCCCAGTGCTTTTCCATCTGGTAGAGGACGTCTATCTCTTGGCCCCACAGATTGGGGGCCAATTCGGTCGGTTCTGGGCCGATGGCGGTGTCGAAAGAGTCGGCCAGGCTGTGGGCTGCGTCAGTGCTGACGACGACCGTACGATGGCCCAGGTCGGCGCAGCGCAACGCCGTCGCTGCCGCGATACTGGTCTTGCCCACACCGCCTTTGCCGGTGTAGAGAATGACGCGCATGGGATACTCCTGTTCGTTGGATTAGTCTACGATGATGACTTGTGTGGGCAGTAACAAATGATCGCTGCCGTCGGACAAGGGCACGCGGTCGCCGGTTGCCTGATCGTACAGGCCGATCTCGATCTGGCCCGTGCCCTGGAAATCGGTGACGGCAAAAGTCAAAAGATGCTCGTCGACGACGATTTCGTCTTTTACCCAGCCGGTCGTCGGGTGCGTCCCGGCCGCCGGCCAGCTATCGTGCTGTGCCACGAGCTGTCCCGACCGATCCAGCAGGTGGGTAAAGACGGTGTAATTGACAGGCATGGCTGTTTCGTTCCGCGCTTGCCAGTAGAGCGTCAACTTTATTCCACTGGCTGGGGAGACGGTCTCGCTGTCTAGATCGTATCCCAGCAGACGGGCCACGTCTCCGAAATCTTGGGCCATCGGATGTTCAATCGGTGGGATGTCAAACGTGTGTTCCTTGTGTCGAACCTGTACCTCCGTCAGAGGAACGCCCTCCCCTGCTACCTGTTGCCCTCCTCCATCGGTCAAGTTGACCGTCAGACGGTACGCCCCCCCTGGGAGGTCGGGTGCGGCCTCGAGCGCAAAGGGCGTGCAGACGACCTCGCCCGCTCGCCAGCGGCTGGTGGGGTAGGAGCGGTGAGACAGCGGATAGGGGCGCATCCACTCCGCCGGCCCTTGCAGCCGCAAGACGGCCTGATAGTCCACGGCTGGCGGGCGCAGCGCCTGCCAGCAGATGACGAGAGGCACCGGCGACGCTGACAGTTCAGCGGCCGCCAGATCGTACCCCAGCACTTTCAGATCGCCAAGTTTCGCACAGCCGGCCACGTCCGACGTTACGGGTAGTTCGTCCTTGCTGGGCGGCAAAGCCGCGCTGCGCACCGTGACCGTCGCCAGCAAGACTTCCGGCAGCGGCTGTCCTGCCCCATCGCTGATTTCAATCGCCTGACCGCCGCCATCGGTGTAGGGCACGGCGACCAGCCGGTAGGGGCCGGGCGGGATGCCGGCCGGGATTTTCAGCAAATGCCGCGTTGACACGCTTTCTCCCGGTGGCCACGCAGCAGTTTTCCGATTGCCCGGATCCCTCAGCCAGGCGTCAGTTTGGGACCAGCGATACCCTGTCTCGTCCAGCAGCCGCAGGGAGATACCGTAAGCGGGTCGCTCTTCCGCGATGGCCTGCCAATGCATCACCACCCCCAGC
>Ga0180437_10003769_pt1 | contig 22224 bp, 21 predicted proteins | sample SS_ome_4_FD_132410 | JGI IMG/M metagenome (GOLD analysis project Ga0180437, IMG submission 132410) | Hypersaline lake sediment archaeal communities from the Salton Sea, California, USA - SS_3_D_1 metaG | ecosystem: Environmental > Aquatic > Non-marine Saline and Alkaline > Hypersaline >...
ACCAGAGTTCTCTTTGGCGTAAAACTAGGGATAGCTATATTCTATCTAATCCTCTCTGTGCTGAGTGTCTTAAACACGATCCGCCTATATACAGACCTGCTTACGCGGTAGACCATAAGGTTGATATAGTAGATGCCCCACATCTTTCCCTATCCCATACTAATCTTCAATCCCTATGCAAATCATGTCACAGTAAGAAGACCACAGCAACCCAATATGAGGATCTAAAACTCAAAAACAGAAAGTGGATTATATAATATAAAGAATCATATTTATGGGAATACTCAAAACAATAAACAGAAACCTGTACTCATTTACTCTTAAGGTAATAGAATTAAGAACAAGAATGGTACGTAAGAAAATAGAATTATTACACAGCAAAAGAGAAATAATTGGGAAAAAAGGGTAAGAAGTTTTCAGAAGCACATAAGAAAGCCCTAGCCATTGCCCAACAAAAGAGGAGAGCGGCTGATGGTACCAGTCGTAGAAGCGAAGAAAAGAAACAAAAAAGAATAGATTACTGTGCTGTTGATGTATTCTACCTAAAGAACCTTAGGACCATGATAAGGGCAATGGAACGTAACCCTAAACATGATCCTCAAGACTATAAAGACTTACTTAAATATAGAGATATAATGGCATTTAGAAGCAATACAAGGTATAGACAATATCAAGTAATAACAAGAAGTGTAGAGAATTATGAGAGTATAAAGGATAGATTTGCTGATGCTCCAAGCAAACAACAAAACAAACTGTATGATAATTACATGTACTTCCTTAAGACTGCTCTTAATAGAATTATAATAAAGAATGAGGAGACTGATGTACTGCAAACTACCAAGAAGTTTCTGTATCCTGACATAGAGCTATCTGTACACTACCTGTATTCTCTTAAGGGACTCTACAGATACTTAAAGGACCCATCAATAGTTGATCCATTAGAGCTTGAAGAGCTTACAATAGGCTTCACCGGAATACTTGAAGAGCTCAACCTCTCCGAGTACAGCAGAACGATTAGATTCCCTATAAATAGGCCGTCAACAGACAAGCCCTAAGCAGTCTCAAAACATCCCCAAAAAGGGACATCAATGCCCCAACCCTCACGTGTCTCAGGATATCTCCAGCACACCATATAGGCCCAAATGATAGATTTTGGTGGCGTCACGAAATCACGTCAAACTTTTTTCACTCACAGTAACCCTCAGGATTCCCATTTATAAACCCAGGGTCCCACCAGTCTAAGAAGTCTGTACGTCCAATATGAACAATCATCTGGACCGTTGGGATGCCTAGAGGTGCCCAAAGAGGCCTTTAGTATACTGAAGCTTTGAGTCCTTTTGGGGTCCTTTTTTGGAGAAGATGTGAGCTTTGCCGGAAGTATAAATGGAGGTTGTGATATATAAAAGAAAAGAGACTATTATGATAACAGTTAAACCTCCAAATGGGATGACAAACCAAGAATACGTTGACTCACTATCAACCACCGAAAAATCGATATATGATAATCTCAATGATGATGCAAACGTTAATGTGACGCTCACTGAGGATAAGATCTTCGCCCATCAACACACTAAGGTGGAGGTGAACATGTTCGTTGACAATAAGATAAAGGTTAAGTATTACAAGAGGTTCCCAAGACATAACTATCTTGAGTACAACATACCTATCGAACAGTGGGAAACAGCAATTAACAATTACTTTAAAGAAGGATAAAAATGGATCTTAAAAAACAAATAGTGGCGTTTTTGGAAAAGAACACCGAATACGAATGGGTTGATGATTCTCTCATTGATGAATATGTTGCTAATGTTGATTTTGCAAAGCAGGCAAGAGAACTCATTAACCAGGAAGGTATAGTTGGTACTGAAATAAGGAAGACTTCTGGTAAGAATCCACAAGAATATGAGATTCAAAAGAAGAATCCTGCGTTTGATGTTTATAATAAGGCTCTAGACAATATGACAAAGATAGTCACGAAGTTAGGGATTAGCCCTTCAGATAGAATAAAACTAAAGATACTTGCCATAGAACAAGAGGACAAAGATGACTTATCGGATTTCGATTAATGTTTGTTAAAATAGAAACTAAAGATAATTGAAAATCTATAATATTAGAACTAGCAAATCAAAGATATTTTACAATTGTAACTGGGGTCTCGGTGTTCTATGCTAGTTCATACTGAGGCCCCTTTTTTTACGACTATGAAAGAAACAATTTACGTCTATTGCACAACAAATCAAATCAATGGAATGAAGTACGTTGGTATGTCTAATCTTAAAAACCCAAGATATTTTGGTGGTGGTCCAAAACTTCATGATGACATTAGAAAATATGGGAAAAATAACTTTACAAGATCCATATTAATGAAGTTTGATAACAGAAAGGATGCTCATGAGTATGAGGGTTTATACATAGAATTACTTAATACAATGTGGCCATTTGGTTATAATACTGATAAAACGGGTGGAGCTGTTGGTACATCAGGTTTAAAACCTTGGAATAAGAATAAGACTTATAAAATGAAAAAACAATTTAGTGAAATAACTAAAAAAAGGATTAGTGAATCAGGAAAAGGTAGAGAACCTTGGAATAAAGGAAAGAGATTATCTAAAGAATATAGAAAAAAACTAAGTGAATCACATAAAGGAAAATCAAATAATTGGGAAGGTAGAAAACATTCTGAAGAATCAAAGAAAAAGATGAGTGAAGCCCATAAGGGTATAAAACTTTCTGAAGAAACAAAGAAAAAGCTTAGTGAAGCTAGTAAAAAATATTGGGCAAAAAGAAAAGCAATGAATGAAGCGGCTTAAGAAAGCAGAATATATCGATTATTGTTGGAAAGTAGGAAACCAATACGCTAAAGATATTAAGTCAGGTAAAATAGTTGCTAATCGTTGGATTAAAGCAGCAATAGATCGTTATGAGAAGGATTTAAAAAATAAAAAGTATCACTTTAAAAAAGAAGAAGTGAGAAAGGTGTTTGGATTCTTCTCGGTATTGAATGTTGATCAAAAGGGAAATCAATTCAAGTTGATGCCCTACCAGTGCTTCATACTTATGAACCTATTTGGTTTCTACTATAAGAATAGTGAAAGGAGAAAGTACAACTATGCTCTTATTTTTGTTAGTCGGAAAAACGGGAAAACAGGATTCATAGCAGGATTACAACTTTATTTCATGATCTCAGTTCCTGATCCATTATGTCTTAGTGTTGGTCATTCACCAGATGCTAGGTCTCATACAGCTAGAGCAGCTGCCACATTTGTGTACCAGACTCCAGAACTTATAAAAAGACTTCAACCACAAGGACCACAATCATCCAAGAATAAGGTAGTCTTCAAGAAGGAGGGAAAACCTGGAGTTCTACAATCAGTAGTATCAACAGCAGAGCGATTGGATGGATTTAGTACTAGTAGTGCTGTTTTGGACGAGATACATGCGTATAATGATGACTCTTTATTCAATGTAATTAAATCATCAACAGGAACTAGATTTTCCAACAATGAGAATCCAATGGTTACACTTATTAGTACTGCTGGTTTTAAGCCTGTTGGTTTTTGTGCTGATATGGTAACAATAGGTAAAAGAGTATTGGATGGACAGGCAGAAGATGATTCTTTTTTCTATATGATTTATACATTGGATGATGAGGATAATGGTAAATGGGAAGATGATTCAAAATGGATAAAAGCAAATCCAGCATTAGGTGAAATACTTGATATTGAGTACTTAAAATCAGAGTTTACACAAGCAAAGAACTTAACAACTCAATTACCAAACTTCCTAACAAAACACCTTAACATATTTGTAAACGAAACAAGTGAATGGATAAGTAGAGGAGTTTACTCAAAGGTATGTTATAATGCTGATCCAGCTCTTTATAAGGATCTTACTGGATTTATTGGACTTGACCTTTCAGCAACAAGAGATTTAACTTCTTTAGTAGTTGTATTTTATGATCAAGATAAAGACTTCTATTATGTCATACCCTATTTTTGGAGAGCAAAGAATGAGGATAAAAGGTTTAGAAAAGGAGGACAAGATCTTAAGGAATGGATTGATAAGGGTTACATAACAGAAAGTTCTAAAAAGACTATTGATTACAACCAAGTATTTGAAAAGATAAAGGAACTAAACCAACAATTTTACATTGGTAGTATTACTTTTGACCGTTACCTATCACAATTGGTACTTCCACAAGTTGAAGGCTTAAGTCGTTTGGATGGTAGTCCAATTAACATAGAACCATTTGCACAAACTGCTTATAAATATAGCTTTCCAATGACTACTTTTGAAAAATCAATATATGATGGTAATTGCTCGTTAACTGATAATCCAGTATTTCAATGGAATATTGATAATGTAGTTTTGTATTATGATACCAATGGAAATATAAAACCCATGAAGAATAAAGGTAAGGACGCGATTGATGGTATAGTTAGTGCTGCCATGGCATTTAATGGTGCATTGAGTTGGTATAACTTAACTGAGGAATCTAGTACCTAAAAGCTTTTAAAGAGTAGATATATATAAAAAATAACATAAGAAAAGAATTATGTCAATATGGAATGACCTCTTAGAATCATTGAAGGTAAGCGTGGCACCCACAACAGACGCTAAATACCTTATAGAGAATCTCGACAATAAAGCTAATAGATTTGAAAAGAAAGATGCCGCAAATGTTAGCACTATTTATACTTGTCTTGAAATAAAATCTGACACTATAGCAAGGCTTCCCTTAGATGTTAAACAGGAATCTCCTGGAGGCGACACTACTCTAAAGGATGACCCACTTCATTACCTTCTTCACTTCCAGCCTAATAACTATACCAATGCTTTCCAGTTTTGGTGGACTATTGAGTTTTATAGGAACCTAAGAGGTAATAGCTTTGCTAGAATATTTAGAGATGCACGAGGAAGACCCGAGTCTTTAAAGATAGTGTATCCAGATGATGTTGTGGGGTATAGCCTATATAACAATCAACTTTACTATTCTTATCACGAGAGAAAGCTAGATGGGTCCTTAAAGGAACAACCAACTAAGGTTAATAGTACTGAAATGCTACACTTTACTTTTGGTAGTATTGATGGTATCTTTGGTATTGATCCAATCACAAAGCTTATGTCGGAGCTTGGTATTAAGGTAAAATCTAGTAAGACACTTGAAAACCTTTATACAAATAATGCTCTTAATAAAGCATTGGTACTTCCTAATGTTAATAACGAAAGTACTAAAAAGCAAATTGAGGAATTCAACAAAACAAGTGGTGTTGACCAAACAGGTAAGTTAAGACAACTTCCATTTGGATCAGAACTTGTTGATATGAGTCTTGATCTTAATGCTGTTCAATTCATTGATTCTCAAAAGTTCACAGTAACTCAAATTGCTGCACTTTACAGAATACCTGCTCATATGTTAGGTATATTGGAACAAACTAAGTTCTCATCTGTGGAAGCAATGACACTTGATTTTAAATCCAATTCTATATCACCAATAGCAAAACTCTATAAAAGAGAATTAGAATCCAAGTTGTTAACACAACAGGAGATACTTGATGGTAAGGTAATTGAATTCAATACAAATGCATTGATAGAAACTGATCTTGATACTAAGAATAAGATCATCACTGACCAAGTAATGAAAGGACTTATTTCTCCTAACTATGCTGCTAGCATTTATGGTTATCCTCAGTATGATGCTGGTGAAGATCATTGGATGCCATCGAGCTCAATGTTTGCTGAGATAAGACACAAATCTGATACTGAGAAGCTTGATCAATTGATTAATCCTCCAGAGGAAGATACCGAGTAAAAAACGGATACACTATAAGATATATAAAATAAATAAATAGCTAACTATGGAAAATAGAAGTTATAACCCCGAAGCATTAGAACTTAGAGCCATCACAGATGATGATGGTAAAAGGTATATCCAAGGATATGCTGCTGTTTTTAACAGTAGATCTAAGTTACTATCTGACTTTGGACAGCTATTCTATGAAGAACTTGAACCTGGCGCATTCACCAATGCTCTTAATGATGACGGCTTAAACGTCGTATTTGTTGCGAATCACAATCGTGAACAATTACTGGCGAGATCCGCAAGCGGCACATTGGAACTAAAGGAGGATGACAGAGGTTTATATTTCAGGGCGGACGTCCCTGATACACAATTAGGTAATGACGTTTACACGTTAGTTGAGAGAGGTGATCTCTTTGAAAACTCTTTTGCTTTTAACTTGGATTCTGAAGGTTACAGATGGACTGAAACTGATGAGGAGATTCCTTTGAGAATCATCTCAAACGTAAGAAAACTTATGGATGTTTCAGTAGTTACTGATGGAGCTTACGGAGAAACTGTCGTTGAGGCCAGAGGTCTTAAGGAGTTTGTTGATTCCAAGAACGAAGTTGAGGAAGAAGTAGAAGAAACCACTGACGATACTGATGATGTTAAACTAAGAGCCAAATTGATACAACTTAAAAATAAAAACTATTAAAATGAAAAAGTTAAATGAATTAATGCAATCTCGTGCCGCTATTAACGATCAGATTAATGACATTATAGCAGCTGATGAGCTTACTGATGAACAAAGAGCTCAAGTTACTGAGCTAGAAGGTAAGGTTGATTCCTTAAAGGAAGAAATCGAATTCCTAAAGCGTCAGGAAGAAAGAAATGCTGAAATGGCATCCGTTAACATCGTTGAGAGCAACACTAAAGATGACGAAACTGGTTCAAACCTAGTTCGTTCACTTAATGAGCTTTTCACAACTGGTCACATTACAAGTGATTACAGAGGTAAGGAAGGATTCGTAATCCCTTCTACTATCTTTAGAGCAGACCCTATCCTAACAACCACTAACACTGGTATCATCAACAAAGTTGTTGACCCTACTGTTAGCATTAAGAGATCTTATGGAGAGCAATTCCTAAGAGACCTTGGTGTTCGTTTCTACGAAGGTGTTACTGGTAACCTTGTTCTTCCTTCAATGGCGGAAACAACTGCTACCCTTACTGCTGAGTCTGGAACTGCAACTTCTGCAAGCCAAGCTCCTACTTCAAATACTCTTTCTGCAAAGAGAATTGACGTAGTTCAAGGATATAACAGAGAATTCCTTGCTCAAACTTCTGTTTATGATAGCTTACTACAAGACCTTGTAGATTCTATTGGTGTACAGATGGTTTACACATTCTTCGATAACATGGCAACTGATGCTGTTGATGCATCTGTAGCAGGTACCACTGCTGGTGTTACTTACTCAGACGTTCTTGGTCTTGAGAAGAACCTTGCTGATGTAATGGGAGATATTAAGTTCGTAGGAACTCCTGCTTTCAAGCAGTATCTTAAGAATCTTAATGCTTCTTCTGCAAACATCAAGTTTGCTTGGGGAGATGATAACACTCTATTAGGTCTTCCAGCAATGGCAGCTAATGGTGTTAATGCTAATCAATTATGGTTAGGTGACTGGAGCAAGTCTGCACAGGCAATGTTCGGTGACATGGAAATCATAGTTGACCCTTACTCTGTGAAGAAATCAGGTAAAGTAGAGGTATACGCAGTTCAGCTTGCTGACTCTGGTACTTCAAACTACCGTCACTTCTCATGGATTACTGATGGATCAATCGGTGTATAATCACTGAAATCTTTATATTGTTTTGAGATTATAGTCGTAACTCAAACCCAGGGAGCTCGTTCTGAGCTCCCTTTTTTGTTGCGTTCTGCTTCCAACCATGAAGCGTTGATATATATAAAAATAAGCAAAAGTAGAACGATGAATTACTACAATAATTACGAAATAACTACAGCCAGCACCAAGTTAATCTACCACGTTACATTAACTGAAGCCAAAGAACAATTAGGATTAGTGTTCTCACAAGATTATGATGATAATTACATCAATAGGTTAATTAAAGCAGCCCACCTTGAATGTGAAGCATACATTCAAAAGGATATTGCAAGAACCAGGAATGTAGCCCAAATATGGGACTTTAGCGGTGATTTTATCAAGATAGAAAAAGGTCACTTCAATGAGTTTGAATCCATTAAGGACACCAATGACACTGAGAGAACAACGGTCTCAACAACCTTAAGGACATATCCTGAATGGTTTGAGATTGAGCTAGCATCACCAGTTACATCTGATCCACTAACGGTGACCTACATCACAGGATTCGATGATGGAGCATGCCCAGAGTTGATAAAGCAAGCCATACTTATGAAGATAGGTGCTTACTATGATTTTGAACGTAACGGTTATGTTGGTGGTTCCTATAAGGATAACAAAACTGCTGAGAGGTTGCTCAATAATTACATGAGTGTTGCACAACTTCACTAAAATAAGATGATGATATGAACCCATATACGGAAGTAATAACTGTAGAGAAACTAACAAAAACTAAGGATGATGTTGGTACACCAGTTGAGGTGTGGTCAGAACTTTGTGTTGTTAGAGCATCAGTAAAACAGAATCCAGGAGGAAGACTTTATGACCAAGATCCACAAATGAACTTTCATGAGTTTAATATGACATTCTATACAAGATTCATAGAAGGAATAAACTATCAATGTAGGATAAAGTATTGTGATGATCTATTTGTGATTAGAAGTATAACTCCTATAATGAGAAGAAAAGGACATGAGCTTGTATGTTCAAGAAAACTATCTGATGGAAGATAATGGCAGCTAAGATTGAAATAATAGGAATGAAGGAACTTGAAAAGTTACTTAATAGCATACCTGATAGTGTTGCTGTAGATGCTCTTAGGAATATTAATCGTGCTGGTGGTCAAGAATACAAGGCTGAAATGCAATCTCAAGCACCAGTAGGTAGTGATAATATACATAGGAACATTAGAATACAAAATGATCCAGAAGATAAGACTGCCATATTCATTGGTGTTTCAAATAAAGCTTATTGGGCTAGATTTGTTGAGTTTGGTACTAAGGTTAGAACAACAAAGGGTAAGGGACCAATAATATATGGTAAAGCAAATAGAGGTCAAATGAAACCAGAACCATTTATAGCACCATCAATAGAAAAGGCTACACCAAGAGCAATAGATAGCATATTCCAAAAGATGGGTAAGAGAGTAACTTCCTACATCAAAAGGTACACTAAAAAAATATCAAAATAATGAGCTTAAAAACAGAGATATACGACCTACTTGTTGCAGATTCCAGTATTAATTATTGGGTTGGTGATAATATCTATCATAATATATTACCATTAAATCAAGATACTTCGGCAAACTCACTAGTATATATGTCAAGGATAGCAACTCCAACTCATACTATGAATGAAAGAGACATTAGTGAGGAATATAGTGTAACTATAAAGATAGTTGGTACAAGTCCGGTTAATAATGAAAATATAAATAGAGAAGTAAGACGAACAATGCAAGCATACTCATCTGCTAATATTGCTGATGTTATGTTTGAAAGAGATATAGATGTGTATGATGAAGATAATGACTTATATACTGAGTCATTAGATTTCACTGTATATTACTACAATTAAAAAAGGATTTAATCCTTTAGATATATAAATAAATAATAAAATAAACTAACGATAGAGACATGGCAAATGAATTATTATCCAAAACTATGGTTATCTCGCTTGATGGCAATCCAATAGCAAGAACTACAGGTTTTAGCTTCAACGTTGATAAAGAAACAGTAGACGTAACGTCTTTCGATTCAACATCTAGTTGGAAGGAATTCCTTGTAGACTTAAAAGAGGCCGAGATCTCGTTTGACGGTCTTGTGTCAAGAGATAGCTCAAGTTCTACCAATGATTATGAAACATTGTTAACTAACATTATGACTTCAGATGCTTCTGTTGCATTCTTACTGGATGACTCAGCAGCTCCAACTGATATTACTGGTGCTGGTTATCTAACTAACGTTTCACTTACTGGAAGTTTAGGAGACAAGCAGACTTATAGCGGTACGCTTAAGCCTACTGGTCCAATATCCATAGCGTAAAACTGACGACCTTTTTTTTCATAATAAATAATATAGGTGGGAGTAATTCCCACCTGTATTAAACTAAACGTATATTATGATAAAATATCTCAAAACACAAGATGGAGAAAAGATACCTTTTTGTATCTCATACTCCGCATTAGCCGCTTGGGCTGATGAAACTAATAAATCCTTTGACGACTTGGGTGATAACCTTAACATGGCTGAATTAGAGCCATTATTTTATTATGCCCTATTAGCCGGAGCGCGTCAAACCAAACAACCATTCCCTGATTATGATCGTAAGAGTGAGGAATACCTATTCCTTATTGACGATATATGGTTTGACTTCATAACTGCAATGCCGGATTTTTTCCAAGGGCTGGTTCCTACAAAATAGAAAGCACTGATGGATCCCAATCTGAATCTGAAGAAGAGGAGGATTGGGATTGGAATGATACAACAGTTCTTTTGGGTATGGCAGTATCGTATGCTGGTATAAGACCTAAAGACTTTTGGGATCTAGCCCCAGTAGAACTAAACAAAATACTCACATTCACGGCAAAGAAAAGAAAGGATACTTATGAATCCCATTATAGGGATATGTATGAAAGTATGAGATTACAAACTCTTTATCTTGTTAATGCTCAACTTCCTGGTAAGTCACAAGTAAAGTCTTTAGAAGCTTTAATGCCATTACCATGGGATAAAGTAAAACATAAACCACAAGAGGTAACTCCATTTACTGATGAAGAGGCTGAATACTATAAAAATAAGATACAAAAATCATCTCAAAAGAGTTCTGGTCCTGATATTAACTATCCAGAGTTCAAGGACTATCTAAATAATATAGAAAGATAGAGAGATATATAAAATAAAATCCTTGATAAATGGCCAAGAATAAGATAATGACGGATCTTGCGGTTCGTATCTCAACACAAACAGCAGAATTAAAAAAGGGACTTAGAAAAGCATCAGGTCAACTTAAGACCTTTGGAATGAAGGCTAAGACTGCCAGTAAAGAATTCTCAGCTGGTTTTAAAGGTGCTTTTACAGGTGTTGCCGGTATGGCTAATCCTATGATGGCCCAATTAACTTCAATATTGGGTGGCGCTACCAGTGGAATGAAAGCACTAACAAAAGGAACTAAACTATGGAAGGTTGCCATAGCATCTACTGGTGTAGGATTGCTGGTGATAGCCTTAGGAGCATTGGTCACCTGGCTTAACAATACAAAAGAGGGTATGCTTGTAATGAGTAGAGCCACTGAAGTTGTTAAAGCAGTTATAGGTGTTGTTCTTGATCGTATAGCCAAGTTTGGTGGTGCTATAGTTAAACTATTTAGTGGTGATTTTCAGGGTGCCTGGGATGATGCTAAGGGTGCCGTAGCAGGTGTTGGTGATCAAATAGTGGATGTTGCTAAGAAAGCTGATCAAATAGCCAAGGATGAGGATGCTAATACTAAAAAGGAGATAGCCAATAAGAAGAAGATTGCCAAGCTTCTTGAAGAAAATGGTAACTTAAGATTAAAATCAAGAGATATTGATAAGTACACTGCTGATGAACGTCAGATGTTTGCAGCACAAGAACTTAAGAACTTAAGAGAGGTCAATAAAATGAAGACTGAAACTCTTGATGATGAGATAGATCTTCTTGAAAGACGTCAAGCCTTGGGTGAGAATACACTTGAGGATGATATGGAGCTTGCTAATCTTCAACAAAAAAGAGCCCAAGAAGTAAAGAATATGCTCTTACAAGAGAAAGAGCTAATGATGCTTGGCCAAGATATTAGAAGACAAAAGGAAGCACAAGAAAAGGCTGAGATTAAGATTGCTGAAGCAAAACAAAAGCAACTTGCTGCCGATCAAAAGATGGCTGAAAAACTCTTTGGTAAAAAGGTTACAAAGACTGAACCAAAGATGGATAAAGATCTTCTTGATAAGAGGATGCAAGCGCTTGGTGATGCAGCAGAAAAAGAATTAGAGATTAATCAAAACAAGCTTGATAGGATAGCAGAACAAGAGGCTCAAGCTGAAGCAGAAAGGCAACAAAGACAACAAATGACCTTTGATTTCATCAATGGTATGATGGATGCTATGGCTAATATACAAAGAGCCAATATGAATAAGGAGTTGGCGGCGGCTGGTGATAATGAGAAGAAGAAAGAGGAGATTAAGAAAAAGTACGCTAAGAAGGAAAAGAAAATGGCAATAATGAGGACACTTATATCAGGTGCTGAAGGTGTTGCTAAAACTATAGCAACATTAGGTATGCCACTTGCTATTCCTTTTATTGCATTGGCTGCAGCAACTACAGCAGCTCAAATAGCAGCAATAGCCTCACAAAACTTTGCAATGGGTGGTGTTGTTGATAAAGGATTCTCATTAGCCACAGTAGGAGAAAGAGGTAAGGAGACAGTAGCATTACCTAGAGGATCTAGAGTTGTATCTCATGCTGATACAATGAAAGCACTTGGTCAATCTAATGGAAAGGCTGTTAAAGTAATGGTTGAGGATGTATTAATCAGAGGAGAAGATCTTAGAATAGTGCTATCTGAAGCAAATAGAAGAAAACTAAATACACTATAAAATATGGCTTTACAAGACGTTCGTTATAAGTTAGAATACGGTGATCCAGATGTACATCTAGAATATCAGTTTTTAATAAGAGAAACTGCTGGTAATATTATAAATGATACTAGCATTAACTATCTTATAGGTGTTGGTGAAGCACCCGCAGTATTTAGAAGAAGAGCAACAAAGACCGATGGTGATCTAATCATGGCAGGTACTGAGTTATCACTTGAATTCTATGCAACAGTTGATCAATTGGAAGAATATGATGAACTATATAAAGGTGATTATAAGAGATTCAAGGTTGATTACTATAGAAGACAAGGTGCATCAAACTTACTTGTATGGCAAGGATTTGTTAAACCTGAAAACTGTAGTAGAGAATTCATAGAAAAAGATAAGCTTTATCGTTATAGTATAACTGCAACTGATTTATTGGGTGACCTTAAAAAGATAGAGTTTAAAGACTCAAATAATAACATATACAGGGATGTACAACCACTAATAGTACAAACACAAAGAGCACTTCAAAGAATAGATGATAATTACCTATTCTTACCATTCTACATACAACTCAATACATATGAGGATGCTATGGATAGTAGCCTTGCACAAGTCTTTACTGATATAGCAGTAGATAGTAGAAGATGGGAAAAGGTTTCTGATGGTCTAATTAATACCAATACATGTTATGAAGTATTGGAGGATATGCTAAAACCATTTAATTGTACACTTACACAAGCAGATGCTGGTTGGAGAATAATTAATTACCATGAACTATCATCAAAAACAGACCAGATTGTATGGGATACAAGTACTGTTGGATTTACTGGTGATAGTAATCTTATTGTTGATATTAGTAGCTATAAGTTCTTGGATTATGGTTCTTTAGAATTTAAACAACCACTTAGAGAATTAAAAACAATCGTTAAGAATAGAACAGAACTAAATGGAGAACTAAGTAATGGTGATTTTAATACAGCAAGCTTAGCTATAGATCCATGGGCACATAACTCTCAACCAGATCCTAATATTACTTGGGATGTTGTATCTAATGGAGGAAATAATGAAATGAGATTGGAGTGGGACTTTAGAGGTTTAGGTTTTACTGGACAAACTGATGCATCAATGTACTTTTGGTTAGTAACAAGTCCTGGAGCAGCTCCATCAGAGAATTCATCATTTGAATTACAGTTCGATGTTAGGTGTCTTGCTAGACAGACATATGCTGGTGCAAAGACATTAAATGTCAGAGCATCCCTATATACATCTGGTAAGGTTGGAACTGGTGATCTACAAGAATTACTTACTGATGAAACTGTATCTTTTAGTGATCCAGTTTATGACTATACAAGAAGAAAGTTCAAATGGAAGTGGAACACTGGTATAACATCCCACTACTTTACAATAACAGGTAACTTTGCTCAGCAAGTATATGGTGATCTTAGGTTTGATAACTTCAGACTCATATACAATGAAAATGAAGAAACATCAATACAATTATCTTATGATAAGTTATATAGAACAGAGAATAATGGTCTTAGTCTATATGATAGCGCAAATAGAACCATTAATCTTAGTGATGGCCAAAACCAAGAAGATGTTGGTGCATTTAGATTATTAACAGATAGTTCCATAACAGAGGGTAGTTGGTATAGATGGAATGAGGATGCATCAGCAAGTATACAAAAGAAATACAACATCAATATATTGGAGAATAGAAGTACGTATGCCAATTATATTAGAATCAAAATATTAGATGATAGTAACACATTAAGACCTTATCAAATATGGCAACTAGATGGTCACTATTATAGGATAATAGGGTACACAGAAGTTCTTAAAAAGAAGTGGAGAGAAATATCTGCAGAACTTGAAGAAATAATTACTGATCCTATAGATTCTAGTACATATACAACAGTACTTACAAGTGAAGATGGTCAGATTAATGATTCTCCTGTTATTCCACCATTACGTCTTGATATTCCACTTACTGGAGAGTATAATCTTGGATTTGGTACGATATAGTTAATGAGCTGGTGATCCTTCCCAATACTCGCTGGAGGATGGGATATATAAAATAAAATAACCGGTCATTTCATCATTATGTCAACAGGAAATACTTACCAAAACAACGTAACCGGATCAGTAACTCTCACAACGCCGGTAAAGGGTACAATAATCAGTGCATATACCACAATAATAGGTACGGGTACCGGTGATGCCTTTGATAGATTAGATAATTACAACGCTATTCAGGATAGCAGCATCCTAATCAATACAATTAACATTGCTCAACATGATGCTTCCATAATAAGGATAGATGATTATAGAGCAATACAGGATGTTAGTATTGCTGCACTTGGTGGTGAGGAAGTTACAACAAAAACATATGTTGATGGATCTCTTGGACAAAGAGATGCTTCCTTATTTGTATTATTCACAGAGAATGATATTCAAGATAGTTCTATACTCTATAATCTAGAACAAACAATAAGAATCGATGCTTATAATGCAATACAAGATGCTTCAGTACTTGCAGAAATAACACGAATAGATATTTACGCATCAGTACAAGATGCAAGCATACTCCTTAACACACAAAATATAGCTCAACTCGATGCTTCTGTTATAAGAATTGATAGTTATAATGCTATTCAAGATGCTTCTGTTCTTGCAGAAATAACTAGAATTGATAATTATCAAGCAATACAGGACGCTAGCACTTTAGCAGAAGTTAATCGTATTGATACTTATAATTCTATTCAGGATGCCAGTATCCTTGTTGGTCTTCAATCATCACAATACGATCCTATCCAAGATGTATCGATAGCACAACACGATGCAAGCATAGTAAGAATAGATCAATACACTGCTATACAGGATGCATCCATATTCATAGGCCTTCAGGCATCCAATTACGATCCCATCCAAGATGTTAGCATCGCCCAATTGGATGCTTCCGTTAGCAGGATTGATGCTTATAATATAATCCAAGATGCAAGTATACTTGCTAAAGCAGCATTACTTTCAGAACTTGATGATGTTTCAATAGTTTCAATAAGTGATGACAATGTATTGGTTTACGACGCATCTGATTCCTTATGGAAGAATGCAGTTGATATAGATGCTTCATTCTATAATGTAGTTGATGCCTCAGAGTACTTCTGGATTCTAGCTGATACATCTGTTTCTAATCCGCTTGATAGGCAAGGTTTCCTATATGATGCATCTTGGGGACTATGGAGAAACTGGGATATAGTTGATGTTAGCATATATGGTGTTGTTGATGCCAGTGAGTATTTCTGGATTCTTCAAGATACCAGTATTATTGATGCTAGTAATGGAGACTTATTAGTATGGGACTCAAGTTTTGGTAAATGGTTCAATAGTAGAAATATTGAAGTCATAGATGAGTATACTGCAATACAAGATACTAGTATTGCTCAAGCACTTCAAAGTGGTACTTATGACCCTATTCAAGATGCTTCAATAGCACAACTTGAAACTGATGTTACCAGAATTGATGGTTACAATGCGATACAGGATTCATCCATAAATCAAGCATTACAATCAGGTGCTTATGATCCTATTCAGGATGCTTCCATAGCTCAATTGGATGCTTCAGTAATTAGAATAGATGGTTACAATACTATTCAGGATTCAAGCATAGAGCAAGCATTACAATCTGGAGCTTATGATCCAATACAAGATGCTTCAATCATAGCAAATGAGGATAACATAGCTCAGATTGATGCTTCAGTTGTTAGAATAGATGCTTTCCTTCTAAATCCTACATTCCAAAATGATATTAATCTGGACGGTAGCATAGTATTTGATGCAAGTGGTAACATAGTTAATGTTGGACATATTGACTTTTGGAATAGTAATGGAGATCCAGATCACCTTGAAGGAAGAGTATTTTATGATTCTACAGAAAAGGCTCTGACTTACATGAATGATCAAACTGATATGAGATTACAAGTTGGTCAGGAGATGGTTGTTAGAGTTAGAAATAATCAAGGATTTTTAATTGATGATGGTAGTGTTGTTAAGATTAGTGGAGCAACTGGTAATAGACCAACCATAGAATTAGCTAATTCTGATATACATACTCCAACCGCAATATCTGAAAACCACATACTTGGTTTAGCAACTCATGATATTGCTAATAATACAGATGGTTTTGTTACAGTGTTTGGATTGGTTTCCAACCAAAATACATCAGCATTCTCAGAAGGAGATATTCTTTACGTGGATGCTAGTGTTGCTGGTAACCTTACTAATGATGCACCACCTGCACCTTATGATAAGATAAAGATTGGTACCGTTACAGTTGCACATGCAACTCAAGGTAAGATCTTTGTATCACCTAAGGAGCCTGTTCATTTTAGCGATATTAGTGGGCTTGATGATAGCTCCACTGCTGTTGCAAACGGTGCACTCTGGGTGTACGATGACAGCTCAATGTATTGGTACACTAGCGATCAATTACCTACTCGTGTGAGTGCCCTAGAAGCTTATAATACAATACAGGATGCCAGCATTAATGCGGCAAACCTTCTTGGCGGGCTTGATGATGTTTCAATAGTAACACCTAGTCAGAATCACATAATACTTTATGATGCAAGCGATTCAATCTGGGAGAACGGAATAGGTTTCAACACCGATTCATACCAAGTTGTGGAGGCCTCCACTTACTTCTGGATACTTCAGGATACCTCTGTAAGCAATAAGCAAAATGATGATGTTCTTGTATATGACTCTTCATGGGGATATTGGATCAACCAGAATATAAGTGATTTCCTTAATGACCAAGCATCAACTCAGGATGCATCAATAGTTATCCTTAGAGCTGACATAGCCCAACTTGATGCTTCAGTTATTAGAATAGATGGTTACAATGCAATACAGGATGCAAGTGTCTTATCTGAATTCGGCAGGATTGATACCTATAACGCCATACAAGATTCAAGCATAGATACTAATGCTAGTAACATATCTACCAATACTTCAGATATTTCAAATATAGAGAGTGAACAAAATGTTCAGAATATTGCTATTTCAGATAATGCTCTGGATATATCAACAAATCAGTTCAATAATGATCAGGAGTTCAGCTCAATAGATACTTACCAAGGAATACAGGATGCCTCAATTCTATTGGGATTATCATCTGGAACTTACGATCCTATTCAGGATGCAAGTATAATAGCAAATGAGGAGTCAATAACAAGGATAGATGCATATAATGCCATTCAGGATGCAAGCATAGAGCTAGCAGCTCAAAGCGGTACATATGATCCTATTCAGGATGCGAGCATAATAGCTCTTGAGGGAGATATTACACGAATAGATGCGTATAATGCAATCCAAGATGCAAGCATAGAGCTAGCAGCTCAAAGCGGTACATATGATCCAATACAGGATGCATCAATAATTACTAATGAAGGTAATATATCAACAAACACCTCAAACATAGCCCAGCTTGATGCTTCAGTTGTTAGAATAGATGGTTACAATGCGATACAGGATTCATCCATAAATCAAGCATTACAATCAGGTGCTTACGATCCAATTCAGGACGCAAGCATAATAGCAAATGAAGCTGAAATAGCTCAGCTTGATGCTTCAATCATCAGAATAGATGCAACTAATGATACTCAAGATAATGAGATAGCTACCCTTGATTCATCAATAGTGAGAATAGATGCTTATAATGCTATACAAGATGCTTCAATATCTGATAATGATGCACAAATAGCTCAGCTTGATGCTTCAGTTGTGAGAATAGATGGAGAATTAACAACTCTTGATAATTACAATGCTATTCAAGATTCTGCAATAGTTAGTAACAGCAATGCAATTACTACAATTAATGCCTATCAGGCAATTCAAGATGTCTCAATAGCAAATGCAGGAGTAACACTTGAATATGTTGATGGTTCACTTGGAGCAAGGGATGTATCAATAGCTAATAATGCCGCTTCAATAGTTAATATTGATTCAAGCATATCTGATCTTGATACTCTTACTCAGGGCCACACAATAGATATTGCAAACCTAGACTCAAGCGTTGCTGCTCTTGATGTTCTAACGCAAGTTCATACTGCTGACATAGCACAATTGGATGCTTCAATTATTAGAATTGACGCAACTAATGATACTCAAGATAATGAGATAGCTACCCTTGATTCATCAATAGTGAGAATAGATGCTTACAATGCGATACAGGATGCCAGCATAATATCAGAGCTAATTGGATTAACTGATGTATCAATTATATCGCCAGTGACTGATGATATACTTGCTTACAATTCAATTAATGCTGCATGGGAAAATAGCACAACAATAGTTGATGCTTGCATTGGATTATTGGTGGATGTTTCCGTTGCTGATCCTTCTTCTTATGATTTAATATCATATAATGAAACAAGCGCAGTTTGGGAAAGTGGAAAGATTGATACAAGAAGCTTTACAGCTGATACTAGAGATCCATTTGCAATACTTAATGGTATTATGTTAGATCAACCTAAAGTTGATGTGACTTCAAATGGTACAACTGTTACTCTTAATCTTTTCGATAATGCAGGAAGAGATACAATTAGAATTGTATATGATAAGGATGTTGTATATTATGATGTAATTAATGATGGTTCTTTAGCACTTACTGCTGGTACCGATGCGGCACCACAGATTAACTACGTATATGTTCCATATAACAGTGCAACATTAGAAGCTAGTACTGGAGATTGGCCAGATGTAGAATACGCAGCTGTTGCAACAGTTCTTGTTCAAAGTGCAGCAAGTGTTCAAACTCAAGGTCCATATAAAGTTCATGCTTGGACAGATCATGCTAAGAGTGGTAAAGATGTTGGTCACATACAAGATCTAAACTACTGGATTAGATACCAACCAGCAACATGGAGAAATGGTGTAGACTTAACTACTACTATTACTGTATTGGGAGGTCTTGATAGAGTTGATTTCTCAACAACATTAGGTAATTGTTTACAACTTCATAACCATGCATTCCCAGTATTTGATACAAGTACTTTAGATAGTAGTATCTTTGTTCCTAACTATCCAAGTGATAATTATAGACCTTTCACTTCTGTAGAAACTGCAATGCAAGTAGATTCTGGAGGTAATGCAATAGCCAATAACAAGTGGGTTAATGTGATTCTTTGGGGAGTTGTGAATGAGGATAATGATGATTGTAAGCTAATGTTGAACTTACCAGAAGCATTCCATAGTAGTGAAGCTAACGCAAAAGCAGATGCTGAACATTACTCAGTATATAGTATACCTGAAGACTTCATAGGTACTGCATTTTACATTGCTAAAATCATATTTAAGTACACTACTAATAATTGGGAACTTGTTGAAACTGAAGATCTAAGGAAGTTCGGAAAAGAATACTTACAATTGAACTAATGGCATATAAACAAAATACACTTTTAAGAGATGCTGATGGCAACGTGTTGCGATTTGATGGAGGGCTTGGCGTGTCACAACGAGCAACTTTTATACCTGATGATCCTAGCGTGTTCATGTCATACACCGATAGTTTGTTAGATACAGCTGATGGATACACATGGGTTTATAGGGATAATGGAGCAGAGCTCGGTACTAACAGCATCTCCTTTGCTGGTGGTTCCATGTATAACACACCAGCCCAAGCTCTTCAGGAGATTCTAAAATCACCATGCACCACAGCATTTTGGTTCAAAACTAACTTCACTGATTCTCCGAATAGGTTTCTGTTGCATCTGGGCTCAACTGTTACAGGTGACACACAAATAGCAGTAAACTACAGAACCGGTCCGCAGATTGATTTGTGGTGGTACGATACTGGTTCAGCAGTTGATAGCCATAATTACATAAACACATCAGATGATGAGTGGCACCATTTAGCTTTTACTGGTGATAGTGGAACGTTTAGCGTGTATTATGATGGTGTTTTTCAATTCAGTGATAGCTTTTCTGCTGCTAACTTTGATTCACAGATTGAGAGAATTGCGTATGGAGATAACGTGACAGGAACGGATGTTGGCATAACAGCAGAATACGATGACATAATATACTACAACAGGATACTAACGGCACAGGAGGTTGAGGACCTCTATTATTTTAGAAAAAGACAGTCATAAATATGGGAAGCAAACCAACATACATGATTTATAATGGAAAGGTAATGGAATGGAATGGTTCCATTATCAGAACTGCTGGTGATGGTAAGGTTCCATTAGATGGATTGGTAGCATATTGGGACTTTGAGGATGGTTCTTTAGCATCAACTCTTGGTAAGGATATATCATTCACCCTTGAAGGAGATTTTGATGTTCAAGATGGTATGAGATTATGGACAGATGGTGACAATGGAGATTCATTAAGAAGATATAGGCATCCAATAGATCCATACCATTTTTTTACTAATGATAATTCAACCGGAAGAATATACATCAATGATCCAAGCATAGGTCAATACCTAGAATCTCCTGAAGAATTCACACTGTCGTTATGGTTTAAACCCAGCACATTTCAAAGTGGCGATAGACAGGTTATATTTAAGTTTGATAATGGACAAACAGTTGATACATGGTATTCTCTTTTTAATCAATTCATAGAGCAAGAATATATTCTTGAGGCAAGAATTGATGGTGGTGACACGACATCACTTGATATTCCATGGCCAAACAAACCTTACACGTGGCAGCACATAGTTGCCCATTATAATGGATCACATTTAAGCATATTCATTAATGATGTGAGTGTTGGTGCTATGCCATGGACTAACTATATGCCAGATGGTTCAACAACCCAACTTGGTTTGGGTTGCACACCAACAAACTGGAAGGTGGAAGAAACTATAGAAGGTAACTTTGATAAGGTTTACTATTATGGAAGAGCACTATCCAGAGATGAAATATCAGATCTATATTACAGTGTGAATGTTTACGATTACCCAACATATTCCACAGATTCTTTATATGCAAGATGGGATTTTCAGAACACCATGGATTCTAGTATCGGAAGAACCATTACATTAATAACAACTGATACGACTTATGAAAGTGGTGTTGTTGGTGATTCATTGAAATCAGACTCACCAACAGGATTTACATACACATTAGATTCTAGCATTGTAACATTATTAAGAGGCACTGATGACTACGCAATATCCTTATGGTATAAAGGAAATGATGCATCAGTTAATCTTGTAAAACATGCATTTCAATTTGCTAACACAAATGATCTGGGTCCATATGATAGGATCAATATTTTATACAATACTGCAACTGATGGTATTTCATACCAAATAGGTTCATCAATTACTCTTGAAGGTGCTAGTGATACAGTATATGTGAATAACACAAATAATTGGCATCATGTAATCTTATCAAGATCTTCTGGGGATGTTAGTTTTTGGGTTGATGGTTCATTAGCTTCCATTAATGAGTTTGTTGGACCATTGTCATCATTTGCATCAAGAATTACAGTTGCAAGTAGAAGTGAAGTCCCAACATACGATATAGATTGTAATGTGGACCTTTTATACATATACAATAGAAGCTTAACCTCTCAGGATGTTAGTACGTTATGGAATGAAGGAATGGGAAGATATACGACACCATATTAAATATATAAAATAAACAACAAGAGATGTCAACAGCAAATAGAATAGA
>Ga0180437_10003770_pt1 | contig 22223 bp, 15 predicted proteins | sample SS_ome_4_FD_132410 | JGI IMG/M metagenome (GOLD analysis project Ga0180437, IMG submission 132410) | Hypersaline lake sediment archaeal communities from the Salton Sea, California, USA - SS_3_D_1 metaG | ecosystem: Environmental > Aquatic > Non-marine Saline and Alkaline > Hypersaline >...
ACGCCGCCGACAGCCACCAGACAACGGCCAAGGCCGGCAGCGCCATCAGACCGCCAGTCCGCCGACGCGAAGACGGATCACCCATTGTCAAGCTCCCTCTTGTCGGCCCGGGCATTGCCAACGAGGCAGCCCGGGCCTCCGGGATGCAGTCTCCCACAAGCCGCTGCCGGGAGCAAGCAGGTGCAAGGGGGGCCTCGCGATCGGTCGCGGGACCCGCGGAATTCGGCCTTGTTGACACCGAAAGGTGGGATAGAATCGCAGCAATGGCCCGCGAAGACGTGAGCAGAATCTCCCGTGAAGGAAGCTGGATGAGAGAGGACACTCCCAGGTCCCGTCGCAGGCTGCTCGTGTCGACGGCCGTGGGCGCTGGGGTGCTCGTAGCCGCCGCCTGCTGCGCGGTGGGCGGGGATCGGCCCGCCGGGCCGGTCAGCCGATGGGAGTTCGGCGAGGGGGGGGGGATCGTGGCAAAGGACGCCTGTGGCGGCAGCGCCGGGAAGCTGCGGGGCGAGCCTCCCGCGTTCCGGCTGGCCGGGCCGTTCGGCCGGCCGCTCTGCTTCTTCGCGCCGGGCCAGCAGGTAACGGGCTCCGACAGGGCTCTGCCCCACGGCGCGTCCCCCGGGACGCTTTCGATTTGGTTCTGCCGGCCCAAAGGCGTGACGGACAAGGTGCTGCTGTGCTACGGGGCCCGCCAGCGCGGATGCGCGAGGGGGCTGTGGCTGGTGGCGGACAACCGGCTGTGCTTCTACTTCTGGGGCGACCCCCAGGACCTGTACGTCACCGTGCCCGGCGGCGTGGCGCCGGAGAAGTGGCACTTCGTGGCGGGCGTCTACGACGGGCGGGGGGCGAAGCTCTACTATGACGGCAAGCTGCTCGGGCAGGTGACGAAGAAGCTCCACACCAGGCGCGGCGGCTCGTTCCACGTCGGGGCCAACCTCGTCGAAGGAGACGGCCGGGACTACGTGGGCATGTTGGACAACGTGGCCGTCTGGGCTCGCCCACTGTCGCCCGACGAGATCGCAGCGGAGTACCGCAAGGGCGCGGCGCGGTACGCCGGATACGCCGGGCGCGACGTCGCCGCCTACGGCAAGGAGAGCCGCCGTCGGCTTGCGGAGTGGGAGGCGCACGGCCGCAAGCGGCGCTACGAAAGGGCTCGGTCGCTGCTGCTCGGCGCGGGCGTCACGCGGGTCGTCTTCGCGGTCCGCAAGATCGACGGGGACGGCCACTGGTACGCGAACTTCGGCACGAACGTGATCGACCCGAATCGCAAGTACTACTACGACGGCGGCCGGCTGGGCCTGCTGGACGTGGCCACGGGCGAGGTGACGAACCTCATCGACGATCCGGCCGGCGGCGTCCGCGATCCGCAGGTGCATTACGACGGGCGGCGGATCCTGCTGTCGTACCGCAAAGGCGGGCAGCCGTATTACCACCTTTACGAGTTGGACGTCGCCTCGCGGCGACTGCGGCCGTTGACGAGCGGCCCGTTCGACGACCTCGAGCCGACGTGGCTGCCGGACGGGGGGATCGCGTTCGTCTCCAGCCGATGCAAGCAGTGGGTGCCCTGCTACTTCACGCAGGTGGCCGTCCTGTACCGGTGCGACGCCGACGGGGGCAATATCCGCCGGCTGTCGGCCAACGTGGAGCACGAGAACACCCCCTGGGTCCTGCCCGACGGGCGGATCCTCTACCAGCGTTGGGAGTACGTCGACCGCAGCCAGGTGGGCTATCACCACCTCTGGACGATGAACCCCGACGGCACGGGGCAGATGATCTACTTCGGCAACCAGCACGCCAATACGGTGATGATCGACGCGAAGCCGATCCCCGCCGGGCGCAGCTCGGCCCCGACGGCCGCGCCGAAGGTGGTCGCCTCGTTCTCGCCCGGTCACGGCCGCAACGAACACTCCGGCGTGATCACCGTCGTGGACCCGGCCGGCGGGCCGGACGCGAAGGCTCTCGCCCGGCCGATCGCGAAGGGCCACTTCCGCGACCCGTACCCCCTATCCAAAGAGTTGTTCCTCGTTGTCGACGGCACGGACCGCGGCCGAGCCGGCGGCTGCGAGATGTCCGTGATGACCGGCAAGGGCGAGGTCCTGCCCCTCTACGCGTTGCCTCCGCCCGACGCGCAGGCTGGCCTGAAGATCCACGAGCCCCGCCCGCTGAGGCCGCGACGGCGGGAGGCGGTGATCCCCTCGAACCTCCCGGCGAAACAACTGACCGGCACGGTCCTGCTCGAGGACGTTCGCGCGGGCCGGAACATGGCGGGTGTCCGGCCGGGAGAGATCAAGGAGCTGCTGGTCCTCGAGACGCTGCCGAAGCCCTACAACATCTTCAGCGGGATGGAGCCGCTGAGCTACGGGGGAACGTTTCTGCTGACCCGCGTCTTGGGCACCGTGCCGGTGGAGGCGGACGGCTCGGCGTTTCTCGAACTGCCTGCCATGAGGGCGGTGAGCTTCGTCGCGCTGGACGCCGATGCCCTGGCGGTCAAGCGGATGCAGAGCTTCATGACCGTTCAGGGCGGCGAGAGCGTCTCCTGCGTCGGGTGCCACGAGCACCGCTGCCAGGCCCCCAGCGGCGGCCGAAACCTGATGGCCACGCGCAGGCCGCCCAGCCCCGTCCGGCCCATCCGCGACACCCCCGACGTGCTGGACTTCCCCCGTGACGTTCAGCCCATCCTGGACCGGCACTGCGTGGCCTGCCACGACTACCGCAGGACGCCCCGCGGCGGGCCGATGTCGGGCGGGATCATTCTGGCCGGCGACCGCGGGCCGATGTTCAGCCACAGCTACTACATGCTGACGATCTCGGGCCAGTTCTCGGCCGGCCGGAACCTCCGGAAGAGCAACTACCCCCCGCGGACGTTCGGTTCGGCGGCCAGCCCGCTGCTCGCGAAGATCGGCCTGACCGGAGGCGGGAAGGGAGGCACGCACCAGGACGTGAAGCTCACCGACCGGGACAAGCGGATCCTGCGACTGTGGATCGACACGGGCGCAGCGTACCCGGGGACGTACGCGGCGATGGGGACCGGGTCGATCGGCCACTACGGCACGGGCCGGCTCGACCGCGGCGATCTGAACTGGCCGGCCATGCAAGCCGCCCGCAAGACAATGGGCCGACGCTGCGGCTCGTGTCACTCGGGCGATCGCCGCCTGCCCGACTCGCCCTCCGACAACCGCGGCCTCGTCCCGTGGGCCGAGGGACGCATGAACGCCCTCGCGACCGGCAAGAGCCAACGCACCAACCCCGCCTTCCGGTTCAACCGGCACATCGTTTACAACCTGACGCGGCCGGAGCAGTCGCTGCTGCTGCTGGCGCCGCTGGCAAGAGGGGCGGGCGGATACGGCCTCTGCAAGCGCGGGTGGGAGGCCGACAGCCCGGCCGCCGCACCGCTGAAGGCGACGGGCGACCCCGACTACCAACGGATCCTCGCCGCGATCCGCGTGGCGGGTGCCCACCTGGACAAGATCAAGCGCTTCGACATGGCGGGCTTCCGCCCCGACGCGGCCTACGTTCGCGAGATGAAGCGTTACGGGATCCTGCCCGCCACCGGCGGCTCGGGCGGCCCCATCGACGTCTACGCCACCGACCGGGCATACTGGCGGTCTTTCCACGGGAGCCCGGCCCCCGGCCGCTGATCCGATCTGCCCCGATCAAAGCCCGACCAACGTGGAGGCGAATGGAATGGAGCGACGCGAGTTTCTGAAGGGCGCTTTGGCCTTCACGCTGGCCGGCACCGCGGTCAAGGCGGCCGGCGCCGCAGGCCGGGCCCGCCGGCCGAACCTGCTGTTCATCCTGGCCGACGACTGCACCTACAACGTGCTCGGCTGCTTCGGCGGCAAGGACGTCAAGACGCCGAACATCGACGCCCTGGCGCGGGAGGGGATGACGCTCACGCGAACCTACGCGGCCATGTCCATGTGCGCGCCGTTCCGCGCCGAGCTCTACACGGGCCTGTTTCCGGTGCGGAACGGCGTGGCGTGGAACCACTCCCGGGCCAGGCCGGGCACCCGGAGCATCTGCCACTACCTCCGCGATCTGGGCTATCGCGTGGGGCTGGCCGGAAAAAAGCACGCCAGCCCGCCCGACGTGTTTCCGTTCGAGGCCGTCAAGGGCTTCCCGGCCGGGCCGGCCGTCAGTGAGTTCATGACCCGCGACGCGAATCAGCCGTTCTGCCTGTTCCTCTGCTCGCACAATCCCCACGCCCCGTGGACCACGGGCGACGCCTCGCAGTTCGATCCGGCCAAGCTCACGCTGGCGGCGATCCAGCACGACAACCCGCCGACGCGCGAGGCGATGACGCGGTATCTCGCCGAGGTGGGCGATCTCGACCGCGAGGTCGGCGAGGTCCTCCGCCTGTTGAAACGCGCCGGGCAGGCGGACAACACGCTGGTGATGTTCTCTTCCGAGCAGGGCTGGGCGCTGGGGTTCGCCAAGTGGTCCAACTGGGACCTCGGCGTGCACACCGCCCTGCTGGCACGCTGGCCCGGCCGGATTCAGCCGGGCAGCCGAAGCGACGCGCTGGTCCACGTCGCCGACGTGCTGCCCACCTTCATCGAGGCCGGGGGGGGCGACCCGGCAGCGGGCAAGCTCGACGGTCGGAGCTTCCTGCCCGTGCTGAAGGGCCAGGCCAAGACCCACCGCACGTACGTCTACGGGGTCCACAACAACGTCCCCGAGGGGCGGCCATACCCGATCCGCTCGATCCGCGACGGCGAGTTCCACTACCTGTGGAACCTCACCCCCGACGCGTCGTACCACGAGAAGCACGTGATGGCGGCAAACTCCCGGCTGGTATGGTGGCCGGCGATGAAGGCCGCCGCCGACAAGGGCGATGCGGCGGCCAAGCGGCTGATGGACAAGTTCCATCACCGTCCCGCCGAGGAACTCTACCGGGTCGATGAGGACCCCTTCGAGGTGAAGAACCTGGCCGGCGATCCGCGTTACGCAGGCGTCAAGAAGCGGCTGCGAGCCGAGCTGGAGCGATGGATGAAGCAGCAGGGCGACGACGGGGCGGCCCTGGACAGCCCGGCCAGACACTCGGCCAACCGACGCCTCCGCGCCGCCGGCACCGGGCCGCGGAAGAAGAGAAGGCCCAAGCAGTAGCCGGCGCGGGAAGGGACGGCGCAACAAGGGGACGGAGCACTCAACTCGAGGCATTGCACCATCGGGCAAAACGGGCAGACGCCACCACAGCCACATCACCCGCCACCGAAACCGGCAGCAGCGTTTTCTCGGGGCGCAATTCCAGTGCTCTGTCACCGGTGAGTCGATGGCCGCCCGCCGGCCTTGAGTTCGCCCCGCCCGCGCGATAGGATCGGCCGGCCGCGAGAGAGGCCAGGGCCCCGCCATGCCGCACGAGGTGATGAACGAACAGCAGGTGGCCGCCTACCTGCGAATCGACGTCCGCGAGGTGATCAAGCTCGCCTCGCGGGGGCAGATCCCCGCCCGGAAGGTCGGCGAGGGATTCCAGTTCCGCAAGGGCCAGCTCGACCACTGGGTCGAGTCGCAGATGCACCGCCTCGACCGCCGCCGCCTGGCCGACATCGAGGAGGGCGTCGGCGCCCATCACGGCTTCGACACCGACTCGCCCGTCGTCGCCCCCCTGATCCCTCGAGGCGGGCTGGCCGTCCCCCTCCACGCCCGCACCCGGGAGGGCGTTCTCCAGGACCTGCTCGATCTGGCGGAATCGGCGGGGCTCGTCTACAACCGCGAGGAGCTCGCCCGACAGATCCGCGCCCGCGAAGAGCTCTGCTCGACCGCCCTGGTCCCGAAGGTCGCCCTGCCCCATCCGCGCCACGCCGTGCCCTACGACATCGCCGAGAGCTTCGTCGTCGTCGGCCTCGCGCCGGGCGGCATCCCCTTCGGAGCCGAGGACGGATCGCTGACCCGGCTGTTCTTCCTGATCTGCTGCAAGGACGACCGCACGCACCTGCACGTGCTGGCCCGCCTGGCGCGGATGCTCCACGCCCCCGAGCACGTCGACCGCCTCCTCGCCGCCGCCGAGCCCGACCGACTGCGCCACCTCCTGCGAGAGCTTGAGCACGCCGCTCTCTCGCAGCCGTAGCGCAGCGGCCCCAGAATCCCTTGCCCCCGGGGGATCTTCCGTTTACCCTCCCGGTCGGTTCCCGGACGAAAGGAAGACGCCATGTCACAGCGCGAGGCAGCACTGGACCGCTTGTGCGACAAGGGCATCGTCGCCGTCGTTCGCGCCGCCGGCAGCGAGCAGCTCATCGACGTTGCGCGGGCCCTGCTGGCCGGCGGGGTCGACTGCATCGAGATCACCATGACCACCCCCAATGCCCTGGAGGTCATCCGCCAGTGCCGCCGGGACGTCGGCGAGGCGCTCGTCGGCGTCGGCAGCGTCCTGGACGCCCGGAAGGCGAAGGCGGCCATCGAGGCCGGGGCGCAGTTCGTCGTCTCTCCGATCTTCGACCCGGCGATGGTGGAGGCCACCCACGACGCCGACCTGCCCGCCGTGCCCGGCTGCTTCACGCCGACGGAGATCCACAACGCCACGGTGGCCGGGGCGGACCTGGTGAAGGTCTTCCCGGCGGGGTTTTTCGGCGCGAAGTACTTCAAGGCGATCCTGGCCCCGATGCCCCACCTGAAGCTGACGCCGACCGGCGGGGTGAACCTGGAGACGGCCGCCGATTTCATCGCCGCCGGCGCCGCGACGCTGGGAGTCGGCTCGGCCCTGGTGACGAAGGCGGCCCTGGCGGCGGGCGACCTTGCCGAGATCCAGCGTCTGGCCGGCGAGTACGTCCGCATCGTCGCCGAGGCCCGCGCGGCGAAAGGCTGAGCGTGCGTGGCGGACGTGGCGGGCCTGCCGCCGACCGGTCCGCCATGGAAGCTCACCGCGGGCTGTGCCCGCAGCCCGATGGCGGTTCACCGGTGAGTAGCTCGAACGATGGACCCGACGCCCGACAGCCCGATCGTCTCGGCGATGCGGCGGCTGACCCGTCAGCCGGGGTACCTGCTCATGTCGGCCGCCCACCGCCGCATCGCCGCCGAGCCGCCCCAGCGGTTCGAGAAGGCCTGGATCGCCGTGATGGGCCTGTCGCTGCTGTGGGGGCTGGCGATGGTCGCCGTGTGGGGGGCGGCCTGGAAGATCTTCCGTGACTACGACTTGCTGATCATGCCCGCCTTGGCGGCCACGGCGCTGTTCTGCCTGGTCCTGTTCCGCCGGGCCGTGGTGGCCACCGCCGAGCTGATCGGCGGGGCCAATCACACCACCCGCGCCGTGGTCGCCACCATGGCCGTCTTGATCGTCGCGATGTGCTTCATTCGCCTGAAGCCCGACTGGCAGCGGTGGGAGCTGTCCGACCTGCCGTGGTGGATCGCCTGGCTGCGCCCGGCGGCGAAGCTCTACCGCGTGCTGCTGATGATGCCGCTGTGGGGGGGCTGGTCGATGCTGGTGACCGTGAAGTTCTGCCGGCCGACCGCCGCGACGTGCCCGCAGATCGCCGCCTTCGCCCGAGGCGTCCCCGCCGCGGCCGTCGCCGGCTGCATGGCCGCCCTGCTGCTGGTGTCCATCGCCTACTTCCACCACCTCGGCGTCGGCAGCCAGGTCTGCGTCCCGGGCGCGACGACGCTGACGGCCATCGCCGCCGGCATCCTCCTGTGCCGCCTGACCGGCGGCCCGACGCGCCGAGGCCTGCTGGCCGCCAACGTCCTCACCCAGATCGCCTTCGTCCTGGCCTACCTGGCGGGGCGCTGATCCCGATTTCCCCCCACGATACCCCTTGACCCCGCCGCCGGGGCGGCGGTAGAAACTTGGCTATGAAAACCACAGCCCTCCTGACGACCTCGATCGGCAACTACCCGAAGCGAAGCGGGAAGGTCCGGGACATCTACGAGCTGCCCGAGCAGTTGCTGATCATCGCCACCGACCGCATCAGCGCCTACGACGTGGTCATGCCCAACGGCATCCCTGACAAGGGCCGCGTCCTGACGCAGATCAGCGTCTTCTGGTTCGACCTGCTGAGCGACATCACGCCGAACCACCTGGACTCCACCGCCCTGAAGGACCTGCCCGAAGACTGCCGCAGCGAGGAGATCGACGGGCGGACCATGCTCTGCCGCAAGTGCGACGTGGTCCCCATCGAGTGCGTCGTGCGGGGCTACCTCGCCGGCAGCGGCTGGCGGGAGTACCAGCAGGCCGGCACGGTCTGCGGCATCGAGCTGCCCGAGGGCCTCAAGCAGTGCGCCGAACTGCCCGAGCCGATCTTCACCCCCGCCACCAAGGCCGAGGAAGGCCACGACGAGAACATCTCGTTCGAACGGGCCTGTCAGCTCGTCGGCGAGCAGACCATGACCGAGCTGCGCGACCGATCCGTCGCCGTCTACCAGAAGGCCCGATCCCACGCCGCCGAGAGGGGCATCGTCCTCGCCGACACCAAGTTCGAGTGGGGCACGGACGCGGAGGGCAACACCATCCTCATCGACGAGGTCCTCACGCCGGACTCCTCGCGTTTCTGGCCGGCCGACACGTACAAGCCCGGCCGCGGCCAGCCGAGCTTCGACAAGCAGTTCGTCCGCGACTACCTCGACAAGATCAAGTTCGACCGCACCCCCCCGGGCCCGGTCCTCCCGGCCGAGATCGTCCAGAAGACCCGCGCCAAGTACATCGAAGCCTACACCCGCCTGACCGGGCAGGAGTTCCCCTGGGAGTAGACGCTCACCCGCCTCGGGCATTCCGCCCACAACGGAACGCCGTCTGCGTTCGACCCGCGCGCCGACTGAACGGCTGCCGCGCTCGGGCCGAAGAAAACGGTTAGCGTCCCCATTTTCGGCGCGATGTCAGGGCTCGCAGACGACGCGGAAGCCGACGTTGAAGACGCGCTGCCAGGGGGGATAGGCCAGGCGCAGGCCGCTGCGGCAGCGCGCGGGGCGGTCGAAGAAGCTCCCGCCTCGGACGACGCGGCGGCCGGCGGGGTGGGGGTCATTCCGGCCGTCGTCGGCGCGGTACGGATACGGCCGGTGCAGCGAGCGTGTCCACTCGGCGGCGTTGCCGTGGACGTCGTGGAGGCCCCACGCGTTGGCGCGATAGCTGCCGACCGGCGCGGTGACGGCCGCGCCGTCGCTGAAGCGCGTCTCGCACAGCGCTCGCCCGGCCGGGTCGAGGTGCGACACGCCGCCGGTGACGATCTTGCCCACGTATGACTTGTCGCCGAAGTTGGCCCACTTCGAGAAGTCCGCCTCACCCCGCCCGTAGTGCATCGGCGTCGCCGAGCCGGCTCGGCAGGCGTACTCCCACTGGGCTTCCGTCGGCAGGCAGAAGGTCCGGCCGGTCCGCTTCGAGAGCCATCGGCAGAACGCCATCGCTCGGTCCCACGAGACGCGCAGGGCCGGCTGCTCGGGCCCGTCCAGCGGCAGGCCCTTGTCGTCGGCCCGCTTGTGCAGCTTCGCGTAGTAGCCGCTGTCGAAAGACGCGTCGAACCGCCCGTACTGCGCGTTGGTCACCTCGCACGCGCCGATCCAGAACGGCCGCGCGATCCGCACGCGCGCCGGCGGACGCTCGTCCTCCGGCGCGTCGCGCCGGGCCGAGCCCATCACGAACTCACCGGCCGGGATGCGGACCAGCTTCATCGTCACCCCGCCGCCGAGGTCGATCTCCCCGTCGCGCCGCCGCCCCTGCCTCCGCGCCGCCTCCGCGGCGTCGAAGGGCCAGCCGGGCAGCTCAACCGCCGCCGGGGCCGGCAGCGGCGCGGGCTTGATCGGCTTGACGGGCGCCGGCGGCGCGGGCGACACGGCCTCGGGGTCGCCGGCCGGGCCGCCGTAGAGCCTGCGCAAGTCCAACCGCCGACGATGGGCGTCGGTGGGGTACTCGTGCACGTCGGCCCACGTGCCGTGGCACGGCGCATTCAGGTCGATCCACGTCACCAGCCGGCTCCACCCCTCCGCGTCCAGCCGCACGCCGTGGTGGCCCTTGCGGAGCATCTGGATCAGCTCGGCCGTGTCGGCGTGGTACTCCCCGGCGCGCAGAAGGCTCACGTCGTCCTCGATGCTCACCCGGCGGATATACGGCAGCAGGGCGTCATAGGCCGGCGTGTAGCGGATCCGCCCGCCGGTGGCGGCCTTCATCCCCGGGTGCATGCGGGTCCTGCCCAGATGGCTGATCTCCCGGCCGCGGTAGCCGGGCACGAGCTTCTCGCTGCGAAGGTCGGGCCGGCCCTCGGCCGAGCCGTCATGGCAGCCGACGCAATGGCGATTCAGCACGGGCTGAACCTCGCGTTCGAAATCGAACCCCCTGGCCGGCCCGTACCACGGCTGGATCTCGTCGGGGTCTCGCATGGCCTCGGCAAGCTGGATCGTCGGCGTCCGGCTGGTGCGTTCGTGGCAGCCGACGCACGCGCTGTATTCGCCGGGCATGAGCGTCATCCAGCTCCGCATGAGTTGGACGGCCTTGCCTTCGGCGTCGAGGGCCTGGACGGCCAGCGGCGTGTTGGCCGGCACGCGGAAGCTGGCCGATCCGTCGGCCGCCACTGGCACGGTGCCGAGGATCCGCATCGCCTCCCAGGGCCCGCCGTAGCCGATCTTGTCCGGCCCGGCAAGGTCGAGGTAGCCGAAGTTGTACGCGACGATCCGCAGGCTCCGGATCGTTCCGCGCGGCACGCCGGCCAGGCCCCCGCCGGTGTAGACGTCGTGCAGGTAGAGCACGGCGTCCTTGCGGGCGAGATCGACCTTCTCCGGGATGATCTTCGGCCGCGGGCGGCGGACGAGGGGGATCGGCTCGAACAGGGCGTAGCCGGGCTCCTCGCGAATCAGCAGCAGGTTGTCGAACACGTCGGCGAGGTAGATCCCCCACCGCCCCTTCCCGCCCATCCACGCCGAGACGACGAAGTACTTGCCCCCGGAAAAGGGGACTGGCTCCGAAGCGGAGCGCAGGTGCCTGTCCCCTTTTCCCGCGCCGAACGTCACGAGGCGATCCCTGGAATCGGCGACAGGCAACTCCGTTCGGCCGCGTCTTCTCCCGGACGACATCTTGTCGCGAAGCCCGGAAATGGGGACAGGCACCTTCGCTGCGCTGCGGAGCCAGTCCCCTTTTCCGAGCGGATACGGGTGCAGGAACTTCGGCCAGTCGCGGTTGACGAGGACGTCGGCGATTCTCGGGCGGATCGGTTCGCCGCGCCCGGAGATCCGCCGCACGAGCCCCTCGGCCTCGTAGCCGCTGCGGTCGGTGTCCACCACCACCAGTTGCCCCATCCGGTGGACGCCATGATAGCCGGAGAGAATGCTGACGATCCGCCCGGTCCCCCCGCCGGCCGGCTGGGGAAAGTACAGCGAGTTCGGGAACCACGTGTTGGACCCGTAGATCGCCCGCTGGCCCGTCCCGTCGGGGTTCATCACCATCAGCTCGCGGAGGAAGACGTGGCTGGGGCCGGTGTAGTCCCACCGGTGATAGAGCACCTGCCCGTTGTCCATCACGCACGGATGGAAGTTGTGGTCCTGGTCGAAGCACAGCCGCCGGACGCCCGAGCCGTCGGCGTTCATCACGTACAGGTTCGTCACCCTCTCCCGCCCGTGCCAGCAGGGGACGGACTGGAACGGCGCCGTGCTGCCGAAGACGATCCGGCCGTTCGGCAGGTAGCAGGCGTCGAAGCTGTCCACGTCGGAGGGCATCTTCGAGACCTGCCGGGGCCGGCCGGCCCGATCGCCGTCCAGCCCCAGCTCCCACACCTTCCAGCTCTCACGGTCGGACTTGCTCAGCAGCAGCCGATCGGCGTCCCAGTGCAGGTCGATCTCCCCGACGAAGCCGCCGTCGCGAGGCCGGTACAGCGTCGTCAGCTTTCCGTCGGGCGCGATCGGCGAGAGCAGGGCGATCTCGTTGTCGTAGCCCGTCCGCTTCAGGCACGAGTTGCACTGGTGATTCGACGGCAGGGCAAGCTGCTTCCAGTCGGCGCTGTTGGTCACCGCCCTCTTGACCACCAGCAGCCGACCGAAGCCCAGCAGCGGGTTGGACAGCAGCGCCTCCCGCTTCAGCGCCGCCAGCCGTGCCCCGGCCCCCTTGTCCGAAGCCGCGATCGCCTTTCGCACCGCCTCCAGCCGCCGCAGATACTCCCGCCCGCGGGGATACCGCCCGCCGAACGTCTCCGTCAGATCCACAATCGCCCGCCGCAAGCACGCCGCTTCATACGCAGCATTGCCCGAGACCGCGCGCACCCCCGCGCGCTTCCGCGCAGCCGCTTGCGGCTTCGCGAGGTCCTTCCGTTCTCTCTTCCCCTCCGCACCGGCGACCTCCCCTACCGACACGACGAGATAGATCCCCACCACCGCGGCAAAGGCCCGCAACCCCACTCCGCGGGACTGCCGCTCAACGCCGCCACGATGTCCTGACCGGTATGTCATTACGGGATCTTTCTCCGTGTCCACCATTGTAACACCCGAGAGCGGCCTCCCACTCGTGGCCGCTCAAGCCGACGCGTGTGCGGCAGAGCTGCCCGCCCTGCGTCAACCGGCCGCCGTCGGCTTCGCCTTCTTCGCCTTCAGCGTCTTCTGGAAGAACTCGATCGCGTCGGCGAGGGCCTTCTTCGTCGCCGCTCCCGTGCCGTTCCAGAACGCGTGACTGCCGCCTTCCAGCGTGATCAGCCGGGCCTGCACCTTCGCGGCCGTCAGCCTCTCCATCAGGATCGTCGACTGCTTGTACGGCACGACGCGGTCGCCCCTGGCGTGCATCAGCAGGAACTTCGCGCTGTCGGCGTCGACGTAGGCGGCCGGGGAGATCAGCTTCGCGGCTTCCTTCTCCGCTCCGAGCCGCCCGAAGGCCGTCAGGTCCGCCGGCGTGGCCAGGGCCACCACCGCGTGAACGCGGCTGGAGACGCCTTCGTTGCCGCCGGCGCCCTCGAGCTTCTTCGCCTTGAAGCTCGTCCCGAGCATCGCCACCAGGTGCGCCCCGGCCGAGCCGCCGAACGCGCCCAGCCGCTCCGGGTCGATCTGGTGCTTGGCGGCGTTGGCCCGCACCCAGCGGGTGGCGGCCTTGGCGTCCTCGACGCACTGTCGAACCTGCACCTCCGGCCGGAGCCGATACCCGATGCACGCGGCGGCGAAGCCCTTTTCCGCGAACGCCGAGGCGAACCGCGCGAACCTGCTCTTGTCGCCGCTTCGCCATCCGCCGCCGTGGACGACCATGATGCACGGCAGCTTCCCGGCGGGGGGCTTGTCGGGCAGGTACAGGTCCAGCTTCACCTCGCGCCGGCCGTACTTCGCGTAGACGATGTCCCGCTCGACCTTCACCGTCTCGGGCACCTTGAAAGGCGTCGCGCCGCCGGTTCGGCCCGGTTGCCGCTGCCGCCCGCGCAGCCGCTTGCGAAGGTCCGGGTCCTTCTCCGCCGCCTCGCGGACCAGCTCGCCGACCTTCTTGCGGAACGCGTCGCGATCGGTCTGGCGGAGCTTCATCAGCTTCGCGTGCTCGGCCGGATGGTCGGCCTTGTACTTGCCGAGAACCTCGGCGTACACGCCCTGGCGCCCGCCGCCGGGCTGTGATTGTCGCTCCTCCCGGGCCGGCGCGGAGGCGGTCACTGTCGCCAACGTCAATCCGAGAAACGCCGAGGTCAACGCGTGTGTGTTCATGACGGTCTCCCAACCTTGTAGCGCGGTTCGCTCACTGGTGTGCACCACGGCTGCCGCCGTTTCCGGCGTCAGGCATTCACCATTCAGCATTCGACATTCAGCGTTCCGCCCCGCAGGGCGCGGGGCGCTATTCCTCGAACACCGGCGTGCCGTACGGGATCGACGGGCGCGTCGTGGCGGCGACGCTGATGGCGGTGATCACCCAGCCGCCGTCAACCCGGGCCGCCAGATAGCGCTGTCTCTCGTTGCGGTCCCGGAAGACGATCTCGACGTCCAGCGCGACCGTCCCGGCCGGTGCGTCGCCGGCCCGGCTGACGCCGAGGCCCTTGATGCCCGCCGCCGAGCGGCGCAGATCCTCGCGGAACGCCTCGGCCCCCTCCTGCGACCGCGTTCCGCGAAGCTGCCTCTCCAACTGCCCGCCCGTCAGGGCCAGGTACGCCTCGTCGTCGCCCTGCTCCGCCGCGTCGAACATCGCGTTGACCGCCGCCTCGGGCGTCGGCGCCGGCTCGCGACCGCCCCCGCCCTTCCGCCCGCGCAGCAGAACCGCCAGCACGACCACCCCCGCCACGCAGACGATCTGCACGGCCCGCTTCTTCATTCGCCGTCCTCGATCAGGCCCAGGTCGATCACCTCCCGGGCCTTGCCGTCCAGCACGATCTTCCGCAGCCGCGGATGGACGCGCTCCAGCGTCTCGAGCACCAGCCGGCGGAGCGTCAGGCGGCGGTTGGTCTTCAGTTCGGCGGCCTCCTTCCTGAACCGCTCGGCCTCGCCGCGGGCCTTCTGGACGGCCTCGGCAGCGTAGGCGTGAGCCTCGGTGAGCATCCGCTGCGACTCGCCGCGGGCCTGGGGGGCGAGGCGGTTGGCGTAGGCCTCGGCAACGTTGATGGCCCGCTGGCGGTCCTCGCGGGCGCTGGTGACGTCGCGGAAGGCGTCGGCCACCTCCTGCGGCGGGGAGACGCCCTGGCTCGGCAGCGAGACCGACGTGATCCGCACACCCGCCCCGTAGCGGCTCAGCGCCGCCTGAGTTGCATTTCGCACCTGCGTCTGGATCGCCAGCCGCTGCGTCGTCAGCACGTCGTCGACCTTCATCCCCGCGATCAGCCGCGACAACTCCGAGGCCGCCACGTTCCGCACCAACGCCGGCATGTCCGCCACGTGAAAGCCGTACGCCTTCGGGTCCGAGATGCTGTACTGCACCACCGCGCCGACGACGATCAGGTTCGTGTCGCCGGTCAGACACTCGCTGGACCTCGGCTCGGCCGACCGCCCCAATGCCGCGTCGGCCAGGCCCATCCCCACGCCGACGCGCTTCGTCTCGAGCGTCTTGACCCGCGTGATGCGGTCCAGCCCCGCCGGCAGGCCGATATACAGGTCCGGCGTGCGCACCTCCGCCAGGGCCCGACCGAACCGCCTGACCACCACCTGCTCGCCCGTCGGCACGATGTAGACGCCCGTGGCCACGTACCCCCCCGCCGCCAGCAGCAGGACCGTCAGCCCCGCCGCCCGCCAGTTCGTCGGCTGCGAGTGCCCGTGAGAATGAGGATGATGATGTCCGCCGCCCATGCTCTCTCCGCTCAGACGATGGTCCTCACGCGGCAGACGCGGAGCATCGTCCTCGTCTTCGTCGTCGTCCTCGGTCGTTCATCGTCGCCTCTCGGCCGCCGTCTGTTGCCTCTCCGACTACCGTGCCGCCCTGGCGCGGTGAATCCGCAATCCGCCTCCGCCAAGGCTGCGGACGACAGGTCCGCACTCCACAATCCGCACTGGAATCCTCCTTTGAAGGCGCGGCTTCGCCGCGGGGTTTTCTGAGGCATCTCTCAGGTGTCCGATGGTGACGCCGCTCGCGCGGCGGCAGCCCGTCTCTGCTCTATGCCATCGGACACCGGAGCTATGCCTCGTAAACCCCGGGGGGACCGGGGGGCTGGTCCCCCGGACGCCAGACGCACCGACAGCCAGGCTCGGCGCCGCAACCGCAGAGATCGCGCCGCCGCTTGACGGCATTGCCGGCCTGTGCCAACCACCGGCCCGCAAGTTCTCTGACAGAGCCGGGATCATTCCTTCTTCGCCGCCCGCGTCGTCGGCCCGCCGCCGAGATACTTCAGCAGCGGCGAGTCGCCCGACATCAGGATCGTCGTCTTCCCGTCCAGGATCTTCTCGTAGGCCGCCAGCGTCCGCCGCAGCTCGTAGTACTCCGGGTCGATTCTGTGGGCCTCGGCGTAGAGGCGGGTGGCGGCCGCCTCGGCATCTCCGAGGGTCTTCTCGGCCGCCGCGTACGCCGCCGCCAGCGTCATCGTGCGGTTGGCGTCGGCCTCGGCGCGGATCTTCATCGCCTCCTCCTCGCCCTCGGCGCGGTATTGGCTGGCGATCCGCGCCCGCTCGTCACGCATCCGCTGGAAGACGCTGTCCCGCACCTGCATCGGCAGGCTGATCCGCTTCAGGCGGACGTCCAGCACCTCGATGCCGTACTCCTCCCGCGCCCGCTCGGCGCAGCGGCTGGTCACGCCGGCGATGATCTCGTCCAGCCGGTGCGTGCCCGGATCGGTCGACACGAGCGCCTCGCGCGGGCTCCGCCCCACCTCCGCGGCGAGTTCCGCCATGACGATGTCGTGCAGCCTCGACCCGGCCCCCACGACGTCGGTGACCGACTCGACGAACTGCTGCGGGTCCGCCACCCGCCAGCAGACGAACACGTCCAGATCGACGTTCTTCTTCTGTTTGGCCAGGAACTCCGACGGCTTCGGGTCGTAGATCTGGAGCCGCTTGTCGATCCGGATCGTCGACTGCCACGGCCAGATCAGCTCGCCCCCCGCCTCCGTGTGCGTCGCGACGGGCCGGCCGAACTGCGTGACGATCACGAACTCCGTCTCGTCGACGAACACCACCGACCGCCACGCCGCCAACGCGGCCAGCACCACGATCAGCGGCAGCCACACCTTCTTCATCGTTCCACGCTTCCTTCCTCGTCGTCGCCGGCCGGTTCGCCGCCGCCCGACACCCCGCCCGTCAGCGGCCACAATGCCCTCGGCCCCAGCAGCAGCACGCGCCGCGACCGCCTCGCCGCCTCACCGTCCACGATCACCTTCCGCCGCCCCGCCAGCACCCGCTCGACCGTCTGGAGGTACATCCGCAGCCGCGTCAGCTCCCGCTCGCCCGCGAACGCCTTCGCCGCCGCCGTGAACCGCGCCGCCTGCCCCTCCGCCCGCCGGGCCCGATCGGCTGCCTTCCCCTCCGCCGACCGCTGGGTCTGCCTCGCCCGACCCCGCGCGACCGCCTTGGTCTGCGCCAGATACGCCTTGGCCTGGTTGATATTCGCCTCCTTCTCCTCCAGCGCGCTGGCCACGTCGCGGAAGTCCGGAACGACCTCCAGCGGCGGGTGCACGTCGGCCAGGCAGACCGCCTCGACCTCGAGCCCCGCCCCATAGGGCCGGAGCACCGCGACGAGACGCCGCCGGATCGCCGCCTCGACGCTCGACCGCTCGCCGCCGAGCACGCCGTCGCTCTCGCGCCGGGCCAACTCCTCCCGCACGGCCGACTCGGTCACGCCGCGAATCAGCGCGTCCCACTTGCCCTCCCCCCCCGCCGTCGCCTGGCCGACGGCCAGCAGTGCCTTCACCGCATCGGCCACCCGGTAGTGCACCACGAGGTTGACGTCGACGAGCTTCTCGTCGCCCGCCCAGACGACGGCCTCGGCGTCCCGCCGCTGCGACCGACCGCCGCGGTGCTGGAGATTCCACTCGTACGCCGGCGGCTCGGCCGAGACGCCCGGGATCGTCCGGAAGCCGATCTCCACCCGCCGCACCTGGCCCGTCCGGACGATCGTGTGCTTGCCGAAAGGCGCCGGCAGGCGGTAGTGCATCCCGGGCCCCGCCGCCGAGGCGACCACCTTGCCGAACCGCTGGACGACCGACACCTCGCCGATCTGCACCGTATGCAGCCCGCTGGACAGCCAGATCGCCGCCGCCGCCGCCCCGGCCGCGCCCGCCGCCCAACGCCACCGCGCCGCGGCCGATCGGCCAAGCCCCGCGATCCGCCGCCACCACGCGCCGAAGCTCACCAGCAGCCGAAGCGAGTTCAGGCAGACGATCAGGCTGCTGATCTGGTGCAGCGTCGCGGCCACGACCGGGGCGACCCACACCGGCAGGGCCACGTCGCCGTAGCCGAACACGCCCAACACCGCCGCGGCGATCGGGTCGATCCATCCCATCGCCGCGATCAGCACCGCCACGGCGTTGAACACCAGCGCGAAGCCGAGGATGTTCTGCCAGACGATCCGCAGCGCCCGCCGCCCCGTCGCCACCGCGTCGGCCAGGCCCGCCAGCCGGTCGCCCAGCAGCACCACGCCGGCCGAGTCGATCGCCACGTCCGTGCCCACCTCCGCCATCGCCACCCCCACGTCGGCGGCCACCAGGGAGGGCGCGTCGTTGATCCCGTCGCCCACCATCGCCACCGGCGACGACGCCGCCTGGATCCGCCGGACGGCGTCGACCTTGTCGGCCGGCAGCAGCTCGCTGCGAACGTCGTCGATGCCCAACGCCTCCCCGACCGACCGCGCCGCCGCCGCGTTGTCGCCCGTCAGCATCGCCACCCGCTCGACGCCCAGCGCCCGCAGCCGCTCGACCGCCTCGCCGGCCCCGTCGCGAATCGTGTCTGCGACGGCCACCGCCCCGACCGCCTCGGCGCCTCGGCCGACGAGCACGACGGTGCACCCGTCCTGCCCGAGCCGCTCGGCCTCTGCCCGCAGCTCTTCCGGCACGGCCACGCCGCCCTGCTCCATCAGCCGCCCGTTGCCCACGCGCACGAGATGCCCGCCGACCGTCGCCGACGCGCCCAGCCCCGGCACGGCCGTGAAGTCCGCCGCGTCGGCCCCCGCGACGCCCGCCTCCGCCGCGCGGCTCGAGATCAGCTTGCCGATCGGATGCTCCGACTGCCGCTCGACCGCCCCCGCCAGCCGCAGCACCTCCGCCTCGTCGACGCCGGCCGACGCAACGACCTGCCGAACGCGCAGCCTCGCCTCCGTCAGCGTGCCCGTCTTGTCGAACACCACCGCCCGCAGCCGGCCCAACTGCTCCAACGCCGCCCCGCCCTTGACCAGCACGCCGCGACGGACCAGCCGCCCGACACCCGCCGCGATCGCCGTCGGCGTCGCCAGCACCAGCGCGCACGGACAGGCGACCACCAGCACGGCCACCGACCGAACCACCTCGCCCGTGGCCAGCCACGTCACGCCCGCCACGAGCAGCACGGTCGGCACGAACCACGTGGCGTACCGGTCGGCCAGCCGCTGCGTGGGGGCCTTCGCCTCTTCCGCCTCCTCGACCAGGTGAATGATCCGCTCGAGGGCCGTCTCCTGCCCCAGCCGCTCGATCGCCACCTCCAACGCGCCGTAGAGGTTGATCGTGCCCGCAAAGACCTCGTCTCCGACGGCCTTGTCGGCCGGGACGGACTCGCCGGTGATCGGGCTCTGGTCTACTGAGCTGGCCCCCGCCAGCACCCGCCCGTCCACGCCGATCCGATCGCCCGGGCGGACGAGCACCACGTCGTCGCTGTGGACGTCGGCGGCGGCGAGGACGTGCTCGTTTTCGCCCCGGCGGACGCGGACCGTTTCGGGCCTCAGCGCCAGCAGCGCCGCGATCGCGCTTCGCGTTCGCCCGACGGCGTAGTTCTCCAGCGCCTCGCCGATCAGCATGATGAGCACGACCTCGGCCGCCACGGCGAACTGCCCGATCGCCATCGCCGCCACGGCCGCCAGCCCCACCGCGAGGTCCGCCGAGATCCGACGGTTCACCAGCTCGCTGAGCGCCCCGTAGAAGATCGGCAGCCCCCCCACCAGCGCCGCCAGCAGCGCCACGTTGAACCCGTAGACGCTCCGGACCGCGCCCGTCAGGTACGCCGCCAACGCCGCGGCGACCAACGCCGTCAACGCCAGGTGACGCCGGTGCGGGTCTGAGAAGAAACCGTTCATCCTGCCTGCCACGAAGATGCGCTCGAGAAACCGCCTCATTATGCGTCGGCCCACACACCAATCAAGGCGCCGCGCCCCCGAACGCACGACACACCACGCCGCCTTCGCTCGATGTGTCCTCGTCATTCTGCCACAACTGACCCCCCGCCGGCCAAACCCGGTTCCGCTGACCGGTCTGTCGATCCCCGGCATCGAACGGGGCTTCGGGCAGGGCGACGTGATCGGCGCCTCGCGCCGAGAACGCCGCGCCCCGTGACGTTCCCGCCTTGACAGACGCCTCCCCTTCGCCGAGAAGACGGCTGCGACAGAAGGGCTGCTGACCGGGAGGATCGCACATGGGCATTCTGAACCGAGCGAGTCTCGCCGCGACCGTCGACGCGATCGGCGAGGCGCACTTCCTGGGACGCAAGCTGCCGAGGGACGAGCGCCAGCGGGCGGCGCGGTGGATCGCGGGGCGGCAGGGGCTGGCCGGGGCGTACTGCAACCTGTTCGCGCCGACCGAGCGCGACCGGGCGGAGGGCTTTCGCGTGTTCACCGGCGAGCGGTACGAGATGGGCGCATCCGGCCGGCACGTGCTGGGCGAGGAGGCGTGCCGGGCGCTGCGGTTGTTGAAGGTCCGCGACGCGACGGTCCGGCGGGCGCTCGATCGCGCCACGGCCGCCATGACCGAGCGGCTGCTCGAGTCGGCCAAGACCTGCCGGGCGAACCGGCGGGGCATGTACTGCTGCGCCCGCTGCTCGCCGGCGCTGTGGCGTCACCTGGCCGTCGGGCTGCCCGAGATCGACCGCGACGCCTGGCTGGCCGCGGCCATGCGGTCGCTGAAGGCCCACCGCACCGGCCGGGGCAGATGGAAGAGCTTCCCCTTCTACTACACGCTGCTGTCGCTCGTCGAGCACGACCACCCCGCCGTCCTGCGCGAGCTGCGCTACACCCGGCCGGCCTGCGAGTACAAGGTCAACAGCAAACCCAAAGACGACCCCCACGACACCCGCCGCCGCCTGATCGCCGAGCGCGTCCTGGAGAAGTGCTGACGGGCAGGGACCGAACGAGATCCCCGCGAAAGGGGACGATCCCGCTTGACGTTCAGGGGCTCCTCGGCGGGCGGTTCAGGTCCCGCCAAAGGGCGGAGAGCTTCTTGTCCGCGGCCTTGCCCGGCTGGACGTAGAGGCGGAACTTCAGGACCAGGGGCTTGCCCCGCCTCAGGGCGTGCTTGACGCCTTTGGCGGGGAACGTGGGCTGGAGCCAGTTGAGGTTGGGATAGCTGACCCACTCGCCGGGGTAGTGCGGGTTGGCGGCGTGCTGGAGGATCGCCAGGCTCACCGGGCCCTTCCCGCCGGGCGGCGTGCCGACCAGCTGGGCCCACGCGCGGCGGACCGGAGCGTCGGCGGGGTCGGTGTGGGGGAGGATCTGCTGGCCGGCGCGGGCGGACATCCGCAGGTTCAGGCCGCCGTAGAGCGTTTGCCCGCGGCGGGCGACGGTGACGCCGTCAACCCGTGCGGCGAAGGCGAACGTCAGGTCGATCGCGCGGCCGCCGTCGGCGTCGAGCTTGTGGGCGGTGATGGTGGCGGTCTCGTCGACGATGGGCTCCCTGTCGCCCCAGAGCCACCTGCTCGCGGCCGAGACGGTGGCCGACCGGGCGCCGCCCTCGGCGCGGAGGATCCTGACGGGTCGGGCGAAGACGCCCTGGAGGGCGTGGAGGTCGCGGGTCTGGCCCTTGTAGGCCACCTCGGGCCAGGCCCAGTACAGGCCTCGGTGGTGCGGGTGGTCGGGGGAGTAGTCCTTGGTGAGCACCTCCCCGGCGGGCCCCCAGATGGGGTGGACGTAGTCCCCGCGGGCCACCGCGTACTTGCCCTTGGCGGTCTTCGGAACGGGGACGGCCCGGAAGTTGTACCGCAGGACGCCCTTGCCGGCGTCGAGGATGTCCAGGTATCGGTCCTTCTCGGCCCGCCGAACGGTCAGCCCGGCCTCGGCGGCCGCGGCTGGGCCGCCAAAGGCGGCGACGACCAGAGCGGCGACGGACGCTGCGATGCGATGGGTTCTCGATTGGCGCTGCATAGCCGTGCCTCCTCAGGCGGCCGGCGTGGTCAGATCCTCGGATCCCGCAAAGGGATCGCCTCGTCATCGTTATACAGGATTTCCTCCACGGACGCCCCCCATTCGAGGCGGGAGTCTTCTTGGCCCATCCGGAATTGGCGGGGTCCGGCTTCCTTCGCCCGCCGCCGCTTCGTCATCGGCTTGCCTTCCGGTTGTCCATCCACGCACCGCACCGCCAACCACGCCCCCTCTCGCTCGCTCTGAACGACCTCTTCTCTCCGCTCCTCCAGAGAATGTGTGGCTCGCTTCCGGCGAGATGCACGCGGCACGCCTGGTCCGGTCAGGCCGGACGGGTCCTATTGCTGCTCTGCGAAGTAGCACTTCGCTACGAAGCACGAGCCGGCCGAAAGACGCCCCCCCTGTGTGGTTCGAGGACTCACCCGCCTTTCGGCCTACCCGTCCGGCCTGACCTCGTGCCCTTCCGCGCCGCAAGAGGGGACGGTACACGCAGCGCAGCGAAGGGGACGGTCCCTAATACGGCAGCGCTAGCTTCGGCGTTCCGACGCGGGCCGCGAACGTGATTGCAGCACTTACGTCGGTTCCAACGCTGGAGCCGGCGACGCAGACACAGGACTTACGACAATGTAGCGCTGCCGTA
>Ga0180437_10003771_pt1 | contig 22223 bp, 17 predicted proteins | sample SS_ome_4_FD_132410 | JGI IMG/M metagenome (GOLD analysis project Ga0180437, IMG submission 132410) | Hypersaline lake sediment archaeal communities from the Salton Sea, California, USA - SS_3_D_1 metaG | ecosystem: Environmental > Aquatic > Non-marine Saline and Alkaline > Hypersaline >...
ATCTTTTAATTTAGAGCGATAAGGCCTCTGAAGGTTCCCCTCTGTGACAGATTTTTTTATCGGAGGCTGCGTTTCTGAATATTAGCAGCCTCGTCTATACCAAGTATAAAATAAAAAAGGCGCTTGGTCAAACGTCAGGTGGATATTCATCGAGCGCTTTGGTCAATTCTGTGCAGACAATCGACACCTCATCCTTGGTGAGGTTGTTGTAAAACGGCAATGCTATCGTGCTCTTGCAGACCGCCTCGGTAACGGTAAAGTCGCCCTCGTTGTACCCGAACTGGCTGGCCATGAACGGCTGCAAATGTACGGGGGGGAAATAATTGCTGACCTGTATTCCGCGGCGTCTCATCCTGCCGAGGATATCGTCACGTTTTTTCCGGCTGAAGCGCTCATCCAGGCGCACGACAAAGACGAACCAGCTTATCTCGCAGCCTTCAGCCTCGATGGGCAGTATCAATCGGTCGTCTTCGCCGAGCATTTCCTGATACCATCGTGCGACCTGCCCTCGTTTAGCTTTGATTTCTTCGATCCTGGAAAGCTGCACGATGCCGAGTGCGCAGTTGATGTCGCTCAATCTATAGTTATATCCGAGACGCTCGTGGCCGAGCCAGCCGCCGGTGGTGCTTCTGCCCTGATTGCGAAGCGAGAGGCACATATCGGCTAACTCGTCGTCGTCGGTCAATATCATCCCGCCCTCGCCGGTAGTTATCTGTTTGTTCGGATAAAATGCGAAGAGGCTCATCATGCCGAAAGTTCCTGCCTTTTTGCCGTTCAGTGACGAGCCTAATGCTTCACAACTGTCCTCAATTATGGGCAGATTATGCATTTGTGCGACCTGGCAGATTCTGTCAAAGCCGGCGGGGCTGCCGAACACCTCAACGGGAAGTACAGCCTTTGTCCTTGGTGTGATCCTGGATTCGATCTGGACGGGATCGATATTCAGGCTGACCGGTTCAATGTCTGCAAATACGGGCTTTGCGCCCGTCATCATTATGGAAGTTGCCGAAGCAATAAAGGTGAACGGTGTTGTAATGACCTCATCACCCGGGCCGATACCCATGGCCGAGATACAAAGAAACAGGCCGCTGGTCCCGCTATTCACCGCTACGGCGTGTTTTCTTCCGATGTACCTGACAAATGCCTGCTCAAATTCGGGCAGTTTCGGTCCGAGGGAAAGGTCGGGCCCGCGAAGGACGTTCGTGACGGCTTCGATCTCTTTTTCGGTGATGTCAGGTCGAGATAAATATATGCGCATAATCAAGTTCCTGCAACGAGCGATTTATGATTTCCATACACTCGAGCCGAGCGAATTTCAATCTCATTATAGCGGGGCGGAGATCCAAATCAAGGACATTTTTCGTGTACTCCTGTGCAGAGCCATAGTACCGATTTCAGAGCTTTGCAGTCGAATGTGGCGCATGTACCTTTATGGGACGTATATTTTTTTGGAGACAAGTTTATTAGTGTCTGCGGAGCAAATTGGCATTTGTGAGTGAAACGAGGACGCTTTAACGCCGAATAATATTACGTTTTTATTACGTGGTGACGGAGACAGGACGATGACGAAAGGCAAAAACGTACTGACGACAGGCGACGTTGCGAAGATCTGCAACGTTGCTCCTCGCACGGTTTCGAAGTGGTTTGACAGCGGTCAATTGAAAGGCTATCGCATTCCCGGCAGCAAGGATCGACGGATACCGCTGAGCGAATTAATTCGTTTTATGAAGGTCCACAATATGCCCGCAACGGCAATTCCGGTCGGCACAATGCGCATTTTGATAGTAGACAGTGAAGAGAGCAGGAGCCAGGCGTGGGCCGAGTCGTTACGAAGCAAGGGGGGTTACGAGGTGGAGGCGGCCCACAGCAATTTTGAGACGGGCCTGCTCGCTCAGAAATTTGTCCCGCACGTGATGCTCATAAGCCTTGTGGCCAAGGACATAGACTCGACGGACATTTGCAGAACCGTCCGGGCCAGTGATGAGTTGCAGACTATCAAGCTGATAGCGATTGTACACGAATTGAGCGATTCAGAATGCAACGCATTGCTTCAAAGAGGTTTCGACGGTTATGTGTCCGACGTTGGAGATGTCACCGAAATGATGGAAAAGATCGAAGAGACGACCGCGATAGTCTATTAGACTACTGTTGAGAACAGGCTTTCCGGCCAGGGATAGCTGCCGGGTTTGACGGTGAGGTATTGGTCCTGTTTGTGTAGAACGGTCATTGTTACAACGCCCGGGACCAGTTCATGGCGGGGTATAAAACGGGTCCATTTAAGGCGTCGCACGATCGCCGAAGCAGTAGCGCCGCCCTCGACGTAAAGCTGGTCCAGGGGCCTGAGTCTGACAATTCTGTCAACCAAATCCGCTATACGCTGAGATAGTTGCTTTGCGGCAGCGTTCTGCCGGACAGCCTGATTTACCGCCAACACGGCACAAGGGGATTTTTCGAGGGCCGTTGCGACCTGGCTGCTCCAGCGGGCAAGCAGTTCATCGGTGCCGCCGTTGCCGGCAAGCTCCGGTGGTAAGGTAATTACGGGCACGCCGCGTTGGGCGGCCCGGCTTATAGCCTCTCGGCTGTATCGGCTGCTGCCGCCGCAGACAAATAGTGCTTTGGCCGGGTGCTGCGGTTTATCGGGCATGTCGTGGGGCTCTGTTTTGAAGCCCGTTTCCTCGAGTATAGCTGCGAAGAATTCGGCTCCACCGGCGGCGATAGTATAAGGGTCGAGTCTTGCCGCCCACGCCGACAAATCGTCCTTAGTTTGCGTTTGGCCTATAATGACACCATCGGCAGGCAGCGGCTGGTCGGCTGACAGAACGCGTGCAGGCGTCGATTCGGGCCATGCCAGCAGTTCAAGGACATCCGATGATGTTGCCGGATATTCCGGGTCTTGTGCGAAATCGGTTTCTTGGATAGGACAGCCGTCTATAAAGTAGCGGCCATTCGAGATTGTTCTGCCGAGAGATGGGTTGGCGGGGACAAGCAGAACGCGGCGGCGGTTCAGTTCAGAAATCAGGGCCTGCAGTTCGGCTGCGATATTGCCCCGCATGGCGGAGTCCACCTTCTTGTAAATCCAGTCACAGCCGGCATCCTTCAGTAGGCGAGCAGCCTCTGTCACCAGTCCAACGGCACGGTTTTGTGAGCACGAGCGCGAATCCGTATCGAGAACCAACAGACGGGCGTCGCAATCACGAAAGAAAGCCGTTTGCACCTCCGGTGCGAGGCCGTAACGCAGCCCCACACCCGCCACCTCGGCGGCGCCGGTGAAGTCATCGGCAATTACCCCGATTATGTGCTTATCCATAAATCTGTCACCTGTGAACGGCCGATTTCGGCGTGAGCGCGTGCGTCCCAGCTTCCGGCAGCCATTCGTGCGGCGTATTTGATTGCATTGATCAGGCTCTCTGGTGTTGCTGTTCCTTTGCCGGGTTTGCCGAAGGCGGTTCCGTGTTCGACCGAGGTTCTTATAATCGGCAGGTCCAAGTGATATTTACCCAAAACTTTGTAATTCCTTCCGGAAAATGGGACGCGGGGAGAAGAATATCGCAGTGGGAAATTGCAGGAGCCCGATATTTGTGTGTAATTGGGCGCGGGAAGGGTGTCGAATATATACTGAATTTCCACGGCGCTTGACCGGCTGTTATAAATCCAGACGTCATGTATAAAGCCCTTTCACGCGTTTGCGTTTATTTTCGGGTTTTCACCAACGAAAACCGGATGTTGTCTCTTGGGAATTGTGTCCGGCATATTCATGCGTCAATTATAAGACTCTTGCGTCGAAGAAGTCACGAGAAAAAAGCCGGTCAATCCGGTTGTGTAGGGAAAAGGAGACTCTTGGCCTTATGAACGGCCGTGTGTCCGTAATACATTCCCGGCGGTCTTGTGCTCTCGTTGGAACAGTAAACCTGTGAAACCGTTCCATTTTGGAAAAGCCAAGCAGAGCAAGCACGTGCATACAGCGGATTATAGGTCGGCTTTTGCCATCAAAGCAAGCTCGGTCTGGGTTTTCTCACGGATGTCTGCTGCTTTCTTTTCGACGTCGGCGGCCCTTTTCGGCTGGCTGGTGGCAAGATAGAACTGATGCTGGGCTTCCAGCACCTCTATGAGGCTGTGATGTTCCGGGCCAAAGGCTTTCTTGAGCGTCTTTAGGGCTCGCGAATGCATCAGTTCCGCCTGTTTGTAGTTTCCGTTTCCTTGATCAATTCTTGCAATGGTCAGCCATGTGCGTACAATTTGATGGCTTTCAGGGCCGTAAATTCTTTGTTGTACCGCCAGGGTCTGATTGACCAAAGGTTCGGCCTCGTCGTACCTTCCCTGTGAGGCATAAAGTCTTGCGAGGCTGCCGACCACCTCTGCGGTATAAAGGTGTTCGGGGCCGTAGCTGGCATTGATTGAACGCAGCGCCTCGAGATAATAAGTCTCCGCCTCCTTATCGCTGCCTTGTGCAGCAAGCAATTGCGCGAGATCTACCTTGAACGGAGCTATTACCTGCTCATCCGCCGGATGATTTTCGCTCATAATAGCGATTGCCCGCTCCAATAGAGCCCTTGCGTTGGGATACTTGCCCTGACCTTGATAGATCGAACTTAGCACCCTCAACGTGTAGGCTGTGTATGGATGACTCTCAGAGTATGCCTTTCGCTGTATTTCAAGGCCTTCTTCGCAGAGTTTTTGCGCCTCGTCAAACCGCTTCAAATCCTTGTAAACTGAGGCCAGATTAATCAGACAGGCGCTGAGTTCGGCCTTTGAAATATCCGTTTTCTTTGCCAGGTCCAAAGCCTGTTTAGCGAAAGGCAGCGCCTCATCAATCATGCCGTAGCAAACGTAGACCCCGCTCATGCGCCGCAGGGCACGGCAGGAACGGTCGGATCGGATGTTGCTATTATCAGCCGCTACCGTCGTGCCAATCAGCAGAGCCAGAACTGCAAGCAGTGCTATGGGTGATTTCCACCGGTTTTTGCTGCGTTTTTTCTTCTGGAACACATATCTGAAGAGTATTGCCGCTGTCACCATAATACCTTTCCTCCATTGTCTCACCAAATTGAGTTGTGGCGGTGCTCGTGAGCACCGAAATAAGAGACAGAATTGATATCGACCAATCCCGGTGGCATCTTTCAAACGGGACTCGCCGGGCGGTGAAAACGACACATTCTATTTTCAGACCGAATGTTTTGGGACTCTTTGAGCGGTGAAACAAAGGTGTTTCCGTGTTTATGATTTGAGGCGGTGGTTACGGTCATATTGGAAAAAACGAATTTCAGGAATCTTCAGTGATTAAAAGAGTCGAAAGAATTGTCGCCGGCTAAAGCCGACATAAAGTGAAGAGAAATTTTGTTCGATAACATATACGGCTGTGCAAAACGGATCGATTAATTTATTGTCTGTAATGCAGGTCCATAGGCGTGAGGAGGCCGTCCTGAAATCAACGAGCACAATGCCGGGTGATGGGCCCGCGGCGTCAAACTATAAAGTGGCGAGGTTTGTTGTTGCAAAGTAACCGAGAGACCAATTACAAATTGAGCGGAATCTGCCTGATAGCGGCTGTATTGCTACTTTGCCAAGGCATGGTGGTTGAATCAGGCCATCGCTCGTCGACGCTGAGGCCTCACAATTCGTCGGGCGTCACCCGGAACCTGTCTGCGGTGGTCAATCAAATCTGCCTTCAGATCCAGAAAGACAACTTCGTGGGCGCCAGGGAACTTCTTGCAAGGGAAGGCGGAAGTAATGATTCAAACATAAGGCGTCTGGACAGGCTTGTTTCAGAATATGAAGCGATAGAAAGAGAACGTCGGATTGAGCGTCAGAGAATCTATCGGCAACAGCTTGATAAGCTGCACAAGCTTTGCTCGAGACAGCAGGCAAGCGACGACGATAACGTCGGGGACGCCCTGGAAGCAATCGCTACCGCTGCCGGTGTAGCCGACCAGGAACAGAAAAAGGCCCTTCTCCAAGAGCGGTTTGTAGAATCGGTGATTCGCAAGGCAATTATTAAAGCCGCGCAATGCGAAGCAGAGGGCAGGTGGCTTGATGCGTATACTCAGTACTATGCGAAGCTGCAGGCCCTTGACCCCGACAACAGGGCTTACACCGATCATTCGCAGCAGCTCGTCGACAAGGCTGATATCGCCACGTCCCTTCGTGACAGTCCCTGCGAGACGGTGGCGCAGCGATATGCAGGCATAAGTCGGGAAAGCCTGATAACCGCGATCAGGCGTCTTGATTCGGATTATGTTGTCAGAATAGACGATTATCGCCAAATGGCAAGAGGGGCTGTCGAGCGGTGCAGGTTGTTGGTAGAAGTTGCAAAGCTTCAATCTTCCGGTAAATCAACAAGTTTGAAGATATCTTCACAGATAAATGAAATAAACAGCTGTTTTTTACCGTTCGATAATAAAAAATCCGACGATTGGTCGCGGTCGCTGGCGAAAATCCTGCAGGAACTGAGGCTCTCTGCGCGGCGCGTTGACATCAACGACTTTATCGATATTTTTGAAAGTGTCCTGGCGCTGAACGCTACAACCGCGAAGTTACCTGAAGAGATGATGATTTTTCATTTTGGAGGCGGCGCGTTCTCAGCACTGGACAGATACACAGGCATCATCTGGCCTTCGGAAGTGGCTGATTTCAAGAAGGAACTGAACGGTCGGTTTTCGGGCATCGGGATTTGTTTCTCGAAAGAAAAAGACCTGTGGACGGTATCAAGCCTATTGCCGGATACCCCTGCATACCACTCGGGGCTTGACGCAGGCGACATGATTGAGGCGGTCGATGGAACTTCGACCGAAAACATGAGCGCCGGCTGCATGGTCAGGAACATTACCGGTCCGGCGGGTACGGACGTGACACTGACGGTTCGCCGAACCATCACATCGGCAGCCAGGAATGTCACGATAACGAGAGCACCCATAACGCTGCCCTCTGTTTGTGGATGGCAAAGAACCGAACAAGGCCGATGGCGGTACATAATAGACAACGATGAAAGGATCGGTTTTATACGTCTCACTTCCTTTAACGACAATACGATTGTGGATTTTGAAGAGGTGCTTGGCCGGCTTGAGACCGAGGGTCTGGAAGGGTTGATTCTGGACCTACGGTCGAATCCGGGCGGGGTAGTAAACGCTGCGGCGGGGGTGGTGGACAGATTCGTTGAGAAGGGTATCATAGTTAGTACACGCCCTCGTTACGGTATGTCCACTTATCTGTCGGCACACTTGGAAAACACCCATCCGGATTACCCGGTCGTCGTACTGGTTGATAAGGCATCGGCCAGCGCCGCCGAGATAGTCGCGGGCGCGCTGCAGGATCCGAAATACAAGCGCGGAATTCTGGTTGGTGAAAGAACTCTGGGCAAAGGCAGCGTCCAAACGGTCGTACACCTGCCGGGAGGCGCGATGCTTAAGTATACGATGGCGCATTATCACCTGCCTTCCGGGCGAACGGTTGAAAGCCAAGGTTTGGTCGAGGTGGGAAATACAAACAACTGGGGCATCATTCCGGACATTCAGGTTGAATTGACCAAAGATGAACGCAAGACAATAGCACAAATACGAAGGTCAAACGCGGCACTGACAAGAGGCGTGCCGGGCAACGGGTCGACGGCTAAAAGAAAGTCTTCAAGCAGCGAGGCCATCGATGCGGATCCGCAGCTTGCGGTAGGCCTGCTTGTGTTGAAGAGCAAAATGCTTAGAGCCAGCCACCCCATTGCCATGAACTGACAAGCCATCCGCCGGCTATACCACATCTGGTGGATACCAGCAAATCCGATATTCGAGACTCCACCGAGAGCCTGATAGAAGGTCTTATGCGCGGGCTCTGACGGATCTTATCCGGATGGTCCGTTTGTAAAGGCTTGTGAATACAGTATTTATGAAGGAGCACCCCACATCATGCTGGAAAAAATAAAAAAAATAAAAAACCACTTGACATTCGGTACCAAGGCGACTATATTGATGGTTTGTTTGGAGTATGGCTGTGTATAAATGTAAAGCGTACCAGTTGTTCTCCGAGCGATATCGTAGCCAGTAAGGAAAGAGAAGAAGAAGGCTGAGAAGAGATAGAGTGAAGAGTTGGACCTTGCTGGGTGCGACCATACCTTTATTTCATTTCTCAGAGAACGTATGAACTGACCAGGCGCCGTTTGTGCCTGATTTTATAGCTCTTGCAGTTGTGCACGGGCCGGCAAGGAAAGAGGAAAGAAGCCCTGAGAAAGGGGTATGAGTTGGGCCTTGCCGGGCGCGCCCAATTCTACGTCCGCGTCCTCAGGTGCTTGTTTGATTTGGCGCGCGGTTTATTGTGCTGACCGAAAATATCTGCGATTCGCGCAGTGACCGGTAAGGAAAGAGTGGAAGAAGGCTGAGAAAAGGGATACGAACCGAGCCTTACCGGGCATAGGGCATTTCCGTATTACCTTTCTCTAAAAGCAAAAAGAGTGAATCGACGCCTCAGCGGTTGTCATCTGTGGAGGTGCGAAAAACCAAATTCGGTCCCGACAAGTCGGGATTAGAAATACATGTGAACTTTTGAGCAGGGTTTGCTGAAAGGAGGTCAATATCGGCCCTGGACGATTTCTTCAGGGAAAGAGGTGGGAAGGATGTTCGAAAGGAGCGCCAATGAGTCGATTGGCCGCTTGCTGAGCACATTCGAAGACTTGTTCGGGCTTATGTCCGGGCGAGGAGAAAAGTGAAAAGAGAAGAGAACAAATTTTCCCTGAAGAAAGGCGGAAGAAGATGTTTTTGAGAAAAGAGAAAGTTAGTGTTGTCAAATGCGCCGGTATTCTTGCAATTCTGATATTGGCATTATTATCCGGATCGCGACAGGCTCATGCGACAGTTGTTGCAGACATCGTGTCCGACTGGGTTAGCAACAGCTGGCCGGCAAACCCGTTTCCCGATAGCAGCGGCGGTTCGTGGACGTTCTTTGTAATGAACGACGACCGGAGTATAATAGCGCCTCTCGGCGCAGACGTCTGGCTGCATCCGGTCCGCGGGACGCCGACTCTGGCATACGATACAACCCCCATAAACGTCACACCAAATATCGTATCGCTCAGCCTGTTCGATACTGAATTCCTTGCAGCACTGCCATGGAACTGCTGGGGCCTGCCCGGCGCCGCAGAGTACAGGGTGTACACTGTCTGGACGTCAGGCGTCTCAGGTAATGTGAATGTGTCCGGGACCTTCAAGTACATGGGTGATGCGGGTTCGAGCGTCCTGATCACACAGCCGGGCACGGGTATGCTTCTTGGCGTGACCCAGCTGAGCCCCGGCGCGGCCGAGGTCCCATACTCGGTTAATACAAGCGTAAATACCGGTGACTTTATCGTTTTTGCAATCGGTACCGGTCTCAACCGATATAGCGGATGGGATGACGAAACACTGTTCAATGTGAGGATCATTCCGGAGCCGGCAACGGTAGGCCTTCTTGGTCTTGGCAGCATGGTTATGGTGTTTAAGTGCAGGTTCTGACATTCTCGTGAGTCGGGCATAGTTGATTTTAGCACCACAGGATCTCTTTCGTTTGCCGGGATAGGCAGGCAAAGGTGTGTGAAGGATTTGAGATGTGCGGTGGAAGGCTCGATGCATCCGACTGCAATGTGGTGCGAGAGTGCGCCAAAAGGATGGGTCGGTCCTTAATGGACTGTTGAGTGTTTAGCGGGAATCCGTTTCTGTCGTATGAGGGTCATGTGTGGTGCGGCGGCGCACAAAATCAATTATGCGGTCCACCGAATCCAGGTTGTCGAGGTTTACGTCCATAGGACCTACTGTAATCGGCGTTTGACCTTCGATAAATGCGATGATGTCGAGCATATTGAAGGAGTCGAGCAGACCGCTTGAAAAAAGAAGCTGGCCGTCATCCAGGTCTTCTTTTGTGACGTTGCAATGCTGCGTTATGTAATCGATCAGGCTTTCCTTAGTCAGCGACATGATTGTTCCTCTGAGCTTTTGCGGCAACACCGGCACTCAGGTGCGACCAAGTGACACAGAGCTAACTTTCATTTAAGCACATGCTGACGACCCGGCGGCGGTCGATTTTCTGGGTGGTCGTTCTCGGCATCGGTCCGGGCAGTACGTGTGTTTTGCGCGGCACCATGTAGCCGGGCATGTTCCTGCGGCAAAAGCTTGACAACTTTTCGGTGTTGAGGCGGCCGGAGTTGGCCAGTGTAACTGCGATATGCACGAGTTGTCCGAGCATCTCATCGGCTACTCCGAACGCGACCACGCTGGTGATGAGGCCGCTATCATAAACGATTTGCTCAACCTCGTCGGGGCTTATTCGGTGGCCGCCACACTTTATCATGCAGTCGTTTCGCCCGACAAACCAGAGGCAACCGTCCTCATCCATTCGCACAATGTCGCCAGTATGAAGGACCTTTTCGTCGCCGATCAGCGGCTTTAAGTGCTCACAGGGCTTAATGATTTCGGCCGTAGCCTCCGGTTTTTTCCAGTACCCCTGGCAAATCAGGTTTCCGCGATGGATCAGTTCGCCCTGTTCCCCCGGCCTGCAGATGCCCCTTTCCGGGTCAACCACATAGACTTCGACGTTGGGAATTGCACGACCGATAGAACCGAGTTTCTCGGTGAAAAGCTCAGGCTGCAGGTAAGTCGACCGCAGGCCTTCAGTCAATCCGTACATCGAATAGATTTCGACCCCATCAAAAGTCTCAGCCAAAGCCCGCAAAAACGGCATCGCAAGCGCACTGCCCGAAGTAGTTATGTATCGTAAAGAAGGCATCGACGCGGGGACCTGCTCGAGATAGCGGACAAGCTGTATCCACAGCGGCGGGACTGCCGCTATGCCCGTTACCTGCCGGGCACTGACGGTCTTGACGATCTCATCCGGGATGGCAACCGGCTGAAGTACGATTGTGCCGCCTACGAGAAACATCGTGGTTAGCTGGCTCAGGCCGTAAGTAGAGCTCATCGGCAGAACCCCGAGCACCCTGTCCTGCGCTGAATTTTTCAGGTATTCTGCGATATTGCGTGCGCCCTGCACGAGGTTCAGATGGCTGTGCATCACCCCCTTCGGGTTTCCCGTGGAGCCGGAGGTGTAGATAAGGGTCGCCAGATCGCTCTCGGCCGGGGTGACCGGCGGGGCGGACAAATGCGGTGGAATACTCGCCCACGAAATTATTTTGTCGTGGTCAGGAGCCGACCCTGTGACGACAATCCTGCCCAGTTTTTCAGGCAGGCCCGACTCCGCCATCGCAGCAGCCCGGCGGCCATCCGTTATCAAGACACTGACTTGGCAGTCATCAACAACATGGCACAGTTGTCGAATTGTCCAGAGCGCGTTGATGTTTACGAAAACCGCCGCGATGCGGGCAACGGCGAAAGTGGCCACAATTTCCTCCACGCACTTTCGCAGGTGTATCCCCACAAAATCACCGGGTCTAACGCCGTTTTCCCACAGCCAACCGGCCAATGATTCAGCGCGAGCAGTCAACCGGGCATAGGTGATTTCAGTTTCTCCTTCTGTGGCCGCCACCTTATCGGCTTGATGTCGCAAATTGCCTTCGAGCAGACTGTAGACTGTATTCTCACGCATCTTTTATTAAGTTCTCCCGTGGTCGAGCGAGGCGTTTTACTATATGCGGCGCAGCTTTTTGATTGGTCTGATTTCAAGCCGGCAAGTCTATGAAAAACAGCTTTGCCAAAACGCGAAGGGCACCATAGAGATTGTAGCCCTTGCCATCAACCAGAAATATCATACTTGAACATACGAATACTTGCGTGACAAGAATTCCAGCCCATGGCCAGAGGCCGCGTTCGAAGAACGTCCAGCCATACCTGCGCTTGGCACGCGACCATATTGTAAATGCGAGCACTCCCGTTGCATGGTACAGACCCCATCCCAGCCGCAGAAGCGTGCCGGCATGCCAGAGTCCGATGACGACGAATGCCGCATAAACGGCCAGCGCCGGCCTGCGGAACAGGCCGAGAACCGGCATATAGACATAATTGAAGCACCAGCCGGACAACGTCATGTGCCACCTTCGCCAGAAGTCTCTCATGTCACGTGCAAAAACCGGGAAGTTGAAGTTCTCCATTATTCTGATGCCAAACAACCTGCTGCACCCAATTGCTATGTCGGTATAGGCACTGAAGTCCAGGTAGATATACATGTAAAGGGCCGCCAAATACACCCACACCGTCGGCGTCGTCAAATCACTCAGACGCACCAGCAGCGTATTATGGCACAAGCCTCCCGTGAAGCATTTTCTAAAAAAGAAATCGGCAAATACAAATTTTTTGATAAGGCCGCATATAATTCTGGTCAGTCCCTGCACCGTTGAATCGAGGTTCCATCGATCCTGCTGCTCTCGGAGAAAATGGTCGAATCTTTCGATAGGCCCTGCGGTAAATGCGGGGAACAGGAACACGTAGCACAAGAACTGCTGCAGCGAACGATCCCTGATATTTCCCCGTCCGGATTCTATCACGTAGTGTATCAACTTGAAAGTATAATAGCTTATACCGAGGGGTATTAGTAACTTGGCCTCGTGCGGGCCGGCAGCTATCGCCGCGAGCAGTTGTGGAACGTACTTAAAACAGGCCAGGTAGCCGAAAATTGCCAGTATGAGCCCCGCCCCCAGCATGTGTCGCATCGTTTTGCCTGGCGCCAACCGCGGCGCCAGACAATAAAACGTCAGGGTCCATATCAACAGCGCACACGCGCCAAAGAGTTCCACCGTCCCCAGGTAGCCGAACGAGACCGCTGCAAGAAAGCCGAAACGAAGGCTCTTAGGGAGGAGCCAGAAAATCGGCACCGCCATAAAAAGAACGAGCCAGAATGACAGTTCACCGATCATTGTGTCACTCAGAACGCCTCATAACGGAAGATACGGAGTCCATCCTGTGCAGAGATCATCTTCATAAGTGCGAGAAAGACGAACAGTCCGAGTATGACGCCCTGAAGAACAATTCCGGCCAGTCTTGTTCGAGTAATCATTCAGCTTCCTTTGCAGCGGTTTTGCCGAGCAGTTCGGCGAGCTTCTGCGCCAGTGCATGCATATATCGTTTTTTGGCCTCGTGCGATTGAATGTGTGTCCAGTCGTAGAAATCGTCTGCTGTCAGTGCGGCTGAATCCGTGAGGTCCCAGTAGAAGATGCGGTGTTGTGCGGCAAATAGATGCATTCGCTCTTTGTGCGCGTTGTAAGAAACGCGTCCCCAGGTTTTGTCGATGAACTGCGGATTTGCGGGAGACTGCATGATAACGACGGCAACGCGGCCTCGACGCTTCAGGCTTTGTGCGATACGTTCGAAGACTGCAAGGCCCCGTGGTGCGGCGGTCCCGTAATCTTGCAGGAGTTTCCTGGTTCGTGTTATCTCCTCTTCCAAGTTGAAGAATCGGGCTCGGATTTGGTAGAATTCAGTATGTCCCTCGTATACGGGGGGGGCGGTGAGGATATTGCGGAACAATGACGGAATCCTCATAGCGAAGTATTTTCGGTTGTCCCAGAAGTAGTTTCCCCGGCGTTCAGGCACTTTTAGTCCAGCCAGCGAGATCTCGCGGTCGAAAGCTTCGCTGACAAATCCAAGTCGTGGTGTTTCGACAAGCTGAGCCAACTCTGTGCCGGGCAGCAGAAAACGCGGTGGAGCCACCCCCAATCCCAGGAGCACGACTCCATCGAAATGTTCGGGCAGCATATCGGTGAGGGCGGCCATTTCCCAATGTGTTTGTCCGGCCATTGTCAGATCATGGACGACAGGCGTAATGTCGATTTTTTCGGCGACAAGTTGAGCGAGTTGGTCACAGGATGTAAGAGCCTCTTCGTCGGCGGAAGTTCCGAGAAAAAAGACAGCGGGTGCACAGTTGCGTGCGCGTGAGAGGCTGATTGCCCTGCCGGTAACGGAATTGTACGTGTCGTACTCAGTGAGGGCGAAGTAACGGTGGCCACCCGAAGCCATCATGCAGGGCCGGATGAAAACGAAGCAGGACAGAACAAGTGCGGCTGTGACGGACAAGGCCGTCAAGAGGGCCGTGAGGGAAGGAGTCGTAAGGCCGCGCCAAAACTCGCCACAGGCAACCACAAGCAAAGGACGGCTTCGCCTGTTTTGCGGTGAGGTTTCGGATGTTACGTCGTTTCTCGTGACGGACATATGGAAGTTGCGGCTTACGGCGTCGCAGGCTATCAAGCCCGGTGAGTATCAGTTTAACTGAGTTATGTCGTATGCCCCACGTAAGAAAGTCGGTGTGGTCTTTCGCCGGTTCGGTCTTGCCGTCGGAATCAAGGTATTTCAAATATTCCGCAATTGCGACAAATGGTTTCGGCTTTATGAGACCGTCCTTTATTGTAAAGCGCCCTGGCGTTTTGATAGAGCCGGTTATTCCAGACGTCTGCGAAATCCGCATCAAGCATGTTTCCGAAGTCGTCGGCTTCGTTGTAAACGGCACAGCATGGTGAGACTGCGCCGACCGGATTTACGGTGACGGACCTATAGAGATAGAAACAGCCTCCGGCGACGGGCTTCTGCAGGAAGGCGTCTTGCCTGTATCCGGGTTCTTTGGGGATGTAGGGAAACCACTCTTCAGCAAGGGCTTTTTTGTTTTCGGCGTGAAATGAGATTCCGACGGGTATGAAGCGAAGGAGGTCAACGCCGATTTCCTTCGAGATTCGCAGGGCATCGTCAATCTGGGCGCAGTTGTGTTTCATCACAATGAACTGCCATTCGACAAATGGGGTTTTCCTATTAAGTTCTTTCTTTTTTGCAATGATTTTCCTGAGATTTTCAAACACGAGTTCGACGTCGCCGCCTACCCTATATCGGGCGTAGATGTCTTGTGTGACCCCATCGAGGGAAACTATGAAATATTCGAGCCCTGATTTGACTACGGCTTCGGCGTCGAAATCGGCAATGTTCAGATTTGTGCTGAGGCTGGTCTGTACGTTTCGCCGTCGGCTGTAACGAATCATCTCGAAAATGTCGGGGTTGAGGAAGGGCTCACCCCAGTTGTGGAGGATGACTTCGAACAGATACGGACAGAGCCGGTCGAATATTTTTCTGAAGTCGGTAAATTTGACAAGTTGTTTTTTTCTTTTGACGCTGCCGGTTCCGGTCGGACAGAGGGGACATCGGAGATTGCAGATGTTTCCGGTGTCGAATATGAGCAGATAAGGATAACCGACGACTTTTGTGCGGTGTATTTTGCGCTGAAGCTCTATTGCGAGCAGGTTCACCAGCTTGCGTGGTGTGCTGTGCGAGAGGATCGACATGAGGTGCCGTCTGAGTCTCGTATACTGAGGCGTCTTCCTCAGCACTCTTTCAACTTTTTCATTAATAGTATTCATTTTAGAGCCGGCGAATAAGCGATTACCACTCAAAGGGCTATTGTAGCTATTCGATGTATCCCAGGCTTCTCAAGCTCTTTTCGACGGCTTCGGACTCCTGGCGTCTGAGCCGGGTTTCCCGTGAACGGTCCCAGGCCGAAGGTCGGGTAAATCTTAACGGGTTCTTTCTGAGGAAGTCTTCGTTTATAATCTTTGTCAGGACCTGTCCGTCGAGGTCGTCGGGAACGGCGGTCCCGGTGAGGTAGAGGATTGTCGGCATTATGTCACAGATATGGGCTGTTATTTCAGCTTGTTTGATAATGCTTCCATAAGCTGCAAAGAATCCATCCAGGTCATGGTCACCGATGTGATTTGCAACTTTTCGTTTGTTGAGACCAACGATTTCGTCACCAAAGTCCTTCTCTACAATGAGATAACCTTCGTTTGCGACGACAATCAGATCCGGCCTGCCGTCGTCAGGGGGCGGTGAACACGCGTGGCCGCTTTTGTAAACTGCTTTGACGACCTTGTCGCCGGTCTGCGGGTCCTGGAGCTTGAGAAATTCCTCCTGGAGCATTCTGCAAAGCCCGTCATAATCGGTCTTGTCGACTATTCCCTGAGGCTCGCGACCTTTGAGGTTTACGCTCACCAACCCGTACTGCAGCAGTGAAAAGGCTTTTGTTTTCCGCCAGTCGATTCTGTTTCCAAGTCCTGTAGTGAGCAGGAAGTTTCTGACGGAATTAACGGCCGAAGCGGGCAGTATCTTCTTTATTTCCAACAATCCGAGCCGAGCGAGAGTTTTGTAGCAGAAAATAATTGGCCCAATTAGTTTGATTTGACGTCCGCCACGAATATTCAGCATGTGTAATTTCTTGAGAAAGCTGTTTATATAGAAAACCTTACTTACCGGCTTGAAGCCGTGGTCGGAGGCGATAATCAGGACGGTGTCGTCGTCCATCAGTTTGAGAATGTCGCCGAGGATGTCGTCCAGGAGTTGGAAACACTCGACGCACTCAGGGGCCATCGCCAGGACCTGGTCCCAGAGGAAATGCTGGAGTCTGTCGGGCATCATGAATACGAAGAAAAAGAGGTCCCACGGATGTTTGCCGAAAAAGTGCTGCATTAGCGTCCTGTTTTTCCGGGTGATTTTGAGGATTTCTTTAGCGAATCCGTCCTTATCGCCACGGGCAAAAAGGTCTTTTGCGTCGACCTCAAGGCGATAGTCAGGCATGATTCTGAAGAGTTCCCTTTTTATCTCTTTGGGATAGGTAAAAGCAGAGCTGGTCGACGGTGTCATCATTCCTGAAATCATCACTCCGTTGACCTCATCGGGTGGGTAGGTGAAGGGCACGTTAATCACGGCCACATGTTTTCCTTTCCGGCTGAGGATATTCCAGATGGGCTCGGCGGCTGAACAGTTTTTTGTGACAATAGTCGTTTTGTAGCCGTTTCTTTTTCTGAACTCATAGAGGCCGTGTTTGTCGGGGCTTTTTCCAGTAGCCATCGAGGTCCATGCGGGCCCGGTTATGGGCGGGATTGTAGATTGCAGGACTCCGAACGCACCGTCACCGAGCACCTTTCTAAAATTCGGCAGCAGCCCGGCATCCACGTAGGGCCTTGCCACCCTGAGCGTCATGCCGTCCAATCCCAAGAGAAAAACCTTCATCATATCTCCATACTATTGCCTGAGATGAAGTCTCAGATTCACTACCATTTCAGGTTCGCCGTCAAGTCAGTTGGTTCATTCAAACAGCTTGAGGAAGAAGTCGAAGTTCTCCGCAAAGCTTCGCTCATACTGGCAGGCGACAAGACAATTCTTCCTGCACGTGAGTATCTCGTTTCTGCTCTTTCGAGCTTCCGGTGATTTCCAGACCATTTCGGGACTGTTTTTCGCGACATTTCCAACCAGTGCCGAGGTAATCAGGGGACAGAGGTACACGTCGCCGTTGGGATCGATCCTGAAGTGGTCATGTCCGACGTGACAGGTGAAATCAGGGGGTTTGGGGACCGTGGGGTCGCGGAAGTATTCCTTTATGCCCGCGAGATAGGCTTTCGGATTCAGAATCGGTGATTTTGGGCCTGCGTTTTGGATTAACCAGTCAACCACCCGATCGAGTTTTTGCAGGTCCTTCACCCAGAGGGGGCTTTTCTCGAACCACTTGGCGTCGGGACTGTCGGTGGCGAGGTTCTCCATGAGCGGGGAAATTGAGATTCCGTTGAGACCGTGTCGGCGGACCCATTCGACAAGTTCGGGTAATTCGTCGAGGTTGGTTTCCATAATGGTGGTTTTCACTATGATTCTCATGTCGCTTTTCTTTTCACGGCGTACGTGTTTGAGAAAACGCGCTGCGTCAGCGACCTTTTCGAAGGTTCCGTCTCCGCGTACGAAGTCGTGGCCCTTCTGCATGCCGTCTATGGAGAGGCTGACATTGAAGGTTTCGGCATCAACGATCTGCTCAGCAAGTTCTTTATCAATCAACTGGCCGTTTGTTATGACGCTGTTGAGCATTCCGAGGTTTGAGCTGTATTTGATCAGTTCGAGCATGTCGCTGCGGAGGAAAGGCTCGCCACCGGACCATCGCAGGACGGCGGTTCCCAGCCATTCGTTCAGTCGGGCGAGGATGTGCTTCCACTGTTCGGTCGAAAGCTCTTTGGTGCGGCCTGCGAGGAAGGGGACGTCACACTGTTTGCATCTGAGATTGCAGCGATTTGTGATTGCCACGAAGACGCCGGTAGGTCTGGACAGGGTCAGTCCTGTTGCCATGCTGATTTTCTGCGTGGCGAGTTTGACAGCGCTTCCACAAGCAGCCTTTGCCAGTTTCGTCTTAAAGCTCATTTTTCTTCTCGCCAAAGCGACAAACGTCTGTTTACAGTCGGGACAGGACCGATTATCAATCGAGGTATCCCAAATTCTTCAATTGTCTTTCAATTTGATCGGACTCGGCTTTCCCGAGCCTTCCCGTTTCAGGGTCTTTGGATACGACTTTCTGCTCGAACCGAACAGGGTTCTCTGCCGCGAAATCGGGAGTGATAATTTCCGTTAGCACGCGACCATCGACATCGTAAGGGATGGGTGTGTTCATGAGATAGAGTATTGTGGGCGCAATATCGCAGATGTCGGCGTTTGTTCTGCTGTTGTTAATGACGGGGCCGCAGGCTGCGTATATGCCATACCGGTCATGGACGCCGGTCATGTACCTGTCGTCGAGTTTGCTGTCTGCGACGATACTGTCGCCGAGTCGCTCACTTATAGAGTATGGCTCATTCATGACGACGACCAGGTCAGGTCCGGAGCTTTCGTATGCGCCATCGTATATGTCACTTCCTCTGAAGACGGCTTTCACCATTTTCGCTTTATAGAGTGGGTCCTCGACTCTGAGCAGTGCCTCTTCAACATATCGGCATACCGAGTCATACTGATCGGGAGGCACCGTGCCTTCGGGCTCACGTTCTTTAAGGTTGACCGATATGATTCCGGAAGTCAGCAGCGAGAATACTTTTGTTCCGGTCCATTCGATTTCCTCAGGACTTATTTTCCGATCGACCTCGTGTCCCATCACGGACCCTTTCGAAAGGGATCGTCTTACCGCGCTGACAAGTCGGACAGGGAGTAATTTCTTTGCTTCCGAGAGTCCGGTTCGGGATAAGATCCTGAGGATGGTGTCATGAATTCCGGCTCTGGTATTCTGTGGAGCCGGGTTTTTCCTTGTCTGAAGTAATCCGAGGCGGCGGAGGAAGTTGTTGACGAAGAAGACGCGTTTTGCGGGTGCAAATCCATGGTCGGACCCGACAAACAGGATCGTCCGCTCGTCCATGCGGTTGAGTACGTCCCCTATAATATCGTCAATCAGTTGATAGCATCGGACACATTGAGGGTCCATTGAGACGACCTCGTCCCACATGAAGTGCTGGAGCCTGTCAGGTCCCACGAAGGTCATGAAGAAGAAGTCCCACCGGTGGGTGTCAAGCAGGCGGCGCATTAATTTTCTTCCATCGTTTGTGACCTGCAAGACTCTTTCGACGAGAGCGTCTTTTCTGCCGGTAATCTTGAATTTGCCACTGTAAATATCCAGCCTGTAATCCGGGATGATTTTAAGCAGTTGCTTTTTGAACTCGCCAGGGAAGACGAAGTCGCTGCTTATGTCGGGGGTCATCATTCCGGAAACCATAATGCCGTTGACACTGTCGGGCGGATAAGTGAACGGGACGTTCACGACGGCCACGCGCTTGTTGTTTCGGCTGAGGGTTTTCCAGATTGGTTCGGCCCGAGGGGAGGTGTTCCTTGTAACCAGTTCGGTGCGGTAACCGTTCCTTCTCCTGAACTCATATATGCCGTGTTTGCCCGGGTTCTTGCCCGTAGCCATTGACGACCAGCCGGGTCCGGTAAGGGAAGGAATGGTTGAACTGAGTATTCCGCAGCAGCCATTTTTCGTGAGGCTGGAGAAGTTGGGCATCAGATTTGCTTTCATGTAGGGTTCAAGGACCCTCAGTGTCATACCGTCCAATCCTATCAGTATTACTTTAATGCCGTTCATATTCATTATTTATAACAAAAAACAGACGATTAAGCTACTAAGCGCCTTCCCGGTATTCCACCGGCGGCACTTTGGCGAAATCGGTTGAATTTGATTGTGGAGCGTTTCGTGCCGATGAACCAGCAAGTTTCGCCCTGAAGATGCCGATCAGGGTCTTGTCACTATCGCTAAGTCCGATTTTCCAGAGCAGCGCAGCGAACACAAGCGCGAACACGGCTATGCAGGCGCCGATTTTCGGCGCCGGGTGGAGGTCTTCAAGAAGACAGCTAATACCGAGTGCTGCTGCAAAGGCCGCTGCTGCGACGAAGGCGGGATTGAGAAATTGCCTTTTGTAGGGATGGACTCCATACAGGATAAAACTCTCAACCAGCATCACAATATTGAAAACTATTAGCGATGCGGCGCTTGCAACGGCAGCTCCGGTCATGCCGTGCGCGGGAATCAGCAGCCAGTTGAGCAGAATATTGAGCAGGCATACTCCCAGCGTATCGATCATCATTATGTCCTGTCTTCCCGACATTGTAATGATGACGCCGACCGGACCGGCGGCGGCATTTACGACCTGGGCGAATCCGAGGATGACGAACGGTATGCAGCCGACTACGAACGCTTGTCCGAATATTCCCATGATTTCCTTTGAAAGCAAAACCATAAGCAGGAATATGGGGAAACTTACCGTAAACGCCCACATGGTGACGGTTTTGAAGATGTCTTCGAGCTCCCGGAATTTCTTTGTGTGGTACATCTGTGAGACCATCGGTGCAAAGACGGCGTTGAGAGAGGCCAAAACTATTCCGATCAAAAGCGCGGTTCTCATCGCGGCGCTGTAGACACCGACTTCGGGGGAGGTCCTGAAGTATCCGAGCATGAGAGTATCAGTCCAGATTATGAGAAAGTTGAGGAAGCTCACCAGCAGTAGCGGGACTGAAAAACGCAAAAGCGGGCCGCTTTCCCAGCAAGTCTTCGTGTTGGTCATATGGGGAGAGGCCTTCAGCACAAAGCATATCGAACAAGCGCAGGCGAGCAGCGCGCTGGCCACATGGGCGATGCCGACACCCATGAGTCCAAGGCCTGCAAGCGAAAGCAGCACCACAAGCACAATATTAGACAGCGGCAGCAAGAGATTGCGCCCGTACACGATGTATTTCATTACGTGAAATCCCTGTGTGCACGCAAGGGCGACGATCGCGGCTGAGAGAAACGGCAGTGATATTGAAAGCAGCTTAATTATGCCTTCCAGTTGAGGCTTTCGGAAAATACGGACGGAGAGATATTCGGCAGTGACAAACAAAACTGCGGCCACGAGTACGCTGACGATGACCGAGGATATTATCGACAGCGCTATCACCCCCTTGACCCTTTGCTTGTCACCGGTTCCGCTGTAGACGGCAATGTATCGCACGACGCCGCTGTCGAAACCAAGTCTGCTTATGATTCCCGCCAGGCTGATAACGGTCAATCCAAGCAGGAATGTACCGAAGAGTTCGGCCCCGAGAGTCTTGGCAAGAATTATTGCATAGACGTATCGGAGCCCACGCTCGAGGATTCTACCGAGGAAGATGATTCCCGTCCCTCTGCCGATGTGGGCAAGCGCTACTCCTCGATTTTCGTGCAGGTTGTGAGAGGTTATGGAAGTAGGCATTTTGATAAATACCGCGTGTTATTCAGCTTCTAATTTACAGTTGATCACCGGGTGGATTTGCCGCCCGGTCGTCGGCAGGAACGACCGTTGCCCGTTCAGGCTCCTGCTCGGCGAGCAGGCGCTTAAGCGAAACGGTTAAACCGATGTATGTCCAGAGCTGCGCGTACGGGACGGCCTCTCTGAACATGGGTCCGGTCAATCCGTCGAGCATGTATGCGAAAAAAGCGGCCATCATCGCAAGTGCAAGTCCGCGAATCAGCAAGTCAGAACATCTGAGAACCTTCCAGCAGTATGTGATGGCCGTGAGAATAATTCCCCAGTATACGATTGAGCCGCATAATCCAATTTCGCACGCTAAGACAAGATAGGAATTGTGAACGGGATACATTCCGCTGCCGTAGACGGTGACCTCGGGCTCCTGTATTGCATTGTGATAGTTGGCCGGTCCTGCTCCGAAGAGAAAGTGATGTCTCCAGACGCTCAGCGCAGTTCTGTTGAGCACGAACCGCTCGGAAACAATTTCGGAGGGCGCGTGGAACAGTCGATTATAAAGGTAGCTGTAAGCCTTCGGGTAACACACACTTACGATGATCCAAACCACAAATGCGACGACCAGGGCTTTTCTTTGTTTCCACATGAAAACAATAACCCCCATCGCGAAAGTGGCTGAAATTGCGAAGCTAAGCCATCCTGATCGTGTGAAGGTAACAACAAGGCCCATAATCCCGATGATCAGTATAATCGCCAGTATTATCCTGTACTTCGGCCTGAGATA